>Ga0194132_10000247_pt1 | contig 111881 bp, 86 predicted proteins | sample TA2KigOf80mmetaG_FD_148612 | JGI IMG/M metagenome (GOLD analysis project Ga0194132, IMG submission 148612) | Freshwater microbial communities from Lake Tanganyika, Tanzania - TA2015054 Kigoma Offshore 80m | ecosystem: Environmental > Aquatic > Freshwater > Lake | place: Tanzania: Lake... | reverse complement strand
AGCAGTCGAGACAATTCCTTACAGCCAAAAAACAGGCTGGAAAATTGGCGCTAAGTCCTCAAAACCGGCCGCCATTCTCCAGATCCACATGCAGGCAAAACACTTCCTTAGGCGACAGTTGGCCAAACGGACACTCCAAATCGCCGGACGGCCAGTAAGTAAACTGGTCTGGCCGGGAAATTGTCACATTGTGAGATATGACTCCAATTCAGGGAAACCCTTCCAGCCACCCTTCCACACCCGGTTCAGAGGAACTTTCTTATTGCCCCAACTTCTCCGGACGGCATGGTTATCACGCTTTGAAAAAGCAAATTCCTATGTGCGACCCGCTCTGGCGCGAGGTGTTGGTTAATGCAGAGGTCCTGTACAGTGGCTTCTTTGGCAAAGAGCCACCGGCGGTATTTTTGCGCGGGAGGACGCGATGAGCACAGGCACCGCGGGCGGCACATCCTGGTCATCACTCGCAGAGGCGGGGCATGGCGTTGTCACACCGTTTGCGCTGACGCTGGGCCAACGAACGGTGCGCGTGAGACGTATCCTTCGCCACCTGCCGGGCAAACGCCTTGTTGCCGATGCCGAGATGACAGGCAAGCGCGTACTGCTCAAGCTGTTTTTCCATCGACGCCATTGGCAGCAGGAGGTGGACGGCTATCGTCGCGCGGCGCAAGCAGGCATGAAGACACCACCCTTGCTGGAATCATTCGAGCAGGAAAGCGGCGGCGTATGCACCTACTACTTTCTGGAAGCCGCGTCACGACTGGATGAGCGTTGGCGCGCAGAGAGTGCCGAAGCGGTGTTGCAGCCGTTGTTGAAAGCACTGGAAGCGTTTTACTCCGCCCGGTTGTTGCAAAGCGATTTACACCTGGGAAATTTTTTGTTCGAAGGCGATGCGCTCTATGTGCTGGATCCTGCCAGCATGGTTACTTTCACGGGTGCAGAAGCCCGGCTCGACAACCTCGCTCTGTTGTTAGCACAGTTTCCCTTGGCAGATACAGCGCGTGTTGCGGCGGCAATTACCGCGGCTTTTTCCGAAGTGAGTGAGGAGGCGTTACGGCTGCGCGCGCGCGAACAGCAGCAGAAGCGTCGTAAGGACTTCCTGAAAAAAATTTACCGTGATTGCAGTGCAGTCAGCGCCTGGCAGAAAGCGCTGCCTTACGGACAACACCTGCGCATTCGCTGTGCGCGAGCTTACGCGGACGCGAGCCTGCGGGCGTGGTTGGAAAACCCGGCTACACAATCCGCAAACACGGGCTTTCTCAAGCGCGGCAACTCCACAACCGTCTCGCGTTGTGTGCTCGGCGGTCGGAGCGTCGTGGTGAAGCAGTACCGTTATAAGGATGTGTGGCGATGGTTGCGCCGCTGCTGGCGGCGATCACGGGCGAGCAACAGCTGGTATTTTTCACACCTGCTTCAGGACGCCGGCATCACCATACCGGAGCCGCTTGCCCTGGTGGAGCGCCGTTGGGGGCCACTGGTGCTCGAAAGCTGGTTTGTTAGCAAGTACGTTGAGGCAACCAGCTTGTTGGACGCCTGGCACAGCCGCGAGCCGGAAGCGTGGGAGCGCGCCGCCGTCGAGAACCTGTTTGCGTGCTTGCGCGAGCTCAGCGTGAGTCATGGCGACATGAAAGCGACCAACCTTCTGGTGAGCGGTAGAGAAATCTACTTGATTGATTTCGATGGTATGCGGGAATATCGGGACCGGGCGAGCGCGACCCGGGCTCTCGGAAAAGATAGGCAGCGGTTCCTCAGGAATTGGCCGTCGGGGTGAGGCAGATACAGTCGTATTGCACGGTGAGCGACAGCGCCGGATTGTTCGCCAGAACAAATTGTTGAAGCTCGTCAATGCTCGGGTAATCAGCCTCATCAGCCTCCGAGCCAAAACACCGGGCATCGTCAATCAGAATGACATGAGTTCTGATAGCATGCCTGAAAATGTGGCCCAACTCCTGGAAAATCGGGCAATGGAGAGCGCCCTGCCACTCGGCCAAGCCGACTGTCGCCGAAGCATCCGGCTGGAACGCGGACACATGACCTGGAAGGGCATGTCAATTTGCGGCCTTAGAACCGATTTCCGGGCCAGTTTTTCGCCCGTAAGGCGCCGCCTCCTCCTCTTGCAGGACCCACAAATCGTCGTCTGCCGCTGCGCTCTCCATCGCGCGTCTGGAAAGGATTAACGGCTTCACCCTTTCCAGAAAGCCAAGGCTCCCAACCGCCAAACTCTCCGTCCACCGGGGCTCCCGCCGCACCTCGCCTCGCGCAATTCGTTCCTTCAAGCTTGCGTCCAGATTCCTGCCGACTTCTTCGAGACTGCCGGTGCGCAAGCGCCAGCACAGCCGCTCTACGTCGATCACTCGGGTCCTGAAGCGCCCTCCAGGTTGATGCTTGGCCAATTCTGACCACGTGGCCAGAATTCGAAAGGCGACACTGGACGACACTTCTGAAGCTCTGGAAGGCGCGAAGCGTTTGGAGTGCGTCCGGCTTTCCACGGCTTGCCGGCGCTTTGGTGAATCGAGGACGTGGTCAAAAGTGGGAGCAAGCTCCGCGCACTCCAAACGCTGCGCGTAGTCAAGCCAACCGTGTTGAGCCTTGCCCGTGCAGCTGGAACGAACTTCTCCGGGTTCTTGGGACAAGCCTGCACTACACTAGCACTAGCCGCATCTGTTGGACGCTCATCGCCACTTGAAGACGCTAAGGATATTGGAAAAATCATCGGTCCACACAGCGGCTTTCGCGGGGCTGACGTTATGCTGCCAGCGCGGGTCGTGGGCTAGCGGGCCCAAGTCCTTTGCTTGGCGCGCCAGCACAACCCATTGTGAAGGTTCTTTCCCGTTCGGCTTGTCCTCCGTCAGATCATCCCAAACCAAAGCGATCAAGCCTGCGTTTTTCGCCAGGTTGCCAATGACAGGCGCCAAATCGAGATAGCGATTGGAAATGTGCATGGCCAGCATTCCGCCATCGGCAAGTTTCGCAAGATACAAATTGAACGCTTGCTCCGTTAATAAGTGCACTGGAATCGAGTCGGAGCTGAAAGCATCCAAGACGAGCAGACTGTAATGCTGACCCGGAGCTTCCCGCAGACGCAAGCGAGCATCGCCAAGAATGATCCGCGGTTTGACTTTCGCGCAGCGGTCCAGGTAGGTGAAAAGACGGTTGTCTTGGGCGACGCGAATGACGAGCGGATCAATTTCGTAAAAGGTCCAGGCTTGGTTCGTCGCGGCATAACAAATCATGGCTCCAGCGCCCAGGCCAATCACGCCAATGCGAGGCGTTCCGTTCGTCGCTTTGAACCCGCTCATTATCTTACCCAGCGGTCCGTTTGGGTGATAGTAAGCGAGTGGTTCGCATTGGCGCGCCGGATCAATGAACTGACGGCCGTGGGTAGTATTCCCATGGACCAACCGATGGAACGCTCCGGTTTCGTCCAGAGTCACGCGGGAGATGCCGAAGAAATTTCGATCGGCATAGATCGTTCGCCCGTGCATCTCCAAATAGAGATTGCCGCTGAGCAACAGCGCGGCAACGGCCAATCCGAACCGGACTGGACGATTGATGAAGGTATAACAAACAAATACCGGCAGGGCGAAAATCAGCGTATTGCTGAGGAGGCCTGGCTCCATGCCGACAATCGTCACGACCGCGGCGGCGGCGACGGTGAACACACCGAGCGCGAGTGCCAATCCTAAGTCGACCCAACGGAATCGCTGTGGGACGGGCAGCGACACCGCAACATCCTGCCTGCCTTTCGCAGGAACCTTGCTCGACGGACGGTTCGGGCCGGGTACTTGAGTTTCTGTGTGGCGCCTGCTCTGCCGTTTGTCCGGGGGAAGCGGCCGAGCCAAACAGGCCAGGACAATCGCGAGGGGATATTCGACGACGCCATTGAATAGAATTGGCGCCAGCAAGGCGTTGAACGCGCCCCCGAGAACCCCGCCAAGTCCCATCCAAAAGTAAAACTCAGTCAGTCCGGAAAGCTGAGGGCGATCGGCCGCCAATCGGCCATGAGAGACCATGCACGCAATAAAGAAGAACACGAGGTGCATGCAAAGCAACAACCACGCGGGATCCACCGCATTCGACAGGATGACGAAGAGGAGGGCAACCGCGGCAATGGGCAAAGCGCGAATCATCCAACTCCGCGGCAAGGGAGGTTTGCGAGCAAAAACCAAAATGAAACTGAGCAGATAAAGGCCCAACGGAATAACCCAAAGCAGCGGAATACTCGCGATGTCCGTCGTCAGGTAGGTAGTAACGCCCAACATCAAACTCGAAGGAACGAAAGCAAAGACGAGCCATCGCAAGCGTTGTTTCACAGTGACAGTGCCTTTTGCATCTCCGGCCGAATCTTGATTCTTGGCAACGATTCTCCTGGAACGCCGCCACGTGCTGACGGCACAGAGTGCAATGAGCAACGCCAGAATTGCGTAGCCGGCCGCCCAGACGGAACTTTGCCTGGACAAGCGAAGGTTCGGTTCAACGAGCGCCGGGTATCCGAGCAATGCAGCCAGGCTTCCAATATTACTCGCGCTATAAAGAAAGTATGGATCGGCGGCAGCTGCATGGCCGGTCATCGAGAACCAGCGCTGCAGAAGGGGACTTGTCGTGGCGACGACAAAGAAAGGCAAACCAACCGTCATGAACAAAACTCCGAGGAGCCAGAAGGCTGGACTCGATTGCGCCGAGTCCGCTTGAGCTCCCTGTTCCGCAATAGTGATCGGCAAAAATAGAATGGGCAGCAGCAACAGAACCAAATGCAAGACGGCCTGTTGTCCCAATTTCAATTTGGTGGCGACAAAGTGAGCGTAAGCATAGCCCGCAAGCAGCATGGCTTGAAAGAACACCAGGCAAACATTCCAAACCGCGGGCGCTCCTCCCATCAAAGGCAGCAGCGCCTTGGCGATCATCGGCTGAACCCAAAACAATAGCGCGGCGCCAAGCAGAAGCGTTGTTGCGAACAGTAGATAGACGGTCATGGCTGTCGATTGCGCGGACACAATCCGACGACAGCCGCGAAAGTAAAGCCTGCGTTTTGGTGGCGCCGACCGTCGCGTTGCTGGCTCGATGAGGTGGACTCGCGAGTTGGCAAGAAACACGTGGATTGGCTAAGAGCGACGCGCAGTCTTCTCCCTCGCTTCCATTCGGATGGAGGAGAGGGGGAAGACTTACTATCTGCTGCATCGACTGCTTAACTTAATGGCTGTGGCACGCGCCGTGCGGTCGCTTGACTTGAAAACACCCGACACTTAGTTTCAACCACATTAAACTTCGACGTTCTATGGACAACCAAACCGGTGCGCGGACATTCTTGTCCGCAGACGCAACCGAATATCCGACGGGTTTTACAAGCTCAAATACTGTTATTCCGGCGATACGGCAGAGTGAAACTCTGCGTTACGAACACGTCGTCCGCGTCGGCAGATGGTTCCTACTCGCCTTCGTCTTGCTCATTCACACAATTACACAGGCGGCTGAGATCGTCGTGCCGAAGACCAACGATCCCCAGCTGGAGATTTCGTTATTTGCCTCCGAGCCGCAGATCGTCACTCCAATTGGTTTGGCCATCGATCAACAGTCCCGGCTGTTCGTCATCGAATCTCATACGCACGAAACAAAGCCCGATTATCTGGGGCCGAAGCATGATCGCGTCAAAGTCTTCACTGATGCCGGCCAAGACGGAAAGCCAGAGAACGTTTCAATCTTCGCCGACGGCTTGCGCCACACGATGAACTTGGCGTTTTCTCCGAAACAGGAACTTTATCTAGCGCATCGCAGCGGCATTTTGATTTTGCATGATCGGGATCGGGACGGAGTTAGCGAAAATCGCTCGGCGGTCATCGAGTTGAAAACAGCTGGGACGTATCCGCACAATGGCATCGATGGAATCGCTTTCGCTCCGGATGGATGGCTTTATTTTGGTTTGGGTGAGAATCTCGGCCTTCCCTACACGGTGCAAGGCACGGATGGTTCAAAACACTCCGGCGGCGGTGAAGGAGGCAACGTGTTTCGTTGCCGTTCAGATGGAAGCCAAGTGCAATTGGTCGCGACTGGTTTTTGGAATCCGTTCGCCTTGGAATTCGATCGCGAGGGGAATCTCTTCTGCGTCGATAACGATCCCGACGGGCGGCCGCCCTGCCGCTTGCTGCATGTGGTCGATGATGCTGACTTTGGTTACAAGTTTCGCTATGGCCGCAGCGGCCAGCATCCGTTTGTGGCGTGGGATGGAGAACTGCCGGGCACATTGCCCATGGTGGCAGGAACAGGTGAAGCTCCTTCCGGCATCTTGGATTGCGGCAAAGCGCGCCTGCCAGTGAGGCGCCGAAACTCATTGCTGGTCACTTCGTGGGGCGACAACTCGCTCGAACTTTATCCGCTGAAAGCAGTCGGCGCTTCGTTTCGGTCCACCAAAGAAATCGTAGTCCAGGGCGACAAATCATTTCGCCCCGTAGCCATCGCCGCCAACGGCGAAGGGACGATTTACGTGACGGACTGGGCCGACCAATCTTACCCAGTTCACCAAAAAGGGCGGATATGGAGGCTTGCAGCGCGCTCTGGCGTGGGCTCTGTTCAACCGGCCACTGCCCGGAATGTTGAGGTGGCCCTCGAAGATAAATTAGAGCGGCTGCTCAATTCGACGTCGTCCACGAATTACAGCACATTGCTGGTAGCGGCCAAGGACGATGATCCTTTCGTGCGCTCGTCGGCCATCAGTGCGCTGGCACATCCGAATCACCGCGTAAACATCTTGCGCGACGTCGCGAATGCCGATGCCAAAGTTCGTTTGAGTGCCTTGCTCGCTTTGCGCAAAGGCAAGCACAGCCAGCCCGCTTCGATTCTCAGGAAATTCCTGGCCGATCCCGACGAACAGGTGCGGCTCATCTCATTGGTTTGGGCCGGAGAGGAAACCCTCATCCCACTCACGAATATTATCGACGTCGCGTTGACCGATGGGAATGTCACGCCGGCGGTCTTCAAGGCGTACTTGGCTGCCGCCGAAATTCTCACGGCGGCGGCGTCTCCGACGCCACGTCCTAAAGGACCGGTTTGGGATCAGGGCGCGACCGGATCGGGCTTGATCGAACGCATGTTGCGCGACGATTCCAAGCCGCCTGCGTTGCGCGCGATTGCCTTAACGATGGTTCCCAATATCGCGGACAATGAGATGGTCGATCTGCTGATTAAATTGATTCAGGGAACAGACCAGCGTCTGCGAATCGAGGCGATTCGAACGCTGGCTCAATCCGCTAGCAAACGCGGTAGCGATCTGTTGCAGGAAGTCGCGCTAGCCAAGACGAATTCTGGCGGTGTCCGTGCCGAAGCGGTCCTGGCCTTGGCTGCGCAGCCCCTGGATGTCTGGAAGAACTTTCTGCCATTGCTGGATGATCCGGAACCAGCCGTCCGCTTGGAAGTGGCGCGCACCTTGCGAATGTATGCCGCGGATGCTTCGATTTCGGCCGCTTTGGAAAGGAAAGCCAACACACTTGGTTCTGGTCCCGGCGGCGCCGCTTTGAAGGAACAACTCGACTTCGCACGCGCATTTGGCCGAGGTTCCGATGCCGGCAAAGCAGGCCTGAATCGTCCCGGGTCCGATGAACAATGGCCGACGGTGTTGAGCGGAGCAGGGGATGCGGACTCCGGGCGGCGGACTTTTTTCCATCCGGCCGTGACTTGTTCGAAGTGCCACCAAGTGCAAGGACGGGGCGGAAAAATTGGTCCGGACTTGTCGGTGATCGCGCGTTCGTCCGACCGAGCCAAGCTTATCCAATCGATTCTAAATCCATCTCAAGACGTAGCTCCGCAGTTCGTCCAATACCAGGTCGAAACAAAGAACGATCAGACCGTCGCTGGCCTCCTCAATGTGCGAACCGCTGATGGATCGATGACGCTGACAACGGGTGAAGGGCGAGTCGTCAATGTGTCTCACGAGGCCATCGTGTCAGTCCGGCAATCTCAAGTTTCTTTGATGCCCGACGGATTGGAAGAGTCGATGACCGTGCAGGATTTTCGCGACCTGCTGGCGTTCCTGCTTTCGTTGAAGTGAACCAAACCGTGAGTATTGGGATAACCAGGACCATGAGTTTGGGAGGACAGCTCCGCTGTGCCTTTCGGTGCAGGGAAAGATTTCTCCGAAAGAAAATTTCGCGCATTGAGCCTATGAACCGGCTGAGGCGGCACGCAGTCCCGGCTCCAGCCGGAAGCAATTGCCATCCGAAGAGCTGTTTCGCTGCCAGCAAATGCTGCCGCCTAAAGGCGGGACTACATGCCGGGACGTTCATCGGGAGAAGTTCTTGGACACGCTCATGAATGGCGAGAGTCAAAGCGGGAATTCATCGTGGTTAAGAACTATCGCCATCGGGCGAAACCCACTCTTCACTCTGATTCGCATCATTATCCTCGTTGTTTCGACGGTCATCCTTTTCGGCTATGTTTTCGTGGCTGTCAGGATCACAGGCATCAGCATGGCGCCAAACTACGTCAATGGCCGTCTCAACCTGGTGAACAAACTGGCCTATCGAAAGGCCGAGCCCAAACGAGGGGATGTGGTGGCCATTCGATTGGTTGGTGAACGCGTAGTATTGCTAAAGCGTATTATCGGCTTGCCGGGCGAACGCGTGTTTATGAATCAGACGCGCGTTTACGTCAACGGCGAGCACCTCAAGGAGCACTATGTCAAAAATGCAATCCATCGTTCCTGGACCGGAAAATATTGGATTCTGGAGAAAGACCAGTATCTCGTCATCGGAGATAACCGGCAAATGCCGATGAGCGCGCACTATTACGAAGTCTCGAACAAAAAGAATATCATCGGAAAGGCCGTGTTCTGATTACTGGGCTGATTCGCAATCTGAAGAGCATGGTGGACTACTATTGATACGCTGGGTTGCATGCACCTTCTCCCCATGAACCTGCGGGTAGGATAGGCGTCCCGCCTGTCCAGCAATTGCGTACCCACAGAGCAAGACAGGCGACACGCCCTGTCCTGCCAGGTTGATGGTCCCAGTGCGTGTCTGGCAACGTGATTGCGCAAGAGCTGAAGATGAACTTGAAGAAGATCGACCGAAGTTGGCTGATTATCACGCGTAGGAACAATTAAGCCATTGCGATGAAGTTGCGATGAATCATGGAACCAGACGCGGGACAAACCAATCCGGAAATCATGAGACGAAACAGTTATGAAATTATCCTCGAAGTGTCCAAGCTCGAAATTCGGCGTGGCACAACGAAGATTCTCGATGATGTCTCGTGGCGTGTCAGGCGCGGCGAACACTGGGCGATATTAGGCGCCAACGGCTCGGGCAAGACCTCGCTGCTCAGCGCACTAACGGCCTATCTGACGCCAACGCGGGGCACGGTCGAGGTTTTGGGCAGGCGGTACGGGCGCGCTAATTGGCCGGAATTGAGGAAGCAAATTGGCATGGTCAGTTCGGCCGTCCGCCAGATGATGCCCGAGGCTGAACCGGCGCTCGAAACAGTCATCAGCGGCAAATACGCGATGATCGATTATTGGGGCAAGATAACCGCCAGCGATCGGATCTGTGCGGCGCGCATCCTCAAGCAAATCGAGTGTGAATATCTTTCGCAGCGGCCTTGGGTTTATCTGTCGCAAGGGGAACGGCAGCGCGTGCTTATTGGCCGCGCGTTGATGGCTCGGCCGCGGTTGTTGATCTTGGATGAGCCGTGTGCGGGACTCGATCCCGCTGCTCGCGAGCAGTTCCTTTACTTTTTGCAACGACTCGGCTGCCGGCGCAATGCGCCAACATTGATCCTGGTCACGCATCATGTGGAAGAGATCATGCCGGTGTTTTCTCATGTGCTATTACTGAAAGCTGGGAAATTTCTGGCCGCCGGAGCCAAGACTTCGGTTCTGAAATCAAACCTTCTCTCCGCCGCGTTCGGCACGGCTATCCGGTTACGTTCGGCACAAGATCGCTTCACTATCTCGGTGGCGCCGAAAGCACGCGTGGTTGTTTAGAGCGCCGCGATTGGCTATTCCTCAGCCCTCTGGCCGATTCCCTTCACGCTGCTTATCCTCAGCGCTAACCTCAGACGACATGCTGACCGGTGCAGTCCAGAAGGCGGTCCTGCGCCGCGGCGGTAATAGGATCGTTCTTTCCCACTGGACACCGCCAAAACGATGGCGGCCGATCCGGTTAAGAATATCGAGAAGAAGGATTTGTCCGTTGGCTTTATTCCTATCACCTGCGCCACGCCGATGCCCACATCCGCGTAATTCCGTTAGTTAACAACCGAATATTGGTTCGCGGATGTGGGCATCCGCGCTCCGATGGTAGCGTCAAAGATGTTACCCCGCAGGCGTATTTGCAGCGTTGGAACAGATGCACACAAAGATTCCAGGCTTTCGTCTCGGCATTTATGTTTTCAAAGATGCCGAAATCGTAGATTTCGCGGCGCCGCATGGCGTCTTCTCCGCAGCCCGCCGGTTCGACCCAGAGCTGGAGGCGTTTCTCGTGGCGGATAGCGCGAGGCCAGTGCAAACCCAAGCCGGCTTTGCCGTTCTCATCAAGAGTTCCGGCGCCGGTATGGCGCCAATTGATCGGCTTGCGAAGCTCGCGCCAGCGTGCCGGATCAGCCGAGCGCGCGTCGTCGATAGCGGGCGCATCATCACCGCCGGTGGAATCGCGTCCGGAATGGAAATGGGTTTCTATCTTCTGCGCCGCGCCGGATACGATGACGCCTTTATGAACGACGTTGCACGCGTCATGGAATATCAGCAGGCCTGGCAGCTCTACCACGGCGATCTTGAAGTCTCCACCGTCTCCTCACCTCAACCACAAAAAAGCAAATGAAACAAATCCCGAAACTACCTGCCACCTCACTCACGGGAAGCGCGATGGTATTAGCCATCAGCGCTTCCGTTTATGCGCAATCGTTTGTCGGTCCCGGGACCGGCCAGCCAGCGCCGCCGCCTCCACTGAAACCGGCCGGGGCCGCGACACCGTCCGCGCCAGCCGGCGAGCCTGGTCCCATTGGCAAGTTTGTCCACGCGGCTCTTCCGGAAAGTATTGCGAAGGGAAAATTCAACTTGAACGTGCGCGCACGCTACGAATTCGTCGATCAAGACGGCGTCGCAGCAATCACAGACAAGTCGCATGCGCCAACGATGCGCACACGCTTCGGCTATACGACAGCGCCGCTCCACGGCTTTCAAGGAATGTTGGAAGGCGAGAACATCACCGCACTCAGCTTTGACGACCAATACAACGCAGCCGGTTCGAATGGCGAGCCGACGCGTCCAGTGGTCGCTGATCCGGAAACGACCGAACTGAATCAGGCATGGGTCAGTTATTCTTACACCAATTTGTTTGCGCTCAAAGGAGGCCGCCAGCGTATCGTTCTGGATAATCACCGGTTCATCGGTGACGTCGGGTGGCGGCAGAACATGCAAACGTTCGATGCTGCAACTCTTGAGAGCAAGCCAATCCCAGGGCTCTCGTTGTTGTAGAGTTATTTGTGGGAAGTGAACCGCCCGTTCGGCGACGTGGACGGATTGCCCCCAGGTAACCGCGACTTCGATTCGGATTCGCACCTTCTCAATGCTTCCTACAACAAGTGGAAGCACGGACGGTTTGTTGGCTACACGTACCTGCTTGAACTCGAGAACAGCTTAGGCGCAGCCGCTTCGGGCGCCAGCTACGGCGGTTATTTCGCTGGCAGCGCACCGGTGAGTGACAAGGTTAGCCTTGGTTGCCGGGCGGAGTTCGCGTGGCAGACCGATTACGCGGACAGCCTGCTCGATTACGGGACCGAATACTACAACTTCGAGTTGGGCGCCAACATCAAACCTTTTGCGCTTGGCGCCGGTTATGAAGTGCTCGGCTCCGATGCAAATGACCGTCTGGCGGGAGGTCGAGCGAGTTTCCGGACACCATTGGCGACGCTGCATGCCTTCAATGGTTGGAACGATCTTTTCCTCAATACGCCGGCAGTCGGCTTGCGTGACTTCTACGCCTATGCCCAAGTCACTCTGCCGTGGCAAGTCCCATTACGTTTTGTTTATCACAAGTACGAGGCCGATAGCGGTAGCGCTGATTTTGGCCACGAGTTCAATGTCATGGCAACAAAGTCGTTCGGCAAACACTGGACTGCTATGCTCAAGTATGGCTTCTACGACGGCGAGGACGCAGCTCCGCCAGCAATAGCTGTCCCGGACATCGACGTCCACAAATTCTGGACGCAACTTGAGTTCAATTATTAACGAGGCGCGACATTTGCCCCGAAGCTGATTAATTAATTAGCAAAGCATCCATCGACCTGGAAACCGCAGTTGTGACCGCGAAAAACACGAAAGACACGAAATAAGAGAAGATTGCGAAGACCGGGGAATTCACTCGCTGAGTGAAATCAACTGCTAACAGAAGTCCTTCTTTTTTCGTGTCTTTGTTGTTTTTCGTGGTTTGAATCGCCGCGTTTAGGTTCAACACAGTAGGACAGCGCGTCTCGCCTGTCTATGCTCTTGGTGTACGCAAATGATGGACAGGCGGGACGCCCTATCCTACGTTCGGGTTCATGGGGAGACGAGTCCTCGCGGAGGTCGCTGTCCGAATAGTAGTGGAGCGTGTTACGGCTCCTCCTTTATCCGATAAAAGTAAGGAAGACTATTATTAGGCAGGGTATCTTGAAAAACGTTTTGCGGCGGCGTTGCTGACAATCTCTCCGCGATTCGAGTGAAGCCGCCGTCCACACGAGTTGATCGTTCTACGCTGTACAAGCGGTTTGCTGTGCTGACCCATCGCAGTCTGAGGGAGGATGCGCCGGATCTCTCTACGCCAAGAATCTTGAATGCAGTCGCTGTGGCGCCTAGCGGGTCTGTCCCGGCCCGAAACTCCAAAACGTCGGATGTGCCGTCGCCGTCCGCATCGGATGAAGCGTTAGCGCGCTGGAGCGAATTGAAATACTGGCGTTCCCAGGCATCACCGATGTCGTCGTTATCCGAGTCGAAAAAGCTGACAATCCGCAAGGCATCCACTTTATTCGTGTCATTGGCGGAAGCCACATTGAAGTTGATGACTTGCGAGGAGTCAGCGGCCGCATCCGCCGGCGTTTCAGCCTGGACGACCAGTCGAAGCTCCTTCTGTTCGCCACTGGCGAGAGAGGCCGAAGTCCAGCCTGGCCCGGTCACCTGCTGAGTGATATTGCTGCCGCTGGCTGCTTCGAATACTTCCAACTTCCAGGGGCCGCCTCCAGCGCTTGTAGTGACGAATAATTGATCGGAAAAGGCGCTCGTGTTCTGCAACGTAATCAAAAGCGTTTTCGCTGCATTGGTGCTTACCGCTTGTTGAAGAGATTGCGTGCCGGAAAATGAACCCTTGCCAATCTCGGTCGTTTCGCCATCGCGCTTGACCCAAGTGTCCGGTTGAAACGATCCTTCATCGGCAATCAAAATCTGGGAGGCTTCGAGACCTTTCTCAGCGAGAAGATCGGACGCCCACGATTCATAGGCAATCAACCGGCTATCGCCGCTGAACGAGATCGATTGACTATGTTCGTTTCCCAGGTTGCCACTCCGAGTGCGGCTAACCGGCTTTAGGGAGCCGGACTGTATGTTGTACAAAAAGACTTGAGCAAAGCGGTTGCTCGCATTGACGGCCGGAGCCGTGGGCCCTTCAGTGGTGAATCCAATCCAAAAGCCATCCGGGCTAATGGAATGGCGCGTGCCCTTGACCAAATCGGGATTAATCCGCGTGATTCGGCGCACCTTGCGATCGTAAACGAAGACATCCAATAGTTTGTTCGTGTCATCCGGCACGAGATTCTCGGCCCGAGACGCGAAGAGAATATAGTTGCCGTCGCTCGACATGCTGACGCCGCCACTGGAACCGTTCGAAGCTCCCCCCGTTGGTGTCCGCGTGATCAATTCAATCGTCCCGTTCGTCCTGCTGTAGATGAAAACGTCTGACCATTCGTTTGTATCTGGAGTGACGAGATTGCTGGCAAAAGACTGGAACGCCACGATGCTGCCGTCCGCAGAAATTGCCACGCCGGCGCTGTCGGCATTGCCGGTCTCGCCGTTGGGAGCCAAGCTCGCGCAAGTGGTTTCGCGGGTGACGCGGTTGTAAAGGAAGATGTCGAAGTTGCTATTGGTGTCCCCCGTCACGAGGTTGTCAGCCAAGCTTTGATAGGCGATCCACTCGCCATTCGCGCTGATGACAGCCGATTCGCTTCCACGGTTGGCCTGCGCTCGGCTCGTTGACAGGCTGACTCGCAGGATCGCGCCGGAAAGCCTGTCTCTGATGAAAATGTCTTCGCGCGAGTTGGTGTCGCCCGGAACAAGGTTGCTGGCGAAGGATTGGAAAACAATGTATCGGCCATCCCCACTGATTGACGGATACTCGCTGCGGGAATTGCCAAACGTGTTGCCTGTTCGGCTGACGGCAGTGGTTCGCTGTGTCACGCGATCAAAGAGAAAGACATCCTCTACATCGTTGAAATCAGCGGGCGCCAAATTAGACGCAGCCGATGCGAAGGCCACGTATCGTCCATCTGCACTGATGGCAGCAGCATAACTGTTGTCGTTGCCTGGCGTGCCATCGATCGCCTTGGTCGCGTTCATTCGGTCCGGCGCTGAGAATGGCCGGTAGGTTACGGCATGAACGGCATCGATTACAGCGACGTCCTTGGCTGGGCGAATGGCCAATTCAATGTCCAGCGTTCTTTCCCCGGTTGTCAAATCCTGCGGCGTCACTTCAAGCCGCAGCGTCAGATTAGTCGCGGGCTGAAGCAATGGAGACGTCCATCCGGTGCTGAGAGCATCCGTTGTGATGCGACGCCCGCCGGAGGCCGCATCGTAAAGTTCGACCGTCCAGCCTGGGCGAGCGCCTGCCGCTGTGAGCACGAACGCGTTCTCACTCGACCCAGGATTCTCGATCTTCAACTCGTACGTCGCTGCCGCCGTCACTGCGACTGCTTGCGACTTTCGTTGTGTGACATCGCGCCCGATTACCCCGTCTCCAACGAATGGTGTCTCCCCGGTATTTCGGATTGACAGGTCAACAGGCGCGGCGCCGCGGTCGAAAACAAAGACATCAACCGAAGCATTGCCGTCCGCTGGCACCAGGTTAAACGCAATCGAATGAAAAGCGACGTAGCGGCCATCTCCGCTGATACGAGGAGCAAAACTGCTCTCGGATGGAGGGAATCCCGCGCCATTGAAAGGCAATCGTGTGACTCTTGAAGCCAGGCGATCGTAGAGAAAAAGGTCCAAAGCGACCCCCTCCAAGCCCGGCACGAGCGCATTGGCCAGACTCTCAAAAACGACGTAACGACCGTCCGGACTGATATGAGGACTAAATGAATTTTCATCCCCAGGCGTCCGGGTGTTCGAGACACTGATCCGGCGTGTCTGTCCCAGTTCCCGGTCCCGCAAGAAAACGTCGGATCTGCCGTTGACATCATTTACATCCAGATTTGATGCCATCGACTCAAAAACCACAAACCGTCCATCGCCGCTGAGAGTTGGAAACGAGCTGTCCGCGTTGCCGACCGCGTCATTTGAACTTCGGCTGACCAGTTCAATCTGGCTCGTGTTGCGGTCATAAACGAAGACGTCGAAGACCCGATTCAAGTCCCCTTCCCAAAGTTGCGAGGTGGCCGAATGAAACGCGACGAATTGACTATTGCGGCTGATGAACGGACGGTCGGAAGGAGCCGAGGGCTCGATGCCGCCTGGGGCAACGTTAATCCGAATCGTTGTCTTCTCTTGCATGTCTCGCAGAAAGATGTCTGCAGCTCTATTGTTGTCGCCTGTGACAATATTTGCTCCCACCGAAGCAAAAGCGATGAACCGTCCGTCTCCGCTGATGGAAGCGTTGCCGCTATCGCCGTCAGACCACGCTCCATTCAATCCACTGCTGACCAACTCGATTTGGCCCGTCAATCGATTGTAGAGGAATACATCGAGAACACCGTTGGCATCGCCGGGAACAATATTGCTGGCCAAGGAATGAAAGACGACGAACCTGCCATCGTCGCTGATCGAAGGCGCGGTGCTCTGGTCGTCCGTCGGATCGCCGGTGGAAGCGCGGCTTATCTTGGTAATTGATCCGGACACGCGGTCATGAAGAAAGATATCCTGGGCCGCGTTGCTGTCGTCCGGCACCAAGTTGGTGGCGTCCGATGCAAACACGACGTAACGGCCATCGCCGCTGATCGAAGGCACGAAACTATCCAGATCGCCGAGAACTCCTTGGCTGCTCTTGCTTGCGGCGCGGATACCAGCGGTAAAGACATTAGTAAGCCGCGGATTGGAAGGCGTCGAGGGTGGGGGAGTCAGATTTTCAAAAGCCTTGGCGACGTTCAACCGGCCGTTCGCGATGACCTTGCCTTCCCAAGCCGGCACGCGATCAACCGAACGAATCAAGATCGACCGAACGTCCGCGGGAGTTAAGCCCGGCTTTTTCGCAAGGAGAAGCGCAACGGCGCCCGTAACGTGAGCGTTGGCGACCGACGTCCCGCTCAACGTCGCGTAATCGGGCGCCCCTTTATAGGCGTTCACAATCAGGCTCCCGGGCGCCGCCAGATGCACCGTCGTTCCTCCGTAATTGCTGAATACGGCCGGTTCGTCGGATCGAGCAGAGGCAGCGACGGAAATGTTGCCGGGACAATCGTAGCCCGCCGGATAAAACGGTTTGTAATCGTTATTCTGATGATCGTTGCCAGCGCCGCAGACACTGATGATCCCATAATCAGCGGCCGTGCAGATGGCATCCTTCATCGTCCTGCTGGGATAGGTTCCGCCCCAACTGTTGTTTATCACTCGCAGATTAACCCCTTTAAGGTTCAAACCGATGGCGTATTCGTAGGCCGTGGCTGCTTCGGCAATCGTGCTGAACGCGTCCACGGAGAAGATTCGAAGCCCGATGAGTTGGACTTCCGGGCTGACCCCGGCAGCTCCAATGGCGTTATTTTTGACGGCGCCAATAGTTCCGGCAATGTGCGTGCCATGGCCGAGATCATCCATTGGATCGCCATCCTTATCTAATAGGTCGATGCCATGGATATCGTCGATGTAATCGTTTTGATCGTCATCCACTCCGTTGCCGGGAATCTCGCCTGGATTTCGCCAAACGTTCGCGGCCAAGTCCGGGTGCCGATAGTTGATGCCAGAGTCAATCACCCCAATGACAACGCGCGGAGTATTCGTCGCTTGCGACCAAACCTTAGGCGCCTCAATCTTTTCCAGCCCCCAAAGTTCTGAGAGCCTGGGATCATTGGCTGCGGCCAACAAGCGAACTCGATAATTCGGTTCTGCGTCCAGCACATCGGGAGAGTTGCGAAGTTGGTGAAGCGCTTCGGCAACGTCCATCTCCGGCGGAAGACTCACTAACTCCCAACCAATTCTGGAAAATTTCTTGCGGACCTTTGCGCCAGGCAGGCTGCCGAGAGATTGATCGCCCACGGAGCTGCCATAGGCACGGCGTTTCACCAGAATCTCCCCGGGGACCCAATCTCCAGAAACGGCGCGCCCTATGTCTGGCGCATGGGAAGTTCTTGGACGAGTGTGCGGTTGGCTGAACGTCGCGGCCGAGGGTATCGGATCGTTGCCTGCATGGGCCGGAACAGGGGCATTGGTGAGCCATCCGATAAATGCTAAAGTTAGAGCTGCGCGAAGTGTTGCCATGGGAAATCTAATTTTCATATCGTTCTGTCCTGCCCCTGAGACGGCGCTTTCTCTTCGCCGGTTGCGACAGGGATTACAAGCTTATAGTTAGTGAGAGTCGTCCCAAATCAGTCCGTTCCTGTGGTGAACTTTCCTCACAGGAAGTCGACTTATGCGTAACAATCATGCTAAGCTTGGATAATTCAAACGCTACCGAGTGCCTTCTTGGGTATTTCAGACAATGAGACGAATCAATGCTTGATGATTTTGTCGTCCAATGTCGCAGGAACTTCGAACACAGAAGCGTCGTAAACGACAGTGAGGTTCAGGGAAAGTTCCATTCTTCTTTTTGACACGCATTGCACCCATGAACCGGAGCGCGGCATGTAGTTCCGCCTTCAGGCGGCAGCCTTTTGCCGGTAGCGAAACAGATTTGCGGATAACAATCGCGCCGGCTGAAGCCGGGACTACATACCCGCACCGTCAGGTTCATTGTCCCATGCGCGAAAAATGTGTTTGGGAGAAGTCTCTCGCTGAGTGATCAGCAAGGATGTCAGTCCATGGGCAAGATGTTTGCTTACACCTGATCGGCCTTGAACGGCTCAATCGCGTCAATTCTATAGCGCTTCTTCGCCGAATCAGTCTCAAATTCAACCTGCTCGCCCACTTTATGGTTGAGGAGAGATTGGGCCACTGGCGTCAGATAGCTGATCACGCCTCGTTCCGGATCGGAATCCCACGCGCCTAGAATAGAAAACGTTTCAGGATGTTGAGTGGAGAGTTCTGTTACTTTGACTTTTGTGCCGAGGCTGACGACATCAGTTTTGGGATTCGCAAAATCGGTTCCGCGCGCCCGGACCAATTGATTTTCCAATTCCGCCTTGCGCCGCATGAGGAGCTTTTGCATTTCCTTGGCCGACTTGTACTCGTGGTTTTCGCGCAAATCGCCGTAGCTCCGCGCAATGGCAATCTCCTTTGAATTCGCTGGAATCTTCTTCTGCACTAATTCGGCATACTCATTCTTCCGCCGTTCGAGACTTTCCCATGAGACAACAAAGGTCGATTCTTGTTTGGTTTGATCGCCAGTAATCAGCGATTGAACGGCGGGGTAACTCTTGACGATGCGCGCGAGAAGCGACCGTTTGTCCATGTCATCAAAGCATGGCGAGAGCTGCAAGGCGCGCGTTAAGTCCTTGATCACATCGAGATCGGCCGAGCCAATTAACTCGACCAGCAGATTTTGGTCATCGAGGATAAAGTCGCGCAGCCGATTTGATTTTTTCTCGTTGAACTGGTCCCGTTCCATCGCCGTCAACATGGCGCGAAAGACTTCCGGTCCCAGGATATCGGCAAAGCTATCGGAGCGTTCTTTGGCCAGCCAAAGCAGCAATTCGCTGCTGGCTTGATGCTGGCTGATCAAACGCCCCAGATGCTCCTTTAGAAGATCAAGCTTCCCGTCGTGAATGAGGAGAGCCGTGCATTCGCTGCAGAGCTTGGCCGATATGGAATTGAGCGCTCCAAGGAGAACGCCAGCCCACTGCTCTGGATTGGCCTCTTTGAACGATTGGAGAGCGCGTTTGTGCTTGGCGGCCGGAACAGCTTCGAGGATTTGTCCTGGTTTTGCCGATAAAGACCAGATCGCCGCTTCGTTCAATTCGGATTCCGTTGCAGGCAAACCGGTTGCCTGACGAATCTCATCGCGGATGAAAATCCCTTCGAGAGCTAACGCGGATTGGGTGCGTTGATGACTGGCGATATCTGCGTTCAGAGTCTTGATGACCTCGGCAGCAGCGGCTTTGGCGTCGGTCAGGTCGGCAACATTTTTGAGCAATTCATTGGCAACGGCGAGCTTTGCTTTGAGGCCCTTGGCCAGGCGAAACGCTTCCATAAGCCGGTCTTGCAGCGAGATTTCCTTGGCTTGATAGATAATTGGGTCGGCCTTCTTGGCGGGCAATTGAAAATGGCCATCCTTCTTCAATTCGCGTTTGGCAACTTCCCACCATTTTTTCCAATCATCCGCAATAACATCCGGAACGAGCACCTGTTGAATCTGGTCCAGAGTCGCTCTTCCGCCATAACTCTGCAGAACTAGTTTGATCAAATCCAGATGATGCAAAGCCGCCATTTGGAGAAGCGCCGCAAGGTCTGCAGCCTTTCGAGCGAGAATATGTTCGCTCGAAATTGGCTTTAACGATTCGGCGGCGAAGTCCAGGTCCATCGAATGACCTGCCTTGGTTTGGAAATCAATGGTTAACCGGCAGAAGACCGTGTCAACGGTCGTAATTTTTCCAAAACCCCAGCTTCGATGCATGCAGTAACCGCTTTTGGCGAGCTGCAAGAGCGGTTCCAAATGGAGCCGGGTAATTTTCCCGGCGGCGACTAGCTTTTCAAACTCTTCTTTCATACATTATGACAACGTCTCGCATCCACTATGACTCGGTAGCATTATTAAGCGTGAGTTCTGAAAAACCAAGAGAAATTGCCGTTCGTGCCCTGCAACGACACGAGGAATCAACGGATTACATCGAGAATATCTTGGAAGATGAGTTAAGACGCGCGTCGATTGCCGCCCTCGATCGTCGTCTTGTCGAAGAGCTGACCTTTGGCGTAGTCCGCTGGAAAGCGACGCTTGATTGGCTGATCGATCACAAGGCGTCCGGACGCCGACAAAAACCGGCTTTGCGCATTCTCTTGCGGCTCGGTTTGTACCAGATCTTTTGGTTGACCCGCATCCCCGATCACGCGGCGGTCCACGAAACCGTCGAACTGGCCAAGCGATTAGGCTTTGGGCCTCAGTCCGGCTTCATTAATGCCGTCATCAGGGCCTACGTTCGTGAGAAAGAGGAAACGAAGCGCCTCGTGGATAACCTTCGAGAGACAAAACCGGCGATAGGCTATTCGCATCCTGAGTGGCTGGTTGAGCGATGGGCAAAGCGTTGGGATAAACGGGAGCTCTTGCCGCTCCTCGAGTGGGACAATACTCCGGCAAGAGTCTTCGCCCGGGTCAACACTTTGGCGACCGACGCGGCCCATCTCATCACTCAATGGCGCGCCGAAGGAGTTGAATACGACTTTTTTCAGCGCGACTGGACCGGCGAGAATCTAATCTTCGAACTCAAATCGTTTCCGTCGCTGAAAACATTGCCTAGCTTCGGCCAGGGCAAGTTTTATGTTCAGGACCCGAGCACGCTTCTGGCAGTTCGTGAGTTGAATCCGCAACCGGGTGAGCGCGTGCTCGACCTTTGCGCGGCGCCAGGAGGAAAGACGACATTCATCGCGCAGGAAATGGACAATCGGGGCCAGATTGTTGCCGAGGATGCATCGAATGACCGGCTTAATTTGGTGCGCGAGAATTGCGTTAGGCTGGGCGTCAAGTGTGTGGAAACCGTCCTGCCGCCGATCGCTGAAACTCAACCTAGACCATTATTCGATCGCGTCCTGGTGGACGCTCCTTGTTCGAATACCGGCGTCATGCGCCGGCGGGTTGATTTGCGCTGGCGCATTCGTTGGCAGGAGATCGAGCGGCTCCAAAAGGAGCAGGGCAAGTTATTGGCCGTCGCTGCAGCGCGGGTCAGGCAGGGGGGGATTCTGGTCTATAGCACCTGCAGTTTAGAAACGGAAGAGAACGAGGAAGTGGTGCGGACATTTCTTAAAGGGAGCCCTGGCTTTCAATTGGAGAGCGAGCGTGAACTATTGCCGTTTCGCGACGGTGTCGATGGCGCTTATATCGCTCGATTGTCCAGGAAATGAATTGTTCGAGATGAAGAAAATCTAAATCTTGGCCCCGAAACTCTTGCGAATTTGCCAGCTCCGGACAATTATTTACGCCCTGTGACCGCCGGAGCGATGGCTTCGGCCTTTCAAAACTAAGAGAGCAACTATTATGAATGAAGCTAGCAAGTGTCCGTTCACGGGCAAAATTCACAAACAGACGGCCGGCGGCGGCACATCGAACCGCGACTGGTGGCCGAATGGGTTGAAGATCGAGCTGCTGCACCAGCATTCCGCCAAGTCCAATCCAATGGGCCAGGCATTCAACTATGCTAAAGAGTTTAAGAGCCTCGACTTCGCCACCCTGAAAAAAGATCTCGCGACGCTGATGACCGACTCGCAGCCCTGGTGGCCCGCCGACTTCGGCCACTACGGCCCTTTGTTCATTCGCATGGCGTGGCACAGCGCCGGCACCTACCGCACCGGTGACGGCCGCGGCGGCGGCGGCAGAGGCCAGCAGCGGTTTGCGCCGCTCAATAGTTGGCCGGACAACGTCAGTCTAGACAAGGCGCGTCGCCTGCTTTGGCCGATCAAGCAGAAGTACGGCCAGAAAATTTCGTGGGCCGACCTGATGATTCTCGCGGGCAACGTCGCCCTCGAAACAATGGGATTCAAAACGTTCGGTTTCGCCGGCGGACGCGAGGATACTTGGGAGCCAGATCACGACGTCTATTGGGGTGCTGAGACCACGTGGCTGGCTGACAAACGCTACACAGGCGACCGCGAACTCGAAAACCCGCTTGCCGCTGTCCAGATGGGACTCATTTACGTCAACCCAGAAGGCCCGAATGGCAATCCCGATCCCGTCGCTGCGGCGAGAGACATCCGCGAGACCTTCTCCCGCATGGCGATGAACGACGAGGAAACCGTGGCGCTCATCGCTGGCGGCCATACGTTCGGCAAGACCCACGGCGCTGGCCCTGCAACCCATGTGGGACCTGATTGCGAAGCTGGTGATATCGCTGAGCAAGGCCTGGGCTGGAGGAATACTTTCGGCGCCGGCCACGCCGGCGACGCAATCACCAGCGGTTTGGAAGTCACCTGGACTACGACGCCGACGAAGTGGGGTAATGGTTTTTTCCAGCACCTGTTCGGCTACGACTGGGAACTGACGAAGAGCCCGGCCGGTGCGCATCAGTGGCGGCCGAAGAATGGCGCCGGCGCAGGCGCCGTCCCGCACGCGCACGATCCTGCGAAGCGAATCGCGCCCTCGATGCTGACCACGGATCTCGCCCTGCGGTTCGATCCGGCTTACGAGAAGATTTCACGGCGTTTCATGCAGAATCCCGACCAATTCGCTGACGCATTCGCGCGCGCCTGGTTCAAGCTGACCCACCGCGACATGGGCCCGCGTGCGCGTTATCTCGGCCCGGAAGTGCCCGCGGAAGAACTTATCTGGCAGGACCCCATTCCTGCCGTGAATCACAAATTGGTTGATGCGCAGGACATCGCCTCTCTCAAGGGCAAAATTCTGGCTTCCGGTCTCTCTGTCTCGGAGCTTGTTTCGACCGCATGGGCGTCAGCATCGACGTTCCGTGGCTCCGACAAACGCGGTGGCGCCAATGGCGCCCGTGTTCGTTTGGCGCCGCAGAAGGATTGGTTGGTGAATCAACCGGCCCGACTGACCAAGGTAATCAAGACTCTTACGGACATCCAGTTAACGTTCAATGCCGCGCAGCCGGGCGGCAAGAAGGTTTCACTGGCTGACCTGATCGTTTTGGGCGGGGGCGCAGGCATTGAGCAAGCGGCGAAAAATGCTGGTCACACGGTCACCGTTCCGTTCGCGCCGGGACGCATGGATGCGTCGCAGGAGCAAACTGATGGTGCCTCGTTCGAGGCGCTCGAGCCTATCGCGGACGCATTCCGCAACTACCTTAAAGCCAAATACAGCATCCCGTCCGAAGCGCTGATGATCGATCAGGCGCAATTACTCACCCTGACTGCGCCTGAACTGACCGTGCTCCTGGGTGGCATGCGTGTCTTGAAGACCAACTTCGGAGGTTCACAGCATGGCGTTTTCACCAAGCGGCCCGAAGCGCTCACCAATGACTTCTTCGTGAACCTCCTCGACATGTGCACAACCTGGAAAGCAGCCACAGAGAATGAGGCGATATTCGAGGGCCGTGATCGCGCCACGGGCGCACTCAAATGGACCGCCACCCGTGTCGACCTGATCTTTGGCTCGAACTCCCAACTCCGGGCTTTGGCGGAGGTTTACGGATGCGCGGACTCTCAGGAGAAGTTTTTGCGCGACTTTGTCGCGGCGTGGAACAAAGTCATGAACCTGGATCGGTTCGAGCTTGCCTCAGCTTAGCTAGAGCTTGTCTCCAAAGGGCGGATTTCGTGATCTTAGTCCCGCACTTGATCTCGCACTTAGTCCAATTCTGCCCATTTTGACGAAGTGTAGGATCAAGTGTGGGATTAAGATCCTTCAATTCACGCATTTTGGGACAAGCTTAGCTAGTGCGTCGCACGAGAGGCCCTTGGAGCGAGTCGTAAGAGGTAAACGAGTTCGGCTTCGACTTGATGAAGGTACTCTTTCGCCGCTCGTTCGTGTGCAGCAAAGATCAATGATTGATTGATTCTTCCCTGTTCGAGATGAAGCGACGCCAAGTTTTGCTGTTTGAATGTCTACTGAATCAGGCAGGCGTCCCGACAGCAACGAGCTTTTGGAACAAGCGAGCGCAATGAGCGGGAAAAGTGCGAGTCTAATCAAGGAAGCGATTCTGAAGCGTGCAGTCAAAGTTTCACCATTCGCTTCCTTGAATGGAACGCGGCATCAGGAGGGCAAACAACCGAGCCAAGGTCGAAATTCTGAGGCATCGCATTTTCCGCTGCTGCTGAACTCTAGCCTTGCGCCGGGATACTCTGATAATCGCTTCACCTAATTCCCGATATTGATTGCTGCCTCAGCAAACTGCTTAATCTCACTGGCGAGGTTAGGCGTGGGGATGCTAGCTTCTGTCAAAGTCAAAAGGAGCGGGCGGGTTTTCTGTAAGGGCCGAGGCGAAATGGAACCAAAGAAACTCAAGGGGTCGGTTAACGGTGGGGATTGTTCGCGCTGAGCCGTTCGTAAGCGATTAGATTGCACTCATCGCTCTTTCGAGGAATTCGCGATTCGCCCTCGCGCTGGTGGTGGTCTCTTCCGGAGTGGCGCCCACCTTCACTCCCTCAACCATGATAGGGCCGTTGAAGCCCGCGGCTTTTAATCTGGCGAAGACGGCCTTGAAATCAACTTTGCCCGTGCCGAACTGAGTCATGACTTCGGCCTTCGGTGCTGCGCGATCCGTTTCTTCAGACGATCAAGATATTCGGACGTTGCCGTTGATGAAGTGAATGCCTCACCGCGCTGGCCCGTCAACAGGCCTGTGAGTTGGTAACCGGCGCCTTTGATTCCGTCCAATGCTTCGTCGTAGCTCCATTTGGTCCAAGGGCGATTAAAACAACCAATGACCCACTTTGTCTTTTCAGCGGCCACGCTGTTGGTGAGTGGCAAAGTGAGAAGCGAGGCAGCGCCAAGGGTTGCTGATTGAAAGAACGTTCGACGGTTCATGTCGCGCATCGTGGTTTCCTGGTGGGCCGTTGGCAAGACCTGTTTGGCGGCGCTACATGATCCCCCGGATCGCATCAGCCTCGTAAACAGAATGCGGCCGGCCGGCCGGATCGCGCCAAACCAAATCGCGAGGCAGGCCTAACGCTTCATAAATCGTTGCTGCAAGATTCTCGGGTTTCTGCGGAGCTTCGACAGGATAGGCTCCAATCTTGTCCGTTGCGCCGATCACCGTCCCGCCGCGAACACCGCCGCCGGCAAGGAAAACTGTTTGACTCGCGCCCCAATGGTCACGGCCCGGAAGCGTTGCGCCAGGCAACGTGGAGATTTTGGGCGTCCGCCCGAATTCGCTGCCCATCACGATCAATGTTTCGTCCAGGAGGCCGCGCGCCTGCAGATCATCGAGCAATGCGCTGAGCGCCCGATCGAGAGGTGGCAACAGAAGATTCTTCAAGTTCGGGAAGGCGGATTGATGCGTGTCCCACGTTTCGTTGTTGCCCAAGTTGACTTGAACGAGCCTTACGCCCACTTCCAACAATTGCCGCGCAATCAGCAGCGACCATCCGAAACTGTTCCGGCCATAACGATCCAGCCATTTCGAGTCCGCCTTGCTGAGGTCGAACGCATCATGAACCTGGCCGTTGGACAGAAGAGCAATCGCCGCCTGGCGATAACGATCAAAGGCCTGATCCTCCATCGCGGCGTCGTAGAACTGGACCTGTTTCTCCAATGTGTCGCGCAAACTCACTCGATTCAACACGCGCGGCAGATCCAGTCCTTGTGGCAGGGACAAATGGGGCGCTTGAAAGACGAGGTTGCCTTCATCCACCTTTCCGGTGGCGTGTTCAAAAAGGTATTCAGGATAAGCGCCGTAATGTTGGGGATGGTAAGGCGACATTTCGAGAAACCACGGGTCGCGATGTTGCCCCATTTGGCCGGCAAACTGGCCGGGAATCACGCGTCCGGTCCGATGGACAAGTTTCTCCGGCAACACGATGGCGGGTGGGAGATTGTTGCGCGGCGGCAGCAATTCGTTCGCGATTGCGGCCATGCTCGGCCAATCGGTGTGACTCGGTTTATTGCCATCAAAGCCAGCCGGCAAACTTGTCCGGCCAGTCAGCATAACGTGATGTCCGGCCGAATGATCGTTGTGCGGATGTGTGAGCGACCGGACCAATGCCCAACGCTGCGAACGCCTGGCCAATTCGGGCAAGTGTTCGCAAATGTGGAGACCAGCTGTTTGGGTCGCAATCGGCGCGAACTCTCCCCGCACTTCCGCCGGCGCATCCGGCTTCATGTCAAACGTTTCGTGCTGGGCCAACCCTCCCGAAAGGAAAATGTAGATGACAGATTTGGCCCGAGGAGCAGGTTGTTTCGACTCGGCAGCAGCCAGGGAACGCAACGCAGCAATGTGGTTAATCCCCAAACCGAGCAACCCCACGGCGCCTGCCTGGATCGCCGCTCTCCGCGATAATCCCATCGCGGGATGGCACAAACACGACGCTTTCTGCCGAGTCATGCGGCGACACTAGCATGAGCTCGCGGGCCTGACAATAGTTCAATGCTTCGCATGTGTTGGTCGTACAAACAAAGGCGAGGCTGGCTCGCGCCAGCCTCGCTTGTCTCAGTTCCTCCGATAAAGGTGAACGTTCGGCTAAGCTTAGCTTAGTAATCCATGCCGCCCATGCCGCCGTGTCCGCCCGGTGCGGGAGCTGGTTTCTCCTTCTCCGGCACTTCCGTGATCAGACATTCGGTCGTGAGCAACAGGCCCGCAATTGATGCGGCGTTTTGCAAGGCCGTTCGAGTTACCTTCTTGGGATCGACGACGCCGGCTTTGACGAGGTCTTCATACTCGCCGGTGCTGACGTTGTAACCGTCATTGCCTCTGCGCTTCTTGACTTCTTGAACCACGATCGAACCTTCGACGCCGCCGTTGGCGGCCAAGGCGCGGGTCGGTGATTCAATCGCGCGCTTCACAATCTCAACGCCGATCTGCTCGTCGCCGTCGAGTTTGACGGCGTCGATGGCCGACAAGCAACGAATGAGAGCGACGCCACCGCCAGGAACAATGCCTTCCTCGACCGCGGCGCGAGTGGCATGCAGCGCGTCTTCGACACGAGCTTTCTTTTCCTTCATTTCGGTCTCGGTCGCAGCACCGACGTTGATGACGGCAACGCCACCAGCCAATTTGGCCAGGCGTTCCTGCAATTTCTCGCGATCGTAATCCGAAGTCGTCTCCTCGATCTGCCGGCGAATCTGGTTCACGCGGCCCTGAATCTCGGCGGACTTGCCGTAGCCTTCGACGATCGTTGTGTTTTCCTTGTCCACCACGATCGATTTCGCGCGGCCAAGGTCATCCAGTTGAATGTTCTCCAGCTTAATGCCGAGGTCTTCGGTGATGCACTTGCCGCCGGTCAGAATCGCGATGTCTTCGAGCATGGCTTTGCGGCGGTCGCCGAAGCCAGGGGCCTTGACGGCGCAGACGTTCAGCGTGCCGCGCAGCTTGTTGACGACGAGCGTTGCAAGAGCTTCGCCTTCGACGTCTTCAGCGATGATCAAGAGCGGCTTGCCTACTTTGGCGACCTTTTCCAGGACTGGAAGCAAGTCTTTGAGGCTGGTGATCTTCTTTTCGTAGTTCAGGATGTAGCCGTCGTCCAGCTTCGCTTCCATCGATTCCGCATTGGTCACGAAATAGGGAGAGAGGTAACCCTTGTCGAATTGCATACCTTCGACTACGTCGAGCGTGGTCTCAATTGACTTGGCTTCCTCGACCGTGATCGTGCCATCCTTGCCAACCTTATCCATCGCGTCGGCGATGATCTCGCCAATCGTGGTGTCCCAGTTAGCCGAAACGGTCGCGACTTGTTTGATCTCTTCCTTGTCTTTGACCTTTTTCGCGATCTTCGCCATTTGATCGACCGCAGCCTCGACGGCTTTTTGAATGCCGCGTTGCAGGCTGATTGGGCTTGCGCCGGCGGTGACGTTCTTCAGGCCTTCGCGGAAAATCGCCTCGGCGAGAACGGTTGCCGTCGTGGTGCCATCGCCCGCCGCATCGCTGGTCTTGCTGGCGACTTCACGAACCATTTGGGCGCCCATATTTTCATAGGGATCTTCCAGTTCGATTTCCTTGGCGACGGTGACACCATCTTTGGTGACGGTGGGTGAGCCAAATTTTTTGTCCAACACGACGTTGCGCCCTTTGGGACCCAATGTTGCGGTGACGGCTTTGGCCAATTTGTTGACGCCCTTGAGCAGGGCTTGACGAGCCGATTCGTCAAATAAAAGTTGTTTTGCTGCCATAGTAGTCTTTCGGAGATTTGATTGGGGTTGGGTTATTCAATGATGGCCAGGACGTCGTCCGCATTCAGAATCTTATATTCCTTGCCGTCCAATTTGATTTCTGTGCCACCATATTTGCTCACGAGCACGCGGTCCTTGACCTTAACTTCAAAGGGAATCTTTTTCCCATTGTCATCGGTTTTGCCGGTGCCGAGTGCAACCACGACACTTTCCATCGGTTTTTCTTTGGCGGAATCGGGGATGATGATGCCGCCCTTCTTTACTTCTTTCTCTTCCACTGCTTCGACCAGAATACGGTCACCGAGTGGTTTTACGTTTATAGCCATACGTTCGTTATTACTTTGTTTGTTTTGATTTGCTGAATGAATCAAATCCCACAGCACTCGCTGTGGGAAATCTTTGGTTGACCTGAACCAAGCTGATAAGCCTGGTTCAGATCGTTGAGTTATTTTTTCTCGTCCACGACCTCGGCGTCAATGATCGGACCTTCCGCTTCCGCCTTTCCTGTGTCGGCACCGGGCCCTGAGGAACTGGTCTGTGTTTTGCCTGCCTTAGCTTTTTCGGCAGCGGCTTTGTAGAGATCTGCCGAGACCGATTGCCAGACCTCATTCAACTTATCGGCAGCCGACTTAATTGCTGCAGCGTCGCCCCCTTTGAGAGCCTCTTTAGCGTCATTGATCGCTTGCTCGATCTTGCTCTTATCGTTGCCGGAGATCTTGTCGGCGTTATCCTTGAGCATTTTCTCGGAACGATAAACAGCGTTGTCTGCCTCGTTGCGCGTCTCGACTTCCTCTTTCCGCTTCTTATCTTCGTCGGCATGCAATTCAGCGTCTTTGCGCATTTTCTCGATCTCGTCTTTGGAAAGGCCGCTGCTGGCCGTAATCGTGATCTTCTGCTCCTTGCCGGTGCCGAGGTCTTTGGCGCTCACGTGCAAGATGCCATTGGCGTCGATGTCAAAGGTCACTTCGATTTGCGGCACGCCCCGCGGCGCTGGCGGAATATCAGTGAGGTGAAACTTGCCAATGGTTTTATTGTCGCGCGCAAATTGCCGTTCGCCCTGTAAGACGTGAATCTCGACGCCCGGTTGACTGTCTGAAGCAGTGGAGAAAATCTCGGACTTGCGCGTTGGAATCGTCGTATTGCGATCGATCAACTTTGTGAACACGCCGCCCAACGTCTCGATTCCCAGCGATAGCGGCGTCACATCCAGCAGCAAGACATCCTTTACTTCGCCTTTAAGGACGCCACCTTGGATTGCAGCCCCTACGGCCACGACCTCGTCTGGATTTACGCCTTGATGCGGCGGTTTGTTGACCAATGACCGAGCTGTTTCCACAACCCGCGGCATTCGCGTCATCCCGCCGACCAATACCAATTCATCAATCTGGTCGCTCATGATGCCCGCATCTTTGAGGCAACCCTTGACGGGGCTTACGGTTCGCTCGAACAGTTCGTCGCAAAGCTGTTCCATCTTGGCTCGCGTCAGCTTCATGCTGATGTGCTTGGGCCCGCTCGCATCCGCCGTAATGAACGGCAGATTGATGTCATACTGTTGCGAACTCGAGAGAGCGATCTTGGCTTTCTCGGCCTCCTCCTTGATGCGTTGAAGCGCGTCTGGCTGTTTGCGAAGGTCCATCCCTTGCTCGCGTTTGAATTCGTCCAAAATCCAATCCATGAGCCGGTTGTCCCAATCGTCACCACCTAAATGAGTGTCGCCGTTGGTCCCTTTGACTTCGAAAACGCCGTCGCCAATTTCCAGGACTGAAATATCGAATGTGCCACCGCCCAAATCATACACGGCAATTTTCTCGTCTTTCTTCTTGTCCAACCCATACGCGAGAGAGGCAGCGGTCGGCTCATTAATAATACGCAACACCTCGAGTCCAGCGATCCGTCCCGCGTCTTTGGTCGCTTGCCTTTGCGAATCATTAAAGTAGGCCGGGACCGTGATTACAGCCTGCGTCACTTTTTCGCCCAGGCGCGTTTCAGCATCCGCCTTCAGTTTGCTCAAAATCATCGCCGAGATCTCGGGCGGGCTGAATTGCTTGGTTTTACCTTCGGTTTCCACCTCGACCGCGGCATCGCCATTCGCAGCTTTAACCACTTTGTACGGGACGCGCTTGATCTCCTCCTGCACCTCTTCGAATTTGCGGCCCATGAATCGCTTGATAGAATAAATCGTATTGCGCGGGTTGGTTACGGCCTGCCGCTTCGCGGCATCGCCCACCACTCGCTCTCCTGACTTTGTGAAGGCAACTACCGAGGGGGTCGTTCGCTTCCCTTCGGAGTTCTCAAACACAATGGGTTCCCCACCTTCCATGACCGACATACAGGAGTTTGTCGTTCCAAGATCAATGCCAAGTACTTTCGCCATAAAAACAAAATTGAAATTGTCTGAAAGACTTTAGCACCAGCAATGCCACCAGCACTCTGGATTAATAAATGGCTCTAGATAAATTAGTTATATCGATCCTTTTGGAGACAACCCTCTTCCGCGCTTGCGCCATCAGGGACAATTTGACCCATCACAATAGTCGATGTCTCACATTTCGTGACCCGTGCATAGCGAAGTCTTCGACCTTAAAATTGCGCCTTCGAGTTCGCAAATCAGTCAGGCAGGTCAATGATGCGACGGGCAGTCTTAGCTGGACTCCGGCCAAAAACGGCTTCACCGCCTCACCACTGGGGGCACTGGCGAGATACGCAGAGGCTCGCTCGATGAATGAAAAAAGTCGTGCTCCGGAGAAATGTTTCGCTTAGGTTTCAGCCAAGTTCCTATCCCTTGAGCGTGCAAGGTTGGCAGTCGCTCAATGTGAAAAAACCTAAACCTGAAACTTTGGAGAAAATATCTATGGCCGAAAAAATTGGAGTTGTTGGTGTCGGACGGATGGGGGGAAACATGGCACGCCGCCTCAAGGACTGCGGATTCACCGTCAGCGCCGTTTATGATGTGAGGAGCAAGGTGGCTAAAGAGCTAGCTAAGGAGTTAGGGTGCGAAGCTTGCGGACAACTGGCAAAAGTGACCGAGCTTTCCGACGTAATTATTACAGTGGTCAGCGATGACGCAGCGATGGACAAGGTTTTTGCCGCTAAGGGCAAAAGTCTTTTGCACAAAGCGCAAGGCCGGCTGTTTATCAACTGCGCTACCATCTCACCAAAAACGCATGTCGACGTTGAAGCCCGAGCCGCAAAAGTCGGCGCCTTGAGTCTGGAGGCTTGCATGGCGTCGAGTATCACGCAGGCTCGCGAAGGTTCTCTTTATTTGATGTGCGGCGGAACTCAAGAAGCCTTCAACCGAGCCAAGCCGATTCTTGAAAAACTCAGCACATCGATGCGTTTTGTCGGCAAGGCCGGTGAAGCCGCAAAGGTCAAAGCGCTCGTCAACATGGTGATGAACATCAATACGGCAGGGCTGGCCGAAGGGCTGGGGCTAGGGGCGGCCCTTGGCCTTGATTTGACCATGCTGCGTGAGGTCTTCTCGCAAACCGGCGCCAACTCGCGCGTGCTGGTCACTGATGGCGAGGACATGCAGAACCGCGAACACAGTTGTTTTTTCTCGGCGGCACACGCGGCGAAAGATTCTGGAATCGCGCTGCAACTGGCCAAGGAGCAAAAGCTCAAGTTGCCTCTGGCAGACGCGACCAAGAAACAGTACGACCGCATGGTGAAGGAGGGCTTGGGCGAACTGGATAAGTCGGGAATTGCCGAGCTAACGTTCAAAGGACGGCTCAAGAAGAAATAGGCGCAATTTTTAGGCGGCGTTGCTGCGCTGCCACGTTGCCACCACCATGCAGGCGGCGCAGCAACGCCGCCCTACCTTCAGGCTCGCAGTCAGCTTGTTGAAGCAAGAGTGAGTTCGCGCAAACTTCAAAAGTCCTGGAAAGACAAGCTAAAGTCAGCCGTCCCCTTTGGGCTGGGGCAAACCAAGCCGCAGCACTTTCGGGACATGGCCCGAGTTGTCTGGAAAAACCGCGACAACCTTTCCTACGCCTGGAAAGTTTTGAGCCGCGGAGTTTGCGACGGTTGCGCGCTCGGTGTGGCCGGGTTTCACGATTGGACAATTCGGGGCACGCACCTTTGCATGACGCGGCTGAATCTTCTGCGCTTGAATACAATGCCAGCGCTGGACATTGCCGCGCTGCAAAACATTTCGAAGCTTCGGACCCTCGATAATGCGCGGCTGCGCGAATTGGGACGCCTGCCCTATCCGATGTTGCACGAGCGAGGCGCAGCGGGCTTTCGACGGATCACTTGGGATGAAGCCTACGGTCGCATCGCGGCGCGCATCCGCGCCAGCGATCCGAAACGCCTGGCGTTCTTCGTGACGTCGCGCGGGGTCACCAATGAAATCTATTACATGGCGCAAAAGGTGGCCCGTTTCCTCGGCACAAACAGCGTTGATAACGCAGCCCGGCTGTGCCATTCCCCATCGACCGGCGCGATGAAGTACGCGCTTGGCGTCGCCGCGACCACTTGCAGTTACAAAGATTGGTACGGAACGGACCTCATCATCTTCTTCGGCGCAAACCCAGCCAATGACCAACCCGTCACGACGAAATACCTGCACGAAGCGAAAAAGCTCGGGACCAAAGTTGTTGTCGTGAATCCGTATCGCGAGCCGGGCTTGGAACGTTATTGGGTGCCATCGACCGCGAGCAGCGCGTTGTTCGGGACCGATCTCATGGATTATTGGTTTCCAGTGTCGCAGGGCGGCGACATCGCGTTTCTGTACGGGGTGCTGAAAATTCTATTCGCGAACGGATGGCTTGACATCGACTTCATCAACAGACACACGGTCGATTTCGATAAGATCAAGCAAGCCGCGGAACAGTTCGACTGGCTGGTTCTCGAACAACAGTCCGGTTTGACGCGCGCGGACATGGAGGAATTCGCGCGTTTGATTCGCGATGCGAAAAACGCCGTGCTGGTCTGGAGCATGGGCATCACCCAGCATGCGTTCGGCGGCGATGCCGTTTCGATGATCCTCAATCTTGGCCTCGCCCGCGGTTATGTGGGGCGCGACAAATGCGGTGTCATGCCGATTCGCGGCCATTCCAGCGTGCAAGGCGGAGCAGAGATGGGCGCTTATTCGACAGTCTTTCCCGGCGGCAAACCAATCAACGCTGAGAACGCCGCCAAACTATCCGCACAATACGGATTCGACGTGCCTGATTGGATTGGGCTGACCACAACAGAAATGGTGGAAGGTTGCGCCCGTGGAAGCCTCGATTTGCTTTACTGCTTGGGCGGAAATTTTTTGCGCACATTGCCCGAGCCCAGCTACGTTGCCAAAGCCATGGCAAATGTGCCGATGCGGGTTCATCAAGACATTATCTTGACCGATCAGATGTTTATTGAAGCCAAGGAACAGGTGCTCCTTCTTCCCGCCAAGACTCGTTACGAGCAAGACGATGGCGGCACCGAGACGACTACCGAGCGACGGATTATCTTCAGTCCGGAAATCCCACGCCAAGTTGGTGAAGCGCGCGCCGAATGGAAAATTCTGCGAGAACTGGCGGCGGTTGCTTGCCCGGAACGCGCCCACTTGCTCGGTTGCGAGTCGGGACAAGCGATGCGCAACGAAATTGCCGGTGTTGTTCCTTTCTACAACGGCTTTCAGCATCTCAAAAAAACTGGCGATGACTTTCAATATGGCGGTCCACATCTTTGCGCAGAGGGCAAGTTCGCAACCGTCGATGGCAAAGGTCGCTTTCGCGCAGTCGCGCTGCCACAGCTTCGCCACGAAGCCGGCGTCTTTGAAGTCAGCACTCGGCGTGGCAAACAGTTTAACACATTAATCTACGATGAAGTGGATCCACTCACCGGCGCCGGGCGAGATGCCGTTTTCATGAACGCCGAAGATGCGGCTCGTTTGCGCCTGGCCAATAACGACCGGATTCTTCTCGTCAATGATTTGGGCCGGTTAGAAGGCCGCGTTTTCCTCGCGCCGATCGCGCGTGGAAATCTCCAGGTTCACTGGCCCGAAGGCAATGTTATCATTCGCCGCGGAATCACCGATGCACTCGGCGGCGTTCCGGACTACAACGCCCAAGTCCGAATCGAGAAAGTGACTTCGTAATTTGCGCGTCGACATCAGATCAGAACTCCTTCCGTGACTTGCCATGGAGTCAAAAGCACGACCTAACCCAACTCGTGGAAGCCGCCGGCCGACGGGGAGGCCGGGCCGCCTCTCTGCCGCAACGGAATCCCAACCCAAATCGAAGAGCGGCGCGCAGCGGAAACCCTCCGAGAAAAACAGCTCGCCGCAAACTGATTCCGTCAAGGAGGCGGAGATTATTCGCCGTGAGCGAAATCATCGATCCAGGCGCCGCAAGGATTATCTCGCGTGTGAAGAGCCGCTCGAGATCCGTGTGCGGGGCCGGAGCGTCGCCGTGACGATGCGGACACCTGGGAACGATGATGAGTTAGCCGCGGGCTTTCTGTTCACCGAGGCGATCATCCATCGCCGCACGGACTTAACAGAAATTGTTCCCTGCCGCCGCGGCCAGGCAGCCCATTTCGAAAACACGCTGAATGTCTTCCTCGCGCGGTCAGTGGAAGTAAACTTCGATCAACTCACGCGGCACGTCTTTGCCTCATCAAGTTGCGGTTTATGCGGAAAGGCGGCCGTCGAGAACATTCATCAACACTTTGCCCCGATCCTTTCTTCATTTGCGATCGCTGCCGAGTCCTTGTTGCGGGCGCCGGATCGTTTGCGCGCGGCGCAGCAAACTTTTGCCCAAACCGGAGGCCTGCACGCCGCGGCAATTCTTGATGGCAACGGCAGCCTCGTTGTCTCGCGCGAAGATATCGGACGGCACAATGCTGTGGATAAAGTCATTGGGCACGGGCTCCTGACGGAAAGCTTGCCGTTTGATCGGCACGTGCTGATGGTCAGCGGAAGAGCTTCCTTTGAGATCATGCAGAAGGCATTGGCGGCACAAATCCCGGTCGTGGCAGCTGTCTCGGCGCCTTCGAGTTTGGCCGTGGAGTTCGCGCGCGAAAGCGGACAAACGCTGATCGGGTTTTTGCGCGGCAACGCATTCAACATCTATTCTCATCCGGAACGCGTTTCGTAGGCGATTGTCACATTCCCTGATTCGTCCGCTACGGCGCTGCCCGCGCGCCCGCGATAGGACCGCAGCGTTTACGCCGCGGAAACGTCCGCACTCCCCGTGCTTTCCGAGTTCGGAACCGCCCCGCGATCCCAACATCTCGGCAGCGTGAACGCTGCGTTTCTACGTCCGGTTGCGAACAGTTTGATTTGGACTATTTTGCCAGGTGGATAAGCAGCGGATGATGTGACGCTTACCGAGCAGCCGAACGCTTATGCGTAGCGCCACCAACAAACCAACAAACTCCGCGGCTTGCTTAAACCGGGTTGTTAGTCTATTTTTTGAAATCGATGACCATGTGCAAAGTTAGTTCCTCTCTGCATTTCGTTAAGACTCACTCCCAAAGTGTTCAAGAAAGTTCCGGAGAGACTTATTGGGTCCCTAACACGGATGTTTATGTTTGCGATGATGGTTTAGTGATTAAGGTGGAGCTGGCGGGAATGCGCCGCGAGGACCTCGAATTGGTGGTGGACAGCAACCGGGTAAAAATTACCGGACATCGTCCAGACGGGTGCCGCGCCGGGAAATGCAAGTTTCTCGTCATGGAGATCAATTATGGCGCTTTCGAGACAGTCATTGAATTGCCGAAAGGATATGATTTGAGCCAGGCTCGTGCTGCCTACCAAAACGGATTCTTGCGCATTGATGTTCCCGTCCAAGGGGGGAACGCTCAGCAGCGCACTTCGGACGCGGTGACTTCGACAGCCAAATAGGCGATACGAGATTTCGTGAACTTTTTGGAGCTCTGCGGCATCTAATGACTAAAGGGCCATAAGATGACTTCACCCGACACCGAATTTATCAGCATTCTAGGCGCAACATCCGGTGGGGCCGAAGCAGCGCCCCCCAAAGCCGGTTCCAAATCGCTGCCGGACGTGCTTCCGATTCTCGGTTTGTCCGACATCGTCATATTTCCGGGCATGGTCGCCCCGCTGCTGGTCGAATCTGCGCAGAGCATACGTCTGATCGACGATGTCGTGGCTGGCGACCGCTTTTTAGGTTTGGTGCTGCAGCGCGGCCCTGAAATCGAAAATCCCCTTCCGCAGGATTTATGGTCGCACGGCTGCGCGGCTCGAGTGCTTAAAATGCTGAAGTTCCCCGATAATACGGTTCGCGTATTGATCGAAGGATTGCGCCGGTTTGAAATCAAAGAATACGCCAGCCAAGACCCTTACCTTTGCGCACGCATCGAAGTCTTGAAAGAAATCAGCGAAGACTCGCTGGAGATGACCGCGCTCGCTCGCAATGCGCAGCAGCAATTTCAGGAGATCGTCAATCTTTCGCCCGCGCTCTCCGATCAGGTCAAAATCACAGCGCTCAATACGGAACAACCTGGCAAGCTGGCCGATTTGATCGCCGCCAATCTGAATCTCTCGCTGGAAGAACGGCAAAACCTGCTCGAAACGAATGTCGTCAAAGATCGTCTGACACGGCTGTTGCCATCGGTCAGCAAGGAATTGGAAGTCTTGACACTCGGGTCCAAAATTCAAAAGGAAGTCGCGACCGCAATGTCGAAGAGCCAACGCGACTTTTTCCTCCGAGAACAAATCAGAGCCATCCAGCGCGAATTGGGGGAATCCGACCCGAACGCCACCGAGATAAATGTCCTGCGCGAACAGATCGAAGCGAATCAGCTCCCGGAAGAACCGAAGAAAGTCGCCCTGAAAGAACTCGAGCGTCTGCAGCAGATCCCGTTCGCCGCGGCTGAGTATACCGTCTCCAGAAACTACCTCGATTGGCTGATCAATCTGCCGTGGTCAAGATCGACTGAAGACAAGCTCGATCTCGATGCGGCCGCGCGCATTCTCGAAGAACAGCATTACGGACTCACGAAAGTGAAGGATCGGTTGCTCGAATTTCTCGCCGTGATCAAGCTGCGACAAAAACTCAAGGGCCCGATCCTCTGCCTCGTTGGGCCTCCTGGCGTGGGCAAAACCTCGCTCGGCCAAAGCGTGGCTGATGCGCTTGGCCGGAAATCTGCCCGAATTGCCTTGGGTGGAATGCGCGATGAAGCCGAGATTCGCGGCCACCGCCGCACTTATGTCAGCGCTTTGCCGGGCCGCATCATTCAAACACTGCGGCGCGTCGAGAGCAATAATCCCGTTATCCTGCTCGATGAGATCGACAAGGTTGGCTCGGATTTTCGCGGTGATCCCGCGGCCGCGTTGCTCGAAGTGCTCGATCCGCAGCAAAACTCGACATTCACCGATAACTATCTGGATGTCCCCTTTGACTTGTCGCGTGTCCTGTTTGTCACCACGGCCAACTGGCTCGATCCGATTCATCCCGCTCTCCGGGATCGATTGGAAGTCATCGAACTGCCCAGCTACACTGCCGCCGAAAAGCTGCAAATCGCCAAACGTTACTTGGTCCCGCGCCAACTGGAAGAGCACGGATTAAAAAACAAAGTCGTCAAATTCCCCGATGCCACGCTGCGCCATCTAATCGAAAATTACACGCGCGAGGCCGGCGTCCGCCAGTTGGAGCGCGAGATTGCCAGCCTCACGCGCAAGGCCGCGCGCGCGATCATCGGCCGCCGCGAAGTCCATCAACCATTGGTCATCACTCCGGAATCGCTCGCCGAGTACCTCGGCCCAGCGAAATTCATTTCCGAAATGGCCGAGACGATCAGGGAATTTGGCATTGCCATTGGGTTAGCCTGGACACCCGTTGGCGGCGACATCCTCTTCATCGAAGCCACGCGAATGCCCGGAAAGGGCAAACTCTTGCTGACCGGTTCGCTGGGTGAAGTGATGAAAGAAAGCGCCCAAACCGCCCTCAGTTTTCTCCGAAGCCAAGCCAAACAACTTAAGATCGATCTCAGCGACTTCGATAAGTTTGACATTCATATTCATGTCCCAGCCGGCGCAACTCCGAAGGATGGTCCAAGCGCGGGAACCACGACCGTCGTTGCTTTGGCGTCAATCCTTATGAAGCGCTTGGTCCGATCTGACCTCGCGATGACGGGAGAAATCAGCCTTCGCGGGCGCGTGATGCCTGTCGGAGGAATCAAAGAGAAGGTCCTGGCAGCGTCGCGCGCGAAGCTCAAGCAAGTGATCTTGCCCGAACGCAATCGCAAGGATTGGCTCGAGGTCCCGGGGGAAGTGCGCCAGAAAATCAAAGTCCATTTTATCGAGCACATCTCGGATTTGCTGCCGCTTGCCTTGCATTCCAAATGAATGGCTTAACCTTTTCGTCTTGGCTCACGATCGCCGCGTTAGCCAGTTTGCATTGCCTCGGACAACAACGCCAACCCGAATTCGGCAAAAACGTCAGCGTCGCCGAAGGACAAGAACTCGCTCGCGAAGTCATCTCGCAATGGCCTGAACGTAACGCGGTCTTCTACGGTTTCCTAATCAGTCGCGATGGCGATGGAAAGCGGACGAAACGGCCTCTCAAATACTCGATTATTGTCGGCGACGAAGCCTGGCAAGCGACGTACGAAGTTCAACCGACACTGAGTTCACCCGGACAACGATTGGCCATTATCCATCGGGAGAACCAACCAAATGAGTATTTGCTGTCCCCGCTGACCAACATGACCAGCGCATCAGCGCAAATGGCCCGCGTAGCCGCGCCGGAAACATTCCTTCCTTTTGCCGGATCTGATTACTGGCTTTGCGATCTGGGTTTGGAATTTCTGCATTGGCCAGAACAGCGACTGATCAAAGATGCCAAGATTACAATGCGGAGCAACCGCGCTTGCAAAGTCCTGGAGAGCATCAATCCCAGTCCCGCGGGCAACGGCTATGCCCGAGTCGTCTCGTGGCTTGACGGGGAAAGTCATGCGCCCATTTATGCCGAGGCCTACGACCGGCAGGGAAAACTGTTCAAGGTTTACTCTCTAAAAGGATTCAAGAAAGTCAACGGACGCTGGCAACCGAAAGAAATGGAAATCCGCAACGAGAACACCGATTCGCGAACTCACCTCGAATTCCAGTTCGAAACGGAAGCGGCGCAAAAGTAATAAAGCAATCTCCTTTCGGGTGTTTTCCCGATGGCAGGCAGGCCAGGCCGGCACGATAGTGGATAAACCAAGTTTACCCGAGAAAGAAACGCTTGTTGCTCGAAGGAAGTGAATGCTCTATGGATGATCGCCAAATAAACGAACCGCCACAAAAGGACGGCGAGAACCTGCTTCTTTGCAAGGTCTGCGGCGAATGGATTGACCGGCGTGACCTTGATGAGATTTACGATCATCTGGATCATCATACGGGCTCGAACTGGGGTTAGTCTGGCGCGAGCCTCCCAGGATAACACACAGCTCGGCAGCCGCTAACTGACTTCTTGCTTTCAACAGCGACAAAGTAAGCGTAAAAAGACTGCCACAAATTATGAATGCTGGCGGTTGTCATCGGCACGCTTACTGGTTTCTTTTGGCTTTCACCGCGCTCACACACGGGGACGATTGGCCGCACTGGCGTGGGCCGCACCGCGATGGCATTTCTTCTGAGAGGGGCTGGCTGGATACTTGGCCAAAAGAAGGTCCGCGGCTTCTCTGGAAAGCAAAAGTCGGCACAGGCTTCTCCTCTTTTGCGGTCGCACGGAACCGTCTCTTCACAACCGGCAACGTTGATAATATCGACACTGTCTTCTGTTTTGATGCAACCACCGGAAAAGTTCTTTGGAAGCACTCGTATCCATCGGACCTCGGTGACAAATACTTTGAGGGCGGGACTGCGGCAACGCCATCCATCGATGGAAATCATGCTTACGCACTGAGCCGCTGGGGGGATGTCTCCTGCTTTGAAGCAGACACAGGCAAGATTGTTTGGTCTCAGAACGTTCAAAAGGAAACCAATGTGCGCGTTCCGAGTTGGGGGTTTAGCGGGTCGCCTCTTGTGCATGAAGGCCTGCTCGTCTTAAACGTCGGCGAATCGGGTTTGGCGCTCGACAAGCAGACGGGCAAGATCCGCTGGGAATCTGCCAATCGAGATTCCGGTTATTCCACTCCACTGCCTATTCAACAAGATGGTCAATGGTTTGCGATTCTTGCTTCGGGCCAGTCTTACCGGACGGTGAATCTTCGCACAGGCCGGCCGGGCTGGCAGTTGCGTTGGGTTACTCAGTACGGCGTCAATGCGGCAGATCCCATCGTCGAGGGCAATCGCGTTTTCATCTCGACTGGCTATGGCAAAGGCGCAGCGTTGTTGAGGGTTGGCGGGAATGAGCCGGAAGTTGTCTGGAAAAGCAAGGTCATGCGCAACCAATTCAATTCTTGTGTGCTGTTGAATGGATACCTGTACGGGATTGATGGAGACGACGGCGAAAAGGCCAGTCTCAAGTGCGTCGAGTTCGACACGGGAACGGAGAAGTGGAGCAAGCCGGAAGTTGGTTTAGGCGCATTGATGGCAGCCGATCGAAAGCTCATCGTGCTCAGCGAACGGGGCGAACTGTTGGTTGCGCCTGCCTCACCGGAAGGGTTCAAACCCACTGCCCGCGCTCAAGTGCTCGGCGGCAAGTGTTGGACTGTGCCCGTCCTGGCGAACGGAAGGATCTATTGCCGCAATTCGCGCGGCGATGTTGTCTGTGTGGACGTGCAGAAGACGGCAACTCCATGAGTCGGTTCATAGTTTCCAATGCGCGCCAAAAGCACTGGCACTTTCCATGAACCTGCTTGTGAACTGTGGCTGGCGAAGGCAAAAAGCAGCCCCTCTCCCTAACCCTCTCCCCATGAACCTGTGCGGTAGGATAGGCGTCCCGCCTGTCCCGCATTTGCGCATGCCAACGGCAGGACAGGCGAGACGCGCTGTCCTGCCAGTTCAATCGCGGACATTCAGGCGACCGGACGACGACGAGGCGCGCCGACGCCAGATAAGAGCGGAGTCACGATCGCCGAGAGCAGTGGCGGCCAGAAACGCTAAGCGCGCGACGCGGTGTTGATGGGCGAGCGACCAGGATCGCTCAGCCTGCCAAAGAGCTTCCCGCCAGCGCTCTGATTTTAGTTCCTGCAAAGCGCGATCCGCGCCCGCTCCTGCCGCGCTCATAAGCTGCCCTGCGCTCGCAGTCTCGGTCGGCCCCGTCTTGCTGGCGGGATCTTCGACGTTCAAGAGGGAAGCGATGTTCTTTTGTGCTTCCGCGACGTTAAGAACGTGCATGCCGCGCGTGTCCATGGTTACCGTCTTGGATAGACCGGTCGCTTTTTCGGTGGCTGTGACGGTGAGCAGCCCGTTGAGATCAAGTTCGAACCGGATCAGGACGGGGTTGCCGGCGGGGACGCTGCTCAAGCCCTCGACGCGGAATTCACCGATAAAAGTGTTTTGCTCTGGCACTGGATTCTCGCCTTGGTAAGCGTCCACTTTCACGACGTCCTGATCGTCGTAAAGCGTTTCAAACATCTCCGCTTTGGCGGATGGGAGCGGAGTGTTGCGCGGGATGATCGGAACACAAATGAGCCGCTCCATGCCATTCTGCCTCGAAATCGAAGTGGTGCTGAAGGTGTGCGGCGTAATATCGACGAGAATCGAGTGATGCTTTTCGCCGGCTAGCATGGCGCCCTGAATGGCCGCGCCCATCGCAACGATCAAATCAGGATTGATTTCGAAGCGCGGTTCGAGCTGCATCCGCGTTTCGAGCAGCCGATGGACCAACGGCGTGCGAGTTGAACCGCCCACGAGCATCACCTTGTCCACATCTTTCGGCAGCAAGCGCGCGTCAGTCAAAGACTGGTGCACGCAGGTGAGAGTCTTTTCGATCCAGGGCGCGATCATCTCCTCATATTCAGGCCGTTCGATTTCCATCTCCAGGTGGCGCTTGCCGTCGAGGTGCTCTTCGCGGATGGAACCAGCATCGTTTCGTCGGCGGTGCGGCCGGCGCCGTAAGCTAGCGCGGCGGCCGTCGGCTCATTGATAATGCGCACCACTTCCAGGCCGGCCAGCTCTCCGGCGACTTGCGTCGCCTTGCGCTGCCGTTCGTTGAAGAACGCAGGTACAGTGATGACCGCTTTGCGGACGGGCGCGCCCAGCTCGCGTTCGCCCTCCTGCTTGAGCTCGCGCAAGATGCAAGAAGAAACTTCCTCGGGCGAAAACGCCTTGCCACTCAGTGTCACGCGCGTGTCTTCGCCCATTTTGCGTTTGATGGAAAGGATCGTCGCTTCTGGGGCGGCAATGAGCTGGTTTTTAGCCGTCTGACCGACAATTAGTTTGCCCGATGAATCGAGCCCAACACACGACGGCACCGTGGGCTGCCCGTGAATGGGAATGACTTTGATGTCTCCGCCGCGCGCGACCGCGAGAACGGAATTGGTGGTGCCAAGGTCGATGCCAACAATCAGATCATTCATAATGATACCTTTACTTGCGCCACGCGCAGCAATTCACCGCGGAGCCTGTAGCCGGGCGCCAATTCTTCGATGACAGTTTGCGGAGGAATGTCCACGGCGCGCTCCGTGGCCACGGCCGTCATGACGGTCGGATCGAATGGCTGTTGAAGCGTTTGAAAACGGGTCACGCCCGCTTCTTTGAGCAGGGCTTCGGCGTGCGTGATGAGAATCTCGGAACCTTGCCGCTGCGTTTCCCATGCCTGGCGCCACGAGCCGTCATTTTGCCACCATCGTTTCCGCGGCGCGCTGTGAAACGCGTCGTTCAAACGCCGCATTCGGTCAAGCAATTCGACGAGCCGCCGAGCCTCGTCGCGCACGAACGGTGTTTGCGAGGCCGCTTGCAAATAATCGCGCAGCCACTGTTCTTCGCGCCGGAACAGGCCGTTAGGATATTGCTTCTTCCAGAAATTCCAAATTCGCAGCAGCACGGCGGCCTGCGCCGCGGTTGGATCGTGTTTAGAACTCTCGTTCAATTGAGCCTCGAACGGCGACGGCTCTTTCTTCGCGCCGACGAAACTGCGCCAGGCCAATTGGCCGAAGCAGAAAAAGGCTCCCGGAAATGGGCTGGCTTCCTGCGCGCGAGTGAAGAATTGTTCGGCCTGAGCCGCGTCGCCAAACGACCATTCGAGCGCTCCCCGGCAGGTCCATAGGCACCAGCGGCTGCGATAGAAATTCTCCGGCGCATCAACTGCGTGAGGCTCGATGCGCTCCAAACTCTTTCGCCCGAGGCTTTGCAATCGTGGTGAGCGATCAATCTTTCTGCTGAGGCACAAACAAAGAAACGCTAACGGACTTTCGATCGACAAGCTGTGCCCGGCAGGGTGGCGTTAACTCTTGAGTCTTGCAATCGACGCTCATCATCACAAAACTGCGCGGCAACTGATCAAGGCTATTTATGAATCTTACTCGACGCAAATTTCTCCGAACCGCTTCGACTGTCGCTGGCACTGTCCTCGCCGCCGCCCCATTCGTTCGAACCGCGGAGCCAGCGCGCAAATTTCGCACTGCTCTTATCGGCTCCGGTTGGTGGGGCAAGAACATCTTGAAAGAAGCGCTGGCTTCTGGGCGTTGCAAGGCGGCAGCCCTTTGCGATGTGCATGAAACAACCCTCGAGGCGGCTGCGGACCAAGTAAACGATCTCACAGGCGATCAGCCGAAGACCTACAAAGATTTCCGCGAGCTGTTGGAGAAAGAGAAGCCTGAGATTGTCATTATTGGCACGCCGGACCATTGGCACGCGCATCAAACCATCGCCGCAGTCAAAGCCGGCGCGCATGTTTATGTCGAGAAACCAACAGGCCACACAGTGCGCGAAAGCCGCGCGATGTTTGATGTCGCGCGTCAGAGCGGGCGGACAGTTCAGGTCGGTTTGCATCGCCGCATCGGCCCGCACCATGTTAGCGCGATGAATTTCTTGCGCGAAGGCAAGGCCGGAAAAATCGGGATGGCGCGCCTATTTGCCCATAGCCGGGGGAATCGCGAGTTGCCGCAACCGAACAGTGACCCCCCCGAGGGGATGGACTGGAACCTTTGGTGCGGCCCCGCGCCCGTTCGACCGTTTAATACGAAGATTCATCCCGGCGGCTGGCGCAATTTCCTCGATTATGGAAACGGCCAGTTAGGCGACTGGGGTGTGCATTGGCTCGACCAAGTCCTTTGGTGGACAGACGAGAAATATCCGAAGCGCATCTTCTCGACGGCCGGCCGTCCCGTATCTGGACCGGCTGTGCTTAATGACAAAGAACAAACAACCGATTCGCCCGACCATCAAGTGGCCGTTTATGAATTCGAGTCGTTCACAGCGACCTGGGAGCATAGAAAATTTGCGGATAACAACGCCGAGAAGCATCGCATCGGCGCGTACTTTTACGGCACGGAAGGAACGTTGCACATTGGCTGGCGAGATGGCTGGACGTTTTATCCAACAAGTTCAAACGGGAAGCAAATCCACGAAAACTCGCAGCTCCAGGAACCCGATGGACACAACATCAAGTTGCTTTGGGCGGATTTCATCGCGGCCATCGATCAAGGCCGCAAGCCAGTGGCCGATATTGAACCCGCGCATCGCGCGTCAGTGTTGCCGTTGCTCGGCATGATTTCGTGGAAGGTCGGCCGCAGCCTGCAATGGGACGGCGCCAAGGAACAAATCGTCGGCGATCCCGAAGCCAGCAAACTTCTTGCGCGTCAGTACCGCGCCCCCTGGGCTGAGCCACGCGTCTGAAACCGATTCAAACCAGGAAAACGCAGCGCAGCAACGCGGGAACAAAACGGAACGCGGACATTCTTGTCCGCAGCAATGACCGAGCGCATTGCCGGCATGGAAGCTTTGGCGGTCCCAGTTCGTTTTGATTTTGAGTTGCTGCGGACAAGAATGTCCGCGCTCCGGAAGGCGTCGCGACTCGTTTTCATCCGCTCGTTGAATCCTTGAATTCAACACAAGCGAATGACATTCTCGAAAGTGAACGAAATCTCATTTCTGTTTATGCGACCGCAACTTTCTTTCGCCTTCAGCAAATTACTGTCCAGAGCAGCGCCGCTGCTCGCCTTTGTTTCCGTGGTGGACGTCAGCGATGCCGAGACATTGGTTAAGGGCCGCCGTTCGCTCGTGCTCGAAGGTCAGGCGGCCCAGCTTGTGGTGGATATTGCGGGTGGTTCCTTTGTGGACTTCCACCTTCGCACTCCGAATTTGAATCCGCTGCAATGGGGAGAAAAGGGCGAGAATACCGCTCCGCGTCCGATGGGACATTTCCTTTGTTTGGACCGATGGGGCGCTCCATCCGAGGCCGAACAAAAAAATGGCATGCCGTTCCATGGCGAAGCGATCCGTGTCGAATGGCAAGTATTGCAAGAACCCGTTGAGAGGGATCGAAAAATCTTCGCGGAGATGACCGCCACGCTGCCGTTGGCCGGCCTCACAGTGAAACGCACCGTTGAATTGGCTGTCAGCAATGCCCTCTTTGTTGTTCGCGAAGAAGTCACCAATCTAAATAAGCTTGGAAGAATCTTTAATATGGTGCAGCACCCGACAATCGGTCCGCCTTTTCTGGATGAACAGACGGTCGTTGATGCGAACGCGCGACGCGGGTTTGCCCAAGGCAATCCGTTGCCCAATCCTGAAGAGCCTGCCGCATATTGGCCGGAGGCGCGCAAGGACGGCCAAGCCGTGAACATTCGGCATCTGACTAACGACCATAATCCGAACGTGGTTTCGTACATTGTCGATGAGGACATCGGCTGGGCGACCGCGAGCAACCCGACTCAAGGGTTGCTGATCGGATACCTCTGGAAGACGGCCGAGTATCCGTGGTTCAACGCCTGGCGCCATGTCGAGAACGGGAAACCTTTCGCTCGCGGACTCGAATTTGGAACGACGGGATTGCACCAGCCATTCGGGATTCTGGTCGCGAAAGGGCGAATCTTCGAGCGCGCGCTCTATCAGTATTTGGATGCAAACGAGTCGATCACGAAATCGTATGCCTGTTTCCTTTTTAAGATTCCCAAGGATTACAAAGGCGTCGCTCGTGTGAGCATCTCCGGAAAACGCCTGGTCCTTGCCGAGCGCGATGCCGGTCCGGAACGCAATTTATCGATGGATGTCGGCGAGTTCCGGTTCGGCGAGATTATGCCTGCAAACCGGAATTAACCAAAGTCGAGCTGCAACCGTGAAGATGTTGTTTGGTTTGCGACGCGCCTGGAGAGGTGATGAGCTCCACGTCGGTGCTGAAGGCGAATACCTATATCCAATTGGGCCAAAGAACGGGAGAGATATTAGCGGAATCAGCCCAACGCGGTCTGGCACTGGTGGATCGGGTGGCGCTCTTGGTAAGGGGATTAGCAGGAAACGCCTAAACTGACTAAGTTTGGGATCAAGTGCGGTACTAAGGCCAACCGGCAAAATGCCCAAACTCCAGGAACAGGCGTCCCGCCTGTCTCAGAATCCCATTTGCCGAGTGAAACTCCAACTACCTGTCCCATTGCGTGTCGTAGTGGCGGGGTTGCTGAGCCTGATCTGGCGTGTACGCTTCCACATGCCAATCCGCTAGGAGCACCGAACCTCGCCCGGTCTTGAAGTATGTGGTGGTTGATGGTCGCGTGCCACGATAGATTTTGTGACGGCCGGCGAGGACATTCCCAGGTGGGACAAACCGTCCATCATCAATGATGGGCTGCCCGTTCTTTGGGTCTCCGTTTTCATCGACGAGCACCATTTTCTGCGTGGGCAGTTTGATCGCGGTGGATTTGAAGGGCAGAGGAGGCGCTGAGCCCGCGACGATGGGAAAGATCGATCCCGGACCATAATTCTTAAGACTATCTCCGACGTGGCTTACCATTGAGTAGCTAAAGATGTATGGATTAGCGTCCAGCTTCCGTCGCGCATCCCAGTCCTTGTCCGATGCGCATCGGAAGAGATTGGTCGTAAAGCTGCCGAGGTACGGCGCTATAGCGCTGTTTCTGGTATCCTGGATGATTTGGCTTGTGAAGGCGCCGCTGCCGCTTCGATTGATGTTCCAAAAGATCCAATCTTCCTTCATCGCGTTATACGCGCCACGCGAAGCGACACCCGGAAAGGTGTCGTTGTTGTCGTCGAGATACATGGCAAAAGCCAGTCCCAGTTGTTTGAGATTATTGACGCATGCGGTCTGGTGCGCTTTGGCTTTGGCGCGCGCCAAAGATGGCAAGAGCATGCCGGCAAGAATGGCGATAATCGCGATGACGACGAGTAATTCAATCAGGGTAAACCCGCGCTGTCGCGAACGGTGGGGAACTCGACTATAAGGAGTGCGAAGGGTTGGATTCATGACCCTGATTAACCCATTTCCCCGCGCTCGGTCAATCTTGCAAGGGCTGATCCGCTCAACTGACTGGAGACGCAGGCGCTAAACATGACGCTGATCCAGAGATGTCGCGCACTCGGTTGATCGTGAGCAGCGCTTGGCCAATTCCGGCGTGCACCCGATGACCGAACGCACCGAGCTCAAACGTGCTGGCGCCGAAGCTAAACGGACAGGCGGCCGCGGCCATCAGCTGAAAGAGAGAGAACTGGCGAAAGGCAAAGCACTTCAGCGATAGACAACGTGAGCGAAACAGAGTCAAAGCTGTCGATATTCTTGTCAGCGTGCGCATTGTTCTGAATTTGAGTCCTAACCGATACGGTTGATCGACGGCCTGGTAAAGTCCCCCCCGATACGTTTGAAGCGGATTTGATCGAAGCGAATAGCTTTCCTAATCGCCCCATCGCAGGTGCTAAATCAAAACAAGTGGGATTGGGACAGTCTCTCGTGCGGTCATCGGAGCGCGGATGCCCACATCCGCGCAGTTCGTTGCACCGGTTATGTCGCGGATGTGGGCATCCGCGCTCCTTGTCTGTTTCGATTTAGTCAAGTGGCTTGCTATCGCTTGGGGGGCGATTAGCATCTTTTTCCATGAAAGCTCTCAAACCCATTTTCCAATCTTCGTTCCTTCGATCATCGGCAATCGCACTCGTCACCATCGGGTTGGCCGGTGTAATTCTTTTGTTCGCGGCGGACAAACAGACCGATCCCAAAACACTTCCAGCTCCGAAGCGGATCGTGATCCCCAAACTTCAAGGCAACCTTGAAATCGACGGGGATTTGCGCGAACCGGTTTGGGCTAAGGCGGCTGTACTCAATCCATTTTTCAAAAACGACGGCTCGGGACGCGAACGGGAAAATACCGAGGTGCGGCTCTGGTACGACGACAAGGCGCTTTACATGAGTTGGAAATGCCAGGACGCCGATGTGCAAGCTACTTTTACCGAGCGCGACAGCAAATTCTGGGAGGAAGAAGTCGCTGAATTCTTTGTCACCGCGAAAGATTTGAAGCAATACTTCGAACTGCAATGGAATCCGCTGGGTGGCGTTTTCGACGCGATTATTGATAACGACCTCGACGAACGCGGCGTTTCCAAGAAATTCAACGGCGAATGGGGTTACACCGCTAAAGGGATGAAGAGCGCCGTCAAACTCAAAGGGACGACCAGCAATTCAAATGACAAGGACGAATACTGGCACGTCGAAGTAATGGTGCCGTTCGCCGATCTTAGTCAACCGACCCCTGAGCCCAAGGAAGTTTGGCGGGCAAATTTTTATCGCTTCAACCGTGCCAAGGGCCAGTCGCCCGAGCTATTGAGTTGGTCGCCGACGATGTACCCAAGTTTCCATGAGCCGAGCCGGTTTGGGTATCTCGAGTTCGGGGAGTAGTATCCCCATCGCCATCTCATTGTGGAGCGCGGACCGCTGAGTCCGCGCGTAGCTTCTTTCAACCGTGCCGCACGCGGACTCGGCGGTCCGCGCTCCCGTAATGAGACTTATCCCGTCACCAGCCACCAATTGCTTTGTCAGATTGGCCAGCCTTTACCGCCTATGGTAGCGTCTTGCGTCCATGGCGAACAAGTTTTACGCAGCCGGCGAACAGCGCGCCGACAAGGTCCGCGATCTTTTTGCGGCCATCGCGCCTCGGTACGACCTGATCAACGATCTCCAAAGCTTCGGACTGCACCGATATTGGAAAGAGCGGCTCCTCCGGCTCGCCTGTCTTAAGCAAGGGGAGCGCGCGCTTGACGTCTGCTGCGGAACGGGTGACCTCGCGCTTGCGATGGCCCAACGCGGCGCGATCGTGAGCGGCCTGGATTTCAGCAAGTCCATGCTAAATGTGGCCAGGCAGAGGAGAGCCAACGCCGGAATCATCTCTAATGGCGAAAATGTTGTGTTCTTCATCCGAGGCGACGCTCTTCGGCTGCCGTTTTCAGACTCTCAATTCGACGTGGTGACGGTCGGGTACGGATTGCGGAATCTAGCCGACTTTCGCGCGGGATTGGCCGAGATATGCCGGGTTGCGCGTCCTCAAGGGCGTCTGCTTGTTCTCGATTTTGGCAAGCCTGACAATGCGCTTTGGCGAGGTCTGTACTTTGCCTATCTAAGATGCGTCGTTCCATGGTTTGGCCGCCTTTTTTGCGGTGACGCCGAATCGTACGCTTACATTTGGGAATCACTGAAACAATATCCAGCCCAACGCGGCGTGGCCAAGGCGCTGGAAGAACTGAATTGCAAGCAAGTCCGCATCATCAATCTGATGGGCGGCATGATGAGCATCAATTACGCGGTGACGAGCCACCAGGCCTGATAGTATGGGCGTCTTTCGGCAGGCCGCGACGCACTTGCCGCAGCGCAGTAACGACACAGTGCATCCACCAGTTGTCGTCGGAAATCATGAAACATCGGAGCACGGATGCCCAGGATGTGACGTGTATTGCGTTACGGCAAAGGCACCCGGGCTCCTGACCGACAACTTGTAGATGCGCCTGGCAATGATAGGAAGACCCGCGATGCCGTCTTGCTTCCGTTTTCCTCTACGAGAGTTTAATGGAAGCGATCCGGGGCAAGACGACCTCCGAGGGAATATTCTTGCTCATGAGAGACAAGCTGAAGCGATTAGACGCCACCAAGATTCGGTCGTTAACCCTGAGCACAGGACATCGAGAGTTGATTCTCAAAATCAATGAGATCGTCGAACGCATTAATGAGATCGAGGACGACCTTGCTTCGATCAAAGGCGAAAAGAAATGGGAAGTTGGCTCGGGACGGTGAATGTGGCGCCTAGCCCAATCAACACTTGCGAGAGCGGTAAATGTGATTTCCTGTAGCTTTCGAAAGCATGCTTGCGTTAGGATTCGGCCACGCAAGCTCAATGGAAAAGACACTAAACGCCGGACGCGCCGAAGTTTCTCGTTCGAGAGGACAATGGATGGTTTTGATCGCAGCCTTTCTGGGCTGGATGTTTGACGGTTTGGAGATGGGGATATTCCCGCTCGCTGCCCGGCCGGCGTTGCAAAACCTCATGGGAGTCACAGACGACCAACTCGTTGGACTGTGGATGGGGCGTATCACCGCTCTTTTTCTCGTAGGCGCCGCATGCGGCGGATTGGTGTTTGGCTGGCTTGGTGATCGCATTGGACGCGTGCGGGCGATGTCGCTGAGCATTCTTGCTTATTCAATCTTTACGGGGCTCTGTTATTTCGCGACCGCGCCATGGCACCTTGGTGTTTTGCGGTTTATTGCCGCTTTAGGGATGGGCGGCGAATGGGCCTTAGGAGTGGCTCTGGTGATGGAATGCTGGCCTGAGAAACATCGGCCCATCTTGGCCGGAGTAATTGGTGCGGCGGCGAATGTCGGTTTTCTTCTGATCGCGGTTCTCGGAAAATTCATTCCGGTCACTCGCGAATCGTGGCGTTGGGTGATGCTCGCAGGCGCCGTTCCGGCGCTGCTCACGTTTTTCATCAGGCTATTTGTTCCCGAATCGGAGCGCTGGAAGGAATCGATCAAAGGCGGCCCATCTCGGCCAGTGCGGGAAATCTTTTCACCTGCGCTAATCCGTGTGACGTTGCTGTCAATCGCCTTTGCTTCGATCGCGCTCATTGGAACCTGGGGTTCAGTTCAATGGCTTCCATTGTGGGCTGACAAAATGACTGGCGGCGCCGTGCCTGACGCCAAGGCAAACACGCAGATCCTCTCGTCCGTCGGCGCCGTGATTGGCTGTTTCATTGGCCCATGGATCGGGAATCGAATGGGGCGGCGTCCGGCCTATTTCAGCTTCTGCTTGGTTTCATTGGTGCTCTGCGCTCTCCTGTTTCGGACCATCTCGGAATATGGCGCGCTGTTTTTGATCACGGTTGGGGCCGTCGGGTGCGTTACGGCTGCTTTCTATGGTTGGTTCCCCTTATATCTGCCGGAACTGTTTCCTACGAACGTTCGAGCAACTGGACAGGGGTTGAGTTATAACTTCGGGCGCATCCTCGCCGCAGTCGGCGCGCTACAGATGGGGAGCTTGATGCAGCATTATGGAGGCAGTTACGCCAAGGCCGGTGCTTCGATTACGTTGATCTATGCGCTCGGCCTCGTGCTCATTTGGTTTGCCCCGGAGACCAAAGGAAGACCGTTGCCGAAATGACGGCGATCTCAGTGTCGCGGGCACCGACCGCCAACACGGCAATCCAAAGGAAAGGCTCTCCATGAACGTCATAGGGGCGGGGACAGCCTGTCCCCGTATTCCGACGCTACCGCACCGGGGACGGGCCGTCCCCGCCCCTATGACATTTATGGCCCCATGCGCGCCAAAAAGGCGTCGAGGCTCTCAATGAGCGCTTGTCCGACTCATATTTCCCACTTGTCGCGGAGAGCAGCGAACGCAATCGTTGTCTCATGAGCTTGCTGAAGGTAACCGCGGATATGATTCGAGCCATGAAAGGACGAGCGCGCATCCCAGCGTTGACGGCGTATGACTTTCCGATGACGAAGTTGCTGGACGAAGCGGGCATTCCATTCATTCACGTTGGCGACACGCTGGGAATGATCGTATTGGGTTATCCCGATACCACGCATGTCACCATGGCTGAAATGGAACATCACGTTCGCGCCGTGGCACGCGCCCAACCGCGCGGTTTGCTCACAGCGGATCTTTCTTATCGAAGCTATGACTCGCCGGAACTTGCGGTAGCAAACGCCAAGCGCCTGATCGCGGCGGGTGCGGAAGCGGTCAAAGCGGAAGGCGGACGCGCTATCCTCAATCAGGTGCGGGCGATTCTAGCGGCCGGAATCCCGTATTGCGGTCATCTCGGCATGCTGCCGCAACACGTAAAGGAGGAAGGCGGTTATCGGCGCAAAGGAAAGACCGAATCCGAGCACGACGCGTTGTTAGCCGATGCGCAGGCGCTGGCCGAGGCCGGCGCTTTTGCGGTGGTTCTCGAAACCGTCATTGCGTCCGTCGCCAAGGAAATCACGGAGCGAATAGCGATTCCAACAATTGGCATCGGATCCGGTCCAGATTGCGACGGGCAAATTCTTGTGACGCACGATTTGCTGGGCACGTTCCCATGGTTCACGCCCAAATTCGTGAAACCGAAGCTCAACGGCGCCGATCAAATGCGAGCGACGATTTCGGAGTGGATGCGGTCCATTTAGATGGAGCGCGAGACACTTGACATTGCCACGGTTCGATGGGTTCGCGTATTGATCCGATCCTCCTGACGTTAAAGACTCAATCATTTTCGGGAATCGGATTGTCCCGGCGTCGGCAGATCTTCGACCTGGCTGTTCCCGCGGAGTTTCCAGTCGTTCCCGACCTGTTCAACTTCGAAATGAATACGACGCCCGGGTTGGCCATCACCCCAGTTGAAATCACAGATGTAATTTGCCTTTCCGGAGACGACTCGCTTTGCGCCATCACTGATGGTTTCAGAGATCGGCGCATTGGGCGGGCTTTCCTCGACTGCGAATACCTTCACTCCTTTTGCGCCTGAGAATGGGAACGAGTTGAAACCGACCTCTTTCCACCGGGCTTCTACCTGCTTTCGTTGTGGTTCGGGAATTTGCATGGCATCCATCAAACGCTGCGCATTAGCAGAATGTCCGGCCCACAGAAACGTTTGGACTGCGGCGGCGTGCGACTGAAAGCCAGCGTCGATCCATCCCTCCGCAGGAAAGTATTGATTCACTTCGAAAGTCCGTCCCGCTTGGACAGATGGTTCCGAGGATAGATTCTGAGTGGCTGTTGTGTTGGTTTGGCGCAGAGTGCTGATTTGCTGCGACAAATCGTTCGTCACGTTGCGCAGAGATCCGACCCGATCGCGAAGCCTCATCAGTTCCTGCTTTTGGTCTTGCTCGAGAGACAACCTTTGGCTCTCCAATTCCAAACGATTGGACAATGATCCGGTGATCTCCTGAAGTGTTGCCATCGCGCTCACGGCTGCCAACTTCTGTTCGCGCTCGCGAGAGAGTGCCTGATATTGGATGAGGACTGGAGTTGCCACACCGACGGCGAGAACAGCGCCGATTGCGCCAAGTTTGAGTTTTGTCGTCATAATTCCCAATAGGTTCATTGCCAGACCACACACGGTCGCTCCCGCAGCGATGGCTGGTCCCGCCACAATTGCTGCTAAACCAGCAGGAGCGGATGAGACAGCCTGCTGACTGAGCATCGAAGCTAGAGCAGCGGTTGAGAGTGTCAGACCACGGCGTGTGAGAAGGTCTCTCAGCCTGTCGAGCGCTCGTGTGATGCGCTTGCGCGCCGCTTCCTCGGTTGTGCCCAAAGACGTTCCTACCGTCCGCAGATCATATTGATTGAAGTAGCGCAAGATGACGGCATCGCGGTCCGAAACCGGCAACTGTTGAATAGCTTCATTTAGAAAGGGCGCGACCTCGTCCCAGGCGGAACCTGTAGATTCATTCTGCGAACTCATTTCCACAGCCTTTTGTTCGCGGGCCTTTCGGCGCCGTTCGGTTCGAACCGCCTGCGCTGCCACAAAACACGTGTGCCGGTAAAGCCACCCTCCAAGAACCACGTTATTTGGCAACCGGCGAGCCTTGCGCGCGAGATCGACGAAAACGGTCTGCGTAACGTCTTTGGCTAGTTGCGCGTCGCCATTGACGATTCGCGCGGCCACCGAATGAACGACGTCGATGTGCCGCGTCACGACATCGCGAAAGGCTTGTTCGCAACCTTGCTCGACATATTGCTTCAGTAACGATCCATCCGTCGTCATGGCCATTTTCATACCTTAGAAGCCGCCAAATGCGAAACCGGACAAATAATTTGAATCAGAACGGATCGCTTGAGTCGAGCGCCTCCAATGCCTCGTCCCGAATCTTCCTTGGCAGAAAGAATGATTTTCATCCATGCTTTGCGCTCATGAAAGGGCTTACGCATATAAATCGCAGTGGGGAAGCGAGCATGGTGGATGTATCGGCGAAGGTCATCCAATTGCGTGAAGCTGTGGCTAGCGGTGAAATCAAGTTGCAAAAAGCGACCATCGAACTGATTCAATCGCAAGCCGTCGCCAAAGGAAACGTGCTCGCGACGGCGCGATTGGCGGGAATTATGGCGGCGAAGAGAACAGGGGAACTCATTCCGCTCTGTCATCCGCTGCCGATCACGCATTGCGAGGTGAACTTCGCAATTCCAAAAACGAACGATCGGATCGTCATCACGGCCTCCGCCAAAGTGGCCGCCCAAACCGGCGTCGAGATGGAAGCGCTGACCGCCGTCGGCGTCGCCGCCCTGACTATTTACGATATGTGCAAGGCCGTGGATAAGAAGATGCGAATTACGAATATCAAGCTGGTCTCGAAAACGAAGAAATAGTTGACAGGCAGTCGAATTATGCAAATTCAAGTTGGCATCATTACGATTTCAGACCGCGCCTCGCGCGGTGAGTACGACGATCTGGGAGGGCCGGCACTTCAGAAAGCTGCGCAAGGTTATGGCTGGAAAGTCCTGACTGAAACGCTAGTGCCCGATGAAAAACGCGAGATCCAACGAGCTATACGCGAGCAGATCGGCAAAGGTTGCGAACTGATTCTGACGACGGGCGGGACCGGCGTCGCTTTGCGCGATGTGACGCCCGAAGCCGTGCGCGAGATCGCCGTCCGCGAACTGCCGGGCTTCGGCGAAGTCATGCGCTCCGAATCGATGAAGATCACCCAGAACGCGATCCTGTCACGCAACTTGGCCGTCGTCGTCGATAAGTCGCTCGTGATCTGTCTGCCGGGCAAACCGAGCGGCGCCGTGGAATGCCTCGGCTTTGTCGTCGGCGCGATCCCGCATTGCATTGAAGTTCTCCAGGAAGTCCCGACGAGCTGCTAATTGCTCGACACGCGGGCGTCGACGCGCGCCAGGATCCCTTCCCTGAACCGTGTGGTAAGACAGGCGTCCCGTCTGTTCAGCATCTGCGTACACCAAAAGGACAGGCGGGACGCACTGTCCTACCACACCGCTAATTGGTGCAATGCGCGAAAAGGCGTGGAGACCAGGTGATATTGACGACTGGCTGGTCATCCGTGCGGTTGCAACCCATGTTTTTCCAATTGAACTCTGGCTGTGTGCTCCATTTGCCATTCAGTTTGCCATCAGCCCTTTTGCCATCCTTCTCGGCCGTTGTGCGGTAGGCCGTCGCCTCGGCAAACTTTTTGTAATCACCCAGCGTGACCTCGAAGACACCGAAATAAAACGGCTTCGTGATTCTCACGCGATGACCCGGAGTTTCGCTCGGTGGGCTCTGCAAGTACCATTCGTGCGCTCTCCTTTCCTTCATCTGTTTGAGCGCCACGTCAGCGTCTTCCTGACTCGAACCCATCATGAATTCGCCTGGCGGAATCGTGGCCAGTTTCATTCCAATCGAATTGGTGAAGAGTGCGGGAGGCATTGAAGTGGGCTTATCTTGCGCGTGGAGAGTACAGAGAGCCCACGTGACAATGACGCAGCACGTCAATTGCGCGGATAAATGAAGTGTTCGCATAGAGGCCAGAACCTAACCAAAAACTTCCTCGATCACTTCGCCACCATTGAAGGTGGCCAGTTCTTTCCGGTTTTGATGTTCGTAATAAAGTTCCTGTTGATCGACGCCTAGCGCATGAAGAATCGTCGCATGAAAATCGTTTGGATGAATCGGGCGATCCACCACCGTATAACCGACATCATCGGTTGCACCAATGACCTGCCCTCCTTTAACACCGCCACCAGCGAGCCACATGCAATAACCCGTTGGCGAATGATCGCGGCCGGGATTTCTCCCGCTCCCTTCGGCGGCAGGGGTGCGTCCGAATTCGCCACCCCAAATGACCAATGTCTGCTCACTTTCCCCTTTGAGGTCAAAAACCTCGGGAGCTGCCATTTGCATTCGGAAGGCCAGCTCATAGGAAAGAATGCGCGCTTCCAATTCGGACCCTCCGCCGTGACGTTCCAAGTGGCGCCGGTTCATTCGCTCCATGAAATCGAGCTGCGTGCGGCGAGCCGCTTCCGTGAAGCCAGCCGGCATTCTGATATTTGCAATCCCTTCCGATGCTTTGACCAGCGTGCCTTGATAACGCGTCGGCAAAAAACCAGCCCACCAAATCGCTGGACCGCTGAAATTCTCTCCCGCATCCATCACCACGAAGCCTGGGAGATTCTGATTTTCGCTGCCAAGCCCGTAGTACAGCCACGCGCCAATCGTTGGCCGCGCGCCGGTCAATGATCCAGTCAGGGCCAGATACTCTGCTGGCGTATGGATTGGACTGTCGTGCTTCATGCTCCGAATCACGCAGATATCGTCCACGTGTGCGGCGGTTTCCTTGAATAAGGTCGAGACCGGAATTCCGCTTCGGCCGTACGGTTTGAATTCGTACGGAGATGGGTAAAGGTTCTGCAATCGGAGCCGCTTGTTCATCGGTACATTCTTCGCGATGCTGTCCGGCACGTCTTTGCCTTGCAGTTTTGTCAGAGCGGGTTTCGGATCCCAGGTATCGAGGTGACTCGGCCCGCCGCCCATGTGCAGAAGAATGACGTTCTTAACCGGGCACGTCGGGTGATCTCGGCGCCACCGCCAATTAGAAGGTGGATGTCCAGACTTCCCTGATCACCGAACCAGGCGGCGGACTTATTGCCAAACGCTTTTGATCCCTTGATTGTGATTAAAGTAACACTCACTTGAGTCACAACACGAAAGCAAGCTTATGAAACATTTTACTCTTATGATCGGATTGACTGCCCTGTTGGCCGGCTGCGCAAGGCAGGAAGACGCAACGGGAACTGGAACTCGACCGAATACAGACTTAGACAAACGAGATTCGGCCTCCGACCCTGACAACACAGCGCGCAATCAACGTGATCGCGCGAAGGGGTGACTTTGACGCCGGAAGACCAGGGCGATGTCTCCGAAACACATTTTCGATCATTGGACCTATGAACCGTGTGGCAGGACAGCGCGTCCCGCCTGTCCTGCTTTTGGTGTACCCAAATGCTGGACAAGCGAGACGCCCCGTCCTGCGACAGACGTACTTTAGGAAGATTGCGGAGAAGGGCCAAGTTTGGTTAGAGTTCGGCAATCATGAAGAGTCGCTGGCCAGCCGTTATTCTCATATTCTGTCTAGTTTCGCTTGTAAGTTCTACTCGCGCCGTCCTAGCTGAATCGAGGCCGCAGCCGCCGGCCAAGAGCGTCGTTACGCAGCACCATATCCTGCCGATCTTGCTGCAGCATTGCACGGCTTGTCACGGCGCCTACAATCGCGAAGCAGAACTGGACCTTCGTTCTAAAGCGTCGATGCTTAAGGGTGGCAAGGCGGGGCCCGCCTTAATTCCAGGGCAGCCGGACGCGAGCACGATTGTGTCGCGAATTCGTTCCGGCGCATGCCCGCCCAGCAAGCGGCTTGTGGAAGCCGGTGTAAAACCAGTCGAGCCTTCCGCGCTGGCAAAACTAATCGATTGGATTGCCGCAGGCGCGCCCGAAGAAGCCGACATGCGGGATGCCGGAGTTACATCCGAGCATCCCCTCATTCGCGACAAGGACCGAGATTTCTGGTCCTTCCGTCCGCCAGCGAAAGCTTTTGCGCCGAAAGTGCGCCGGACGGAGTTAGTGAACAATCCCATCGACGCATTCGTTTTAAGCAAGCTGGAGGGGAAAGGATTGACCTTCGCTCCTGAAGCGCCGAAGCCGGTTTTGCTGAGGCGCGTTTACTTTGACCTGACCGGTCTCTCACCAACTCCTGACGAAACGGATGCCTTTCTGTTGGACAACGACGCGCAAGCCTATGAAAAGCTCGTCGATCGCCTGCTGGCATCGCCGCGGTATGGCGAACGCTGGGGCCGGCATTGGCTGGATGTGGCGGGTTACTCCGACGTCGAAGGCAGGCGCGAGCAGCACTTGCCGCGGCGGTTTGCGTATCGATATCGCGATTACGTCATTCAAGCTTTCAATGCGGACAAGCCGTACAACCGTTTTCTCCTGGAACAACTGGCCGGAGATGAGCTGGCTGACTACGAACATGCGCCGCGCGTCACGCAAGAGATACACGATAACCTGGTTGCGACCGCATTCCTTCGTATGGGGCCGGATCCGACCTGGGCCAATATCACGGGCTTTGTTCCGGATCGATTGGAAGTGATGGCCGACTCGTTGGATGTTTTCGGTTCAGGCGTGCTCGGACTGACCCTGAAATGCGCGCGCTGTCACGACCACAAGTTCGATCCCATTCCGCAGCGCGATTATTTTCGGCTCGTCGATATCTTTAAGGGCGCATTCGATGAATATAATTGGCTCAAGCCGGATTTGCGGCCCTTTGGCGGCGCGGGCAATTCCGGCAGGATGGGCGAACGAAGTTTGCCTTTTGTTTTGACGGAGGAACGCAAGGAATGGGAAGCCCACATGGCGAAGCTGCAACGGCAGATCGACCTCCGCAACTCCGCTTTGAAAGAAGAGGAACCGCGGCTGAGAGAAAAGTTTCGCGAGGCGGAGTTGTCGAAGTTGAGCGAATCGCTCCGCGAAGACATTAAGAAAACTCTGGCCACGCCACGTGAGAACCGCACGGCTGCGCAAGTCAAACTCGCCCAAGAACACGAGAAAAAGCTGATGCCGGACCGCAACGAACTGAAAAAGTTCGATGCTGGCTTCAAGAATCGTTGCGACGAAGTCGCGTCGCTCGAAAGCCAGAAACGTCCGGAGCCGCGGATCGCAGCGCTTTGGGACCGCGGCGATCCTTCGCCGACTTACATTTACCGGCGCGGGGACTACCAGCGGCCCGGCTTATTAGTAAAGGCCGGCGTGCCCGCAGTCTTGTCCGACGGAACAATTCCATTTGAGATTCGACGGCCATGGCCTGGATCACGGCAAACTGGGAGACGCCTGGCCTTGGCCCGATGGCTGACGAGTCCGAATCATCCGTTGACCAGCCGCGTCATGGTCAACCGGATTTGGAAGCAGCATTTCGGGCATGGGATTGTCAAGAGCCTCGGTAATTTCGGGAAAACCGGAAGCGCTCCGACACATCCGGAACTGTTGGATTGGCTCGCTAACGAATTCGTTCAGGAAGGTTGGCGAATCAAACCGTTGCACCGCTTGATTCTGACCTCGCGCACGTTTCGTCAAAGTTCCTCTATTGCTCCCGAGCAACTCACGGCCGATCTGAACAATGAATTGCTTTCGCGCATGCCGCTTCGGCGCCTCGACGCGGAGGCCGTGTGGGACAGTTTGATTTCCGCCGCCGGCAGCCTCGATGAAACACGTTTTGGCCCGCCCATTGCCGCCAAGACCGGAGCAGATGGCGCAGTGACTCCAGGCCGAACCGGCGCCGGGTGGCGGCGATCGATCTATAGCGAACAACTTCGGAAGGATATTCCCACGTTGCTTGACGCATTCGATTTGCCGCAGATGAATCCGAACTGCCTGGAACGCGGCGAATCAATCGTCGCTCCGCAAGCGTTGCATCTGATGAATGACAAAGTCGTCCGCGAATTAGCCAGTCGCTTCGCTGAGCGTGTTCATCGCGAGGCCGGAGGCGAACCCGTCCAGCAGATTCGGCGCGCTTTCCTGATTGCGTTTGCGCGGCCGCCTTCGACAGAGGAAACAGCCGAGAGCATCGAATTTCTAAAAGAGCTCGCTGCCACGCGCGAGGCCGAAGCCAAAGCGCAAGCGAACAACCCAGTTGACCCCACGCATCCCCTAAGCGTCCTGTGCCATTCACTGTTGAACTCGGCCGAGTTCCTTTACATCGATTGACCAACAAGCATCCAGCAGCATTATCAGAATTATCCGAGGCCCGGCTTGCCCGGGCCACTCGCGCAACACAGATGAAAACGAAGACCTGTCAGCCGGCCAAGCGCGTGGAATCAGCGTTTGTTCTTGGTGGCGTTGCCCTGGCCGACGGATTGAATATAAGACTCCACTTTGTGCGCTAACTGCTCGAAATTCTTCCAACGATTGGGATTGTTAGCGCGTTCCATGTCCAAAAGGCCGGAACGCTCAGCGGCCTTGAAGCAGCCCACAATGCTGTCGCCCCAATTTTGGTAAAAGACCTCGCGCACTTCGTCATCGACTTCCTTTAGCAGGATTCCCAAGACATCGTAAGACGAACAAGCGCGGCGCGAAGGGCGGACCAATTCCTCGTATTCGACGCCGTGGACTTCACGCAGTTCGCCTTCTTTGAGTGATAGCAAAACCTTCCGGTCCTCGGGAAGGTCGTCAGCGCGAATGTAATCGATCAGCGGAATGAGGATTGAAATCATGCTGGCGCTGCGCGCGCCGGCCAGAGATGTTTCCAGGCGGGCCAATCGCCGCTCCACGTCCTCGAGACGCGCCGCCAGAGATGCTTCGTTTGATGCAGGTGTCATACGCAATACGCGCAGAGCTAATCAGCGTTCTACGGCATTGGCAACCGAAAATCCCAGCGACGGCTGCACCGCACTGCACCGCGGTGCGCAGCGGCGGGCATCCTGCCCGGCGGATCACGCGTGCGCACTAGAACGCAGCCTCCTCGTTTCAAGCGTTGCTCCGGGCGGCAAGATGCACGCCCTCTGCGGCAGGCAGGAGGCTGCCGCTACAGCACAGCCACCGCTTCGATTTCAATCTGCAAGCCTGGAATTGCCAATTCTGTCACACCCACGACCGTCGAGGCCGGATACGGCGTCACGAGGAATTCTTTGCGAACTTTGCGATAGACGGGCAGGTCACGTGAAAGTTTTACGAAATATGACCGGAGAATCACGATGTCCTTCATCGAACCTCCGGCGGCTGCCAAGACCTGGCCAATCCGCTCGAATGTTTGCCGCATTTGCGTCTCCATATCGGCGTTCAGGTCGCGCGGACCTTGCCCCGAAACGAACACGAATTTGCGTCCTTCCACGAGGATCCCAGGTGAGTAGCCAACATCGGCGGCGGGCGCATCCGCAGGAAAGAGTTCTTTTCGTTTCATAGCTTGTTTTGTTTCTGCTTCGTAGCGCAGAGTTTCACTCTGCTGTATCGCAGAATTGTATTCTGCGGACCGCCCGCAAATCGAACGTTGTCGAAGGTGCGGACCCTGTGCCGACTGCAAGTCGGCGATACAGCAGACTACAAGTCTGCGCTACGCCCGGTCACGCCTTCTTGACCCGCTGCGCGATAGTTCCTAAATCGACAATCGCGGCGCGGTCGCCCGCCCGTTTTACCAAGTCGCAAACCAACTCGATCGCTTTGAATTCCGGGTCGCTCGGGTAAAGCACCGAAGGATGGCAAAGGAGATCGAACACGGCGCGATGCTCGATGGTCCACTCGACCGCAAGCTGAAGCGCGGTCAAAAAATAGTCGAGCTTCCAACGACAGTTTCGGAACGCGCCGATGTCGCTGATTGGGCTCATGGGAACATCGATCAGTCCAGTGGGATACGTGAATGGTTGCGCCGCAGCCTGCGCTTTTACAATGCCGTCGAACACATCGCGAGCCGGCGCGGCGCCGGGCTGGCTGTACGGATGCACAGGATATTTGCAACTCACCCATCGAAAGCCGGCAGCGAGGAGCATCTGTTGCACGTCCGGGCGTCCGTTTAGTCCATCGGCGAAACCGCCCGGTGTCCGGAAGCCGGCCGGCATGATGCCAAGCCGTGTCTTCATGGCCGCCGTGCACAATTCAATATTCTCGCGGATGACTTCCGCAGGTTTTTTGCCTTCGATCAACCAGGGCGCTCGATTGAAGCGGTATTGAATCTCGTCCGGTTTCGTCGCGAGCACATAAACATGATCGTAGGTGTGATTGCCAAGGAAGTGCCCTTCCAGAATCAATTCCTTGAGCCAGTCCACATTTGCTTGCTCGAACACGCGACCGACCGCAAAGCAATGGATCACGCCACCGTGAGCTTTGACACGACGGGCGGCTTCGAGTGTGTATCGCTTGGCATCGTCGTTCAGATTCCCCTTTTCGTAATCCCAATGGGTCTGTTCCCAGCGCGGGAAATTCCGCGCCATTTCGAGATCAAGAGTAATGGCGATCAGCGCCTTGTTTTCAAGCGCGGAGGCGTTAGGCGTCTGAGCAAGCAGCTTCTGCGGAAGAACGCTTAGAGCGGCGAACGCGCCTGACGAAATGCGCGCTATAAAGTTGCGGCGAGTGAGCGAACCGATGTTACGGAGCGCGCCCGTCCTCGGGGGCAGCGATGTCCGCAGTTCTGGAAGTGATGGAACATTTGACGAGCTTTGAATATGCGAACGTCGCTGCGCCCGAGGACGGGCGCGCTCCAGCGGCATTGCGGGGACGCGGCGGTTTGCACGTTCGTTTTTCATCTGTCTCCTTTCGCTTTGCCACGATATTCAATCCAAGAGACCTGCGTCACCAATTGATTTAGCGAAGCGAATGCAATGTGAGCGCTGGTAGCGAAGCGGGGCGTGTCATGCGCCGGAAACGTCGCCAGCGTCGCGTCGCCCACCAGAAAGACGTTGAAATCCTTGGAAAGGTTTTCATAACCGGCGCAAGTCCGCGCGTAACACATGTCGGTCGCATATCCGGTCAACAGAATGTGCCGAACGCCGTCCGCTCGCAGGAAGTCGCGGAGCGCAGGATAGCCTTCGTCATCATAAATGACGATGTCGTCGGCAAACACTTCGATCGCATCGACCACTGGAATCGGCAGTTTCCAAAACCCCGCGCCATTGTATCGATCACCCGCGTCGAGTCCGGGGAATTGCTTGAAATAATCAACGACCGGCGTGTTCGCTCGCAGTCTGAGTTGCGCCGGCAAGGGCGCGCCCTTGTATGGAAAACTTTTCAGTTTGGCGGCAAGTTCGCGGCGTCCTTCTTCGCGATCGGGCGGCGTGGGCCGTCCTCGCACGGAACGATAAAGCTTCTTGCGAATTGAATCTTCAGCGCCGGGTTCGGAATAAAGGACATGTTTCACCTGGCCGCGCAGCCTTTTCAGGAACGGGTTGATCACTTGTTTGGTGTGTTCGTAAGACAACGCGTTTTTTCTTGGAGTGCAAAAGTCGGCGACACCAGCCGGTTCCGGAGTGCGCCAGCCATGGCTGTCGTCGATGCCCCAGGGATGAACAACGATGACCGCGGTTTGGGCAGCATCGAGGTGGTTCGGCATTTCGATAATGCCGCGCGCATTGTAACTGAACCGCCAAGCTCGCACCGCCAAATCCGCGTGAGAATCATTCACGAGCAACGGCGCCTCAAAGCGATTGGTTTCGCGGATCGGTTCGACCCATTGCGGATAGTCGGCAAGCAATGGTTGCGGGTCTTTGATCGGAGTCAGTCGGTTCTCATACGTCCGCGTCTGCGCAGCATCAGCGGCAAAACCAATCGGCATCCCGAAAAGCAAAGCGCTTACAACGGTCATGCAGAATCGTATTCTGGCTGCCCAACGTCTCTCGTCGATTGGCAGGGCCTTTCGGTAATTCAATACGTTTTTGTCCCGGAGGGACAACCATTTGCCACAGGGCCTTGAATTACCAAGAGGCTTTATAGTGGAATACGTCGCTACTCGCAAAGAATCGTGCTTAGTCATAGGCAATTATGGTTTGGTTCGATTTGTCCTCTGCAAGTAACTGAACAAGTCGCGCAACTCCTGTGGTTTGAGCGGCTGCAACAGGCCTTCGGGCATCGCCGAGACAGCCGATTCACGCATCGACTGAATCCGGTCCCGTGCGATTTCGTTGCGCTCTCCGTTCGCTGAAACGATTGTCATTGTGCCGGCGGCCTGCTCTGCGATCAAGCCGCTGAGGATCCGCCCGCCGGTTGTCTCAATTTCGTAATTCAGAAATTCTTTCCGAACCGTGGCGCTTGGGTCCACGATGCTGGCCAACAGAAATTCGCGGTCGGCGCGATTGGCGTAAGTGAGATCGGGCCCAACTTGCCCGCCCTCACCATGAAGAACATGGCAGGCCGCGCACGCTTGCCGATAGAGCGCATGTCCTCGAACCGGATCGCCTTCGCCGGCTCTCAGATCATTCTGCAAGCGGCGCATTTCGGCGAGTTTCTCCTCTTTGGTTCCGCTCGTGATGTTGCCCCAATGCCTGCGGATCAGCTTGTCGAGCTCAGGGTCATTATGGAGCGCAGCCGTTCGCAGTTGCTGAAACGAGATCTCGCGCGCGGCAATGTGTTTCTTATCCACAGCAACCAACAGCGCTGCCGCCCATTCCTTGCGGCTCAATAAAACGTCCCGAGCGCGATGCCGCAATCGTTCGGGAAAACTTGGGCAGGCCGCAAGAATCTCCTCGGCTAAGTTCAGATAGTCGAAAGATGATAACGACTCCAGCGCAGCCAGCCGCACCATCTCTGGCGCATCAGATTTTGCCAATCGCAAGAATTCTTCAGCGCTCCCGGCATATCCCAGCTCTGCCAGAGTTCGTATCATTTCGATGCGCAGATGAGGCGAGGCAGATTCATCCGCCGCCAGTGATGTCGCGCGCGCGCGGCCATTCCCGCGTCCAATTCGACAAGAGAACCGAATTAACGCGGCATCGCGTGTGTCCTCGCGCCAGAGGCGGTCAAATTCGCGCGCCAATGCATCCGTCACATTCTGGTAATGCTCGAATCGTCTGGGGATCTTCAGCTCTGCGACAGCACTCCCGGCAAACAACCCGCCGCTGCCAAAGCCAACCGGTTCGCGGGGCCGGTCGCGGAAGCCTTGCTCGACAGCAGCGAAAAGTGCGGGGCGTTCCGAAGCGTCTGCCGCCGCAATGACGGATGCGCAGGCATTGAGAGTCGCTTCCGTCCCTTCGGCAGTCCAACGCCGCAGCAAGCGTTCTCGCACGATGTTCCGCGCGATTTCAGAGTGCGCCGCCGCGCGCCCAGCGAAGAACTCACTCAATTCAGCGATGCCTGCGATGGCGTGCCGCTCGATGGCCCACCAGATGAGCAATGGGAGGTGAGGGTCATCCGCATTTGATGTGCCGCGCAGCAAAGCGAGGGCGATGGCGAGGCCAGTGGGCGCCGCCAGACGTTGCGCGGTGCAAGCCAATTGAGCGCTCACTCGCGCGTCTTTCTCGGCTGCGGCGAGTTGGGCAAGCCGCGCGGCCATCTCGGGTGGGACAGTTCGTTCATCGCCCAACAGGCGGACCGCCCAATGACGGACCATGGCGCTTCGATGTTCGACAGCGCGCAAGCCAAAGCTTTCGTTGAAACCGCCGCTCAGATAAAGGGCCCATAAGGCCTCCAGAGCGTGACGTTCATCTTTGACTTCCAAGACCAGTGAGCGCAGGCGAAATACGGCTTCGGGATCGCGCCGCTCAGCCAGGATGCGCCGTGCTTGGCGGACGATCCAAGGATTGCGATCGCTCAATAACGCGACCAGTTGAGAACTGGCGAGGTTGGCCAGCTGAGGCGGCTTGGTTGCCTTCGTCCCTTTCGCCGCGATGCGGTAGATGCGGCCATTGCTTCGATCCCAATCCGCGTCTGGATCAGGATGCGCGGTGCGATGGTCATGCCAGTCTGCGACATAGATCGCGTTGTCTGGTCCCATGATCACATCGGTCGGCGCAAACCAAGCATCATTCGCGCGCAAGAGCTCGCCGCCGTGGCTCGAAGCAAACGTCGAGGCGCGCCGATAAAGTTGATGCCATTGCACACTGTGACCGAGCAGATCGCCCGCGATGTGTTGGCCGAGGAAGCGCGGCGGCAAATTAGTGCCTTGATAAACAATGCCGCCAACCGTCACGTGGCCGCCGTGGAAGTTTGTGTGCGCGACGTGTTCGAAGTAACCGAAGGCATATGGGTTGTGCAGCGCCCCGTGTTTGCCAAAGCTTTTCCAGTAGTACGCTCCTTGTCGCGCGTGGAGCATGCGGTAAGGCCCGGCATTCGTGCTATAAATCAGTTCGCCCTCGGCGTCGAAATCGAGGCCCCATGAATTGCCTCCGCCTTCGCAGAACAGTTCGAACTTGCGTGTCAACGGATGGTACCGCCACACACCTTGTTGAAATTCGATCCCTCGAATGCGTGAAGTTACAGTGCTGCCTTGACAGCCGTAGAGCCAGCCGTCGGGCCCCCACGTCAAAGAGTTGGCCACCGAATGCGCGTCTTCCATTCCAAAGCCGCTCAAACAGACGGTTGGAGCGCTGTCGGGAACGTCATCATTGTCGCGGTCTGAATAGAAGAGCAAGTAGGGCGCCTGTAATACGAAGACGCCACCATGACCAAAGGCAAATCCGGAAGCGAGATTGAGACCGTTGACAAAGTCTCTGGCCGCGTCGGCGCGCCCATCTTCGTCGTTGTCCGCCAGAATGGTGATGCGGTCCGCGCCACGTGGCCCGCGTGGCGGCGGTTCCGGCACGCGGTCGTAGGTCGTGCGCGACCAGCGGTCCACCTTCACCCGGCGCAGTCCGGACGGATTCGGATATTGGAGGTATTGAATAACCCAGAGGCGGCCCCGAGCGTCGAATTCAATCGCGACGGGTTGGCGCACCAACGGTTCACTGGCCACGAGTGTGACTTCGCAGTCGGGCGGGACGGTCATGCGATCAGCGGCTTGCCAAGGAGGAAAGCCTTGGGATAGGGCGCGCAGTTCTGAACCCCACAGACTCGCGAAAAGAGCCGCGGAAAAGAGAAATGTCTTCATGGCGAGTTGTTCGACAGAACCCACACGTCCGATTAATGCCGTGATCTTGCCCATCGCGGCAAGCTTAGGCTGGCAGCTCATCGCTGTCATCGTCTTCTTCTGAACCGTCCGTTTCGCTAGAATGAAAGCCGTGCGCTGTTTGGCACTAACTCGATAGCGAGTCAGGGCGGGTCAGCCGATGTTTTTGTGGTGAAGTACGGTCGAGCGGGCGAGCTAAGAATCCGGTCACATAACAATTACCGTCGACATCGACCGCAACAGCCTTCGCAATGTCGATGAATTCCTCCCACGGCGCGACCCCAGGTGAATGGCGCCCCCGCAACCGTGCTCGCGCAAGTCGTCACGCACAGCGCGATAACGAACTTCAAAGCGCGAGCCGCGAATCGCCGACATTTGCCTGATATAGTACGGAGCCAATCTTTCACGCCGCTCTGCGAAGCAATCGACCTGCCAGGCAACAAAAACTTGAAGATGCTTCTAGCAAGAGAGTGTAGGGCGCGTCTTTTCTGGCTGTAACGGCGTCTCGTAAGAGCGCCGCATTCTTCCCGTGAACGCTAGCGGCGCTCTTACGAGACGCCGCTACAACTGAAAAGACGCGTCCTAACGAGAGTGTGTCTCGCTTGTCCAGGCGTTGTGGGGTTGCGCCGGGAAAGACTTCTCCGAAACACATTTTCGCGCATTGGGCCCATGAACCCTGACGTTGCGGCATGTAGTCCCGGCTTTAGCCGGAGCGATTGCAATCCGCAAAAGCTGTTTCGCTGCAAGCAAACGCTGCCGCCTAAAGGCGCCTAAAGGCGGGACTACATGCCGGGAGGTTCATGGGGAGACGCGGACGCGCTGCCCTGCTTTTGGTGTACGCAATGCGGGACAGGCGAGACGCCTGTCCTACCTTCCGACCGGCGCAAGGCCCGGCTCTGCTGAACGGTCAGTTGTTCGCGTTTTATCGCAAGCCGTTGTCTTTCACCGTCGTAACTGCCCGATGACGCAGGGACACCAATTTTGTCCGCGCGGACAAAATTGGGTATAAAGACCCAAGCTGAGCGAGCTGAGGACCAATTGATAAACGCCCTTGTGAATTCTGCGCACGTGCGCGGACTCTCCGGACTCTTCTCCTTTGATTGCATACTTACGCTTAAGTTGACTTAATTCGATCCGTCTATGAAATCTTCGCCTCAGTTCGCACTCGTTCTCGCCGTAATTATTCTCTGGCCCGGTCAAGTGGCTTCGGCCGCCTTAGCTGATTTGGCTAAAGCCCATGATGAAGCGGTCCGGATGCTTTCCGGGTTCCTTAAAATCGATACGAGCAACCCGCCTGGCAACGAAACGAAAGGCGCCCAATATCTTAAAAACATTCTCGATCGCGAGGGCATTCCGTCGGAAATCCTCGAATTGGAACCTGGCCGGGGAAATTTAATCGGGCGTCTGAAGGGAAATGGCCAAAAGAAACCGCTGTTGTTGATGGGGCATATCGACGTGGTAGGCGTTGAACGATCCAAATGGACGGTCGATCCGTTCGGAGGTGTGATCAAGGATGGCTATCTTTACGGACGGGGCGCTTCCGATGACAAAGGAATGACCGCGGCTTGCCTTCAGGTTTTGCTTGAACTTCACCGGCAGAAAGTGGCGCTGGACCGCGACGTGATCTTTCTCGCGGAAGCTGGCGAGGAAGGCAGCATGTATTTGGGCATCGATTTCATGGTGGCGAAGCATTGGGACAAAATCGAATGTGAGTTCGCGCTAAATGAAGGAGGCCGGATTTTCGAAAAGGACGGGAAGATCGAATATGTCGGCGTTGCCACGACGGAAAAAGTCCCGCGCCGAATGTTGCTGTCGGCCAAGGGAACCAGCGGTCATGGTTCGCAACCGCGACCGGACAATCCAATCACGCATCTGGCAGCTGCGGTGGCCAAGGTCGGGAATTGGCAGCCGCCAATGCGTCTCAACGAAACGACCCGGTTATTCTTTGCCAGGCTGGCCTCAATCAGCAAACCTGAAGACGCGTTTCTTTACACGCATCTTGAAGACCCAGCTTTGGGGCCGCTCGTCCAGGAGAAAATCAGGAACACGAAATTCGCCTACAATTCGATGCTGCGCACTTCGATCTCGCCTACAATCATGAACGGCGGTTTTCGAAACAATGTGATTCCAGGCGACGCTCTGGCGACGCTCGACATTCGGGCATTGCCGGATGAGAACATGACCGCGTTCGCCGAAACGCTGCGGCAATTAATCAACGATCCCGCGGTTGAAATCGTGCCCGTGCAAGGAAATCCCCGGCCCGCCACGCCTGCCTCGCGCCTCGATACTGACATGTTCCAGGCGCTCGAACGAATTCAGCAACGGCTCTTCCCGACCGCGATAACGCTGCCGATGATGTTGACTGGCGCAACCGATTCGGCTCAGTTACGCGCCAAAGGAGTTCAGGTATACGGGCTGGGAAGTGTCAGCACTGACGATGATGGGGCGAGAATGCACGGCAACGACGAGCGCGTTTCCGTGGCCGGGCTGGGAAAGTTTCTTGAGTTTCTCTATGAAGCCGTCATCGAAGTGGCAGCCTCGAAGAAGAACGGATGAAGAACCACGTGGCTCAACCGCCGCTTGTATTATCGTTTTGCAATTGCTTCCGGCACTGAACCAGGATTGACCTCCAATGCGCGCGAAGAAACGCAGGTTGTGTCAATGCCTCACGTGCGTACTTCCGGCCAGCCATAGAAAGGTCGATCTCAGCTTGGATAACTATCTCGTCGCGATTGTTGGCCAGCGCGAGACAACGTGAATCCGGCCCGACTATTTTGGAGTCGCCAGCCGACCAAAGACCGTCTCCCTGGGGACCGACCGAATTCGCAAACACGTAATAGACTTGATTCTCGAAAGCCCGAATCGCAATGCCATCGCGTCCACGCCGCTTCGTTTTCGAAACGGCCAGCGCATCCAGCCCGGCGTTTGGATGGAAAACGATTTGCGCTCCCATCATCACCGGCAGCCGTACTAGTTCCGGATAACGTCGCTCATGGCAGATAATGGCAGTCGCTGGGACGCGGCCCAGTCGAAAATGCGCCAGCGAATTCCCCGGTCTGAAATAACGCGCATCGCGCGGCGTCAAATGAATCTTGGAATAGCGGAACGTCTCCCGCCCGCGGCGGTCAAAGACGACCAGCGAATTATGCAAATGAGCGCCGCGAAAGGTAGGGCAGCCAATCAAGACATGGCAATGCGCCAAACGAGCGGCGGAACCGATCTGCTTTAGCGCTCCCTCAATTTCTGGCTGGCTGAGTTTTTTGAAGTCGCAGTTGTAACCCGTGACCGCACATTCAGGAAAAAGAATGGCATCCGACCGCTGCTTCGCCGCAGCTTCAATGATCCCAGTGATCCACGCAACGTTGTCAGCTATCGAGCGCCGGAATTTCATCTGGACTGCGGCTACTCTGAAGTTGATAGGTTGGTTCAACTTGTTTGCGGTCGTCGCGTCCTTTGTGTTCATTCAATAGCGAACGGCTTCAGCTCAAGAATCGTCTCGAAGCGCGAACAGCGGCTCTTTCTCTTTCTCCTTCTCCTTCTCTTTCTTGCTTAGATTGATTTGAGCCGCTTCGACCTTGATGTAATTCAAAACGACAGGGGCGAGAATCATGCCTGGGATGCCCATGAGCCTTTCGCCGAGGATCAGACCGAGAAGCGTCAGCCAGACGGGATTTCGGATGCGATCTCCAATGATCTTGCTGTTCAAAAAGTATTCGAGCTTGTGCAGCACGACCAGGAAGGTCAGCGCCGCGATGGCCAGCTGCGGCGATTTCGTAAAGCCAATCCCGACGATCACCGAATTGCTGATCAGGTTTCCGAGAATCGGTAGCAGCCCGCAAAGAAAGGTCACGCCAATGACAACCGCCGAATAAGGAAGAGCAACCGCCACAATAAAAATCGCGGTCAGCGCCGTATTGATTGTCGAGATGGTTATCTGTGCACCCATGACCGTGGCAAAACTGCGATAGAAAGATCGGAAGCGCGCGGTCACTTCGTCACAGAGCGCCGAGTAAAGATTGTTTTCGAACAGGTGTTTCCCGCGATCCAAATCGAGCTTCGGATTGATGAAGAGGCTGATTGTCACCACAAAACCAATAACCAGAAAAACGAATTCTTTGGTTGCCACTTTCGCGAAATTGCCCAGATACCTGAACTGCGTTTTGACGGTATTAATGACAAGAGCCTTCAGGCTATCGCTATCCCGGAGATCCAGATCTTCGAACGGAAGTTTGATGTCATGGTGCTTCGCATAATCGATGATTTTGGGAATCGAGGTCGCAGCGATGTCCGGCAAGGCATTAGATGCTTGGCGGATGAAGTGAACGAAGCCGTAAAAAATACCGAGCACCAAAATAATAAACAACACGACCGCCAGCCACTTTGAACGGATAAAGGTCAGTTTTTCGAGGGCGAAGTAAGAGAACAACACCGTGATGAGCGGCGTCGCAAGGTCAAGCCAGCCGACCAAACCCAGCATCAACCCAAAAAGCAGATACGAAACGAATTTCGGCGTCATCATCATACTCACTCGCCCGAAACTTAGAAGCGGTCGAAGGTTTTGGGAAGGGGAAAGAGATGGATCGGGGACCGGTTCCCGCGCGGGCATTCTTCCTCGTAGCGCAGAGTTTCACTCGGCTGTATCGCCGACTTGCGGTCGGCAACATGTTCGCACTTGTCCAGCCCGCAGGTTCATGGGTTCAATGCGCGAAATTCTGTTTCGGAAAAGTCTCTCCATGAACCGGAGCATCCGAAAGCCGACAGGTCTTGGAGTGGGGCGATGGAGTCTGCGCAATCGCCGCTTTGGTGTGCCGTTGCCTCAGACGAGGTCGATCCGTTTCGCCGAGGCCCGGAGTTAATCCGCGAACAGGTAATGCAAATCCTCCAACGTCAGCGCTTGCGCGAACTTCTCTTCACCGAGCACGTCTTCGGCCAACGCTGATTTTTGCTTTTGCAGCGCCCGGATTTTTTCTTCGATGCTGTCCTTGATGAGAAGTCGATAGGCCATGACTTTGCTCGTTTGTCCGATCCGGTGCGTCCGGTCGATGGCCTGATTTTCGACGGCCGGATTCCACCACGGATCGAACAGGACAACATAGCTTGCGGCCGTGAGATTCAAGCCAAACCCGCCAGCTTTAAGCGAGATTAAGAAAACAGCAGCGCCTTCAATAGCCTGGAATTGCTGGACTAGATCACCGCGGTTTTCGCTTTCGCCCGTCAAATAACAGAGTGGCCAAGCTTTTTCCTGAACCGCCGTCCGGAGCAGTTCGAGCATGCTAACGAATTGGGAGAAGACGAGCACCTTGTGGCCTTCCTCGATGATCGGCTCGAGTTGTTCGAGCAGTGCGTTGACCTTGGCGCTTTCCAATCTTGACTCCGGATTAAGCAACGCAGGGTGGCAACAAATCTGGCGCAGGCGCAACAGCGACGTCAAAAAATGAAAGCGCTCCCGGGTGAGCTGTTCCTGGGTCTGGACGCGCAAGAGCAATTGCTGAGCACGTTTCAACTCGGCCCGGTACAGCGCCTTCTGTTCCCCTTCGATCTCGCAATACAGGTCCTCCTCAATGCGATCCGGCAAATCTTTGGCCACTTGCGTTTTAGTTCGGCGCAACAGGAACGGACGCACCCGCGCGGCCAGGCGGCGCCGGGCAAACGGGTCTCCCTTTTGGTCGAAGAGCCGGGCAAATTGCGCGCGGCTGCCGAGCACGCCCGGCATGGTGAAGGCCATCAAGCTCCAGAGATCAAGCAAGCGGTTCTCGATGGGCGTGCCAGTCAGCACGAGACGAAAGTTGGCGCGCAAAGCACGCGCGACTTGCGCCGTTTGGGAATTCGGATTCTTGATGTATTGCCCTTCGTCCAGAATCACGGCCAGCCACTGAGCCGGCGCCAGCGATTCCCCCACCAGCCGGAGTTGCGAGTAATTTAAGACGTGCAAGTCCGCTTCGCCCAGTTGCGTCATCAGGTGCTCAACGTCACTAGCGCGCCAAACTTTGACCCGCAAATCAGGAGTGAACCTCTCGGCTTCGGAGCGCCAGACATCCATCACAGACTTCGGACAAACGGCCAAGACAGGTTTCGCTGCGTTGCCCGGTTGAGCGCGCAGCCACGCCAGCCAGGTTAGCGTCTGCAACGTTTTTCCAAGGCCCATGTCATCCGCCAGAATGCCGCCGAAGCGATTCGTGGCGAGGTAAGCCAGGAAATGAAAGCCTTCCCGCTGGTACGGACGCAGCTCGGCGCGGACCTGGGGCGGAATCTCAGGCGTCACGCTGGCTTTGATTTCGCTGGCCCGGCGTTGCACTTGCTCGACCTGCTGTGCGGGCAAAAATCGCGCCGCCGCTTGGTCAGCGAGCTGAAGCGCATGCAACCGCTGCGGTTCGGAGGTCAACTCATGCGGGTTCAGGCCAAGCCGCGCCAACCGCTCGTCTTCATCCTCCGTCAGATTGAATTCCAACCGCCGCCAGCCCTTCTTACCCAGCCGCACAAAGCGGCCCTTGGCATCGAGCAACAACTTCAGCTCATCCGCAGTCAAATCGGTATCGGAAACGTTGAGGACGACTTTCAAATCGAACCAATCGACGCTGACCTCTTCGACGTCCAATCTGAGGTGGGCCGAGATCGAGTCACCGGCGAGCGTTGCCAGCTCGCCATTCAGTTGCAGCTCGATTTCCGGCGGAAGTGATTTCAACCATGGCACAAAAATCTCCGGAAACTTTTTGGTCACGCGCAGCGACATCTGGCCGGAATACGAATCTCGCTTGAGATCGAGCGGTTGCATCAATCGCGAGACATCGTTCAGCGTGGAACGGTCGTAAATGATTAAAACGGAATCTTTCCGTTTGCCCTCATTGGCGCGCTTGGCTGTTCGCGGCGCGTCCTGCCACGAAAAACCCGTCCAAACCTGCTCGATGGCGTTATCCTCGGACTGGGCAGTGACCGTCACATGGCAGTTCTCGGTCTTGCTTCCCGGATAAGTTTCTTCGATCGTGCACGAGATTTTGACGCGCAACGGCACGCGTTTCACGCGCTCCTTGATTCGTGGCGGCAACTCGATGCCAAGCCCGGTGAGGAACTCTACTCCGGCGCGGCTCTCAATGGCGGGCGCGGGAATAAGATTCTCGACTCGCGGATCGATAACTTCATCCGCGACAGCTGGGCCAGGGAACACCGTCGTCGGCGTCACATAAAGCCAAGGATCACCAGGCAACGCCACCAGATATTTCAGCAACGGAGTGCCGTCAGGGCATAACAGGCGAAGGCGATAATCGCCGTGTTCATCCTGGGCTGGAGCGACCGACCATCGCAGCGGATCAGTCGCGCGAATGAAAGGGAGACCCTGCTCATTCACGATGCGATCCCGGAGCACAGGCAAGCGAAAGAGCCGGCTCAAGATGTTTCTGGCGTCGTCGTCATCGTCATACCGCAAATGATAGCCGCTGCTGTCGTAATAACGTTGACGGAAACCTTGCCAGACAAGTTCGGCTTCGAGCGATAACTCAAGGCCAGCATTGTCGTAATCTTCTTCGATCTGGCGACATTGTGTGTGCTTGAGCGGTTCGAATTGATCGGCCCCTTCTCGCTTCCATTCGAGCGCGGCGTGGTCCTTCAGCAGCTTCAACCGAAAATCCAACGCTTTTCGTTTGATTACGGCAGTCGATTGGGTGGCTTGTTCCAAAACGCGCCGCCAACGTTCGATTTCGCGAGCCCGTTTCCAGCGTTCGAGGCGTTCTCGCACGACGCTCAAGTCCGTCACCGGTTCCATGTATTCGGGAATCGGTTTGCGCTGTTCGAGAAGAGCGTTGGCGATATAAAGCCAGAATTCGTGTTCGTCCTTCGGAAAGGAGGGCCAGACTTCCAGGCGGTCCCAACTGTACGCTCCGAGATTCAACCCCAGCTCCGACAAATCCCAATTCGTTATCACCCGCGCTGTACAACAGCGGCGATAGACCTGCGTCAGCTTTCGAAGGAAAGTGTTTTCCTCCTTTTTTAACGGTCTCTTGAGGGCGACGGAAAGCGTCTGTGCAAGATCGACGGGCTCTTCCGGCCGGCTTTGGGCCTTGGTTGCAGGCGCGCGCGAAGTGGCGCTCAATCCACGCACACGAGCGGTCGTGTACTCGGCCAGGAGCGCTTTGATCGCCGCGTAAATATGTTTGCAATTGAACGCGGCCGGGCACGAACAGCGCCCATCCCAACCTTCGTCCTCGGCGTGAAATAATTCGACCTCGCAAATCCACAGACCGTCCGAGACATCAACCGCGTACTCGCGGCCGACCTCCTTGGGCCGCAGTTCGACCACATGACCTTGACGGAAGGCTTCTTCGCCTCTCTGCCTGACTGTGGGTGGCAGGCTCGCCAGAAAGGCTTCGAGATCCTTGGGGCCTTCTATCTGATATTTGTCCATTCGCGTTCAATGCAAGTTACGGTTTCGAAAGGGCAAAACAAGCGCCGAGTGCAACAGCAATATTTATCCGCGAATCTCATGGTTAGGGAGCGTCCTTTCTAGCTGTAGCGGCGTCTCGTAAGAGCGCCGCATTCTTCCCGCCAAAGCTGGCGGCGGTCTTACGAGACGCCGCTACAACTGAACGGACGCGCCCTTATCTCATGGGAGCGGGGACGGCCCGCGCCCGGCGCGGCAGCGTCGGAATACGGGGACAAGCTGTTCCCGCCCCTATCGCGTTTATGGTCTCGATGCATCTCAAAAGGAGATCGAGGTTGTCACCTGTCCCCTGCGGGACAACGATTCGCACGCCGCAGTTTTGAATTGCCGAAAAGGGCATTCGCCTTTAGGCGGCAGCATTTGCTGGTAGCGACACTGCTCTTGCCGGAGGTTACTGTTTCTTCCCCACGCTCTCCAGGTAATCAAGCAGCGCGGCGAAATCTGGCACGGATAAATTCGCCACCGTTCCGTCGGGCATGAGCGATTTCTCCAGCTTTGTGCGCTCGGTGACTTCCTGTGGGCGAATCACGATCTCCTGGGCTGCGACGGTGCGTATCGTTATTTTGTCAGCCGCTTCGCTGACCACAAAGCCTTCCGCTTCAGCGCCATCTTTCAACACGAAGCGATTGGCGGCGAAGCCTTGCGCAATGCTTTTGTTCGGGAGCAAGATGGCTTCCGCCAGTTCACGTCGTTTGAAAATGGCAGCGACCTGCGCCAAATAAGGGCCGCGCAAGGGCTCCTGTGGCTTGACCGTGTGGCAATTCGCGCAGCCTTGTTGCGTGAAAAGGGCCTGGCCTCGCTCGATGTCGCCCTTCGCATTCAGCACGGCCGCAAACACGTCATCCGATTTCATTTCACCGATTAGAGGGTCCGAAGACGCTTCCGCTTTCGGCAACTCGAGTTTCAACGCCGCTGCGGCCTCTTTGGCAGCCTGAGCAACAGTCTTGTCTGGGTCGTTGAGGGCGGCCAATATTTTATCTGTCCAAATGCGGCGGTTGGCGACGGCGGTGGCTGAAATAATTTGGGCGCGGCGTTTCGGTTCAGACCAGCCGTTTTCCAGAGCTGTCGTCACGGCGCTGCGAACGTCACTCGAGCCTCGCCGCTCGTAAATGCGAAGCAGCGCGGCGTCAGCCAAAAGCGATGGTTCGCCATGCAGTTTTGCGGCCTCCTTCGCCAATGTCCGGTGCTCGCGTTCAATCCGCGGAGAACCAAAGAATGCATCACGCGCTTGCTCGAACTCAGGGCCGCCAGTTTTCGATTGCTTCAAACGTCCGAGCGCAGCGAGCATCGTCCGAACGCTGTCCGCATTGACGTCGGTTTTCGCGAGCGCTTGGACAGCTTGGGCGCGCGTGAGGTCGCGCGTTTCGGCGGACGAAGCGGCCTTGGTCAGCAGCGGAACGGCTTCGGCAGGGATCGTTTCGCTTCGAGCGAGTTGTCCAACGACCGGTGAGAGAAGCGAAAGGTCTTGCCTGGCCAACTCTTCCAACTTCGCAAACGCTGCTCCTGTCGGAATCCGGTGACGCGCGAGTTCCAACGCAAGAAACTGAAGTTCGCCGCGATCGCTCTTCGCCACGGCTTCGTCGAGGACTTCGCCGATGCGTTTCGTCTCCGACCAAGCTTCGGGCTGATAATAAGGCCCGCGTGTATCCGGCCGTGTGCCCCAACTGTTTCCTTTCCATTGCCCTTCGATGAAATGCAAACGGCACAGCGCTGAAATCAGTCCCAGACGGCGGATTGGGTCCTTCTCCTGATTCAATCGTGTGATAAGACCATCCACAACATCGGTCTCGTGCAGCGATTGCAAGACACGCAACGCACCAGCCCGTTGCTGCGGGGCCAAGCCTTTTCTATCGATAATCGAAAAACAAGCCGCAACCCCTTTAAGCCGTCTCAAGGCTTCGACCGCCGTGTGCGCGACAATAGGATCGTTGTCGGTCAACAGATCCGGTAGTGCCACGGAGTGCTCGGACGCGCCAAGTCGTGCCAGGCTTACGGCCGCTTCTTTGCGGGTCCGTGCGTCGCTCGATTTCAAACTGGCGAGCAACGGCGCCGCGGGGACATTGGCGAGTTGGCCCTCGTGATCGGTCAACGCGCGAATAGCCCACGCGGCGATGGTCGGGTCACTCGCCAGCGTTGTCAGCGCGCCGACAGACTGTTCGCCCAGGCCCTGTTTCAGTGTGAAGAGTGCGGCGACGCGCGAAGCGAGTGGCTTGGAACGATCAGCCGCAAGAGCCGCTAGCGATGTTTGTGTTTCGCTGCCAAGGTTTCGCCGCAACAGCGTGCGCTGCGCTTCCAGCCGGCGACGATGACTGCGCGATTCGAGCAGTTTCACCAGTTCGCCGTCGGTTGCCGCTTGAAAATTCGGCAACGGATCAGGTTGGCAGCCCTTCGGCGTGAGTCGGAAAAGGTAACCCACGTTCGGCCCAGCCCAGGTGTAGGAGGCGCCCTTCCAACTGGCCACGTAAATGCGGCTGAGCGCATCGACATCGAGATCGGTCACGCGGGTTGCGCCGGCGAACTCCGTCTGGTCGGCGGCGAAGGTTGCACCCGTCGGCGTTAGGCGATGGTGATAAACCCAATTCCGGCCCCAATCCGCCGTGAACGGCGCGTTGTTCCATTTCGTTGGGATGCCAGGCTCGTCGATCCAAGCTCCGCCACAGCCCGAACCGCCGCCGTAAATTGCCAAGGGTTGGATGATTTCACTGGCGAAGTTCTTGAAAAGCGTTGGATAACCGTGCTCGGTTAGGCCTGTGAAGTGGTGCAAACGAATGTCCCAGCCACCACCATCGTTGGTATTGTCGCGCGCGAAAAGATCGAGCAGCGGGCTGACGGCTGCTTCGAGAATGTTGCGAGTGCCTCGCGCAAAGAGCTCCAGGCCCGTGCCATCGGGTCGCACGCGAACTACGCCTCCGGCACGCAGTTGCAACTTTCGTCCGTCAGCACCTTCAGCTTCCATGAATCCAAAATCGCCGATGGCGCAGTAAATCCAGCCGTCGATGCCGAGTTCGAGTCCATTTGACGAATGATCCGCCGGACGGTCCTTGAATGTGAAAGCGATGTTTTTGACTAGGAGTTTTTGCTCGTCCGCAACGCCATCCCCGTCCTTGTCGACGTAAACACTGATATGCGGCGGATGCATCAAATAGAGGCGGTCATGGTCCCAGACCAACCCGCGCGGCGAATCCACGTCTTTGACAAACTCTTTCATTTCGTCGGCGTGTCCGTCGTTGTCCGCATCACGCAGACGAAGAACACGGCCCCGATTTGGCTTCCGGTCCAGCGAAGCGTTGCCGTCGCTCGACACGTAAAGCGTTCCGTCCGGGGCGGCGGCGGCAAACACAGGGTAATTGACCATCGGAGGACGGGCGAAAATCGTTGCCTCGAACTCTGCCGGGACTTTCACTTCTTTCAGCAAGTCCGTGTCGTTCTCTTTGGCTGCGGCCGGTGAAGTTTGCGGCCGCGCTGACTGGGCCGGAGTGGGTTCCGAAGCCGTCAGGGAGACTGGGAGATCGGCTGCTGCCTGCTTCTTTGCGACTGGTTTCAGATAGGTATCATTCAGTTTATCGCACGCCCAGAGGAGGCCTCGGCTAACCAAATCAAGATAGCGATCGTCGGCCACCGTAGCGTTGTTGTGTCCGATAGTCGTATTGAATATCCGAGTCTTGTTGTAGTCGTTGACCCACGCGACAACGTAATCCACTTCTCTTGTCGTGCCGTCTCTCTGTTTGACAGCCTGCTTGCCGCGAGCGAGTGGGTGGGCGGTCTCGAAGAGCTTAATATTGTTGTAGAGTTCCTCGTCAATCGTCGTCCAGTCGGCCAACGTCTGGGTGATGGGATGTTCCTTGTCCACGAAACGGATCGCGATGGGCAGTTGGGGGCCATGGCTGCTCGATTGGAGACCAATAAACTTAAACCAATCATCCGTTCCGGTGCGGTAGCTGTGCATAGCGCAGTGCAAGTTGACCGCCGGAACCCCGCCTTGATGCGCAGCGAGAATGTTCTGAACGTAGGGCAAATCTCGAATGTCCGCCGAGCATTCGTCGTGGATCACCACATCGTAACCTTTCGCCCAGTCCTGCTTTTCGTAAATATCAAAGCGCGCTCGGGTGGTCTTGTCAGGATTATAGACAATCTCGACCTGGGCATGGGCGCGTTTCTCGATGCCCTCTTTGAGAATGTCCTTTTGTTTGGCGTAATCATGGCAACAACCGCCAAGAATCAGCAACGCACGCAGCGGTTTGACAGGCAAGTCGGCCGCTTGAACGTTGGGTTGCGCGGGGTGCGTGAGGAGGGCGGATGTAACCAAACTTAAAATTAATCCGAGTCTTGATCCGAATGTCATAGGAGCTAACAAATAAACGGTCCGCTGACGCTTGTCATCGATCAACATGCTTTTGGGGCAGGACAGGCGTCCCGCCTGTCACTGGAGTTTTGGACATTTCCAACCGACTTAATCCCCCACTTGATCTCGCACTTAGTCCAGTTCGGGCATGCCAGCTAATCCACGAACCAAGAGAGCCACCCGGTCCACCGGTTGTCCCAGTCGGCCGAAAGCTGCGCCAGGCTCGCCACGCTGGCCAACCCTCGATCATAAACCTTGAGCTTCTCCAGTGAGAGGCCACGCCCGCCAATGGATTAAGTGCGAGATCAAGTGCAGGACTAAGTCCAGCCCGCAAAATGTCCAAACTCCAAAGACAGGCGAGACGCCTGTCCGGCCGGCGCCGGACCAAGCTCGTGGAATGCTTAATTACCCTGCTTCGCCTCGGCGTTGACGGTGGTTTGAAACTGCGCCTTCAAGTTTTCGACGATCTGCTGCACTAACTCGGCTGGCAAGGCATAAGAAGCGATGCGGCCGGCGCGCGCGATATTGATGCCAATGGCTTTGCCTTCGAGGTTCAGCAGCGGGCCGCCGCATTGCCACGGTTGGAGGACGGTGTCGTGCTGGATGGCGGAGGCGAAACCTTCCGCTCGTTTGCTGAGTTCACCGCCCATGCGGTTCATCATTTCCTGGCGGCTGAACCCGCTGCGGCCGCGCCGGGGAGTCGACAGAGCATTCCGTTCGTCCACCATCTGTACGCTGACCTCGAATTCGTCCTGATCCTCGCGTTGCACACGCAGTTTTACGGTTTGACCCTCGCGATATTGACGCAAGGTTTTCGCGAGTTCTTCCCAATTCTTGATGGTCGTTTCGTTAATCGAGACGATGACGTCGCCCGCTTTCAAGCCCGCTTTCGCCGCGCCCAGGCCGGGAGTGACGCTGGCGATCTTGGCCGTGGCCGCGTTCGTATCATGTATCACGCCGATGATCGCACGTTTGTGCAGTATTTTTCGCTGCGGGACACTGACAATCCCAACGGCTTCGGGCATGACCTTGATTCCGGATGTCACCACCCACTGGCCAACCGTGGCATCGTTCGCGGGGTCCCACTGAATCGGTTTGAGGTCCGCGGCTGTAATCTTCACGAGAGCAACATCATTGGCGTCGTCGCTGGCCGCCAGTTCAGCATCGACCACCACATTGTTGGCGAGTTTGCACGTCAGTTTGCCTTCCTTGAGTTCGCTGGCTTTAGTGATAATCAGTCCGTTCGCTTCCACAATCGTTCCAAAGGCGACGGCTTTGCCGTCGAGTTGGATTTCGACGATCGATTGACGGGCCTCCTCGACGGTCGGTCGAAATGCCCGCATGGTGCTCTCGCCACTTTTGAACCGATGTTCTGGCAGTGTGGCGCCGCGGTTCGATGAACTCTGAGCGAAAATCTGAGGCGAGAGGAGGCTGAAGGCGAGCAGCGCTGCTGAAATCAGCCAGTGTTTCCCTAAGTTGCCGGCAGCGGCAGGATGCCCGCCGCTACTGAAAAGAAATGGGGTGTTTCTCAAATAGTGGCTTTGCATAACAATCACGGCGACTTTCGGGCTCTCGCGCAATCATTCTCCCAACCAAGAGGGGCGCGCTTCGACTTTGATCTCGGCAGACATTTCCATGCCGTCCCGTTTGAATACGACCTTCACTCTGTCAGCGACTTTGGTTTTGCCCACGGCTTTCTTGAATGACTCGAAATTCCCGATCGAACGACCGTTGAATTTCAGGATCGTGTCGCCGATTTGCAAACCGGCTTTCTCGGCCGGACCTCGCTGATTGACAAGTTCCACACGAAAGCCTTCTGCGTGGTCCAAGCCCCAAACTCCTAACCAAGGCCGCCCGCTATCGTCCCAATTCTCACCTTGCACCAAGCGCTCCCACGTATCGTAATACGTCCGAATCGGCACGTGAAAGTTCGCCGCGGTCGAATCGCTGATCCGGCTGTGAATGCCGATCACCTGGCCGTGCATGTCGAAGAGCGGCCCGCCCGAATCGCCGCTGATGATTGTGCAGTCGGTTTGCAAGAAACTTGAACCGAGCCGAATGATGCGACCGAGGCGAACCACCGTCGAACGATCCGGGTCAAACCCGCCGGGATGCCCGAGCGCCAGCACCCAATCACCTAAACGGGCTTGGTCAAGATCACCAATCTCGACGTGCGGCCAAGGACCTTGATCAGTGATTTTCATAACGCCGGCATCAATTCCGTGGTTTGTTCCCAAGGTCTTGCCGGTGACTTTTTTTCCGTCGGGAAAAATGAATGTGACATTGCGGTTTGGGGCGGACGACACATGCGCGGCCGTAAGGACCAAGCCATCCTCGGAAACGACCACACCGCTTCCTGTGGCGCCGCCGACTTGAACCGCGACGACCGACGGCGAGACTTTGGCTGCCAATCGCTTCATGTATTTTTCAAAGGACTGAAGGTCATCGACAGTCGTAGGGATAACTTTGCGGAACGGCGCCGGCAAAGCCTCGCGTCCCACAGGCGATCGCTTGGGGATTGGCGGCAGGTCAGCTTTCGCAGATTCCGTGGATTCCTGGCCGTTCGCCCTCAGCGCCGCCGCCAGCAGGAAAATGGTAAAGCAATGACAAAGCACGGATCGTCGATATCCAACCTGAGCGGTCATTGAAAGCAGTTTGGAGCGCGTCAAAGTTCTACTATGTCAAGGCATTGGGACCACGAACCAACACGTGGCAGGGCGGCGTTGCTGCGCCGCCGCAATTACTGTTCGCAGGCTGCGGAGCACCGCAGCCCTACCTCGCGGTTCATGGAAAGCCTTCATTCGCCTTGCGCACGCTTTGGGACCATGAACGTGGCAGCACAGCGCGTCCCACCTGTCCTGCTTTTTAGTGTCGGCAAATGCTGGACAGGCGGGACGCCTATCCAGCCACGTCGATTCAAGGAGAGAACTGGCGCCTTCATTCATTCTCTTGCGCTGTCATTTGCCATATTCACGTCAGACGTTTTTAGTCAGCCGAAGGTTGCACAACACGACGTTCGCTTTTGCTTGGACAGCTCCGGATCGGTTCTTATAAGTTTTTGCCTATACCAAACGGCGCCCGATACGGCCGCCGCTCGTATGAGTGAACATGCGTTAATTCGCTCTGAAAAGGATCATATCCTATGCGCAGTTATTATCAATGGAGCCAAGCCATATGCTCGGCTATTCTTGCTGCCAGTCTGGTGGAGATTCCTGCATCACAAGCAACGGAAGGGTTACATGTGTCCACCGTCAAGGTGGCGGGAATCGTTCTCAAGTGGGTCCGAGCGGACAAGCAAGCGAACTTTCGGCGGATTGAACCGATGATTCGCGAGGCAGCAGCGCAGCAAGCCAAGATCGTCTGCACGACAGAGTGTTTCCTGGATGGTTACGCCATCGCGGACAAGACGATTCCTTTGGAAACATACCGCGCATTGGGCGAGCCGATTCCTTCTGGGAAGTGCTTCCAACGGCTGACCCAGCTGGCCAAGGAGTTGAAGATTTATCTCATTGCGGGGATGACTGAGGCGGACGGGGACGCGCGCTATAATACGTCCGTGTTGGTTGGGCCAGATGGCCAGTTGCTGGGCAAGTACCGCAAACAAAAGCTGCAACACGAATCGGTGCGGAACACACCGGGCAATGCATCGCCTGTCTTTCAAACGCCCTACGGCCAAGTCGGCATCATGATTTGTGCGGACCGCACCGAACCATCAATCGTCGGACGCTTTTGCGCGGCGGGCGCCGATTTTCTGATTTGTCCCTCGGGCGGAATGTTTGGGCCGAAGTCCAACGATCGGATTTTGCAGGCACGGTCGCGCGAAAATAAGATTCACATTGTTTTCGTTCATCCGGCTGAGTTTCTGGTCACCGCACCTGATGGCTCAATCCTGGCCAATACGCTCTTGGGAGATCAGCTCCTCGTGAAAGCGGATGAGATCGGAACCGATAAAGATGCCAATCGAGTTTTCTATTTCGATCTCCCGTTGCGTTCCCCGTAGAACAGGCGTCCCGCCTGTCCTGCTGCTGAAATGATCGCATTGACAAACAGACCTTCGCCAAACATCGCGCGATGCGAACTCACCTATGTCGAGCGAACGTCGATTGACTATGGCCGCGCTGTCCGACAACACGAGGCGTACGGCCACATGCTGCGCGACTGCGGGGTCGATGTGCGAACACTCGACATCAATCGCCAATTCCCGGATGGGGTGTTTATCGAAGACACCGCCATCGTGCTTGACGAGTTGGCAGTGCTGACCTCGATGGGCGCCGAGTCTCGACGCCTGGAACCGGCAGGGATTGAACCGGAATTACGGAAGTACCGCGAGGTTCATCGAATCCAATTTCCGGCTGCCATTGAGGGAGGCGACGTTCTCATTGTCAACCGAACGCTCTTGGTTGGTGTTTCGTTGCGGACGAATCTCGCGGGAATCAACGCGCTGACATCGATCGTTCAACCGTACGGCTACCGCGTGTTACCGGTCCCAGTGCATGACTGCCTGCACCTGAAATCAGCCTGCAGCGCTTTGCCGGATGATCGGTTGATGGTTAATCCCGCATGGCTGGATATGACGGCCTTGCAAGGATTCGCGTGGCTGCATGTTCCGGAGAGCGAACCTTGGGGCGCAAACTTGGCGCTCGCCGGTGATTCTGTCTGCCTTCCGAGTGATCACATCGAAACTGCTAATCTGATTCGCGATCAAGGGTTCGAAGTGCGCACCGCAGACGTTTCGGAATTCGCGAAAGCGGAGGGGGGCGTCACGTGTTTGAGTCTCCGTTTCAATGCGGCATGATGTGCGCCTGTCGGAGATGTCCGGCGAAGCGCATTCCTGGCCTGCTCCCGAGTGCCTCCCAGACGCGGCGACCTTCCACGCAGCGCAGAGTTTCACTCTGCTGTATCGCCGACTTGCAGTCCGCAGAGTGTTCGCACTTGTCCAGCGCGCAGGATTGTGCGGGAGCGCTGCAGATTGAAACTTCTTCCAAGTAGCAAGGTGAATGCCGCCCCTCTCCCTAACCCTCTCCCCATCCGATGGGGCGAGGGAAAAGACCTGGCCGTTGGGCGCGCTGCCCCACCAGGCTTTGACCATCGCAAAGGCTCGATTCCCTTTCCCCATTGGATGGGGAGAGGGTTAGGGAGAGGGGCGCTGCAACTGTCGGCTACTGCATTCTTCCGCCAGCGAACGGTGGCTGATTGTCTGCGATACAGCAGAGTGAGACTCCGCGTTACGACCGAGCAGAGGTGGCGCTGAGATGCGCCTTTGCCAGCGAGCTGCTTGCAATTCGCATTGCCAGAGCCTTCGTTCTTCTGGTAAGGACACGCGAACTCATGCACCTGCGCCTCGTTCCCCAGCTTTCGATCTTCATGTTCATCCAATATGTGATTTGGGGATCGTGGTACGTCACGATGGGGACTTACCTCTTCAACGTCCTCAAGTATTCGGGAGCGCAAATTGGATGGGCCTACAGCGCGTTTGCCATCGGCGCAATGATCTCGCCCTTTCTGACTGGACTTCTGGCCGACCGCTGGTTCGCCACGGAGAAGATGATCGCTGTCTTTAATTTGGCCGGTGCGGTTCTATTGTTTTTGCTTTCCCAGGTCACGGCGTTCGGGCTCTTTCTGCCGGTGCTCATCGGTTATTGCGTGCTTTATGTTCCGACGCTGTCGCTCGCGAATTCACTTTCGTTTCATCATTTGGAGAATCCGGAAAAGCAATTTCCGCGCGTCAAGATTTGGTCGGCCCTCGGGTGGATTGTCGGCGGCCAAATCATCAGCTTCTTGGACGCAGAGAATAGCTCGCGCCAATTTGTCGTGGCGGCCGCCATTTCGCTCTTGCTCGGCCTTTATTCGTTTACATTGCCGCACACGCCGCCGAAGAACATTGGGCAGAAGGTTAGTCTCGGACAGATGCTGGGCTTGGAAGCGCTGGCTTTGTTCCGGCGGCCATCGTTTGCGATTTTCGTTTTGTGCACGTTCCTGATCTGCATACCGCTTTACTTTTACTTTGTGATGATGGCGACTTACCTTGGCCAGCTTGGCTGGACGAAAGTGGCCGCGAAAATGACGCTTGCTCAAGTGTCCGACATGCTTTTCCTCGCGCTCCTGCCGTGGTTTCTGGCGAGGCTTGGTTACAAAAAAACGTTGCTGTTGGGAATGCTGGCCTGGCTGACTCGCTACCTCCTCATGGCCTACGGCAACACACCGGGCGCAGCGGGCACAATCATGTTGTTCGGCGCCATCGTCCTTCATGGCATCTGCTACGATTTCCTCTTCATCACCGGCCAAATGTACGTCGATGAGCAAGCAAACGAGCGAATTCGAGGCGCGGCGCAGGGGTTGATCGCGTTTGTGTTGTGGGGTGTGGGCGCCTTTGTCGGAACGAAGCTCGCGGGCATGGTGATGGATGCGCATCGACTCGCGCAGCCCATCGGACCGATCACACATGATTGGCGCGGCATCTGGGTAATCCCGGCGATGTTGGCTGCCGGCGTTCTGGTGTTCTTTGCCGTGACCTTTCGCGAACGCAGTCAGAAGCCTGGCTGAATTGTTGTCCGGTGCGGACATCCCTCGTGGCGCAGAGTTTCACTCTGCCGTGGAGTCTGGACATTCTGGTCGCGGGCAGCGTCAGCAAAAGATGAACATGATCAGCGACTCCGCCAATCATCAGCGCTCTCATTGTGTTCTAGCGGGCCATGCCACCCAGAAATGCAATGGGGGCGTGATCAGTTGCTGGTGTCACCGGGATTTCGTAGACGGCTGTGGGTCAGAATCGCCAATCATTTCGCAGAGTATTAACGGCGTCTTTCTCTTCCGATTCCTCCAGGAAGGCCAAATGACAAATGCCGCGAGGGCTTTCGGCCGCCAGCCATTTCCCGAAGGGCGTATCGCCGAACCCGAATCGAATTCGAATTCCAGCACTCTCGAATCGTCGTTGTCATCAGGCTCCTCGGAGGTGTGGAAAAGCGGAAGATACAGGACGCGACTTTTCTTCCTTTCACAGTTGAAGTGAGCTTCTGGAAAAGGACGAGTTATTATGATTGAACGTAAAGGCTGCGCACCTGCGGTTACGCAATAATCATCGCGCCACCCCGACATAGCGAACGCGCAGCTGACCTCGCTTTTGCTCCGTCAATTCGAGCGCGTAGAATGTCGCGCTAAATCAAAGCAACGGACATTGGGACGCTTCTATCGGAGCGCGGATGCCCACATCCGCGACATACCTGATCGCAAGCAAATTGCGCGGATGAGGGCATCCGCGCTCCGATTGCGGCGCCGGAGGCTGTCGGCTGCTTCGCAAAGCACGGCATTCAAATCCGCGCGAACGGCGTGGATTTGCGACTCGACAGAAAACAATTTGCGAAGTAATGACGGAGCGAAAGGCAAATTCCATTAAAACAAAACCGCTCCTATTCATTGCCCTGCTCACTTTAGCCGCGACATTTGGACTGATGACGCAACGGGAGAGCACCGGGCAAGCGTCTCGTTCTGCCGTTCCCGAAGCGAACTCCGCGATCATTGGTAAACTTGAGGAGATCGTCGGCATACGACGACGCATGTTCGAAAGCGAGGAGCTCAATATCAAAGCCGGAAGAGCGCCTCTCGATTCCACTGCGGAAATTGATCTGGTGGAGGCGCGCTTGCAATTGGCTCGTGAAAAAAATCAGCGGGACGCGGTGATCGCGGAACTGCGTGAGCTTGTTTCCGTTCATGAGCGCCGTCTGAATCGAAACCAAGCGTTTGGGGTCGATCGTGCGCCAGCGGCGGCATTGGAGAAGCTCAGAATTGGTTTGTTGGAGGCGCAAGTCAGGCTGTTGCGAGAGCAGAAGTAACGACGCAGAGTTGTTACACGGTTGCATCGTTACACAGTTACATGGAGAGCCTCGATTGGCGTATGCGTCGGCGCGATAGCGTCTTGGACTGCGGCAGTCCTCTGCCGCTTTGGATCGTGCCTCCAAAAGCACCAGGGGGCTGGCGCAGTCCAAGACCTGGCGGCCTAAGATTGCTTCGGGTTCATCGGCGTGATCTGCGCAGTTGTCACAGCGGGTTCGCAGCCCGTCAGGGATTAATCAGTGCGCGGACAACTTTCTCGATCCCTTCATTGACGCGCGCCATTCGATCGAAGTCTATTTTATCCGGTGTGTCCTGAGTCGTGTGATAATGTGGATAACGAAATGGCGCGGTGTCTGTGATCATGACCGCGGAGTAGCCTTCTTGCCAAAATGCCCAATGATCCGACGAGCCGATGCCGGGCAACCCGCTGGGCAAGGCCGCTCCCTCGGACGGAAACTGAACCTCGCTCCGAAACACCCGGATACATTGCTGCACGAGGTCCGCGGAATCTGTATTTGCCACGAAAGCGATGAAGTTTCCTTGCCACGGATAAACCAAGCCGAGTGGGAAGGGATAATGCTGGCTGTGTCGGGCGTCCGAATAATAACCGATCGTTTCGAGGCTGAGCATCGCCACAATGCGTTCGCCCCGCTGGTGGCATCGTCGCGCATAAACCGCACTGCCCATAAGGTCCGATTGAAAGTGGGGCGGTTCTTCATTGACAAAGGTTACGAATCGGATTGTGCGAGCTGCTTCGACGCGTGCCATCGATCTTGCCAACGCCAGCAAGGCTGCGGTGCCGGTCGCGTTGTCGTTCGCGCCGGGACTGCCATCCACAGAATCGTAATGCGCTCCAACAACGACGATCTCTTCGCGCCGCGAGCGTCCCGGAATCTCGACTTCGAGGTTGTGGCATGTTTCACCGGTTACTTCATAACTTTGGCGCGTGATGAGCTTCATTCCCAGACCCGAACTTAAAACATTGAAACCACAGAGACACAAAGACCACAGAGCGGCGGAGGCCGGAGCCAAGGCGTTACAAGGTTAAATCGTTAAATCAGTTGCATGGTTAAAAATTGATCGTAGCTCGCGAACAATTTCGACCATTGCAGTGCAGAGCTGAGAGACGCAATCCTCTGTGGGCCCTGTGCCTCTGTGGTGAATTGCTTACTTAAGAGCTCGCAACCGTTCGCGCAGCCATTGTTCGGTCATCCCTTTTTCTTTCGCTTGTTCGTAGTTTTTCCGGGCGTCCTCCTTTTTGCCCAACAACTCGTAAGCTTGACCGCGATCGGCGAGGAGCGGGGGATCCGTAGCTGACGGTCTGATGCGTCGATCCAATTCGGCTATGGCTGCCTCAAGATCAGTTTTCGATTCCTCCGTTTTGCCCAACGCGCGCCGAGCCTTCGCGCGCCGGATCAGCCAACTGCTCTTCCAACGCGTCTTGGCGAGTTCCGCCTCAATCTTCTCGAGCGCCAAATCGACTTGTCCATCGTCAATCAGAGCTTCGATCCATTCCTGTTCCAGAACCGCACTGCCCGTTTCTTGAATTCCTTGTTCCAATCCTTGAATGCGTTCCTTCTTCAGTTTCAAATCTTCCTGCAATTGGCTGCGCAACAGATACCACTCAACATTGATCGGATGCTCTTCAATCGCGCGATTCGCATCTTCCAGGGCCGTCTTATGCTCTTTACGCTCGTGGAAAATCTCCGCGCGAACGGCAAACAACGACGCCCGGTCCGGCCCTTCGCTGGGATTCTTCAAAGCGTGATTCACCGTCTCGAGCGCTTCATTTGTTTTTCCGAGAGCAAAGTAGGCCCGGCTCAACTCTCGTTGGGCCATCACCGAGCCGGCCTCGAAATGCAGAGCGCGCTTGAGGTCTTTCACGGCTTCAGCATATTTCCCCAAAATCTGTATTCGATCGCGCGTTGCACCAGCAGATCGGCTGATTCCCCCTCCTTCGCAATCTGCTCGGTCAGTTCCTCGATCTCGTGTTCGGGACCATCATGCGCCCAGAAGCGAATCGTGGCGACCGCCAGACAACATGCGATCAAGACTGCGCGAACGAAACGACCTCCGAAGCGCGGACAGCCTTGTCCGCGTTTCCTGGTCAGGTTACTCGAAGCGCGCGGACATGGCTGTCCGCGCTCCGGACGTCTGGTGAAGAGGCGCAAGTTGAACTGCATACCATCTAATCCTCCAACAACAGCGACAAATCAACCGCCAGACTGGGATGTTCGTCGTTCACAGAATGAACTTCGAGGGCGAGAACATTCCGGCCGTCGCGCAAATACTTATACGCGTCACTTAACGCGACGTAGGTGAATCCTCGGTCCTCGCGCGCTTTTATCTTTTGCGCGTTCCGCCCGCTGGTTCGCCCCACGCCAACGCGCGCTGCCTCGCCTCCGTTGACATAAGCGATGAACGCGTCCAGGTAATTGATTTCCAGCCCGAGTTCCGTGACTTTGTCTGCCTGACCGACCTCGAACTCTTTGCGCAAATAGATGACCGGACGCCGCCCCGGCAAGGCGGCAATTTCAGTTCGCGATTCACCACGACCGAGGCCAAAACTGCCTGCTCCGGTGGCCCAGTTTGAATCGTCGAACCTCAAGCGCGTCCAGGTTTGCCATTGTGGATGGCGATTGGCCAAGTAACGCCATTGAGCGTTCTTTGGGATCAAAACCCTGTGATCGACGGGTGGCATCGCTGGGTGCTTTGGAGCAGGGTCGGGTTTCTTGTATTCCGGCGGTTGCCATGGCAACGCGAGGGGCTGCAATTCGACCTGTCCGCGTTTGACAATGCTGAACAGGTCCCGTGTCTGGCCATTGCGATTCGCCATCGTCGCGGCCAGCGTATCGCCGTACACATCCACCAAAACCGACCCATGTTCGACGATCGTTTTCTTCATCAATGGGAGTGTGCCGTTGCGTCCTAAGTTTGCTCCGCCATGACCGGCCACAACTTGAACAGTTCCTTCATGAGGATGAATCCCTTCGCTTTTCCGATACGGTCCATCCCCTTGCGGATCGCCATCGCCGTCATCCAACGCGAGATTCTCAGCCACGGTCGGTGTGGCGTAGGCGCCATCGATCAGCATCGAGCGTTCATAGATGTGCGAGTGTCCCGTCAACACCAGATCGACGCCGCCCGACTCGATGATCGGCATGATGTATTGGCGCATCTCGGTTAAATCCTTCTCCTTGTCGCTGTCATGCGAACCCTTCGTGTAGGGAGGATGATGCCAAAAAGCAATGACCCAATCCGCGTTGGCACTTTCCAGGTCTGCCTTGAGCCACTTGGCCATCGCGCCGCCCGGCTTGCGATCCAGGTCGTGCGAATCGAGGCAAATGAAATGAATGTTCGCGTGATCGAACGAACAATAAGCTTCCGTGCCCGAAGCAAGGCCGCCCGCTTCACCACGCGTTGGCACAATATAGGCGTCGTAGTATGGGCCAATCCCAGTCGTGCCTCGGGAGGTGTGCCCCTCATGATTGCCCATCGTCGGCCAGCAAACGAATCGGCGCAGCGTCCTATCGTACGATTCAAAGAAGCGGCTTTGAAATTCCATGTCGCGTCCAGTCCCGTAAGCCATGTCTCCCGCGTGCAGTCAGAAGTCGATAGGGCGATCTTCTCGCCGCACGTAATCGAGCATGGCCTGATGGCCTCCGCTTGCGCTTGCCGGCCTGTTCCGCTATCGCCAATGATCCAAAAACGAACAGGCCGCCGTGTGCCGATGCAATGCGGTCGCCCCTGCCGCCCAGCGAAGCCCGCACGATGATCGCATCGCTCGCCACCCGTTGGGCAAGCTCGCCCATACTTTGGCCGAAGTGGACGCTGGGTGAGGCCGGCCCATCCGTTCGTCAGACGACGCAGATCGAGTTGGTGGTGGCAAGTTGCAGGTAAGGTCCACGCGTGAGGATTGGGTGCGGAAACGACTTTTCGGCTGACTCAGAGACAGGAACCGCTAAAAGACAAATGAGACTGCCAAGCGAAAGACGCGCAACGTGTCGATTGACGAACATGCAATGACCCTGGCAAAAACGCGGTGCGTTCGTCAACTTGGGTGAACATTGCATCAAGTATTGGGACCATGAAACTGGTGCACGAAACCCCTCTCCCTATCCCTCCCCCCATCGGATGGGGCGAGGAATGCTTTTGCGTAATCACAAAACAGCTAACGACCGGTTGTGCTTGTCCCGTTTAGCCGCAAATCACGGCAGCGCGAAACAGTAATAGGCGTTGCCTGGTTTGGTCTCGGGCTTGCCTCCGCCTCCGGCGGCGATCACCACGTGCTGTCGGCCGTTCAACTCATAGGTCGCTGGCGTCGCATAACCGCCCGCTTCCATTTGAAATTCCCAGAGCAACTTGCCTGTGGACTTGTCATAGGCGTGGAAACGTTCATCCATCGCCGCGCCGATGAAAACCAACCCGCCCGATGTCACCAGGGGTCCGCCGATGTTGAATGTCCCAGTTGGCGGCAGACCTTTTTTCTCGAGCGCAGGATATGTTCCCAGCGGCACTTGCCAGCGAATTTCGCCTTTGTCGAGGTCGATGGCGTTCAATGTGCCCCAAGGCCGTTTGTTGACCGGAAACCCGTCAGGGTCACGAAAGTCATGGTGGCCTGTGGCGACGTACGGAATTTCATCCGCGAAGCTGAGCTTGGCTTCCGCCACCGAAACCCTTTCACCGCCGGGTTCGCCGAACAAGAATCCCACCACGGCGCGCTTCTCCAAATTCGATAAAGTCGCGAAGCTCGGCATTTGGCCGCGGCCCGTCTCGAGAAGTTCAAGCACCTGCTGTTTCGTCAATCGCTCGCGAACGCTTTTGAGCGAGGCCAACGAGGGCGACGCTGGGTTCACTGGACGTTCGAAGCCGTGGCAAGCCGAGCAGATCGAGCCGTAGAGCAATCGGCCGATTTCATCCAGCGTCATCTCGGCGCGCGGCTTCGATGGAACCATTGAAATCCATTCGGCTTCGTCGCTAGCATTGACAAAAAGCAAATGCGTTTCCGGATCGAATGCCGCACCGCCCCATTCGCCGCCGCCATTGAACTGCGGCAGCACCACGGAGGGTTTCAATCCTGGCGGAATGAAAATATCTCCTGTCTGCATTTCCTTAAGTTTGTTCAAGACAAACTCGCGGGAGCGCGGAGATAGATCGGTCACTTCGGCCTCGGTGAAACGTTGCTGAGCAAACGGGGGCGGTTTGGTGGGAAACGGTTGCGTCGGCCAGCTTTGTTCGCCGGGAATTTCAGACTTTGGCACTCGACGTTCCTCGACGGGAAAGAGCGGTTTGCCTGTCACTCGGTCAAGCAAGAAGACATGGCCGACTTTCGTCGACTGTGCGACGGCATCGATTTGCCGGCCACCATGCGTCACGGTGACGAGGTTGGGAGGGCAGGGGATGTCGTAGTCCCAAATATCGTGATGGACCGTCTGAAAATGCCAGACCCTTTCACCCGTATCCGCCTTGAGTGCTAGCACACAATTCGCAAAGAGATTTTGTCCGGCGCGATTGCCGCCGTAATGGTCGTAGGAAGCTGAGCCCGTGCCTGCGAAGACTAATCCACGTTGCACATCGACGGTCATTCCGCCCCAGCAATTCGCGCCGCCTGCCGTCTTCCAGGCGTCCGCTGGCCATGTCTCATAACCGAATTCGCCCGGATGCGGAATCGTGTGAAAGATCCAACGGCGTTTGCCCGTTCGAACATCGTAGGCACGGATGTGTCCGGGAGCCGATGGCGCCGGACCTTCACCGACCGCTGAACCCATGATCAATAAATCATTGTAAACAATCCCGGGTGTCGTCGCGGTCACGGATAAAAAGAAAACATCCCGATCCAAACCATCGCGCAAGTCCACTTTGCCTCCCACGCCAAAAGAGCGGATGAGTTGTCCGGTGGCTGCGTTAATCGCGTAGAGAAAATTCCCGCCGACGAAAAAGATTCGTCTGTCATCGGCCGCTGCCCAATAACTCACGCCACGGTTGACTCCGCGTCCGCCTTTTCCGTCCCAGGGATCAAATACCCATTGCTGCGTGCCGGTTGCGGCGTCGAGTGAGATGACTTTCAAGCCTGGCGTCGTAATGAACATCGAACCATCAATGATGATGGGATTGCATTCAATCGTTGAGGCTGGCCGTGCGCGCATATCATCGCAGCGATAAATCCAGGCGGGCTTGAGCTGCTGGACGTTCGTGCGGTTGATTTGAGTGAGCGCGGAGTACTTGGTGCCGGCGAGATCGGCGCCGTAGGTCCGCCATTCGCGATGGGTTGAAAGCGGATTGGCAGCGAAAGCAACGGGAGCACAGGACATCACAAACGCGGCCAAGAACGCGGTCAATGGGCGAAGGTGCATCACGTGATTTCGATTATCAGGTTGAATGGGAATTAGCAATTGTTGACGTAGCGCGGGCGGCAATTCTGCCAAGATCTCCAAGACCTGGCGGCGTTCGGTTACGCCGGTTCATGGGCAGTCTCCACGCCTTTTGGGGCGCGCATTGGGACCATGAACCGATTGGGGCATTCGACGTCGCGCCAGCGTCTTGGACTGCGGCAGTCCTCTGCCGCTTTGGATCGTTGCCTTCCAAAAGCGCCAGAGGACTGGCGCAGTCCAAAACCTGGCGGCCTGAAATTGCCCCGGTTCATGGGGAGAACTCTGCAACTACCGCTAAGCCGAACTTCATGCTTGGCCGTCCGGCAAGTCTTCAGGTACGGTCCCGCTCGACCCGGCGTTGCTCTTACTGAGCCATTAGCCAAGACTCAGTCTGACCCACACCCGCAGGACGCTGCGTTCACCACAACGCTTTGGACCATGGTCCTGCACGCGGGGCAGACCGATTCGCCGCATGCTTCGGCTGCTTTGGAGAAGCTCTGCCGTTCTTGAAAAATGGCAATACCGTTAACCGTGCAGCGCCACAGCCCAGCTACCTCCTATGAAAGCAAAGTGTTCCCCCACGTCACGTCTCAGGTATTGGATCACGCCTCATGCTTGGACCGGCGCGCTGCTTGCGCTCGCGCTGGCAATGTGTAGGATGCGCCCAATGCATATGGGCTTCGTTGGCTTACGGGGCGTGATCCTCGCGCAGTTGCTCTTTTGTTGCGCAGCTCAAGAGAGAAACGAAAGCATGTCGGCGTCGAACTCAGGTGAAGGGTGGCCGATGTTTCGGCATGACCTCAAGCGCACCGGACACAGCGCGTCCAAGGCGCCCGATTCTGCGTTCGTCCGCTGGGAAAGTAAGGTTCCACGTGCGGCCAAGTTTTGGTCATCTCCCTGCGTCGCTGGCGGCAAATTGTATATCGGGAATAACAACGGCAATCTCTATTGTCTGGACGCGCGGACCGGCAAACATCTTTGGACCTTCTTCACGGATACGGGCCAGCCAATTTTTTCATCGCCCGCTGTTCACGGGAACGTTGTTTATTTTGCGAGCTACGAAGTGATCTACGCTCTTCCCACTCTCGATCCAAACGAGGACGGTGAAATCGCGAGGGACGAAATCCGCTGGAGCTTTCGTGTTGGCAAGAGCACAGGCGGGGTCAATAACGTCATTGCCGGATCTCCAGCCATCAACGCCGGAAAGTTCTTCCTGGGCGCTGTGGACCAATATTTTTATTGCATCGACGCCGTCAAGGGAGGCGAGCCGATTTGGGAAACATATACGCCGTACCGCGGCCAGCATGCTTTTTCTTCATCGCCCGCGCTCGACCACGGACGGGTCTTCGCTGCGACGGGCAATCAATCCGGCAGCGGACGCCTTTACTGCTTCAACGAAGCGAGCGGAAAGGTGCTTTGGGATTTTGACCTCGACGACATCACATTCACGTCGCCCGTGATTGATGGCGACCGCGTCTTCATCGCCAACAGCGGCGACTGGATCGGCGGGAACCATCAGTATCGACTTTATTGTCTCGACGTGGATGGGTTTCTGGACGGGACGGACGATGGCGTTGCTGATGATCGCGATGGCAACGCCGATTTGGTCTGGTCGTTTGACACCAAGGATTACGTTTATTCCTCACCTTCGATCCATCAGGGACGCCTTTATTTCGGATGCGCCAATGGAATGCTGACATGTCTCAATGCGACAAATGGCAAGAAGACGTGGGTTTATCCGAGCAGTCCCAGAGCCAAGTACACGCAACCGCGCGGGATTCTGAGTTCGCCAGCGATCGCGGATGGGAAGGTCTTTTTCTGCAGTATTGAAGGGAAGGTAATCGCGTTGCCTGAGACGGATCCGGACGGCGACGGCACGATTTCCGCGCGTGAAGTGATCTGGTCCTATCCGATTGGCGGCGATGGCGTCTGTTCGCCGATTATTGCCGACGGCTGTTTGTATGTCGGCAATCATCAAGGAACCATCTTCTGTTTCGGTTCGAATAATCCGAGCCAAGAACCGTAAATATCAGACATGAAAGCAATCGACGCGTTGCATAAGGGCATGGCCGAAGTCGATGCCTATTACAAAGAGCGCGGCATCTTTCAGGAGAAGTTTGGTTTTGGCGAGAGCCTGGCGTTAATTGTTATCGATATGGCCTATGGCTGGACGGATCCTGCTTACGCTGGCGGGTCGTCCCGATTAGATGGCGCAATTACCGCAATTCAGCAACTGTTGCCGTTGGCCCGTGCGAAAGGCATTCCGGTCATCTATACGACCTCGCCCTTTCCTCAAACTCAGATCAAGTCGGCGGCCGATTTTTCGCCGCGATTCCGCCAATGGGACCAGCGCGCTTGTGAGATCGACGAACGCGTGAAACCTCTGCCGGGCGAATACATCATTTACAAGGAACACGCCAGTGCCTTCGCCGGCACTGCGCTGGTCGGCTATTTGCTCGGACGCCGGATCGATACGTTGCTCATCACGGGTTGCTCGACGAGCGCTTGCGTGCGGGCGACTGCGACGGACGCCAAATCCAGCCAAATGAAGCCAATCGTCATCCGCGAGGCGGTCCAGGACCGCTGCGAGGTTCTTCACGAATTTACGCTGTTCGACTTGCAAGCGCGGTTTGCGGATGTCGTCGATCTGGAGCAAGCTAAATTAAAACTACAACATTCGCACACGCCAATACGACAATAGGAGCGCGGATGCCCACATCCGCGCTTTAACGGTCACAGCGGAATTACGCGGATGTGGGCATCCGCGCTCCTATTGGCCTATTCTCGGCGTGTGGCGCGAGATGTTTCGATGGAGACCAGACAGCCAAACGCGGTTGCGTTTCGGTTTTACGATGATGTTGCGAAAGCCAATTTCGGTGGTTTGGCCCTTCCTGCTGATTGCCGTCGAAGCCGCAAGTCGGGGGCAGTCGGGATTGGAATTAACCGTTCGCCATGATTCACTGGGAATCGAGCTCACCTGGAAGCCTTTATGGGCCTCGCCCGAAAACGCTCCGTTGCGAACGCTCGCAGCTGGACCCGTCTATGAAGTGCAAACAAGCAGCAACCTGGTTCAATGGACATCATCGGGCCAGCGGCTGGACGCGGGCTGGAGTTCTTCCGAAGCATTGCTGAAGTTGCGGGTTCAACCAACCGCTGCCGGAACGTTTTTCCGGGTCGTTGGCAAACTCGATCTCGCTGGACTCAACCTTGCGGACAAAGACTTGCGCGGCGCCGATCTTTCTGGCGCTAACCTTTCTGGGACCGACTTAAGCCGTGCGTGGTTGCGGCGCGCGAATCTGGCTTACACCGATCTTTCCCGCGCGAAATTGCGAGACACCGATTTGTTTCATGCGGATCTGACCGGCGCTAATTTGCGTGGAACAGATTTGTCCGGAGCCAGCCTTGCGCGAACGAGTCTGCATCAAACCCAGATTGGGCGCGACACGTTGATGGCGCCGAAATGGATGTTGGTTCGCGATCTGGCCGTCAGCCAGGGTTTTCGCCGTGATCTGCGTGGAGCCGGTCTTTCCCGCGCATCTCTTGGCAGGACCGATTTGAGTAATGCCATGTTACAAGAGGCGAACCTCGCCAGCGCGGATTTGGCTGAGTCGGATTTGAGCGGAGCGGACTTGACCGGCGCGGATTTGACGGGCGCCAACCTCGTGCGGGCGCGTCTGCGCGGGGCGAAAATGGTCCGAGCGCAACTGTCGCAAGCGGATTTGAGCGGCGCCAACGCCGCCGCCGCCGATTTCACGCAAGCGAACGTGGCGGGAGCGTCCTGGAATCGAGCCAATCTTTCTCACGCTGTTTTCCTAGGGACGGATTTTGTCCGATGGATCGTTCCGATCGGAACGATCTTTCATCGAACGGTCATGCCTGACGGAACCCTTCGAACTGATACGGACAGTTTTCGTTTGCTCGTTGAAGTGATCACGGATGGTGCTGCGGCGCCTAACTTGGAAGCGGCCGACCTCAGCGAAATGGAATTGAGTGGCGTCGAACTCAGCCGCGCAAAGCTGTCATTCGCCAATCTCCGAGGCGCAGCGCTCAGCCACGCGGATATGCGCAGCGCCGATCTCGATCAGGCTGATCTCACGGAAGCTGACCTAACGTATGCCGACTTGACGGGGGCTGGACTAGCTTCGGCGAAGTTGGCCGCCGCTGACCTGCGGAACGCACGTCTCAACAGAGCGAATCTCCGCAATGCTGATCTCCGCGGTGCGAACTTGAGCTATGCGGATTTGCGCCTGGCGGCATTGCCTTCAGCGGAGAATCTCGCCGGAGCCATTCTGTTGGGAGCTCGCCTGCGCGATTGACTTGAACAAGTGCCGCGAATCCGATGTGCTAGCCCGTAGCGCAGACTTTCCAGTCTGCCGGTCGCGGGACATTCCTGTCCCGCAAGCGAACAGTATGAAACCAAGACGGGTGACTGGAAAGTCACCCAAACCCGCAGACTGGAAAGTCTGCGCTACGGGTTGGACAGGCTCCCGCGCCAAGAGAAGACAGCGCCTTGCGCCTGGCCGGGCTGGCCACTTAAGGCGACTTCCCGCCCGTCCACAATAGCGTACAACCAATTTCCGATGTCCTGAGGACCGATCTGGTTCGGCAAATCGGCGTGGATATGATTGTTCTCAATCCGGTGCGGCTGCGGTGAGTGGGACCAATCACCGCTCGTTGATTGTGTCCAGAGCACGCCGACATTCGTTCCATGCACGCGAATGCCAAACGTCTCAGCGGCCGGAGTGGGTTCATAGCCCGGAACAAGCGTGAACGTATTATCGCTGACCGTGCATTGGCGTGTGTGGCTCCAAAGGCGCACGCCTGTGTTCCACCAGGGTAATTCGGTGGCGTTGTAGCGAATCTCGAACCGATTGCTTTGAATGATGAAAGATGTTGCGTCCGTCAATGTGCCGCCACCGATGCAATTGACAAAGTCGTTGGCGCGAATCGTTACGTTGCGGCTGCCGCCGGTATCGAAGTTGAAGCCCAACCCGCAATTAACAACTCGATTGCTTTCGAACAAAGCCTGCCTCAAATGAGCGCCTCCGAAAGCGTGCCCGTTAGTCACATCCCTAATCTCATTTCCTCTCACGATCGCCGTCACTTCGGCGAGAGTTGGGTCGGTTTCACGATGGCCGATCATGATCCCAGTGCAGTAGGGCCACTCAATCCCAGTGCTCGGCCCACGCACAGGACCAACCACTTCACATCCGAAAATCTGAAGGCGAGAAGTCGCATAGCCGGGAGCTCCGAGGTTATCTGTTAACGACGATCTGAGATGAATGGGGAAGACTTCACGCCAGGATGGACGGCCGCCTTGCGCGCCGAAGTTGATCACCTTGATTTTTTCGATCACACCTTCTTTGCAGACAACGGAAAGTCCACCGGCTTTCTTTAGAGGCGAACCGATGCTTGCTTTTAAGCCGTCCCAATTGCAATCGAGCGTCATGCCGGAGATATGAATTCCAACATAGTCACGCTCTGGCAAATGCGGGCCCGATAACGGAGGTTTTTGCTGCGGACCCCCTCCTCCTTCGATGACATGCAAAATCGGGTTCTTGAGCAGGAAGTCGCGCGGCGCCGCGACGCGTTTGAGAATCGTGCGATCAATTCCAGCGCCGCGAAGTTGCCACCGCGGCCGGATCCCGATTCCACCAACTTCGTACCTTCCGGGAAGAAAGTGAATTGTCACTCCAGCGCCGTAATCTCCGTATTCGATCCTCAGGTCTTCGAGAATCTCGTCGACCTTCGCCCGGGTTGAACCATCTAAAGGCGCCGTTGCGCTTTGGCCTCTTCCGAATGCCGCTGCCGTGGAGCCGATCCAAATCTCTTTGGCAGAATGTGGCGCAGGTACCGGGGAATCAGCCGCGGCAATATTTACGCCAGAGGACGCGAGAACGAGAGCGAACAAAACGCTGATTTGCTTCGCTCTCACCAAACCATTGCTCGGGGTTTGCTCTTTCACTGGCGGCGCCAACCATAGTCCTTGAGCAACGATGACGCAAGAAACGCGCCTTCGGAGGCGCGATCAAAACTGTCGGTCAGAGGGCCGCAGCGTTACGCTGCAGAGACGTGAAATTGCCGGACGGCTCGAAACTCTTCGAAAAGCTTCGACTCTTCCAGCGTTGCTGCAGCGTAAACGCTGCACTCCCTGGCCGACAGTTTTATCTTATCGCAGCCAGCCGTTCGCAACCCCACTCAAAACCTTTGAAACTTCTGATTCCCTTGGCCAGAGTATGCCCGAATCAAAACGAATTATGTGGAGCGGGCGACTAATGGCGATGCTGACAATGTGCCTGCTGGCGGCCCCGCGGCTGGCCAGCAGCGCCCAGTATCTCAAACCTTCGCCGTACCGTGAAAAGACTGACAGCCCCTTCATTGACTCGACGGTCTTTCGCGAGTTCTACGATCCGTTTGCTGATTCGACATATTATTATTTCTATCTCGAAACATTCGAAAGCGGCGCGCTTCATACCCCAGGCGTGTTGGCTTCCGGCGGAGAAGTCTGGGTGAAGCCTGGGCCCTACTCCCCGGAGTACAGTGACAGTGTGGATGGCGACGACGGCGCCGTCGATGGTTCGGGGACAAGGGGTCGGTCCTATGCAACTTATCCGCCCGGATCGGACACGATACAGTTTGCGTTCAATGCCGAGGTTCTTGGCGCTTTGCCAACGCACGTGGGATTTGTTTGGACGGACGTGGGCGATCCACCTTTGGATAATCGAGCGCTGGTTACGATTGAGGCGTTCGATAGCAACAATCGCTCTCTCGGGCTCTTTCGTGAATCTGTCGATTGTGACCAAACCGTAACCGGTGAAACCGAAGAGGACAGGTTTTTCGGAGTTATCGATTTGGGAGGGATCGCGCGAATCCGCATTGGGATGCCCGGCCGCACGAACTGGGAAATCGATCATTTGCAGTACGGCAGAAAGGCGGCGCCGCCGACGGTAGGCATCACAAGCCCCGTGAATGGCGCGAAGTTTACAGTGGGATCGAACATTCCAATAACAGCGGCCGCCAGCGACTCTGATGGGCGCGTCGCGCTGGTGGGGATTTACGTCAACGATGTGCACCCATTGGCGTGGCTCGCCCGCGGGCCTTACAGTGCGGTGTTGAGCAACGTCGCGATTGGGACTTACACGATCACAGCAAAGGCCAAGGACAACGGTGGCGCCGGACGAACCTCGCAGCCCGTCCTCATACATGTCCTGCCGCCAAACCGCGCGCCCAGCATCAAGGCGCCTTCCGAGCAGCAGATCAATGAAAACGAGTCGCTGAACTTGCTCATTCAGGCCAGCGATCCGGATGCTCCCGATCAGACACTGTCCTATAGCTTGGCGGCTGGAACGCCTCCCGGCGCTAGAGTGAATGCGTCAGGCTTGTTCTCGTGGACTCCGACAGAAGCGCAAGGACCGAGCACTAACTTGATCACCGTCACTGTGACGGACAGTGGAACGCCAAGCTTAAGCGCGACGTCGAGTTTCCGTGTCATCGTTAACGAGATTAATCAACCGCCAATTCTGGCTGCCATCGAAAATCAAACCGTGTCGGCGGGAGATACTCTCAGCTTTCTCGCCAAGAGTACCGATCCGGATATCCCCGCCAACAGGCTGAGATTCAGTTTGGATGGCGGCGTTGTAGCAGGCGCGCAAATCGATCCTGACACGGGCGTGTTCACTTGGACTCCGACTTCAGCCCAAGCTGCCAGCGCGAACCGATTCAATCTTCGCGTCACAGACAACGGTGCTCTGGCGCTAAGCGATAGCAAAACATTCACCGTTTTCGTCCCGCCGTTACCCACCATTTTGCTTTCCAACACCGCGGCGCCGGAAGGCAACAGCGGCGTTACAAATGCTGTGTTGGCCGTGCGCTTGAGCTCGAGCAGCCGCCAAGTTGTTCGCGTTGATTTCTCCACGGCAGACGGGACGGCAAGTGCCCGCGGTGATTATCTGCCAAGCAGCGGGACATTGCTTTTCAATCCGGGCGAAACGGATAAGGCGATTGTCGTGCCGATCTTGGGCGATCGGCTGGCAGAACCAAACGAGACTCTTCTGCTGAATTTGACGAACGCGGTCAACGCCAGGATCGCGCAACGCCAAGCGGTCGTAACCATCCTGAACGACGACTCCACTGTGCCGAGCCTCTCGCGCATTTCCAATCTCAGCACGCCGGAGGATACCACGACGCTGCCGATTGCTTTCACAGTGAGCGATCCGGAGACGCCTGCCACCAACCTTGTCCTCACGGCAGTCTCGTTGAATCCCACTCTTTTGCCCCAAGCCGGAATTGTCCTTGGAGGCCATGGTTCCGACCGGACGATTACGTTGTCGCCGGCGCAGGATCAATTCGGAGCGGCAACGATTAGCCTGATGGTTCGGGATGCCCACGGATTCGCGGTCATCAGCAGCTTTGAGCTGACTGTGACGCCGGTAAACGATCCGCCCACCATTCAAGCGATTGCGCCGCGGCGTATCAGCGAAGAAATGCCTCTCGAATTCCTCGTTCAAGCTGACGACGTCGATCGGCCGGCGCAAACGCTCACGTACAGTCTCAGCGAAACCGCTCTGCCTGGAGCGAGCATCCACCCGGTTACTGGCCGGTTCAGTTGGACGCCGAGCGAAGGGCAGGGACATGCCACTCACGTCATCACAGTTCGTGTGACCGACGACGGCGCACCAAGTCTAAGCAGCACGATGGACTTCGCGGTTGAGGTCGATGAAGTGAATCTTCCGCCGGTGCTGTCAGGGATTTCCGATTGGAACATCATGCTTGGTGAGACGCTTAGGTTCAGCGCTTTTGTGAACGATCCTGACCTGCCGAAAAATACAGTGACGTTTAGTTTGGCCACTGACGCGCCGGAAGGCGCAACGATCGACCCCAAGACCGGAGTGTTCACATGGACGCCGGCGAAAGCCCCAAGTGCGAACCAGTTCACCGTGCAGGTCACGGATAACGGTTCGCCTGCTCTAAGCGACAGCAAACATTTTACAGTCATCGTTCAAACACCGCAGACTCCGCGCAATTTATCTCCCAACATTACGATCACCAGTCCGGCGAACCAAGCGGCCCTTTTCCCAGGCGACATCTTGATCGAGGCCGTTGCTCGCGATCCGGATGGTGCAGTGGAACGAGTAGATTTTTATGCTGGCACTGTGCTGATTGGCAGCGCGACGTCCCGGCCGTTCACAGTCACACAAAACTTTGGCGTCGGAGAGTACGTCTTGACGGCTCGAGCGACAGATAATGCGGGGGCGATAGAGATTTCGCAGCCGGTGAATATTACGATCAGTGCAAATTCGGGCGAGTGCCGGCAGTTTGACCTAAGGGTCCATCTAGATGGGGCAACCAATCGGATTATATTTGGCAGCCAGGCGAGTTTTGTTGTCAGCGTCAGCGCGCGAGGCGAATGCGAGGCCACCAATGTGGCAGCGACGGTCGAATTGTCGCCGAACCTGCGATTTGTCGAAGCCAAATACACTCAGGGCCGCGTTGAACATGCCAATGGGATTGTTCGATTCCGGTTGGGGCGAATGTCCAGCGCTTCCGTGGCCGAGATGGAAATCATCGCGATCCCAACGCAATCAGGAACGATGACGAATGTTGCGAGAGTCCAAGCGGCGTCTCCCGACGCAAATGCAGACAACGACATAAGCTCGGTGGTAACTACGATTGAGGACGCATTGCTCCTCGAGCTTGTGAAGCTCGCGAATGCCGGCGCCGATCTTGAAGTTCGGGGACTATCTGTGGGCAATTCCTACTCGGTTCAAGTCTCAGTGAACTTGCGGGAATGGATTGATCTAACGACTTTTGTGGCCACGACCACAAAAAGACTGGTTACTGATCGGGCCCGGGAAAGATTTGAGCAGCGTTACTACCGCGTCATAGCAGTGCAATCAACTTCCAATCCAGTGGGACCTCAATAGCTTATCCCTCCTCAAGCAGGGTATTGTCAGTGTAGGAATAATCGCTAGTCTGGCTGTCGTTTCGCCCACAAGTACGTCACGCTCATTGCCGGAGACGGTCTCGCCTTTAACAAAGCCGACGAGCCTGCCACGGTCCAAATCCTTCGAGTGGCCGGCACGCTGTATGCCGGCGAAGTGAAGGTCATTGCTTCGTCTGAACAGAAGCTCGCAAAGGGCGCAAAGATTAGAAAATCTCAAGAACTCTTTGCGGCCTTCGCGAGCTTTGTGTTAAGCAAGATGCCGCATTAACCAAAGGAGGAACGTGTGCATCCGACCTACTGTAAAGCGGATCAATGGTCTTCGAAAGTTATCGGCGCCTTTGCATTGAAGTTCACCGCTTGAAAGGAGCAGGACTGCTCGATAGCATCTATCAGAAGTGCTTCGCACGAGAGTTTTCTCTGCGCGGAATTCCCGCCGTCTCTCAGCTTGTTGTGGATAAAGGAGGCGCTGGAACCGCTTCTGATCCGTCTCCATCCGTGTCATCCGTGGTCAGCTCTTCCGAACCTTCTCAATGCTCTCCGCGTTCTCTGTGGTTAAATCCCATTCCGGTGCACGGCGACGAAGTGAAGCTGCGCCAGGTGCTGATCAACTTGCTGGGTAACGCCGTGAAATTCACCGATGCCGGCGATGTCGCCTTGCTCGTGAAAAGGCATGTAGTCCCGCCTTCAGGCGGCAGCGCAGCCACACACCTCCTGCCTGCAACAGCAATAAGTGAAATGATCAAGCGGACTGACATCGCTCCGGCTGAAGCCGGGACTACAAGCTTCACCTTCGAAGTCATCGACACCGGCCCTGGCATCCCGGCGGACCTGCGCGACAAGACTTTCGAGCCGTTCACTCAAGGAGAGGAAGGACGCCAGCACGGGGGAACGGGGCTCGGTCTGGCCATCGCTCGCCGCCAGATTGAACTGATGGGCGGAGAACTTCGTTTGGAGTCCGAACCGGGACGAGGTTCGCGGTTTTACTTTTCCCTGCGCTTTGCGCCTGCTTTGGCCCAAGAGCGCGAAAGTGAGGCGATGCGCCACAAACCGGCCCGGCGAGTGCGGGCGGGGACCCGTGTCCGGGCCTTGGTTGCGGATGACGTTGCGGAGAACCGAGACATTCTGCGCCGCGTTTTGCGCGCCTTGGGAGTGAACGCCACGGCCGTGGAAGACGGCGAAGAGGCCTTCCGCGAACTGAGTTCCCAGCCCTACGACATCGCGTTTCTCGATATCCGGATGCCTGGGATGACAGGTTACCAGGTCGTTCAGCGGGTGTTGGCCGAGGGCGGGCCCAATCGCGCGAAACTGGTGGCGATCTCCGCTTCCGTGCTCAAGCACGAGCAGGAAGCGTATGCGGAAGCAGGTTTCGACGGGTTCGTGCCCAAGCCCTACCGTTTCGAGCAAATCCGTGAATGCCTGGAGAAACATTTGGGCGTCACGTGCGAGGACGCGGCAAACGAGGTAGGGACATCGCGCTGCGATGTCCCCGCCCGCGCCGCAGCGGGCGGAACTGCTTTCGGCCAATACGAATCGCCAGGCACCACGGTTGCGCCGCTGGACGCGGCGCGGACGGCGCAGCGCACCATCCCTACCAGCGTTGCCGACGCCGGAGCGGAACTCGATCCTGGTTTGGCCGCGCGCTCTCCGTTACGCACCTTGCTGGCGGATGATTACCCGGAGAATCGAGAACTCGGCGCGCGGATTCTGCAAGGGTTTGGGTACTCCTGTGAAGGCGCCGCCAACGGCCTCGAAGTGATCCAAGCGCTGGAACGGCAGCGGTTCGATCTGGTCTTTCTGGATGTGCACATGCCGGAGTTGGACGGGTTGGAAGCCGCCCGGCGCATTCGCGAGCGCTGGAGCGATTCGGAACGGCCGTGGTTGGTGGCGATGACGGCCAGTATCGAGCACGACGACCGCGAGACCTGCCTCGAAGCGGGGATGGATGATTATGTTCCGAAACCGGTGGAGATTGCGGGGATTCGGAGAGTGTTGGAAGAAGCAGGCAAGCGAGCTTCCGAACGTCGCAGCCCACGGCTGGATGAGGCGCCGATTGCGTGGGTGAGGCTGGAGCGGATGCTCGGCACGGAGGATGCCGTGCTGCGCGAATTCCTGGAGAAACACTGTCGAAGGACCGCGGAGCGAATCGATGCCATGCGCGCGGCGTTAGAAGCAGGCGACGCTTCGGAGTTGGAAATCCTGGCTCATGGCTGCCAAGGGACGAGCGCCAATTTTGGCATCCGCGCCCTGGTTCGGCCCGCGCAAGAACTGGAGAATGCCGCGCGCTCCGGCGATCTGTCGAGCGGCGCGCGTCGCGCGTCTGGTCGAGGAACTGCAACAAGCCTTCACCCAAGTGCAGAATGCGCTCCAGGAGCGATTTCAACCGCGCCGGTGAGGAACACTGTCCGCTCGCTGCGCTCAAGGCCTCAGAATTTCGTCTTTGCTAATTCCTTTTGCACGAGCCACAGAGTTCAAGATCGCGTTAAGAGTGCCCAGACGGAGAGGGTTATGATCAGGAATCGCGATTCGGTGATGTTGTGGCGATTCAGTCTGGAGCATAACGTGGCTGCCTTCTTGATTCACGCGAACATATCCGTGATGTTTACAAAGAAGCTTGATTAGTTCATCTCCGCTTAGGTCACGCGGCAATTTCATGTTCAGGCCAGCAGTTCATCCCGCACCAGATGGAGACGCACGCGGGCAGGCTTGGATTGCTCGAAGAAATAGGCAGAAACGGCCTCCTGCACGTTCTTACGTAACTGTTCCCAGGTATCGCCCTGCGTGAAGATGTCGTGTGACAAACACTCGGCTACAAACCCGCCATCGGCTTCTTGCGTAACGCTAAAAACGATTTCCATGCCGCCAATCTGTCACTTTTAAATGAAATAACAAGCGATCCTGTACGGCCCCCTTAAATCCGCTTCACTACTCAGGTCTGAAGCAAGGGATGCAACGAAAGTGAATCCCATCAATCCCCATCTTAAACAGGAATGCAGTAGCCGCGGCTGTGCTGGGTCTCGATCAGGCCTCCCGATGTGCACGTCGATGGCGTTCGAGAGCGTGTCATCGTTCTCGTCGCACAAGTGCTCGTAGAGTTCGGTCCGGCTGATGGTCTTCCCCCGGTGCAAAGCGAGGTATTCGAGGATGGCATATTCACGCGGACGGAACTCGACCGGTTCGCCCGCGCGCGTCACCGTCCGAGTCGTCAGGTCGATCACCACATCGCTCAGCTCGATGCGCGGCTGAGCGTGATTGGAGGTTCGGCGGATCAGAGCGCGCAACCGCGCCAGCAGTTCCGGCGCCTCGAATGGCTTGCCCACATAGTCGTCCGCCCCGTTGTCCAGGCCGCGGACTCTCTCGGGGGTCCCGTCGCGCGAGGTGAGCATGAGCACTGGAGTCTTTTTGGTTTGGCGCAACCGCTTCAACACTTCCCAGCCGTTCAGGCGCGGCATCAGGACGTCCAGCACGATGGCGTCGTAATCCCAGTTCTGCGCTTTGTACAAGCCGTCCTCGCCATCGGACGAAGTATCCACGGCGTAGCCGTCCTCGCGAAACGTTTTCGCCAGGAACTCCAGCATCGACAGCTCGTCATCGATCAACAGGATTTTCATATCGAATCGAAACTCGGAGCGCGGCCTTCAGCCCAAAAACGAAACTTGATTACAGTCCCAACCAAAGACGGAGACTATCGTCGAGTGGGTAGAGATCATCTTCTCGCAGGCGGCCAAGGTGTTTTCGGATCAAACTTGCGGAGACCGATGCGATCGCGCGTTTGACAAACGAAGGATGAATCAGGCCAGCCTCCCGCCAGACCTGAATGGAGAATTCGCCGGGACGAAGTATTCCTGCAACGGAACTCACTGCGACAACCAGCAAATCGTCGGAAGGATACGCTGGGCTGGCAACAATCGCCGGCCGTACTTTTGGCGATGATTGGTCGGAAAATGGAAATGGAAGCAGCACCACCGCGCCGCGATCATAGGCGGTGGTAGTCGGCATCGAGTGAATTATCCCAGATTTTCTGAAAGGTGGACTGCGAAGCCCAGGTGAAGTCAGTCACTAGTGCCTGTTCATCCTCTCCGCCAGCAGGCGCTATGACCGTGACTCTCGTATTCGGTTCCAAATCCGTCGGTTCATCCAAAACAATAACCTTGCCATCAAAGTGGCCATTGAAGGTTCGCATGCCTCACCATAGTCTTTTGGTGGCACGCTCTCAAGAGGTTTCCTTCGTGCTTTCGATGCAAACCAGCGCAGAAGAAGAAATCAGGACAACAGGATGTTCGCCCTTGCCGGGAAAGTCAAAACGCCAGACCTCGAACTGATCTTTCACTCCGGCGTCTCCAGGCTGCAGCCGTTCAGAAAGATCAACTCTGACATGACCAGCAAAAAATAATGACGTTATGTTTAGTAATCGAAACCGCTCGGAGATACGCGACGGCAGGTTCACGCAAGCCGTGACCATGGTTTCTACATTTTCAAATCGCATGCAAGAGGCGCTGCTCAGTCGCTGCTCCCTCTCTTCCGACACCGGAGGAGCAGAGGGCCGGGGAGGAGCTTGATTTGAAGCTCCCCTCTCCTCAGTCCTCTCCATGAACCTCCCGGTCTGTAGTCCCGCCTTTAGGCGGCAGCATTTGCTGGTAGCGAAACAGCTTTTGCGGGTTGCAATCGCTCCGGCTAAAGCCGGGACTACATGCCGCAACGTCAGGTTCATGGGCGCAACGCGCGAAACTTTGTTTCGGAGAAGCCTCTCCCCGCTCGTGCCTCACAGGGGGAGGCGGACATCAGGGTTCGTTCGGAGCCTCACCCTCCCAAAATGATTGCTGCCTGGCCGTGCGAGGGTGAAGCGATTGCATTCTCGGAGTGATCCTGCTTGAATCTGAGCCGCTCTTGAACCGTATCCAACACAGCGCGCCACCACGCACCGCTGGCAGAATCTGCCAGACCATTTCGCGGCACTTTGGTATTGGGACGCGTCCCGCCATCGACCAGTTCCCACAAGCTCTGCCGCCGAAGTTCGGTGCGCTGACGGCGCTGGGATTCCTCTTGGCTGGATCGGCGACCATCGCGTACGCGGCCGATAACTCCGCGCCGGTGCATAGCGTGGATGGCTCGTTCGTCCGCGAATGGCTGGTGCTGGGGCCGTTCCCGTCGCCGGAAATGGAGACCGATTTTCTGGCGGACGCGGGAGGTGAAGCGAACGTTCGGCCCAAGGAGGGCGATGCGGTGACACGGAAAGACGGAACCATTCTCCGATGGACTCGATTTCGATCGGAGCGGGATCTGGTGAGCCTTGATAGGGTATTCGGCATCCACACAAGGTCTGTCGCCTACGTCTATTGTGAACTCCGCGCGGATCAAGCGGGAGAAACCGATGTCCGGATACACTGCGGGTTCTCTGAGTCAGCCCTTTGGCTCAGCGGAAAGCAATTGGGCCCCTTTCCCGCACACCTTGGGAGAACTTAGCCTGCGATCCTCCTCCTCCGCGGCCCATCAGCTCGAGCGCGGGAGTTAACTCCTGCTTGTTCAAATTGATGAAGAGGTCCGATTCGGAAGACTGGGCTTTCAGCTTTCAACCCCTGCCGCGCGAGCGAGCTCAGCTCGCGGTCGAGGTCAGAGATCCGGAGGGCAAGAAAGTGGCCGGGGCAGTTGTTTATTTCTGGTGACTACTCAGGTCGAAATCGGCTAGGGCCGCGCCTGATCGTGAAGCCCCGTTGCGCCAAAACTAACGGTTACTCACCGGAGAGGTCTGAGAACTTTTCATTTTGTACGGGACTCTGAAAAGTCTTCTTGGTAATTTCCCGGTGTGCTGGAAAACGAGATTGTTCAAGGCCGCCGCATCAGCAGCGTTGAGATTGCCGAAATTCGCGGATTAATCGAGGCCAATCCGCGCTGGAGCCGGTGGCGGTTGTCTCGTGTGCTCGCCGAAAAATGGCAATGGTATGCGAGCTCGGGCCAACTGAAGGACATGGCGGCTCGGACACTGCTGCTCAAACTGCATCAGCGCAAACTGATTCATCTGCCCGAGCGCCGACGAAAGCCCGCGCAGCGCTTCGCCGGGGTAGAACCCGATCTGTTCGACGCGCTGACTCCCGCAGCGATCACCGGCGAGTTAGCCTCGGTGCTGCCGTTGGAAATTCGGTTGGTGCTGCCCAAGGAGTCTGAGTATCGCCGCTTTCAGCGTTATCTGGCCCAGCACCATTACCTGAGCTACGGCGGACCGGTCGGCGAAAATCTTGGTTATCTTATCCGCAGTCGTGCCGGGGAAGATCTGGCTTGCTTGCTGTTCGGCGCGGCCGCATGGCAGTGCGCTCCGCGTGACCGGTGGATCGGTTGGACTGGCGAGCAACGCGCTCAAGGGGTGCAATTGATCGCCAATAACTCGCGATTTTTGATTTTGCCTTGGGTGCGCCTTCGATATTTGGCCAGCCACATTCTCTCGCGAATTGCTAGACGGATCGCTGCCGACTGGCAACAACGCTACCGTCACTCCATCCATTTGCTGGAAACATTCGTGCAACGGGACCGATTCCGGGGCGCCTGTTACCAGGCGGCCAATTGGGTATGCGTTGGCCAAACCACCGGACGGACACGCCAAAATCAGCGTCACCGGGACAATGCGGTCCATGGCCCGGTGAAGGATATTTACCTCTATCCCTTAGGTCCCCATGCACGCCGACACCTCTGTCGATAAGAGTTGGCAGCAGCTGTGGGATTGGCAGCAGACCGACCCGCGCACCTTGGTTGATTACACCTTCGAACTGCAAACCCAAGTGCGCCGGAGGCGCGACGCCGCCGCGCAAAATAGCCGGAACAGTTCGCGTCCGCCCTCCAGCGACCGCACCGAACAACCCAAGCCCCAAAGCTTGCGGGAAAAATCTGGGCGCAAAACCGGCGGTCAGCCCGGTCACCCCGGACGCACGCTCCAGTTCAGCGACCAGCCCCAGCACACCGAAATTCATTGCCTCCTGGAGTGCCACTGCGGCGAGGACCTCTCCCAAGAAGCGGCCATCGATTTTGAGCGACGACAGGTATTCGACCTGCCTGTCCTCCAGTTGGAGTGCACCGAACATCGCGCCGAGATCAAGGAATGCCCCTGCTGCCACCAACTGGCCACCTCGCCATTCCCCGAGAATGTCAAAGGTCCCGTTCAATATGGGAGGAACTTTCGCGCAGTGCTGGCCTACTTTTACGATGCCCAATTGGGAGCCAGTCTGCGCATCCGGCAAATGTGCGAGGAAATGTTCGGCTATGCCGTCAGCGAAGGCACTCTGCAAAGCGCCCGCCAGGAGCAATACCAGGCACTAGAATGCTTTGAAGAACGGTTAAAGGAAATCTTGCCCCGCGAGTCGGTCCTCCACGTCGATGAAACCAGTCTGCCGATCAATCAGACCAAACACTGGCTGCATGTGATCTGCACGCCCCTGCTCACCTTCTTCAGCGTCCAACTGCTCCGGGGCAAAGAGGCCATCAACGCCATCGGCATCATTCCCCGGTTCACCGGCTGGCTGATGCACGACTTTCTCTCCAGTTATCTCAGTTTTGAAAACTGCCTCCACACCTTCTACAAAAGTCATCTCATGCGGGAGTTGGTCTTCATCTTCGAACAACACCAGCAGAGCTGGGCCGAAGATCTTTACGAGCTGTTCCTGGAGATGCTCCGCTACGTCCAGAAACAAAAGGCTCGCGATGCGCCGGTCCGCAAAGCCCATTACCAGTGGTGGCAACGGCGTTACCGCCGGCTACTACGCGCCGGACGCCAAGCCAACCCGCTGACGGCGGAGCAAAAATCGGGCAAGCGGCGCAAGCAATCCAACAGGAATTCTCATTTTGGCATTCTGACATCCAATTTTTGTTGGGTGGGGGTGGTGACTCCTGAGAGAAAATGCTGAGGGTTGAAAAATCTTTAATCTTTTCACTGAACTCACTTTTCCGTTTGCGCT
>Ga0194132_10000242_pt1 | contig 112767 bp, 100 predicted proteins | sample TA2KigOf80mmetaG_FD_148612 | JGI IMG/M metagenome (GOLD analysis project Ga0194132, IMG submission 148612) | Freshwater microbial communities from Lake Tanganyika, Tanzania - TA2015054 Kigoma Offshore 80m | ecosystem: Environmental > Aquatic > Freshwater > Lake | place: Tanzania: Lake... | reverse complement strand
CGCATCTCCTTCGGAATCTATTTCGCCTGGTTCCTCATCATGGCAGGCCACCTCCTTGCGGTGGTTCCGCGAACCCGACACGTGCCGGAGGCTGCATAACAACACAATGGAGCCGACGCGCCCGACCGTCGGTGTGATCATGCCGCTGCGGCGCGCGGCTCATTGTGATCGTTAGACAGACAAACAGGGATGAGGACTCTCACTATGCTTGGGCTCGGACTTCTGGAACGTGGATGCGATCGAGTCGCTCCGCCTGCGCGCCGCCTGGGGCAAGGCCGGACGCGTGCCCGCCGCGCTGGCGGGAGTGAGCACCTTCGTAGTCATCGGCGGCTTCGCGGAGTCGCTCGCGGTGCGGCCGACTTCGGTGGGCAACCCAGCCATCGAGCCGGAGGTGAGCACCGAGCACGAGATCGGCTTCGATGTCTTGGCGTTCGACGACGCGCTCGCCGGCTCGTTCACGCACCATTGGCGCAGGAGCGAGGGGGCCATCCTCGAAGTCCCCACGCAGTCGGCGCTGGGACTCTTGGCACCACAGGCGCGCAACCTGGGCCGGATCGACAGTTGGGGGTGGGAGGCCCGACTCGGCGCGCGGCTCTACGAGAGCGAACGCATCACCGTCGGCCTCGACCTGGGGGCCGATCACATCGGCAATGAGATCGTGGACCTGGGAGCTTTCGCAGGCACCGCGTCCATCCGCATGGGGCTCCCCTACCCCAACGAGCTCAACGACGGCCTGGTGCTCAGCGCGACCTTCGATTCCGTCGGGCCGGTGGCGAACGCCTTCGGGCAGAGGATCAGCGCACTGTGCGATCAAGGCATCGACCTCGCCCCCGACCCTAACGCGGTCGACGCTGGGAAGTACGGTCGTGTGGCCGGCGGCGCCCCCGTCCCCTGCCAGACGACCCCCAACCGCAACGTGGTGATGGGCCCCGCCTACGCGACCCACACGCTGAGTGTGGCACCTCGCATTGGGCTCTTCGGCCAGCGCCTGCAGGTGTACGCGCTGGCCGAGGGGCAGTACGGACGGCTGCGCGACGCCCACGACAAGGAGTTCAGCCACGTCAACGGCAACACGCGCGTGTCACGTCTGCACGACGACCCCGAGTGGGTCTACGGGTACGTGGTGGGTGACGACACCAGGCGGAGCCTCTTCGACGCGGACTTCTGGAAGCTCCGCGAGTTCGGCGTCCGCTACGCGCTCCCCCCGTCGTTCCTGCGTGGAATCGGCGCCGAGCAGGGCTCGCTCGCGGTGTCCGCGCGCAACCTGTGGACCATCTGGAGAGCGCAGTCCGACATCTACGGTGCGGTCATCACCGACCCGGAGTTCGGTGCGCCCTCGATCGACGGGGACGCCAACTACTACGAGACGCCCCCGCTCACGAACGTCAGCGTGACCCTCCGGGTCACGTTCTGACCGCGGCGGGCACCTCGTCGAGGAGCGGGTATCCCTCGGACCGCGCCACGTACGCAGCTGCCGCAATATCGCCCGTGACGTTGAGCGTGGTGCGGCACATGTCGAGGATGCGGTCGACACCGATGATGATAGCGATGAGCGCCGGGTCGACGCCGATCGAGATCAGAATCAAGATGACGAAGGGGATGGATCCCGACGGCACGCCTGCCGTCCCGATGCCGCCGAGAATGGCCAAATAGGCGACACCGAGCTGGCCGGCGAGGGATAGGTCCACACCGGCCACCTGCGCCAGAAAGATCACCGTCACGCCCTCGTAGAGCGCGGTACCGTTCTGGTTGGCTGTCGCCCCCACCGTCAGCACGAACGAGTTGATCTCGCGGGGGATCTTGAGGCTCTCCTCCGAGACCTTGAGCGCGGTCGGCAGCGTGGCTGCGGACGACGACGTCGAGAATGCGGTGAGCATCGCGGTCCGCACTCGACGGAAGAATTCGCGCGGCGAGATCTTGGCCAGGAGCGCCACGGCGAGCGAGTAGACGCCGAACATGTGCAGCCCGAGCCCGAGCAGGACGGTCGCGACGTACCACACCAGCGCGCCGAGCAGGTCCAGGCCGAAGCTCGCGGTGCTCGTGAACAGCAGGCACGCGACCGCATACGGCGCGAGCTGCATGATGCCATCGATGATCTTCGCCGAGATGGCATAGAGGCCCTCGAGGAAGCCGAGGAACGGTCCCGCCGTGCTCGCGGGAACGAGCGTCGCAGCCGCGCCGAGGATCAACCCGAAGAACATCAGGTGCAGCAGGTTCGGCGTCGGGCTCGCCACCGCAGCGATCGGGTTCGAGGGGATGAGCGTCTCCACCACGCGCGTGCCCACGCTCACGTCCGCGAGCGGGGCCGCGGCCTGCACGCGCGCCGCCGCATCCGAGCCGTAGCGCGCCTCGATGGCGGCCGCGGTGTCGGGAGAGAGGCGCTCACCCGGCCGGATCAGGTTCACGACCGTGAGGCCGACCGCCACCGAGACGGCGGAGAGCGCAACCGTGTAGGCGAGACACTTCACACCAACCCTGCCGAGCTGCCGGATGTTGCCGATTCCGGCAACGCCCACCACCAAGGACGAGAACACGAGCGGCACCACCACCATGAGGAGGAGGCGCAGGAAGAGCTGTCCGACCGGCTCGGTGACGTTCCTCACCACCCAGGAGACACCCGAGGCGCCCACGCCCAAGCTGGCGTTCACCAGTAAGCCGGCACCCGCTCCCACGAGCAGGCCCACGAAGATGCGGGTATGCAGCGGCATGCGCTTCCGCTCGTCGCTCATGGAGAGCTCCGGGGCACTCGGGCCCCTCGTTGTGGACCACTCAGGTGAGTCACCGCCCGGACCGGGCGGGTCCGTATCGCCCCCGATCGGCCCCGATCATTGACGCGGCAACGGCCTCGCGCCAGGTTCGGAATAGAAGGGGAGTAGCCTACCGAACGCAGTTCGGCGTCCGGATCGTCAACACTGCGGGTCCGCGACCAGGGTCGCGGGACGCACGGTCCGGCGGGATCAGAGGGGCGCTCGAGCCCCCCTCGTCAGGGCGAGACCTTCGTCTGGGGCATGCTCCGGACGGGGGTCTCGCCTTTTTCGTTACCGACCTGGGAGAGAAGAAGAGCGGATGACCGGAGTGTGGCTCTGGGTGGGATTCTCGTGCCTCATCCTCGGGATGCTGGCCGTGGATCTAGGCGTTCTCAACCGCCACTCCCACGTCGTTTCCGTCAAAGAGGCGGCCCGCTGGTCGATCGTCGTGATATCCGCCGCGATCGCGTTCAACGTGTGGATCTACTTCGCGCGCGGCCAGCAGGCAGGGCTCGAGTTCACCGCCGGCTACCTCATCGAGCTCGCGCTCTCCGTCGACAACATCTTCGTCTTCATTCTCATCTTCAAATACTTCAACGTCCCGGCGGCTTTCCAGCACCGGGTCCTCTTCTGGGGCATCTTCGGCGCCCTGATCATGCGCGGCCTCATGATCGCCGCGGGGTGGCTGCTGCTCGAGCGCTCCCACTGGATCATCTACGTGTTCGGCGCGTTCCTCATCGTGACGGGGATCAAGATGGCGCGCTCGGACGAGGTCGAGGTGCATCCCGAGCACAACCCGGTGCTCAAGCTGATCCGCCGCATCGTGCCGCTGGCACCGAACTACGACGGCCAGCGCTTCTTCACGACGGCGTTCTGGGGCACCCGCCACCGCAGGCTCGCGACGCCCCTGTTCGTGGTGCTGGTAGTGGTGGAGTCCACCGACCTGGTGTTCGCCATCGACTCGATCCCGGCCATCTTCGCCGTCACGCGTGATCCGTTCCTGGTCTTCACCTCGAACGTGTTCGCGATCCTCGGGCTCCGCTCCATGTACTTCTTGCTCGCTGGCGTGATGGACAAGTTCCACTACCTCAAGCTCGGGTTGGGGGTCGTGCTCTCGTTCGTGGGCGTGAAGATGCTCATCACGTTCTTCCACATCGAAGTGCCGATTGCCGCGTCGCTGGGAATAGTTGCGACGGTTTTGGCCACGTCCGTCGTCGCGTCTCTCCTGTTTCCGCCGACGCAGCCCGAGAGCCTACCCGCGGACGGATCGTCCGAGGACTGACTCGGTGGTCGCGCGCATCCTGGGGCTCCTCGCGCTTGGGTGCACGCTGCTGGTCGCGGAGCCCGTCGCCGCGCACGGTGTCGCGCAGGACGACGCAGCGTTCTTCCTCACCAACCGAGGGCCCGCGGTCGGGCCGTTCATGTATCTCGGGGCGAAGCACATGTTCACCGGGTACGACCACCTGCTCTTCCTGGTAGGCGTGCTCTTCTTTCTGTATCGCCTGCGCGACGTGGTGCTCTACGTCAGCCTGTTCACGCTCGGGCACAGTCTGACCCTGCTGGCGGGCGTGCTCTGGGGCGTGCGCGCGAATCCGTTTCTCATCGATGCGATCATCGGGCTGTCGGTCGTCTACAAGGCCTTCGACAACCTGGACGGGTTCCGCCGCCTGCTCGGCTTCCAGCCCGACACCCGGCTCGCCGTCCTCGGCTTCGGGCTCTTCCACGGGCTGGGCCTCGCGACCACGCTGCAGGAGAACGCGCTGTCGCGCGACGGACTCGTGACGAACATGCTCAGCTTCAACGTGGGCGTGGAGCTCGGGCAGATCTGCGCGCTCACGGGCGTGCTCATCGGGCTCGCCTATTGGCGAACCCGAGCGGGCTTCCTCCGCCACGCACACGTCGCGAATACACTCCTCATGGCCGGCGGCCTGACCCTGGTCGGGTACCAGATCGTCGGGTACTTCGTGGGCTCGCCTTGATCGGCGCATGACGAGCTCGACTCCGGAGCGTCCGCTCCCACCGGCTCCCACGAAGACGAAGCTGCTCGTCTCGACGCTCGCCGCGCTGGTCGTCGCGGCCGTCGTGCTCGTCACCATCGTGCTCCCCGCCGAGTTCGACATCGACCCGCTCGGCACCGGCGCAGCGCTCGGCCTGGTCGTGCTGTCGGGCGCCCCTGCGGAAATCCCCGTGCGGGCGGACGGCCTGATTGCGCACGCGAGCAGCTACCGAACCGACGCGCGCTCGTTCGTGCTCGGGCCGGGCAGATTCGTCGAGTACAAGTACCGGCTCGAGGCCGGGCGCGGGATGGTGTACACGTGGACCGCGACGAATTGGGTGCGCAGCGAGATGCACAGCGAGGCGGACGGCGCGCCGGCCGGCACCGCCGAGTTCTTCGAGGTGGCAGAGCGAACGCTCTTCCGGCACGGGAGCTACGTCGCGCCCTTCCCCGGCATCCACGGTTGGTACTGGCTGAACGAGGGCACCGACACCGTCACGGTAACGCTGCACGCGGCCGGCTTCTTCAGCGGCTCGACGGAGTTCCAGGACAGCGTGCCTCCGCTCGAGCGCGAGATCACGGAGACGCCGGAGCCGGGGGCGTACCGGCGGGAGTTCTGAGGGGGCGAGGAACTGCCACGCCGCGCGTCCAGAGCCTGTACCAACCGAGTTGTCTCCGCACCTATATCGACATAAAATATCCATATGAAAGCCATACAGATCATGATGGACCCAGGCCTCTTGGCCGAGCTGGACCGCACAGAGGAAGCCGCGCGAGACGGGCGATCCGCGGTGCTGCGACGCGCGTTGGCCGAGTACCTCGAGCGGCGTCGAAAGCTGCTTGTCCGCGAGCGGTACGAGCGCGCTTACGGCGATGGCGCCGGACTCGGAGAAAGTTTCGCGGCTTGGGAAGACCAAGGGACATGGCCCGAGGAATAAGGCGCGGCGAGATCTGGCTGCTGGAGTTCACGCCCCCCGACAAGCGCCGTCCCGTTCTCGTGCTCAGTCGAAACGACGTCATCGGACTTCTACGAACGGTCATGGTCGCGCCGATCACGACCGCGATTCGCGGCGCGCCCAGCGAGGTCATCGTGGGCGTCGACGAGGGGCTCAAGCAGAGGTCGGCGATCAACCTCGATCACGTCCAAACGGTAGACAAAGATCGCCTCGAACGATTCGTCGGGTCCGCGTCCCCGCAGACGATGGCGGCAGTGTGTGCCGCACTTGCCATCGCAACGGGCTGCGAGTAGGCGCACCGGTCCAGTTCCTCCACCGCGCCCCTGCACGCAACTGATGGCACGCTCGCGGCGGGGGGTTCCGCGGCCCTACTCGCTCCGCAGCGCCTCGACCGGCTGGATACTCGACGCCCGCATCGCGGGGATCCACGCCGCCGTCACGCCAACGAGAGCCATCAGCGCCGCCACCCCAGCGAGCGTCGTCGGGTCGTTGCGCGTGACACCGAAGAGCATCCCCTCGACCACGCCGGTCGCGAACACCGAGGCGAGGCCGCCCATCACGAGCCCGATCGCGAGCAGGGTCGCACCTTCGAGCACGATCATCCGGCGCACTTGGCTCGGGTGGGCGCCGAGGCTCATGCGCACGCCGATCTCGTTGATTCGCTGACTGGCGGAGAACCCCAGCACGCCGGCGAGCCCCACTGCGGCGATCAAGAGCGCCACGGCGCCGAAGCCTGAGACCAGCAGCGCGTTGATGCGCTGCGAGGACACGCTTTCGTCGCGCAGCTCGGCGAGGGTGCCCACCTTGCCGATGGGCACACGCGGGTCCACCTGTCGCACGACCTGGGTCGCAGGAACGAGCAGGGTCGACGGATCGGTGCTCGAGCGAACCACGAGCGAGCCCGCGAACACTTCCTCCTGCGCAAAGGGCTGGTACATCGCCGGACGCACGTCGGCCTCGAGCTAGGCGGAGCGGGTGTTTCCGACCACGCCCACCACGGTGCGCCAGTCACCGGACACGGGGATGAAGTTGAGCACGTCGCCCGTCCAGGCTACGCGCTGACAGATCGGGTCGCGGTCCGGGAAGAGCGCGTCGACCGCCGCTTGGTTCAGGATCACCACGAGCGCTCCCCCGCTCTCGTCGGTAGACTCGAACTCGCGCCCGGCGAGCAGCGGGATGCCGGTGGCGCGGAAATACTCGGGCGTCGCGGTGCGATACTCGGCCCGCGGCGTCGGCTCGTCGGGGTTGAAGGCGACACCCTCCGCTTTGACCTCGAGCTCGAAGTCGTTGTCGCGCAGGGGCACGGCAGAGCCGACGCCCGTCTCGACGACGCCCGGGAGCGCGGCGATCTGCGTGCGCATGCTCTCGTACGCGAGTCGGACCTCCGGGCTCGATCGTCCTGTACCGGCGAGCGGCACCTCTACCGTGAGCACTCCGTCGAGGTCGGCGCCCACGTCGACGCCGTACAGGTTCACCAGCGTGCGCACGAGGAGACCAGCGCCGGTGAGCAGGGTGACCGAGAGCGCCACCTGCGCGACCACCAGGCCGCGCTGCATGCGGCGGTACTTCCTGCTGGCCGTCGTCCGCGTGCCCGCGGCGGCCAGCGACGCTCCCGAGCCGGACGTCGCGCCAGGAAGCGACGGTGCCCAGGCCAGCGCGAGGGCGACGACGGCGGCCACCCCTATGGTGAAGGCGAGCACCGAGCCGTCGAGCGCGATCTCGGTCGCGCGCGGCGTGAAGCGCGCGGCGAACGTGGTGAGCACGTTCGTGCCGGCCAGCGCGACCACGAAGCCGAGCGCCGATCCTGCGATGGCGAGCGACACGCTCTCGACGAGCAGCAGCCGCCGTAGCCGCGACGTGCCAGCGCCCAAGGCCACGCGCACCACCAACTCGCGCTCGCGACGGATCGAGCGGGTGAGCACGAGGTTGGCCACGCTCGCGAGCGCGATCAGCAGCACGAACGCGGCGGTGGTCCAGAGCAAGTAGATGGTGCCGGTGGCCCGCTCGGTGAGGATCTCCGCGAGGGGCCTCACGCGCACGCGGTAACCGGCGGCCGTTTCGTAAGCCTTCGGGTTCGCCGACATCATCCGCGAGGCGATGCCGTCGATCTCGGCCTGGGCCTGCTCCACGCTGCTGCCCGGGCCGAGCCGGGCGAACACTGCCGTCATGCGGTGCGTGCGGCCGTGCACCATGGTCGCGCTCAGGTGGTGGGGGCTGGTCACCATGTTGACGAGGAGGTCCGTATCCTCTGGATACTGCGGGACCTGCTGCACCACGCCGACGATGGTGGCGGCGGTCCCCCCGAGATCGACCACTTCGTCCACGACGCCTGGATCGCCGCCGAACGCACGCATCCAGTAGTCGTACGTCAGCACGATCACGGGCGCCGCGGCCGCGCCGTCGTCACCCGCGCCGAAAACGCGGCCGGTCTCGGGGCGGAGCCCCATGACGTCGAAGTAGTTCCCCGAGACGATCCCGGCGAGAACCTGCGCCGGCTCACCGCGCGCGGTCAGGTTGTAGCTGCTGACCGAGAACTCCCCGATCCCCGTGAAGGCGTCCGCCTCACGCAGGTCGATGATCTACGGAACCGAGAAGAGCGCGTTGTCGATCCCGGCGAGCTCCGCCGACTGCCTCAGGTAAACCAGCCGTTCGCCGTCGGCGTGCGGAAGCGGACGGAGCAGCACGCCGCGCACGACGCTGAACACAGCCGTGTTCGCACCGATCCCGAGGGCGAGTGTGAGCACCGCCGCAACTGCGAAGAGCGGCGCGCGCAGCAAGCTGCGCACGGCGTAGCGGATGTCCCCAATCATCGTCTCCATCCTCCCCTCCCCCTCGTCGGGTGCTTGGTCTCTACCGCGTGACGGCGGTCACTCGGCCAGGCAGAACCCGAAGCACGCCGACAGGGCGCCTTGCGTCTCGCTGGCGTACGCCTCGACGGTCATCTCGTCGAGCGCCCCGCCAACCGGCACACCGCCCTCGCCCCCGCACGCGGCCACCACGCACGTGGCGCCCCCCAGCACTAGCGCCTCCATCGATCTGCGCATCCCCCTGCCCTCCCGAAGCGGACGACCTCACGATACGATCCCCCTCCCCTCCCCGCACCCTTCCGCCCAGACCGACCCATGGCGAGCAAGCAATCCTTCGATATCTCGACCGGCGTCGACATCCAGGAGGTCGACAACGCGGTCAACCAGGCGATCAAGGAGTCGCAGACCCGCTACGACTTCAAGGGCACCAAGTGCACGCTAGAGCTGGACCGCGCCGCACTGGCCATCAAGCTCGACGCCGACGACGAGTTCCGACTCAAGCAGCTCCTCGGCATCCTGCGCGAGAAGCTCACCCGGCGTCAGGTGCCTCTGAAGAACGTGGACGAGGGTAAGGTCGAGATCGGCGGGCTGGGCCGGGCGCGCCAGCTCGTGAAGCTCAAGAACGGCATCGACCAGGAGACGGCGAAGAAGATCGTCAAAGAGGTGAAGGAGGGCGGCTTCAAGAAGGTGCAGGTCGCCATCCAGGGCGAAGAGCTCCGGGTTACGTCACCTTCGCGCGACGAGCTGCAGGACGTCATTCGCTTCCTGAAGGCGCGCGACTACGGCGTCGAGCTCCAGTTCGGCAACTACAGATGAGCGATCCGCTCGCTCTTTCGCTGCCCGGGCTCGCGGCCGGACTGCGGGAGCGGAGTATATCCGCCGTAGAGGTCGTGTCGGCTGCGCTCGCGAGGCACGCGCGCTTCGGCGACCGCCTGCGGGCCTACAAGCTCTGGGACGGAGACCGCGCGCTGGCCGCAGCCGGCGAGGTCGACCGGGCGCTCGCGGCAGGCCGACCGGTCGGTCCCCTCGCGGGCGTGCCGGTGTCCGCAAAGGACCTCTATGGCGTGGACGGCCTGCCCACGTTCGCCGGCACCTCCAAGCAGCTGCCCGAGAAGTGGTCGCACGATGCCTGGTTGGTCGCGCGCATCCGGGCGGCCGGCGCATGCATCGTCGGCAAGACCCACACCGTCGAGCTCGCGTTCGGCGGGGTCGGCATCAACCCGCACTGGGAAACGCCCTGGAATCCCTGGGACGCGGATACGCACCGCATCCCCGGTGGCTCGTCGGCGGGCGCGGGCGTGAGCTTGTGCGAAGGGTCCGCCCTGCTCGCGCTGGGATCCGACACGGGCGGCTCCATTCGCGTCCCGGCGGCGCTTACCGGCAACGTCGGCATGCGCACCAGCCTCGGGCGCTGGCCGACCGCCGGCGTGGTGCCGCTTAGCAGCACGCTCGACACGGTCGGCGCGCTCGCGCGCACCGTCGAGGACACGGCCTGGTTCTTCGGCTCCGTGGATCCGAAGTGGGGTGATCCACGCGCGCTCCTCGCCCAGCTCGAGCGCACCCCGCTCCGCGGCATGCGCATCGCCGTGCCGCGATGTGACATCTGGGAGGAATGCCAGGCCGACATCAAGGACGTGCTCGAGGTGGCGCTCGCGGACCTGGAGGCGCACGGCGCCGTGCTCGTCGAGATCGACGGCAACTTGCTGGACGACGGCTTCGAGGTCGCGCTCGCCCAGCGCCCGCTGGCCGCGACCGAGCTGCGAGCGTTCCTCGACCGGGAACTTCCCGGCTGGCTCGAGCAGCTCGCCCCGATCATCCGCGAGCGGCTCAGCCACGCGCCCCGGCCCGACGACCCGCTCTATCTCGACGCGCTCGCGCGCCACCGGCGGCTCGTCGCCGAGGCGGCGGCGCTCTTCAGCCGGGCCGACGTGCTCGCTCTCCCCGCCAACATCATTACGCCACCCCCGGTTTCGGAGTTGGGCGACCTCGGCCTGTACGCGCAGGTCAATCGTGCAGTCCTGCGGCCGCATTACCCGGTGAGCGTCCTCGGCCTCACCGGCATCAGTATTCCCGCAGGGCTCGACGACGCCAACCTGCCGGTCGGGCTCCAGCTCGTCGGGCGAGGCGGCCACGACGAGGCACTCCTCGGTGCGGCACTCGCGTGCGAGCGCGTGTTGGGTACGGCCGCCGTGCGGCTGGGAGTGCCACCGACAGCCAGATAGGCTCTGGTCGGGACGTGTGCCCCGCTGAGGCACGGCGCCCGCGGCCGCGCGCTTGCGGCCCCGGGAAACGCATCGGATGTTGGCGCCTCCTGGAAACAGCGCTCGTCGCGCAGGAGCTCGGACAGAAAATGAACGGATCGACGCTGGCACGACTCGCCGTAGTTGGGTTCGCCGCCACGGGCCTTGCGTGCGGGGAGGCGTCGGATGACGGCGATGCGCGCGACGCCGCGGGGAGCGGCATGACAGGCATCCCAGCATACGCGGCCGTTGCTTGGCCGCAGCTCCCCAACAATTGGGTCCTCGGGCTCGCCTCCGGGCTCGCGACCGACGACCAGGACCACATCTGGCTCGTGCATCGTCCGCGCACGGTCGTCGAAGCCGACAAGGACCGGGCTGCGCCGGCTGTCATGGAGTTCGACGCTGCGGGCACCTACGTCCAGGGATGGGGCGGCCCGGACTACGTCGCGTCACAGGAGTTCGAGTGGCCGGATACCGAGCACGGCATCCACGTGGACCACCAAGGCAACGTGTGGATCACTGGAAGCGGAAACGGCGACCATCAGATCCTCAAGTTCACCCGCGATGGCCGCTTCCTGCTCCAGATCGGCAAGCGCGGGGCCAGCCAGGGCAACACCGACACTGCCAACCTGAACCAGGCCGCCGACGTGTACGTCCACCCCGAGACGAACGAGGCTTTCGTCGCCGACGGCTACGGGAACCGGCGCATCATCGTCTTCGACGCCGCTTCGGGGGCGTACAGGCGCATGTGGGGCGCCTACGGGAATGCGCCCACCGACCCGACGCCCGACGAAGCGGAGTTCGACCCCAGGCATTTCAACCTCGTGCACGGAGTGCGTATCTCGCGCGACGGCCTCGTCTACGTCTCTGACCGCGGAGGAATGAGGCTCCAGGTCTTCACGACGGACGGCGAGTTCCTCTACGAGAAGCCGATGGGCCGCTATCCAGACCCCGATCCGGCCGTGATGGCAGCACGCGCCAACGACACCTCGTTCGGCGAGCCCACGACCGAGCTGATCGAGGCGACGGCCCGAGCGCATCAGTCCGTCAGCAAGACCGCCTTCTCGTCGGACCCCGAGCAGCGCTGGCTCTTCGTGAACGAGCGGAGCAACCACCAGCTGGTCGTCCTCGACCGCCGGACGCTCCAGGAGCTGACCCGCTTCGGGCAGCACGGCGACGAGCTCGGCGAGATGTACATCCTCCACGACATGACCGCCGATTCGCAGGGCAACCTGTACACCGTAGAGGTCAACAACATCGGAGGGACCCGGAAGCGCACCCAGAAATGGGTGCTGAGCGGCACCTCCCCGAACTAGGGACGGCGCCCACGCGGGCGTCCGTCAACAAAAAGGCCTGGCCAGGGGTCCCATACTTCGTGGGTGCCCCCCCGGGTCTGGCTTGCGGCACGAGGCGTCCAGCCCACATACTTGCTGGACTGGAGAATACGCTATGCGGGGTGTGCACATCCTCTCTCGTTGGACGATTCTCGGCGCAGTGATCTGCGCCGGGCTGCCCGCGCAGCTGGTGGCCCAGGATCCGACCGTCTGCCGAGATACCGCGGCCAATTGCGTCGGGTTCGACCGGTACCGCCTGGTACCCAACAACTCACCGGCCTATCAGCCACAGATGATCCGCGCCTCCGGCCGGCCGGTCGTCCCGGTATTCGAGGGGTGGTTCCAGAACCCGGACAGCAGCTACACGCTTTCGTTCGGCTACATCAGCTTCAATCTCGAGGAAGACCTCCTCATTCCGGTCGGTCCCGACAACTTCCTCGAGCCGGCCCAGTTAAACGGCCAGCAGCCGACGTACTTCCGGCCGATCCACCGCGTCATTCGCCGGCCCTGGAACGTCTTCATGGTTCGGGTGCCGAAGGATTTCGGCGATCAGCGCGTGACGTGGACGCTCCGTAACCACGGAGAGACCTACACGGTGCCGGGGCACATCACCGTACCGGGGTACATCGTCGAGACGCCGGTCGCCCCGGCGCGTGCGGTGTCGGCCAACGCCGGAGCCTACGCTCCGAAGATGCGGCTCGACCCCAACGCGCCCTGGTCGCATGGCCTCACTGGCGCTCGCTCTACGATGAGCGCGCGCGTGGGCCGACCGCTCGAGATCCCCGTCTACGTGAACGCCGGCGAGACCATCAACGAGAGGGCGCGTGAGGCGAGCTGGCTCTGGTGGATGCTCTATTCAGGGCCGGCACGAGTTGAATTCAGCGAAGACGAGGTCGAGATACCCCTGACGAACCTGGAGGGAGTGGGCCGCACGCAAGTCACGTTCAGCGAGCCCGGCCAGTACGTCCTCCTGGTGAATTCGATCGAGACGCTCAGAAACAGTTTCGAGTACCATTGTTGTTGGACCAACGGGTGGGTGACCGTCAACGTCACCAATTAAGGAGAGAGAGATGACCAGACAGAAAGGTCTCGCCGCGCTGAGTATCCTGCTCGCAGCGCTCGCCTGGCCGCAGTTCACGAGCGCACAGGTGTCTTTCGCGAGCAACGAAGTTCGCGAGATGACATACGCGGACGACGTGGCGCCCATCTTCCGGGAGAACTGTGTCACCTGCCACCATCCGGGCACGGCAGCCCCGATGGCGCTCGAGACGTACGAGCAGGTGCGCCGGTATGCCACCCGCATCCGTCAGGCGGTCGAGACGCGCGCCATGCCCCCGGGCTGGTACCTCGATCGTACGGTCGGCATCCAAGAGTTCAAGAACGACCCGACGCTCACGGACGAGCAGATCGCGACCATCACTGCCTGGGTGGACCAGGGCACGCCGATGGGTGATCCGTCCAAGATCCAGCCGCCGCAGGCGTGGAGGCCGGCGCACGAATACTGGCAGCTCGAGGAAGAGCTGAACTACGGCCCACCCGACCTGATCGTCACCGCACCGACGTACTTGGTTCCCGCGGCGAGCGGCGACCAGTGGTTCGAGCCGGATGTTGCCCTCTCGAGCATCCTCGACCGGCCCCTCATCGGGGAGCGCTGGATTCGCGCCATCGAGACGCGGCCCGGCGACCAGCAGAGCGCGTACGTCTTCCACCACGTGAACGTCGGCCTGAGGCCGGCCGCAACCGAGAATACCTCGGGCGGCGACGGCGGACTCACGGACGCGGCGGTCGGAAAGCGCTTCGATCTGTACCCAAATGACTCGGGCAAGCTCATCCGAGCGGACGACATGATGACCTTCTCGCTCCACCTCTACCCGATCGGTGAAGAGGTCGAGGCGAAGGTGCAGCTCGGAATCTGGCTGTGGCCGGAGGGCGAGACGCCCAAGTACGCGACGCGGGACGAGACCTCGTTCAACTCGGGCGAGAGCGCGAGCATCGGCCTGCCCCGTTACACGGACATGTTGATCCCGCCGAACGGCTACCAGGAGCTCCGTGCCTATTTCGTCCTGAGAGAGAACGCGCGCATCCACAGCATCCGCGGGCACATGCACCTCCGCGGCGGCTACCAGATGATGGAAGCGATCTATCCGGACGGGCGTCGCGAAGTCATCAACAAGATCAACTGGAACCACCTCTGGCACACGACGCACGTGTACGAGGACTCGGCACAGCCGCTCCTGCCCAAGGGCACGGTGATCGTCTCCTCGTCGCTCATGGACAACACGTCGGACAACCCGTCGAATCCCGACGTCGACCAGTGGGTGGTGTACGGTCGGCGGAGCGTGAGCGAGATGGCGCACATCCGTTTCGGGATGACCTACATCCCGGACGAGGACTTCCAGGAGATGCTCGAGGCGCGGGAGCGCGCTCAAGCTCGCCCGGTGCCTATCGCCTCTCGATGAACTGGGCGGGCTCGTAAGAGCCTAGCCTCGCGAACCGGAGCCCGGCGCGGAAAACCGCGCCGGGCTCTTGCGTTTCCGGGTAGCCGCCATTCGGCTGCGGGAGCCATTCGCCCCCATCCCTTCCGGCCCCCCTTGCGAGGAACGGCGCGGGCTCGTCCTATGCCGGAGCTACGCCCTTCCAGCCATCAGGTCAGGAGGCCGCCATGAGCAAGGATACGCCACCGTCATCGATCAGCAGGCGCGACTTCGTCCGCACCGGCGCCACCGCGGGACTCGGAGCCACTGCCCTCGCGGTGGCAAAGGATCCCGTGGCCGCCGAGTCGCAGCAGCAGGCTTGGGACATGACCGCCGACGTCGTCATCGCTGGGGCGGGCGTATCCGGACTCTCGGCGGCGGTGGAAGCGCGCGACCGCGGCGCATCGGTCATCATCGTCGAGCAGAACTCCGACTGCGGTGGGCACGGGATCGTGAGTGGCGGCCGCGTGAACCTCGGCGGCGGAACGAGTCGGCAGCGCCGGCAGGGAGTCGAAGACTCGGCCGATGCGGTGTTCGAGTACTGGATCCGACCCGACGACCTGGAGTCGCGCTTCACCGACCGCGACCTGACCCGGGTGTTCGCGGACCTCAGCGCCGAGACCTTCGAGTGGATGGTGGCGAACGGCGTGCGTTTCGAAGATGAAGTGGCAGGAGAAGACTCGCGAAACGGCCGCACCCTCCAGTGGCCGGTCTACGAGGAGTTGATCACCTCGGAGCCGACACGGCGGGGCTCGGGACTCGTGCGGGCGCTGGAGAAGAGCGCGCGGGCCAAGGGTGCGCAGATCCTGCTGCAACACAGCATGGCGGAGCTCGTGCAGGATCCCGGGTCGAAGCGGGTACTCGGGCTCGTAGCAACGACCCAGGGAAGACGGGTCCGGATCCGCGCCACGGGGGGCGTCATTCTGGCCACCGGAGGACATACCAGCAATGTGCAGTTCAGAAGGATGTTCGACCCACGACTCACCGAAGAGTACCAGGTCGCGGGCGAGCCGTACTCCAAGCAGACGGCGGACGGCGAGATCGCGGCGATGAAGCTCGGGGCGGCGGTGTGGGGCACCGCGAGCCAGTCCATGGAGGCCGGTAACTGGATCTCGAAGACGGCCCACATTGGATGTCAGTGGGGGTACTCGAGCCTTCATTGGCAGCCTGACAGCCCCATCTTCGACAAGATCCGCGCCTCGGGGCTCACGAACGTGAACTGGCAGAACTGCATCCTCGTGAAGCAGACGGGCGTGCGATTCCACAACGAGATGGACGGGGGGCATGACTTCTTCGCTGCTTGCTTCGCGTGGAGCGGAGATCCGAACAAGCTGAACGGCGGCGGACCGATCTGGGCCATCTTCGACGCCGATGCCGTCGCGCGACAGGAGTGGGATCCCCGGCCGCCGAACGTGGACCCGGACGGATGGTTTTTCAGCGCCGATACACTGAGCGAGCTCGCCGGCCGCATCCGCAACCCTTACCAGACGCTGCGGATGCAGGGCTCGACCCTCCAGCAAACCGTTTCGCGCTACAACTCTTTCGTCGATTCGGGCACGGACGGAGACTTCGGCAAGCCGACGCCTCAGTACAAGATCCAACGACCCCCGTTCTATGCTGCGTGGTCGACACCGATTCTCCACGACACCCTGTGCGGGCTACGCGTCGACACGCGCTGTCGAGTGATCGACCTGCAAGGCCAGGCCATTGCGGGCCTCTACTGCTGCGGCGAGGCCATGGGCGGCTTCCCGCAGCACGGGCTCGGCCGGTGCTCGCTGTTCGGACGGGTCGCGGCGAGAAGCGCGGCGGCCAGCGCCTAGGGCGCTGACCCCTCGTGGTCGTGACCAGGCACACGCCGTCGCTCCGGACGCACGCGGGACTTCCCGCGGAGATGGAGGCCGGGGCGACGGCGAGCGTCGAGGTGCGTCTCACATGTGCGGATGGCTGCGACCTCCGCGGAGCGGTGATCGAGCTCACCACTCCGCAGGGCGAGCACGGGACGTGTGAGGTCGGCTGGGTCGAAGATCCACGAGAAGGGGCCCAAGGAGCGAACGCCCGCTTCGTGGTCACGGCACCGGCAAGCACCGGCGAGGCCGAGTGGACCGTCCGTTTTCCGACGCAGTCCGTTTCAGGAGTGCCCCACGAGGAGCACGCGCTCGTTCTGGAGTCGACGGTGGTGCCCCACGCCACCAGCATGGCGATCTGGGACGTCCCGTCGCCCCTCCAGGGAACCGAGTTCGCCGTGCGGGTGGGAGTGAAGTGCGCCACCTGCTGCGTGCTCGCCGGACAGGTCGTGCAGGTTCTGGACGAGGCGGGCGTGGTGGTCGGCGAGGGCCGACTCGGAGCGGCTCCGCTTGCCGGAACGGACGCGCTGTACGAGACCCTTGTGGCGCTCCGCGCCCCCGAACGGCCCGGAATGGGGTCCCGGCGCGTGATCTGCGTCCCAGGCGATCTGGCGCTTCCTCACCACGGGTCCTCAGGGACGTTCACGTTCCGTAGCCTCCCTCCTCCCGAGCATACCGTCACGGTGAGAATCGTGCCCGAGGGCACTGAAGCCTCGATGGCCGACATCGAGGTGCGCCTCGGTGACTATCGCGCTCATACAGACCTCAACGGAGTCGCGCGGGTAGGGGTCCCCAGAGGATCGCACGAGCTCAGCGCTTGGCGGGTCGACATCGAGCCGATCTCCTCGCGGCTCGACGTGAGCGGAGACGCCGCTGTGGAAGTGGTGGCCGTTCCGCGTCGCGTCGTCGACGAGGACGCCGAGCGCTGGGGCTGAGACGCACCACACCCGCGACCTGATGCCGAAAGCGACCGTCCCATGACGTCGGTGGAGTTCGTCCGGCCCGAGCTCCTCCAGCTCCTACTCCTGGTGCCCGCCTGGCTGCTCCTGGTGTGGCCTCTGTCGGGTGGGGGCGTCTTCCACCCGCGGGGGGAGGCCCACGGACCACCGGAGTCGGGGGGCCTTCAGGTCGGCTTGGTGCTCTGGCTTCCCAGAGTGCTCCGAGTGACGGCCCTGGCGTCACTGGTGGTCGCCCTCGCACATCCGCAGAGGGTCCTTTTCGAGGAGGAGAGCAGCCTCAGGGGGAAGGGCCTCGCCATCGCCGTGGACATCTCGACGTCGATGCTCGCCGACGACATGGACAACGACGACTCACGCATGTCCGTTGCCCGCCGCGCGGCCACGCGTTTCGCCGAGGGGCGACGACTTGACGAGTTGAGCCTCGTGGCGTTCGCCGGGCAGGCGGTACAACGCGTGCCGAACACCACCGACCCGGGACTCATCGTCTCCGGAGTCACCTCGCTGCAGCCGCAGCTGGTGCTCGACGGGACGGACATCGCCGCCGCCGTGGTCACGTCCCTCGCGAGCCTCCTCGAGTCCGAGCGCGAGGAGCGCGTGATCGTGCTGCTCACCGATGGCGCGCACAACGGACAGGGCGTAACCCCGCTGCGCGCGGCACGGGGCGCTGCCGCGCTCGGCGTACGGGTCCACTCCATCGCGCTGGTCGGCGAGCCCGACTTCGAGGGCATGTCCCCTGCCCTGCGCGCCGCGAACCTGCGCCGCCTGAGCGAGGTGGAGGCCCAGATGGAGGGCGTGTTGTCGGCGATCTCGGAGGTCACGGGCGGGCAGTATTTCCGCGCCTCCGGTGAGGCAGCTCTGGACTCGATCTACCGCACCATCAGCGAGCTCGAGGCACCCGTCGAAGTGACGACGCAGGTGCCGGTACGCACATCGCTGCAAGTCTGGCTGCTTCTCTTCGCGCTGATCGCCATCGGCCTCGAAGCCCTCCTGCGCGGGTCTCGGTGGAGCCTCGTGCCGTGACGTTCGAGAGCGCGTGGTACCTCCAGGCTGGAGCACTGCTGGCGGCCCTGGGCGCGCTTGCGTCGTGGCGCCACCATCGCCGTCGCCGCAACTTAGGAGCTTTCCTCGGTGGACGGACCGCGGTCCAACGGCTGTCCCCGAGCGACCTCTATCGCGTTCCGCTCGAGCGCCTCTTTCTCCTCACGATCGCGACCTTGGCTGCGGCCGGCGCAGCCGCCGGTCCCGCATGGCCATCGGCGCCGTCACCGGTCACGCCGAGCGTGGTGATCGCGATCGATGTGTCGGCCTCGATGCAGGCCGTGGACGTCGAGCCCACGCGGCTGTCTCAGGCGGTCGAAACGGCCCGTACGCTCGTCGACGCGCTCCAAGGGGACGAGGTAGGCCTCCTGCTCTTTTCGGGAACCGCGTACCCCCTCGCCCCGCCGACGCCGGAGCTCGAGGTGGTGCGGCACTTCCTCGGCGGCGTCACCCCGACGATCGCGAGCGCGCACGACCCGGGGACACTCCTTTCCGATGCGATACGTGAGGCCGGCGCGCTCTGGACGGAGGCGGCCCCCGGAGAAGCTCGATCGATCGTGCTCATCAGCGACGGTGACACCGGCGAGCCCGACGACGCCATCCAGGTAGAGGCCCGAGCCGTGGCGGCGCGCGGGATCCGCGTGCACACGATTTCGGTCGGCACGGCCGAGGGCTCCGGCATGGTGATGCCGGACGCGCCCTATCAGCTCGGCGCGCCGGTGCTCGACGCGAGCGGGGCAGTTGGCGTGTCCCACGCCCGCCCAGAGCTGCTCGGGCGCATCGCCCGGCTCGGTGGCGGACGCTTCGTCGAAGCAGGTGATGCGGGGGCAGTCGACGGCCTCGCGGCCGCGCTGGGTCCGTCGGAAACGACCGGGCCTTGGTGGACGGGTTACGACCCAGCCGGCCTACTCATCGTGGCGGCGCTCGTCGGCCTCCTCCTCGAAGGTCTGTTCGACGTGAGGCTGCCTGCCCGCAGCGTCTCGCTTCGCGTGCGGAGGCCTGCGTGAGACTCCCGTGGCTCACGACGCGGATGCCAGCCGGCATCGCGTGCCTGATCGCCCTCGGCCTCCTGATCACGGCATCGTACGCAGAGCGCGCGAGCCTCGAACGAGGGAACCGCCTCCACCGCAGCGGCCAGGAGGACGCAGCCGTGCGGGTCTACGAACAGATCGCCAGCTCCGAGGGGGCCCCGGGGGTTGCCACGTACAATCTCGGAACGGGCCTGCTCGGGCTGGGAGGACCGGGCGCGGAGAGCGCCTTGCGCGCCGCCGCCGCGGCCGCGGACTCATCCGTAGCCCAAAGGGGCAACCGGAACCTCGGACTCCTCTTCCTGAACCGGGCCATCGAGGTGTCGACTCCGGATTCGGCGCTCTTTCTCCTGGGCGCTTCCATCGGCAGCAACCGTGCGGCCATCCGGCTGGACCCCGCGGACGAGTCGGCGCGCTGGAACCTCGCGCTGGCCCAAGCGATGCTGGATTCGCTGATGCAGAGCGTGGCCGCGAGCGCCACGCCGAGCTCCGACGAGGGCACGCGCCAGCAGGAAGGGGAAGGCGTCGTGATTCCCGAAATGGCGCAGGTACGGGGGCGGCGCGCCATCGAGCGCGAGGCCGAAGCCGGCGACGACCCGGGCTCACTCAACGAGGCCGAGGCCCGCGCGCTCCTCGCCAACGTGCGGACCGACGTGGAGGGCCTCATCCGTGCTATCATGTGGTCCCGCAGGCCGGACGCTCGGCCGTGGTTGGAGCCGTATCCGGGTGGACCCTGGTGATGATCGCTTGAGAACGCTGCCGACCGTTCAGGGAGGGAGTGCTCCGCGCTTCGTGCGCCATACGGGCCTCGTGGCCGGAGTGCAACTGCGGGGCCGAGACGGCGAGATCCTCGCGCCCGACGCGGTGTTCGCCAACGTGCAGGGCGCGTCGATTCTGATCGCCTGGGAGATCTTCCAGACGCTCGCTCTGGAGACGACGCTCGCCCGCTTGGAGGCGCTCGGCGTCCGGGCTGTGCTCGCGCCCGGGTTCGAGGCACGGGTGTTCGACCGGTGCGTGGGAATCGGCGTACTGCCCGTTCCGCTCGATCCAGCCGTCATCGACTGTTTGGCAGCGTGCATGACGGATCCTGCGGGCGCGACGATGACCATCGACCTCGACAAGGAGATCATCGATGTGCCGGGTAAGGAGGCGATTCCTTTCATCGCCGATCCACGCGCGCGTTACAAGCTCCTCAACGGCATCACGGATCAGGATCAGATCCTCGAGCACGTCGATCGGGTCGCCGAGGCCCGCGCAGCCGACCGCGCGAGGCGACCCTGGCTCTACGGCACGAAGTGAGTCTTCCGAATTCGAGGGCCCGCGTGCCCCTCACCCGGGTGTGCGCGGCGTGGGTCGTCATCTCGGCGCTCGGTCAGCTCGTGTCGACGCACGCCGCGGTGGCTCAAGTGCGTGTTACGCCAACGGACTCGTCGACAGCGACGTGGACCCTTCCCGAGGGAATCGAGCTGCTGGGCCCACCACCGCCGGTGCCCCCCGCGGTGGAGAGCCGCGACGCAACAGGCGGCGCAACCGTTCGCGCCGTGCGTGTACGCGAGGCGCACCGCGTCGACGGCGTGCTCGACGAAAGCGTGTACGCCGCCACTCCGCCGATCACGGGCTTCATCCAGACGCTGCCCGTCGAGGGAGACGCTCCTTCGGAGCGCACCGAGGCGTGGATCGTGTTCGACGACGAGAACGTCTACGTGGCGGCTCGCGTGTGGGACTCCGGCGGCGAGAGCGCGTGGATCGCGAACGAGATGCGCCGCGACGCGCAACAGCTGCGGGTGAACGACAACTTCGGTGTCTACCTCGACACTTACTACGACCGGCGTAACTCGGTCGGCTTCTACGTGAACGCCCTCGGCGGCTTCACCGACCAGCAGATCACGAACGAGGGGAACCCGAACCGGGACTGGAACCCCGTGACCGAGATCCGCACGGGGCGCTTCGAAGGCGGATGGACCGTGGAGATGGCGATCCCCTTCCGCACGCTGCGTTACCGTCCGGGGAGGGAGCAGCTGTGGGGCATACAGATGCGACGGTCTGTGGCCCGCCGAAACGAGTGGGACTACCTCACGCCTGTGCCGATCGCTGCGGCAGGCCCCAACGGGTCGCAGGGCACGTTCCGCGTCTCCAACTACGGCACGCTCGTGGGCATCGAGGCCCCGCCTTCGCGCGCCAATCTGGAGCTGAAGCCCTACGCGATCTCGGGGCTGCGCACGGACCTGGCCGCCGTCCCCACGCGCACCAACGACCTCGATGCGGACGCCGGGCTCGACATCAAGTACGGACTCACACAGAACCTGACCGTCGACTTCACGCTCAACCCCGACTTCGCACAGGTCGAGGCCGACGAGCAGCAGGTCAACCTCACCCGCTTCAGCCTCTTCTTTCCCGAGAAGCGCGAGTTCTTTCTGGAGAGTCAGGGCATCTTCAACTTCGGCATCGGCGGCAGGACGGGCGGTGGCGAGGGCGGAGGGGGCGGAGGGGGCGGAGGTAACGCGCCCTCGCTCTTCTACAGCCGGGGGATCGGCCTCCGCCGCGGCCAGCCAGTGCCGATCATCGCCGGGGCCCGCGTCACCGGGAAAGTCGGCTCGTTCGACGTGGGCGTGGTCGACGTCCAGACCGACGACGAGCCCTCCGTGTTGGAGAAGCCCACGAACTTTTCGGTGCTCCGCCTCAGGCGCGACGTCTTCGACCGCAGCAGCGTAGGCTTCTTGGTCGGCAACCGCTCCCGCTCGGTGAAGGCCGCCGCTGGGTCCAACCAGACCTGGGGCCTCGACGCCTGGCTCGCCCCGTCGAGCGAGGTCGGCCTGTTGGCCTATTACGCCGAGACCCGAACCGACGGACTCACCGAGCGCGACGCGAGTTATCGCGGTCAGTTCACCTGGGACGCGAGCGAGTGGGGCGCGCGCGTCGCTCATCTCGTAGTGGGAGGCAACTTCAACCCCGAGATCGGGTTCGCGAGGCGAACCGGCTATCGGCAGACCAGCGTATCCGCAAGGGTGGCTCCCCGCCCCCGCTCCATGGCGTGGCTGCGCCAGGTGACACTGCAGGCCGACGCGGACTACGTCGAGAACGACAGCCTGCGCTACGTCGAGAGCCGCGAGCTGAGGAGCCAACTCCGCGTCGAGTTCGAGAACAGCGACCAGTTCGGCGTCAGCCTCGGCGACACCTATGAGAACCTGGTGCGCAACGAGACCATCTCAGGCGCGCTGATTCCTTCGGGCCGCTACTCGTTTCGGGATGCTCAGGCCTTCTTCACCTTTGGCCCGCAGCGTCCGTTCTCGGCCACCGTCTCGGTGCAGCGAGGGGACTACTACGACGGCACGCTGACGTCGGTCGCGCTTCGCCAGGGCCGGGCGGAGATCACGCCGCGGCTCTCGATGGAGCCGAGCGTGACGTTCAATTGGATCGACCTCCCGCAAGGTCACTTCGACCAGCACGTGGCCGTGACGAGGTTCACGTATACGCTCACCCCGCGCATGTTCGTGAGCAGCCTCGTCCAGTACAACTCCGGGAGCGACAGCTTCAGCTCGGACTTCCGCCTGCGGTGGGAGTGGGCGCCCGGAAGCGAGCTCTTCGTGGTCTACACCGAGGCCCGTGACACCGACTCGCTCGACCGCTGGTCCGAGCTGGTGAGCCGTGGCCTCGTCATCAAGGTGAACCGACTGCTGCGGATGTGAGGGAGGAGCTGACCTTCCGTTCAGCGCGGAAGGCGGGATCCCAAGTTGCGCCCGCAGTCCGTGGCGCCGTGGCTCAACTCCTAGCGACCGGGCTCGCGCCGCGTGTCGTAGAGCCACGGCCGTACCCTCCGATCTTGCTCCCGGGCGGCGGCCGCGCTGTCCTGGTGCTGGAGACGCTCCTCCAGGGATTGATCGGAGCCCTGGAGGAGGTTCATGCGCCGCCGCGCGTCCATCTGGAAGCGTATGGGCCCGAAGTCCGCTCGCGTGACCACTTGCCCGACGAGGTCGACGGTGATCGGCAATCGGGGATTCGCACCCACCTGCTCCGCGATCCTATCGACTTCGGCTTGGGTCAGCGTGACCGGCAACAGACCGTAGTCGAAGCAGTCGTCGTAGAAGACCGGCCCGAAGCTCGGCGCGATGATGACCCGCATGCCGCACTGCCGGAGTCGTATCGCAGCGAACGCCTGGAGGCTGCCCTGACCGAAATTCCGGCCCGTGACGAGGATCGACGCGTCGCGGTGCGGCTCCTGATTGAGCACGAACTCTGGAATCTCCGAGCCGTCGAGCGCGTAGCGGAACCCCTGAAACGCGTGCTGCCCAGGCCAGGACCCGTCGTGCGCATGCGTCTCCAACACGGCGGTGTGCCGGTCCATGTGAACTTCGTGGAGATCGAGGAGCTCGGGACCCAGCGGGGCGATGAGCTCGCCCTCGAAATCATCGTGCAGGAAAGGCGCCGCGATACCGGTGTGGCGCGTGAACTGAACGAAACCCGGGTGGGCCTGAGGCATCGTCACCCCCGATGAAGACGAGTGAGGGGCCCCCTGAATCCCGAGGGCCCCTCACGTCTGCTCGCTTGCTTCGAGCGCCTCAGGGGCCGTGGTAGTTGTACACCCAAGGGCGCTGCCTCAAGTCCTCTTCCCGCTTCGTTTCGGCCGCGGCGAGGTGCGGCTCCATCTCCTCCATGTCGTCGAGACCATTCAGGAGCTTGTTGCGGAACCGCTCGTTGTACGTGAAGGGGATGGGCTGCTGGCCCGGGAGTTCGATGACCAACCGTTGGAGGTCCACGGTCATTTCGACGCCGGGGTTGGCGCGCACCCACGCCGCCACGCGATCGACCGTGGGCCTCGGGAGCTGCACCGTCACGACCCCGTACGCTAGCGCATTCGTCACGAAGATCGGGCCGAAGCTCTGCCCGATGTACGCCTTCACCCCCCACGCCGCCAACGGCAGCGTGACGGCGGTCGAGCGGGAGCTGCCCGTGCCGTAGTTCAGGCCAACGATCATGATCGAGGCCCGGCGATACGCCTCCTGATTGAAGACGAAGTCGGGCTTCTCCGTTCCGTCCGAGTTCCACCGCAGGTTGGCGAACGCTAGGTCGCCTCCAGTGAAGCCCAGGTGAGCGACGCCGGCCGCCTCCGCAGGCGGAGCAGGTACGTCCGTGCTCACGTTGTCGTACATGTACGGGGCCGCGAGCCCCGAGTGCCGGACGAAGCGGTTGCCGCCCCGGTCCGGCACCTCGAACTGCGCCTGTCTCGCTTGCATGGGTGCTCGCTCGTCGTCCTAGAGGTAACGGCGCACGTCGGCGATACGACCCTCGATCGCCGAGGCCGCGCAGGTGGTCGTGCTGGCCAGGTTCGTCTTCGTGTCCCTGCCCTGGCGGCCGATGTAGTTGCGGTTCGAGTTGGAGACGGAGCGGCGCCCCGGTGCCACGAAGTCGCCGTTCGGGCCATAGCACTTCGAGCACCCCGCCTCACGCCACTCGAAGCCCGCCTCGAGGAAGATCCGGTGGAGGCCCTCGGCCTCCGCCTGGCGCTTCGTCGCGTTCGAGCCCGGAACCACCCAGGCCGCCTGCACGTTCGACGCCACGCGACGGCCGCGCACGATCTCCGCCGCAGCACGCAGGTCGCTGATGCGGCTCTCGACGCACGATCCGATGAACACCTCGTCCACCGGCGTCCCCAGAATCGGCGCGCCCGGCCTCAGCCCGCTGTACGCAATCGCCTGACGGTACGTCTCGCGCTTCACCGCCGGAGCCGTATCCGGATCCGGTACCCGCCCCGTGATCGGGATCGCGTGCTCCGGGTTGATCCCCCACGTCACCATCGGCTCGACGCCCGTCATGTCGATCGTCTCCTCACGGTCGAACACCGCGTCGTCGTCGCTGTGCAGCTCCCGCCACTGCGCCACCGCCTGATCCCAGTACTCCTCCGACGGCGCGTACTCACGGCCCCTGAGCCACTCGTACGTCGTGTCGTCGGAGGCGACCATGCCGGTGAGTGACGCCATCTCGACGGCGAGATTGCAGATGCTGAAGCGCCCTTCCTGCGGCAGCGCCCGCACGACAGGTCCGGCGTACTCGACCGCGTAGCCGTTGCCGCTGTCCGTGCCCAGATCCGCGATGATCTTCAAGATGATGTCCTTGGCCCGCAGCCCCCGCCCGAGCGTGCCCACCACGTTCACGCGCATGGTCAGGGGACGGTGGCGGATGACCGTGCCGGTGCGGAGCACGAGGTCGGTGTCTTCGCCACCCCACGAGATCAGGCCGAGCGCACCGTGTGTGCAGGTGTGGCTATCGCCCGCGCACAACAGCATGCCCGGCTGGCTGAGGCCCGTCTCCGGTCCGACGATGTGCTGGATCCCGTACCGCGGATCGAACTGACTCCACAGATTGAAGCCCATCGCCCGCAGATCGTCCGCGCCCTGGTAGTCCTCGTCGATTACGCGCAGCTCCGGATCGGTGTAGCGGCTCGGGTCCGTAGAGACAGAGTGGTCGGGCACGTTGAAGAACAGCTCCGGGTGGGCGATCTCCACGCCCTGCGCGAGCATCCTGCGGAGCTGCGCCGGTCCACCGCCGATGCAGCGATCGACCTGGAGCAGGTAGTCGTCACCGCCCAGATCCGCGATCGCGTGCTGATCCCAGATCTTGTCGAACATGGTGCCGCGCGACGCTCGAGCCTGGCGCCTCGAGAAGAGGTCCCGATGGGGGATCGCGAGAACGAATCCCGCGCCGACTGAAGTCCTTACGAAATCTCGCCTCTTCATGGTACGCTCCGGGCAGGAGGTCTGGCCGAGGCCACATCCAGCGTCGGCGCCCGACGCGGGCGGCTTCCCGGCTTCGCTGCAGAGTTACGGGCCGGGATTCGACCTGTCAATGACAGGGGGTCGGGCGGTGGTGGGTCGAACTGACCCACTACCGGGGACCTGGCCTGGGGCCGCCAACTGCTCACCTCGATGGCGCCTGATTCCGTTTGCCCCCTGTCGCCCGGACGACTAGCCTTCCGCCCCCCGATCGGACGGCACAGCGCAGTCCAACTCGTCGGCCGGCTACGGGCCGACCCCACTGCCGAGCATCCATGGCAACGCAGAGCAAGCGTTCCCCAGCAGCCCGCGGGCGCGGGCACCCACCTGCGGACGGGACCACTGCGGCACCGGTGGTCCCTGCCGTTCGGCGTTCCTGGGTGCCGTTGGCGTTCACGGTGGCGCTCGCCATGGCGTCGACGGTGGATAGGGTGCGCTCTCATCCTGTCCTGCTGGGCTCGTTCTTGGGATCGGCGCTGGCCCTCCTCGTCTGGCAGGGCTGGCTCGTACTGCGGGGGCGCGACCGACTGCCCTCGCCCGCCTTCGAGGTGGTGCTACGGGCCCAGCACTACGTGCAGGCGTGCCTCCAACTCTCGGTCTACGCCTATTGGGGCTGGTACTGGCGGCCCGTGTACCAGCACGCCTGGCTGCTCGTGGGGCAGCTCCTCTTCGCGTACGCATTCGGGATTCTGCTCGCGTGGTCTCGCGGACGGCCCTACGCGCTCGGGTTCGGCGCGCTCCCCATCGTACTCAGCACGAACCTCTTCATCTGGTTCCGGGACGACTGGTTCTACCTGCAGTTCCTGCTGATCGCGGTCGGGCTGCTGGGAAGGGAGTTCGTGACGTGGAGCCGCGAGGGCAAACGGACGCACGTCTTCAATCCGTCGGCATTGTCGCTCGGAGCGTTCTCGCTGATTCTGATCGTCGCCGATGCGACCCACCTGACTTGGGGCCAGGAGATCGCATCCACGCTCAGCATGGCGCCGCGGATCTATCTCGTGCTCTTCGCGATCGGGTTGGTAGCGATGTACAACTTCTCCATCACGCTCGTCTCCGGCCTCGCCTCGGCGGTCCTCTTCGGATGGAGCGCGGCGTTCTTCGCCGCAGCCGGTGTGCCCTACTTCATCAACTCGGAGATCCCGAGCGCGGTCTTCCTCGGCCTCCACCTGCTGGTCACCGATCCGTCCACGTCGCCCAGGACCCCGCTCGGCAAGGCACTCTTCGGCTTGCTCTACGGCGCGAGCGTGGTGGCGCTCTTCAGCGGACTGGATGCCATCGGGGCGCCGCGCTTCTACGACAAGCTACTCGCCGTACCGCTGCTCAACCTGAGCGTGCAGCGGATCGACGCGCTCGCGCACCGTATCCAGGGGACGGCGCGGTGGAGTCGCGCCTGGCCCGCTTGGTCGCCCACGCGGCTCAACCTGGTCCACATGGCAGGCTGGATCGCCTTCTTCGGTGCGATGTCGGCCACAGGCCGGACCGATGGACGGCACACGGGCGACAGCGTGCCGTTCTGGATGCAAGCGTGCGAAGAACAGCGGCCGACGGCCTGCACGCGCCTGCTCGAGATCGAATACTCGTACTGCGCCGACAACTCGGGGTGGGCCTGCAACGAGCTCGGGCGTCACCTGACGGAGGGCCGCGTCACCGATCCCGACCGCGAGCTCGGGCGCCAGTACTTCGCGCGCGCGTGCGAGGCTCGCTTCCAGCCGGGATGCCTCAACCTCCTCGAGCCACCCGCACTGGTCCGAGCGGACCCACGCGCACTCGATCTGCGCCTTCTGGTGCGCGAGGGGAGAGCCACGCTCGTCGACACACCCGAGCGCGAGCTCTACACCCGCGCCTGCGATCACCAGTGGAGGTTCGCGTGCGAGCTCCTGGCGTCGCGCTAGCGCTCATCGGTGGTGCCCTCGCCGTCGTGGCGTGGGCGGTGGGGAGCGCCCCCGCATCGCAGGAGGGCCGCGGCGCGACGGAGCTTCCTGTCGTCAGGGCGCCTGCCGGTGCGGTGACGTTTCGAGCCGACGCGTGGGCCCTGCCCGACGAGGTGCTGCTCGGCTTCGTCGAAGTGCCGGCTGGACCGTTCCCGATGGGGAGCGATCCGCAGCTCGACTCGACGGCCTTCGACAACGAGCTCTGGGCGGGCACGACCGGGCCGCAGATGGTCGAAGTCTCGGCGTTCCACGTGGGCCGCTACGAGGTCACCGTGGCGCAGTTCCGCGCGTTTGTCGAAGCGACGAGCTACCCGACCGACCCCGCTGCCCTCGATGCGCCCGCGGACTACCCGGTCGCGAACGTCACCTGGCCGGACGCAGTCGAGTACGCGCGCTGGCTCGATACCCAGCTGCGCGAGAGCTCCACTACACCACCGCAGCTGGCGGCACTTCTCGAAGGCGGCGCCCGGGTGTCACTCCCCACCGAGGCCGAGTGGGAGAAGGCCGCCCGCGGCCTTCGGTCCGACGTCTACCCGTGGGGGAACGGGCTACGGCCCGAGCGGGCGAACATCCAGAGCAGCTCCCCTCGCGCGGTGGGGAGTTATCCGTGCGACGAGTGTCCGCACGGCCTCCTCGACATGATCGGCAACGTCTGGGAGTGGACGCTCACCCCCTTTCAGGCAGGACCCTACCGCCTGGACATCCCGTCCCCCGACCTGCGCGACGACGCGCTTGGGGTCATGCGGGGCGGCTCCTTCACCGATCCCCCGCGCAACGCACGCACGGCGGTGCGCGGCGGCGCGGACCCGGGCGCCCGCAGGCCGTTCATCGGCTTCCGCGTCGTGATCGCGGAGCGGTGACGGCGCGGCCGCCGCAGCATCACCCAGTCGCTGGAGCCGCCGTTACGGCAGTCTCAGCGCAATATATCCGCCGGACATCCCGTACCGCAGGCCACCCGCGTTCACGATGATGTACTGCTTGCCCTCGTGCATGAACGTCATCATGCCGTACTGGCCGGGAGCCGGCAGCTCGACGCTCGCCACTACCTGCCCGGTGTGTTTGTCCCGCGCGTTCAGGAGAGGGAGGTTGTTGGGACCGAGCTCCGCACGGCCGCGCAGGTCTTCCTGCGTCTGCACGAGCAGGTCACCCATGACCATCTGAATGGAGTTGCCGGAACCGCCGGTGTTGGGCACGTCGACGCCGCGCAGGAGCGGATGGTCGCGGAACTCGGGTCCCTCCCCGGTGGGCACGTCCCAGAGCTTTCGGCCCGTGTTCATGTCGATGGCCACCAGCATCTGGTCGACCGGCTTGTAGATCGGAATGCCGTCGATGTCGGGCATGCGTTCGCCGCCACCGGGCAGGTACGGGACGACCGTGGTCCCCGTGGTCGGAGTGTCGCGCACCCCGGGCGAGAACCCGGTCACTTCTTCGTCGACTCCGCCGGTGGGGACGAGCGTGCCCGACAAGCTGCATCCGCGCTTGTGGGACGCATACAAGATGCCGGTGGTCGGGTCAGCGACCGCGGGATGATAGATGTTCAGGCCCGACATCCCACAATTGATGAGCCCCTCGTAGCTGTTGTTGTGACCCTGGGGAAGCGGCGGCGCGTACGTCCCGCCGTTCTCGTAACGGCTCAGGAGCTCCATCGCCCGCGCCTTCAGCTCGGGCGTGTAGTCCATGATGTACTTCTCGGTGAGGCCCTCGTAGATGATCGAGTCGAGCGGCGCCGGAAGCGTGGGATACGGTTGGGTCGGCGACGTCCAGTCGCCCGGAACCTGCGTCTGCGGCACCGGTCGTTCTTCGATCGGCCAGATCGGCTCTCCCGTCGCACGGTTGAAGGCGAAGACGAAGCCCTGTTTGGTGTTCTGGATCAGGGCCGGGATCTCGCGGCCGTTCACCGTGAGATCCATCAGGATCGGCGCACCCGGGATGTCGTAGTTCCAGCGATCGCTGTGGTGGATCTGGTAGTGCCACCTGCGCTGGCCCGTGCGCACGTCCAGCGCGATCACGCTCCCGCCGAAGAGGTTGTTGCCCGGCCGGTGGCCGGTGAACGCCTCGATGGTCGACGCGTTCGTCACGACGTAGGCCAGCCCGAGCTCCGGATCCGCGGAAGCCGGCGCCCACTGCCCCATGTTCCCGGACCAACGCCAGGCGTCGTTCTCCCACGTCTCGTGGCCGAACTCTCCCGGGCGGGGCATCACGTGGAATTTCCAGAGATGCCGGCCCGTGCGCGCATCATATCCGGAAAGGTCGCCGGGCACGTTCTCGAGTCGCGTCTGTCCGTACGCGGGCTCGTGCGCGGTGAGCGCCACGACCACGTCGTTCACCACAATCGGGGGCGCCGAGCTGGTGATCATCCCGAGCTGGCGCGGAATGCCGTAGTCGGGGTCGTACCCGCCCCCAGAGGCGACGTACCCGTCCCAGGGCTCCCAGTCGTTGACCAGGTCCGGGATCAGATCCTTCACCCCCGAACGCGGGAAGTTGGCGAGCGGGACAGGCGTGCCCCAGTTCTCGAGGGGGCGTCCGGTCTTGGCATCGAGCGCCCACAGGAAGAACGCCGGCGAGGTGTAATAGATGACGCCCCGGCCGTCGATCTCCCCGTACGCCACGCCCTTGCCGTAGTTCGCGCGCGGCGAGCGCAGGAAACGCGTCGTCTCGGGCTCTCTGAACGTCCAGATCGTCTCGCCCGTGGTCGGGTCTATGGCGACTACGGTGCGGCGAATGCCCACGACGGAGTAGAGGAGACCATCCACGTAGATCGGAACTGACCGCGAGGTCGGCTCCGGGAGCGGTCCGTAGTTCTCCCCCCGCCAGGTCCAGGCAACCTCGAGGTCGGCGAAGTTGGCCGCGGTGATCTGGGTGAGATGAGGGTTCGACCGCGTGCCACCGATGTCCCCGACGTTGTAGCGCCACTCGCCGTTCTCCAGCCCGGTGAGCTGCGCCGAACCGGGCGCTGCGAACCCGAGCTGAGCCGCGATGGCAAGCGAGCCGAGAGCAAACCTTCGGACCGACATTCTGCCTCCTCGAGACGAGGTGGACACCGGCTAATTCCGCGGAAGCTACGGGCCGCAAAGTGAGGCGGAAAGTACACGGCGGCAGGCGAGTCACGCTCAGGCGCTCACGCGACAGGCACGCCTGGCCGTCGGCCACGCCAGGCCGTGAGCCACGCCAGGCCGTGGGCACGCCAGACCGCGGGCCAAGCCGGGCCTCGAGGCGCGCCAGGCTGTGAGCTCGCCGGGCCGTGGGCGGACGCCAGGCCTCGAGGCGCGCCAAGCTGTGAGCTCGCCTTGGCCACGCCCGCGACAGGCGGCGCCACCCAGCCCAGGCGGCGCCACCCAGCCAAGGCGGCGCCACCCGGCCCCGGCGGCGCCTCTGCCATCGCGCGTCAGCCCTGCGGCATCTCGACCCGCGCCCCGTCGGTGATCGCTTCCGAAGGATAGAGGACAACCAGGTCACCCGCAGCGAGTCCCGCGCGCACTTCGGCGTGGCTTCGCCCCCGCTCCCCGAGCTCGGCAAGTCGGGCGCGGGCAAGAGCACCATCATCAACTTGATCAGCCGCTTCTACGACCCGGACTCCGGGCGGGTCACCGTCGACGGCACCGATCTGAAGCACTTCGATCTCGCCGCGTGGCGGAAGCAGGTAGGCATCGTCATGCAGAGCCCGTACCTGTTCGACGCGAGCATCCTGGAGAACATCCGTTATGGCTATCCCGACGCGCCCTTCGACAAGGTCGTGGCTGCCGCGCGCGCCGCGCGAGCGCACGACTTCATCTGCGCCAAGGAAGACGGCTACGACACGCTGGTCGGGGACGGTGGCTCGTCTCTGTCCGGGGGAGAGCGCCAACGCGTCGCCATCGCACGGGCCATCCTGCACGACCCACCCGTGCTCATTCTCGACGAGGCCACCAGCGCCGTCGACTCCGAGACCGAGAAACAAATTCAGGAGGCCATCGCGGCGCTCGTGAAGGGGCGCACGACCATCGCCATCGCGCATCGCTTGGCGACGCTCCGCAACGCCGACCGTCTCATCGTGCTCGAGGACGGCAAAATCGTCGAGCAGGGTACGCACGAGGAGCTGATGGCCGTCGAGGAGGGCGTATTCGCCAAGCTCGTTAGGCTCCAGACCGACATCAATCGCCTTCGCTCGGAGCAAGTCGCTTGGCACGAGTAGACGGCGCGTTCGCCGAGCACTTGGAGGGCGTGACCGAGCGTGGTGGGCGCTTGTTCGTGAGGCGCCCAGGCACGGACGAGGAGGTGGCGGTGACGGTGCGCTATCTCCGGCCCCTCACCTCGCCGACGGAGATCGTCTTCCTGGACGAGAAGAACCGCGAGGTCGCGACGCTGAGGAGCGTCGAGGCGCTGACGCCAGAGCAACGTTCGCTCGTCGAGCCGGCACTGCGCGAGCGCTATCACCTGCTCACCATCACTCGCGTCCACGAGGTGGACGTGCGTTTCGGCACGCGTTACTGGCGAGTCGACACGGACCGGGGTCCCCGCTGGTTCACGCTCCGCGAGCCCGGAAAGAACGTGTCGTGGATCACCGAGCAGCGTCTCGTGCTGCGCGACAGCGCAGGCAATCGCTACCAGGTCACGGACCTGGTGGCACTCGACGAGCGCAGCCGCACGTGGGTGACGCGGTCGCTGTGAGGGGACGGAGCTCGGCTGCCCCCGTCCATGCCTGGGGCCCGATCTCCGATCTCTCGCAGCGTCGGGCCTGTCCCGCCCCCCTCTAGTCCCTCAGCCCGAACGTCACCATCGAGTTGCCCGAGACGACCGTGATGTACTGCCGCCCGTTCACCTCGTAGGTGACCGGCGCCATCACGATCTGCCCGCCCAGAGCGGCCTTCCAGAGCTCCTCACCGGTACGCGCGTCGAGCGCATGGAAGTACCCCTCGCGCCCTCCGGTGAAGAGCAGGTCGGACGCGGTCGTGAGCATGCCGCTGTCGCTCACGTCGTACTGCTCGAACTTCCAGCGCGGCTGCCCGGTGCGCGGATCCATGGCGATGACGGCCCCGTGCCCCACCGCATCCGTCCAGTTGTTGATCGGCGACGTGCGCCCGATGCCTACGGTCGGGGCGCCGGGCACGGGCGTGAGCACGTCGAAGCCGCCGCCGAGGAACGCCTGACCCGGCCGATACTCCGACTCCTCGGGCCGGTAGATCGTCGCGTAGTCCTCCCACGCCGAGAAGTAGAAGAGACCCGTGCGCGGGCTGTACGACGGCGGATACCAGTTCGTGCCGCCCTGATTGCCCGGGTACGTCGGCTGGCCCTCGGGCTGCGGCGTGGGGATCGGCCTGCCGTTCGCGTCGAGCCCGCTCGACCAGTTCACGCGCACGAACGGCGTGCCCGAGAGGAACTGCCCGTTCGTGCGGTCGAGCACGTAGAAGTAGCCGTTCCGGTTCGCCCAGAGCATGAGGCGGCGGGGCTGGCCGTTCCACGGCATGTCGACGAGCACCGGCACCTGCACGGAGTCGTAGTCGTACGCGTCGTTCGGCGTGAACTGGAAGTGCCAGACGAGCTCCCCCGTGTCGGCGTTCAGCGCCACCACCGCGTCCGAGTAGAGGTTGTCACCCGGACGCTGCGCTGCGTTCCAGTCGGGGCCCGGGTTGCCAATGCCCCAGTAGGTCAGGTTGAGCTGAGGGTCGTACGAGCCCGTGATCCACGCGGGCGCGCCCCCGTGCTCCCAATCGTCCCCTTCCCACGTGTCGTGACCCGGCTCGCCGGGGCCCGGGATGGTGTAGAACTTCCACACCTCGGCGCCGGTCTCGACGTCGTATGCCGCAACGAATCCGCGGATGCCGAACTCGCCGCCGCCCACGCCCACGATCACTTTGTCGTCGATGACGAGCGGCGCCATGGTGATCGAGTAGGCGAGGTTCACGTCGCCGACCGTCGTCTTCCAGAGCGCGCGGCCCGTGATGCGGTCGAGCGCGATCAGATGCGCGTCGAGCGTGCCCATGAACACGCGGTCCCCGTGGATCGCTACGCCGCGGTTGTTCGCGCCGCAACACACGCGCGCGTTCTCGGCGTTGGTGTGGCGATAGACCCAGAACACCCGGCCCGTGGCAGGGTCCAGTGCCAGCACGTCGTTCGGCCGCTGCGTGATGTACATGATCCCGTCGACGACGATCGGGTTGGTCTGCCAGGCGCCGAACACCTGGTTCGGGAGCATCCACTTGAGCTCCAGGTCGTCGACGTTCCCCGGCGTAATCTCGTCGAGCGCGCTGTAACGCTGGCTCGAGTACGTGCCGTTGTAGGTGAGCCAGTTCCCCGGCTCGGCGGCGGCGTTCAGGATGCGCTCGGGGGGCACCTGCGCCTTCAGGGGGGTCGGGGGCGCCGTCGCGGTGGCCGCCAGGGCCGCGACCAGGACGAAGCGTGCGCGAATGGTCGTCATGAGATCCCCCGCAGGGTGAGCAGGTATCCGATCACGTCCGCGACTTGATCGGCCGAGAGCGACGTGGGGCGCATGGTCGCCGTCGTGGTCACCTCGTACTCGCGCAGGTCGGCCTTCGCGAGCGAGCGGAGCTGGCCCTCCGAGTCGATGAGCTGCACCGTGTACGTGTCCTCGTTGAGTCTGCGTCCCCGGACCGTCTCGCCACCGCGCGTCACCGCGCGAATGGGGCGGTTGATCGGCAGCAGCGCGGCATTCGGGTCGAGGATCGTGCGCTGGAGCGCAGCCGCCGTGCGCGCGATGCCGATCTCCCCCAGATCCGGCGCGAGGCGCCGCCCGCCGACACCGTTCACGCGATGGCACCCCACGCAGCGGCCTTGGCCCTCGAAGATCGCCTGTCCGCGCGCGGGATCCCCCACGCGCACCGCCACGCCACTCGGGTCGAAGCCCGCGCGGATGTAGGCGACGATCCCGTTCAGCTCCGCGGCGCTCAGGTCGAAGCTCGGCATGCGCGAGCCCGCCACGCCTTGCGTCACCACGCGGCGCACGTCGTCGTCCGAGCGCACCGTGCGGAAGCGCCCTCGGCGCAGATCGACTCCATCGACGCCGTCACCGTTGGCGCCGTGGCAGAGCGCGCAGTCCGCGATGTACACGCGGGCGCCGGCCTCGATGTCGGTGGTCGTGTAGGTGTGGTCGGCGAGGTTCTGGGCAGCCGCTGGTAGTGACGCGGCCAACGTCAGCACCGCCGCGCAGAGGCGCGGAAGGTGCATCGCAGCGAAAGTAACACGCATGGATCTCACTCGGGTCGACGACTGGGACGCCGAGAAGTTCCTGCCAGCTGAACGCCTAGCGCAAGGTCCGCCCGGTGCCCGCGTCAGCCTTCCCTAACGATCCGGTTGGGCACCGCCCGCGGAGCCAGGAGGAGGGTGAGCAGCAGCCCGAGCGCCAGCGGTCCGACATAGGCGGCCAGGTAGACAGCGGGCGGGATGACCGAGGAGCCGAAGATCTGACCGACCGCATACGTCTCGACGAAAGGCTCGGTTTGCGTGACCACGCGGCCGAGCGGATCGACGATGCCGGACACGCCGGTGTTGGCGGCCCGCACGACAGGCGCTCGATTCTCGACCGCACGCAGTACGGCATGGGCGAAGTGCTGGTGCGGCGCGCTGGTATGGCCGAACCAAGCGTCGTTGCTCAACGTGACCAGCACAGCCGCGCCGTTACGGCGGGCCTCTCGGGCGAGCTCCGCGAAGGTCAGCTCGTAGCAGAGCAGAACACCGTACCGCCCGATCGGACTGTCGACGATGCCGACACCCCGACCCGGTATGAAGCCGCCCCACGAAGTCCTCGAGAGGTCGACTCCAACACGCCTCTCGACGGTGGGAACGAGCTGCCGCTTCCGGTACACGGAGCTGAGATCGTGCCCACCGCCGGGCGCGAGCGCGAACGCCGCGTTGTAACGCCGGCCCTCACCGGTCGGCGAGACGTCGAGGTCCACGCCACCCGCCAGGATTGCGGTCCCCGCGTCGTGGACGAGCCTGGTCACCTGCATCCCCCACGCCGGACGCAGTTGGATGGCATCCGGCATTGCCGTCTCGGGCCAGACGACCAGGGCGGCGCGCCGGTCGCGCATAGATCTCTCCGTTAGCCGCACCGTGCGCTCCACGATCGCGTTCTCTCGATCAGGTACCCACTTCTCGTCCGCGGTGACGTTCGGTTGGACCACCGCGACGTCCGCGCCCGCGACCAATGGCAGGGTGTTGAAGCGACGGAGTCCGTAGCCGACTACGAGCACGAGCAGGATACCAGCCGTCTCGGCATGGCGCAGCGATATGCTCGGACTCCGTTGGTTCCACCACACCAACGCAAACGAGGCGTTGATCGCCGCCAGCACAAAGGCTAGACCTCCGGCACCAGCTAGATCTGCGCCCTGCACCAGCACCGGAGTAGTGGCCACCGTCAACGCGAGCTGATGCCACGGGAAGCTCACAGGCCCCATTTCCGCGGTCATCCATTCGAGCAGCACGATGCCCGCAGGAAGCGCGAGCACCAACCGGCCCCTGGAGTCCCGGGCAATCCGGCCAATCACCGCGAACAGCACTGCGTACGCTGCGCCGAAGGTGACCACCGCGGTGACGTAGAGAGCAACGGATGCGGCTCCGTGCTGCCACAGAGCGAAAGCCATCCAATGGAGCAGTGTGCCGTGCGTAATCACCCCATACCAAAACCCCTGGTGCAGGTGCCTGCGCCAAGTTCGCTCGTCAGAGAGTCCCCGCAGGATGAGCAAGACGACTGGCACCAGGCACACGAAAGCGGGCACGACGAGATGGAACGGCTGATAAGCCAGCGTCAGCAGGATCGCCGCGCCCGCGATGAGCGCCCAGTCGCGGGCGGGAAGCCGAAAGCTCATCGCTGGCTTCGCACGCGCCGCGGAACCGAGGACCTCGTGTCCACCATCGACACCCCGAGCTGCCCCTCGGAGTTCGAACCCCAGCACCACACGTCGCTCGCTGTCGTTAGCCCGCACGTGTGCGTTCGTCCTGCGGCGAGCTGGGTGAACGCATGCCCCCCAGCCACGGCCGAGGGGATGGTGCGGCGCAGGGTGGAACCGTCGCCGAGCTGACCGTCCGAGTTGTCTCCCCGGCACCACGCAGCACGGGTCGCATCGAGCGCGCAGTGGTGCCGCTCGCCTCCGACCACCGACACAAAGGGACCGAAGAGTGCCTGCCGACGCAGGCGCCCGGGGGGTGCGGAGTCGTAGCAGTAGACCGAACCGAACGTGGTGAGCGCGCAGGAGCCGCCCACCGATGCGAATAGGGTGTCGGCACCGAGCGCATCGGCGAGCGGAATGCTGACCGGGGCGGTCGCGCATGTCGCCGTGTAAGTGCCAGCCTTGCCCAGGGCGAGTGTGCACGTCGTCGCACCCGCAATGCTCAAGCCCACCGGTCCAAGCGTGCCCCAGCAACGGACCGTCTGGAGGTCCGTGACGGCACAGGTCCGCTCGGAGCCCGACGCGAGTGAGGCGAAGGTGTGTCCACCGGTCACCAGCCATGGAGCGGAAGCCGGCTGCGTCATGGGGCCGGCACCGAGTCGGCCCAACTCGTTCACCCCCCAGTAGTATGCAGCCCCCTCCGTGTCCAATCCGCAACTGTGAGACGCACCGAGCGAGAGCGTTGAGAACAGAACATCGCCCGTGACTGCAATAGGCACCCCGCCTCCGCTGGATGAGCCCAACTTGCCCCATTCGTTAGAGCCCCAGCATTGCGCCCTTCCGAATGCATCCAGGGTGCACGCGTGGTCGCGACCCACGTAGACGGACCGAGCGCCTGTAATGCGCGCCACGGGCATCGGGGTGCAGAGGCCGAGGCTGCAGGGTCCGGCAGCACCCAGGAACAGGTGCGCACTTCCACCCCAACAACGGGCGACCCCACCCACATCCACCGCGCACGAAACCGACTCTCCGGCAGCGACGAACGCGACGGGATCCATTGGCACCGTGTCTGGGACCGTTACGAGCAGCGAGTCCCGGTAGGCCCCGAATTGCGCGCCCACCCTGGTGCGCCCGGGAGCTACTCCCAGAAGCGGACGCAGCCATTCCGGGCCGGCCATCAGCATGGCGACGGCCGAATCGGGACCCGTCATCACAACGCCAGTCAACGCAAGCGACTGGTAGCCTTCGCAGCTCGCCACGCCCCACTCCACCGCGAGCCCGGTGACCGCACCCACGGCGAGGGTCAGCGAGTCGGCGCCATAGCCGATCTGAAAGGTCGTATCCGGCACCATGGTGCACGGCGTGACCGGAGTCTCGTAGCCGTCGGCCCAATCGAAGGTGCAGGAGGCGATCAGCGGGCCGGCGAGCATGAATCGGAGCAGCAGGCGCATGACGTTGCCTCGCTGGGGTGGGTGGAGATCCGCGTTCGGGGTGTAGTATTCCCGATCATGGAGGCCCCCCACATACGTCGAATGACGTAGCCGGCCCGGCCACCCGCCTTGCCATCTGCGCTTGCCATGACGAGGGGCTCCTTCTAGCCTCGCTCATGGACCCCCTCGGTGAATCGCCCCAGCCACGTCCCGGCCCCGGCACTCGGGCCTGGTGCGTAGCGGTTGCGCTCCTCGCATGGGGGGCATCAGCATGCGCGGGCGTGGCCACCCCGGGGTCCGTTGGTGCGCCACCCCCGAACGCCGCCGAACTGGAGGCCCTCTACCTCGCGCGCCAGGACAGCGCCCGCACGCGCTTCACCGAAGCCGACGCGCGCTTCGTCACCGACATGATCGCGCACCACGCGCAGGCAGTCGTCATGTCGGAGCTCGCACCCGCGCGCGCCGCAGACCCATCGATCCGTACGCTCGCCGCCCGCATCATCAATGCGCAGCACGACGAGGTCGCGTGGATGGAGCTCTGGCTGCGCGACCGCGGGCAGGCCGTGCCGTCCGCAGACGGCGAGCACGCGCACCTGCACATGCCCGGCATGGCCTCGTCGGAGCAACTCGCGGCGCTCCAGCGCACGACCGGCGAGGCGTTCGACCGGCTCTTCCTCACCCTGATGATCGAGCACCATCGCGGCGCCATCGCCATGGTGAACGCGCTTCTCGCCACCGATGGCGCCGCGCAGGACCCGGCAACCTTCAAGCTCGCTTCAGACATCAACGTGGATCAGACCACCGAAATCGCGCGCATGGAGCTCATGCTCGACGCGCTCAGCTCCGGAGACACTCGATGACGTGCCCGACTCGCACTGCACGCACTCTCACCGCCCTGGCCTGTGCGCTCGTCTCGGGCGCTTGCGCCTCGGGCACCACGCCCTCGGGCTCCACCGGACCCCAGGCCGGTGAGTCGGCCCGTCTGCGCGCAGCGGCCGAGGCCGCGGCACCACGCCCTGACCCGCGCACCGACCTGTCGGCAGGTCTATTCGATGCGGAGCAGGCGGTCTGGAACATGCGGCTGGTGTCGAGCACGCCGGCGTCGACGGACTTCGTCGGCGGCATCAACTCCGACCTGGCGTTCGCGGGCGACCTCGTCTTCCAGGGGAGCTTCAGCGGCTTCCAGGTATGGGACGTCTCCGACCCGCGGCGCCCCACGCTGGCCAAGGCGTTCCACTGTCCGGCATCGCAGAGCGACGTGTCCGTCTACCGGCACCTGCTCTTCGTCTCCGGCGAGGACTTCGGGGCGCGCCTCGACTGCGGGACGCAGGGCGTGCGAGATCGCGTGAGTCCCGAGCGGCTGCGCGGCATCCGCATTTTCGACATCACCGCCATCCAGAACCCGCGCTACGTCGCGAACGTGCAGACGTGCCGGGGCTCGCATACCCACACTCTGGTCGAGGATCCGCGCGACCCCGCGAATGTCTACATCTATGTGTCGGGGTCGGCCCCGGTTCGCTCGACCCAGGAGCTCGCAGGCTGCGTCGAGACTCAGGGTCAGGACGACCCCGCCAACGCGCTTTTCCGCATCGAAGTCATCCGCGTTCCCCTCGCGAATCCCGAGAGAGCCGCGGTCGTGAGCTCGCCGCGCATCTTCGGCGGCCTGGTCGAGGCGCCCACACACGGGCTCGCTCCAGACGATCGCGCCGAGATGGATGCGGCGTTGGCGCGCTTCCAGGCCGAAGGCCTCTTCGTGGTCGAGATCGACGGGCGGCTCGGTCAACTCTCCGACGAGCTGGCCACGTTCTGGCTCGACAGTCTAGTCGCCGCTCGGGGAGGGACCGGGGCGCCCACAGCTGCCGACACGACGAAGCTGCGCGCCGAGATGCACGACATGGTGGCCCGGCGCGTCGCCGCACAGGCGGCCGCCCGCGGCGGACCTCTCCCGGGCCCCACGCAGTGTCACGACATCACGGTGTACTCCGCGGTGGGGCTCGCGGGCGGCGCCTGCGAGGGGTACGGCATGCTGCTGGACATCAGCGATCCGGTGAACCCGCGGCGCCTCACGGCCGTCGCCGACCCGAACTTCGCCTACTGGCACTCGGCGACGTTCAACAACGACGCCACGCAGGTCCTCTTCACCGACGAATGGGGCGGCGGCGGCAGCCCGAAGTGCCGCGCCACCGACCCGCGTGAGTGGGGCGCCAACGCGCTCTTCGACATCGAGAACCGCGACCTCGTCTTCCGCGGCTACTACAAGCTGCCCGCAGTCCAGTCGGCAGTGGAGGTTTGCGTCGCCCACAACGGCTCCCTGCTGCCGATCCCCGGGCGCGACGTGATGGTGCAGGCGTGGTATTCCGGCGGCATCTCGGTGTTCGATTGGACGGACCCGACGAACCCGGTCGAGATCGCTTACCACGACCGCGGTCCCGTGGGCAACGAGCCCCGCATGGCAGGCCCGTGGTCCGTGTACTGGTACAACGGCCTGATCGTGAGCTCGGAGATCGCGCGCGGGCTCGACATCCTCGAGCTGACGGCGAGTCCACTGCTCACGCAGAACGAGCTCGACGCAGCCAACACGGTGCGACTCGACCACCTGAACGCCCAGAGCCAGCCGCGCTACGAGTGGCCGGCGACGTTCGCGCTCGCACGTGCGTACATCGACCAGCTGGAGCGCGGCGGCGGCCTGCCTACGGCCCGCATCTCGGCGACGCGTGAGGCGCTCCGCAGCACAGAGGCGGCGAGCGGCGCCGCGCGCCGTGACGCCCTCACGCGGCTGGCGTCGGAGCTGGACGGCGAGGCGCGCGGCTCGCAGGATGCGGACAAGGTGCGGACGCTCGCCGCAACGGTCAGGGCGCTGGCGGGCTGAGGCCCACGCCAACGGAGCACCGCCAACGGAGCACCGCCGAGGGAGCGCCGCGCTGTGCGGCGCTCCCGTGTCGCACCTTACCCGCGCTACCTGACCTACCCGACCACGCAGGGGTTGGGCGGGTAGTCGAACCCGCCTCCCAACCAGCCTGCCACAGCCGACCCGCCCGCGTACACGGCCTGGGAGAGCGCGTTCAGCGCCGCGGCCGCCGGCGCGTCAGCTCAGGGCCCCGCTTTCCTCATCTCCTCCAGCTCCAAAGCGGCCAGCAGCGCGATCGCGCCGCCACGGTCATCTGCGCCGTTCACGATCGGGCGCGTCATGTAGTACTCGAGCGTGGCCTGGGCGCCCGTGCTCGTGCACACGTCGCGGAGCGTGCCATCCTCGTTCACGCGCGCGAGCACCGCGGACCACGCGCGCTCGACGACGGGCGTGAACTGCGCCCGATCGAGCCAACCGAGCCGCACGCCGCGCGCCATGACCGTGAGCGCCAAGGCGGTTACCGAGAGCTCCTGGTACGCCGTCGGCTCATCGAGCACCTGCCGCCAGCTCCCGTCCTCGGACTGGAGCGGCAGGAGCGCGAGCATCTGTCGCCGATATGCCTCGAGCACGGGCGCGCGCGCACTCCACGACTCCGGCAGCAGGGTGAGCGCCTCCGTCATGCCGAGCGCGGCGAACCCGTTGCCGCGTCCCCAGGCGTGCGCGCCGGTCTCCGCATGGATGAAGAGGCCGTCGGTGCGTTGCAGGCGATCGATGTACGCAAGCAGGAGTCGGCCCGCCGCATCGGCGTACCGGGCGTCTCCCGTGCGCGCCGCGACGCGGGCCCACACGGACGTAGCCATGAACATGTCGTCCGTCCACCCGGTGCCGAAGCGCACCACGTCCCCCGGGTTCTGGGGCAGGATGAAGTCGGCAGCGCGCCGCGCGAACGCGCTGGCCCCTGTGCTCCCATCCGCTGCCCCGGCATCCGCGAACGCCAGGTGGCCCGCCAGCGCGGTCAGCGATGGCCGCTCGCCAATGGTAGGCTGTTGGCCCGACAGGAACGGCTGCATCTCCCGCCGCGGCTTCTCGAGCCACAGCTCCTCGCCCGTGAGCGAGGCGAGGTGGTACGAGCCCGACCACGCGAGCGCAGGGATGTAGCTCATGCTCGGCGTGCCCGGGTAGCGAGCCGCCAACACGCGCGCGACGTCGAGCGGCTGGCGCGTCTGGGCACCGACTCCGGAGGCCGCGGCCAGCAATGGCAAGACACCGACCCAGACACGAGCGCGCACGATCCCTCCCGGGGCGAGTGGACGTCGCCAGCTTATCCCCGACCGACCGATGCGGCTAGCTGCCGCGGGTGCCTCGCTCTCCGAGCAGCGTGCGATCGAAGTCCTGCGCCGCGCGCAGCTCCTTCACCTCAGCCGACAGCGACTCGACCTCCTCTTGGAGCGCGGCGACACGCGCGGCGAGGTGCCCGGCACCCTCCACCTCCATGGTGTCGCGGCGCACCTTGGCGAGCGTCCTCGCCACCAAGCTCACCGTCACGCCCGCCACCGGAATCATGATCAGGACTTCGACGCCCACCTGGCCACCTCCTGGTTGTGGCTCCCTACGCGGGCGCCTCGCCTTTGGGTTCCGAGCCGCCGCCGCTGACCGCGAGGAGCCACAGGCATCCGGCGGTCCCCGCCATGAGCGAAGCCACCAGAATCGCCAACTTCGACGCGTTGATCATATCCGTCTGGCCCGCGAAAGCCAGGTTCGTGATGAAGATCGACATGGTGAAGCCGATCCCTCCGAGCATGCCCGCGCCTACGATGTGCCCCCAGCGCAAGTCGCCCGGGAGTCGGCACAGGCCGGCCGCGACGGCGGCGACGCACGCCAGGGCGATCCCCGTCGGCTTGCCGACGAAGAGGCCCGCCATGATGCCGAGGCCGTTGCTGGTGACGAGCCCGTCCAATGCGCCCGCCCCGATCACGATCCCCGTATTGGCGAGAGCGAAGAGCGGCAGCACCGCGAGTGCGACCGGTCGGTGCAGCGCGTGCTCGAGCCGGTGCGAGGGGGAGTCATCGTCTCCGCTCCGACCGGCGAATGGAACCGCGAACGCGAGCAGAACACCCGTGATCGTGGCGTGCACGCCTGATTGGTACATCAGCAGCCACATCAGCACCCCGCCGCCCAGATACGGCGCGAGCGACCTGACGCGCAAGCGGTTGAGAGCCACCAACACCCCGAAGACGCCGAGCGCGCCTGCGAGATACCCGACCGAGAGATCGGACGTATAGAAGACGGCGATCACGATCACCGCGACCAAGTCATCCATTACCGCAAGCGCCGCCAGGAATATCTTCAGCGAAGCCGGAACCCGGCTGCCGAGGAGCGCCAGAACGCCGAGCGCAAACGCGATGTCCGTCGCCATGGTAATCCCGATCCCCGCCTGGGTCGGGGAGCCCATGTTGAGCGACAGGTGGATGAGCGCCGGAGCGGCGACTCCGCCCCCTGCGGCGACGATGGGCAGGAGTGCGCTCCTGAAATCCGACAGCTCACCGACGTAGAACTCTCTCTCCAGCTCGAGACCGATCAGAAGGAAGAAGACGGCCATCAGGCCGTCGTTGATCCAATGCTCCAGAGAGAGTCCACCGATCTCGACGTGCCACATGTCGACGTAGGCCCCGCCCGCGGCCGAGTTGGCGATCACGAGGGAGATCACGGTACAGACGACAAGTGTGATGCCGCCGGACTTCTTTGAGTCGAAGAAGTCCTTGAACGTCTGGGCGAGCGGTCGTCCGTTCGTCACGCGACGCCTTCGGGTTGGCGGGCTGCGGCAGGCGGCAAAACTGCACGGTAACAGGGCGCCGGCGCCGCGAGAAGGCGGCCGGTGAGTGGGTAAAGTGGCGTCGCACCCGCTGACGTTCTAGCCTTCGTCTCCCCCGCCGGTCCCTGCCACCCGGAGACCCCGATGAGTCCCGAGCCCGGACCCACCCCCAAGCACGCCACCCAGCCCAGCCTGAGGCGGGCCGTCACGCGCTGGGAGATCGTCGGCCTCTCGCTCAACGACGTGATCGGGAGCGGCGTCTACCTGCTCCCGGCGGCGGCCGCAGCATTGCTCGGTCCGGCAAGCCTCTGGGCCGTGCTGTTGGCTGGCTTCGCCGTGCTCATGCTCGTGCTCTGCTTCGCCGAGGCCGGGAGTCATTTCGATGAGCCCGGGAGCGCCTACGTCTACACACGTGAAGCGTTCGGCGACTTCGTGGGCTTCGAGGTCGGGTGGATGACGTGGCTGGCGCGCATCGCTTCGGTGGCTTCCCTCACGAACGGCATGGCGCAGGCACTCACGTTCCTCTGGCCCGCCACCGCAGCGGGACTCCCCCGGCTCCTCGCGATCACGCTGCCACTCGCGCTGATCGTCTGGGTCAACGTCACCGGCGTTCAGTACGGCGCACGGCTTTCCGTCGGGCTCACCATCGCGAAGCTCCTGCCGCTCCTCTTCTTCATCGCGATCGGCATCTGGGCGGTGGACTGGTCGCTCGTGTTCCCCATGCCCACGCCCGACACGGCGGGGCTCGCTGAGGCGGCAGCCCTGCTGCTCTTCGCCTACGCCGGATTCGAGAACACCGCGGCGGCAGCCGGCGAGTTCAAGAACCCGCGCAAGGACGTGCCCTTCGCGCTCATGACGATGATCGTCGTGGTGACGCTGATCTACACGCTGGTGCAGCTCGTCGCGCTCGGCACCCTGCCCGACCTGGCCTCACGGCAGGAGGGCGCGCCGTTGGCGGATGCGGCCACCTTGCTCGTAGGCGCCTGGGCCGGACTGATCATGACGGCGGGCGCAGCCATCTCGATCGGCGGCAACGTGGGAAGCAGTCTCTTGAACGGACCCCGTTACCTCTACGCCCTGGCCAAGGATGGCTACGGACCGCGCCTGCTCGCGCGTGTGCATACGCGCTACCAGACCCCATGGCTCGCGATCGTCACGCAGGGCGTTTTGACTGCGATACTCGCTCTGTCCGGCTCGTTCACACAGCTCGCCATGCTGTCGATCGTCGCGCGACTCGCGACCTACATCGGCACCGCAGCGGCCGTCCCGGTGCTCCGCCGCAAGCACGGCGGACGGAGAGAGGACGCGTTCGTGCTCCCAGGCGGGCCCGTCATACCGATTCTCGCGCTGCTGCTCTGCCTCGCGTTCCTCGCGAGCGCCAACATGGGGAACCTGATCGCGGGCGCGATCGGACTCGCCGTCGGCTTGGCGATCTACTTCACGCGCCGCAGCCCCGCCGTGCCCGGGGGCGCGGCATGATCCACGCCACGCTGCTCCTCGCGCTCGCCGGCGAGTCGCTGACGGCGCCGAGCATCGCGCTCCGGCTGAGCGCCGTGATGGTGCTCGTACTCATGAACGGGTTCATGGTGGCCGCGGAGTTCGCTCTCGTGGCCACGCGTCGCTCGAAGATCGAACAGATGGTCGAGGAAGGTGACCGACCGTCGAAGGACGTGCTCACCGCACTCTCACAGCTCGATCGCTACATCTCGGGTACGCAGCTGGGAATCACCATCTCCTCGCTGGCCCTGGGCTGGATCGGTGAGCCTGCGCTCGCGTCGCTCATCGACCGCTGGTTCTTCGCCATGGGCTTCCCGCTCCCCGAGGGCACCGAGCATCTGTACGCCTCCATCGTCACCGCATTCATCATCATCACGTTTCTGCACATCGTGCTCGGAGAGCTGGCACCCAAGTCGCTCGCCCTGGCGAAGCCCGAGCAGGTAAGTCGGTTCGTCGCGCGTCCGCTCATGTGGTTCTCGAACCTCATGTCGCCGTTCATCTGGGTGCTGAACGGCACGGCCAACCGGCTGCTCCGGCTCGCTGGCATCCAGCCGATCTCCGAGGCGAGCCACGTGCACTCACCGGAGGAGCTACGGCTCCTCGTCATCCAGGCACACGCACACGGGCAGCTCGACGAGAGCGACAGCGCGATGCTCGCCGGGGTCTTCGACTTCCATCAGAAGACCGCGTTCGACGTCATGCTCCCTCGCACGCGCGTCGTCGCGTTGCACGAGGACGCAAGCGAAGAAGAGGTGTGGCGTGTGCTACGCAGCGAGCGCTACTCGCGTTATCCCGTGTACCGAGAGACGCTCGACGAGATCGTGGGGGTCTTCTTGGCCAAAGATCTCTGGCTGCACGACGGAAAAGCGCCCTTCTCTCTCAAGGCCTTCGTGCGCGAAGCGCTCTACGTGCCACCGACCCGCCCCGCAGAGCGCGTGCTCGAGGACCTGCGACGAACGCGAGCCCACCTCGCGGTCGTGCTCGACGAATACGGCGGCACCGCCGGCATCGTCACCCTCGAGGATCTGGTCGAGGAGATCGTGGGCGACATCGCGGACGAGTACGACATCATCGCGCGCGAGTCCGTCGCAGTGGGCGGCGTGCTCGAGCTCGCGGGCACGCTGTCATTGGTAGACGTGCGCTCCGACCACGGCGTTCCCATCCCCGAAGGACCCTGGTCGACGCTGGGCGGCTACGTCTTTTCTCGGCTGGGGCGCCTGCCCAAGCTCGGCGACCGGGCCGACTTCCCGGGCGGTGCGCTCGAGGTGATCGCGGTCGACGGACGCCGGGTGGCCGCGGTGCGCGTGCTCTGGGCACCGGCGCCGGCGAGCGAGCCGCCTGAATCGGCTGACTAGGGGCGGCGCTCTAGCGGCACCGTTCCTTCATAGCCACATCCGCTCCAGCCCCGCGGTCCTGCGCGCGTCTGCCAATTGCCCGCGGTGCATGTACCAATGATCCGCGACGTACTGTAGGCGGCGGCGCCGGTTCCCAAAGGGGTCGTCGTGCTCCCTGGGGGCGGCGGCGCTCGCGGCGTCCAAGTCTCCCTCCGACAACGTGTCCAACAACGCCAACGTGTCGGCGCGGACACCTCGACACTTCGCCAGGACCGTGTCGAAGGGAGGGTACAGGCTCGGCTCCTGGCTGACCTCGGCGCCGTCGAACAGCTCCGCCCAGTCCGACAACGGATTCGACTCGCCCAGCATGAAATGGCGGATCACGAGCGTCTCGATGTACGCGAGGTGACCGAGCACCCAGAGCGTGTGGCAGCCACCTTTCGACGTGGGGGTAACCATCGCATAGGCCCGCATGTCCTCGACTCGTCTGAGCACGAGGGACTCGCTCCGAACGAGGTTGTCGCGAATCAGCTCGATCGACTCCATCAGAGCCGGACGAACGTCAACGCAGTCCGAAGTACAGCAGACAGAAGATCGCCCCCACCACCGCCATCGAGAGTCCCCACGCGAGACCCTTGTTGAACAGGGCACGCCGGTCCTCGCTCGTGTCCGCGGACGCGATCGCGAGTGCGCCGATGGTCGAGAGGGGCGACGTGTCGACCAAGTGTCCGCCCACGATGATGGACGACGCGACCGCCATCACGCTCGCGCCGACCTGGTCGGCGAGACCGGCCGCGATCGGCAAGAACGCGGGAAGCACGACGCCAGACGTGCTGCTGTATACCGAGATGATGCCCGTGATGAACGCGATGACGCCGGTCACGGAGCGCGGGCCGGAGATCTCGGCCACCAGGTTGGTGAACAGCTCGCTCCCGCCGGTCTCGTCTAGGAGCGCGGTGAGCACGGTGACGCCGCTCACCATCAAGATCACGCCCCACGGCATGCGCTTGATCGCGTCCGACTCGTCGGAGAAGCCGCCGAGCACGAGGATGCCGCCGCCCGCGAACGCCGCCATGCCCACGTTGGCGTCGAAGCCGATCACGGAGACGAGCAACCCGGCGAGCACTCCGAGCGTGACCTTGTGCTTGAGCGCGAACGCACCCTCGCCGAGGGGCGACACCTCCGCCCGACTCGACTCGGTCGAGTGGGCCCGGAAGAGCTTCCAGCCGCCGAACAGCAGGTACCCCACCATGGCGATCACGACGTTCGCCATGAGGTTGTCGAGGTAGAACTGCCACTCGAAGCCTTCGACGCCGATGCGGTCGCGCATGATGCCGGCGGCGATCACACCGGTGGGCGCGACGGGCGACATGGCGCCCGCCACGGCGCCGTGGCCGACCATGATCATCATCAGGAACGACGAGATGCGCGCGCGGTGCGCTGTGGCCATCGCGGTCGGCGCGATGAGCGCGGTAGCAGCAATGTTCCCCGCCCCCACCGAGGCGAACACGAAGGTCAGCGCGAAGAACGCGAGCGGAATCAGCCCCGCGTTGCCTCTGCACAGCTTGACCGCCACCGCCGCGACCCGCTCCAGCGTGCCGTTCCCCTGCGCCAGGGCGAAGAGGAAGGTGACGCCGGTGAGCGTGAGGAACAGGTCCGTCGGGAAGCCCGATACCACGGTCCGGAGACCGAGCGGCTCTCCGCCTGGCTCGGCCATGTACACGCCCACGACCCACGCGAGCACGATCGCCAACACGCCGGGATTGAGCTTCGTCGTGCAGCTCGCGAGCACGACGATGCCGAGCGCGATCAGTGTGATCCAGGCCAAGTCCATAGTGGCGTCCTGGGAGGGTGAGCGGGCAGAGTGCAGGCGAGCCGAGCGCGCCGGTCAGGGCGCGCCGGCCCGCGTCACCCTTCGTTCTCTTCCTTGTACGTCAGGACCTTGTAGAAGCACCAGCCCGTGAGACCCCACACGAAGGCGGTGGACAGGACCAAGAAGACCCAACCGAGTGGCGTCATTGTCAGTCCTTTGCCGGCTCGCGGCCGTCGATGTCGAGTCCATGTTCGGCCCATCGCTTGGCGCCGATGCGCGCGCACACCACCAGCAACGCGATCGTCGCGAGAATGAGCCCGACCGCGCCCTGTCTCAGCGGCTCCTCAGCGACCGACCGGATCCAGGCCGGCAGGTTGCCGACACAGAAGAACGCGAAGATCACCAGCAGGTACGTCGGCGTGACGTACTTCATGATGAAGCGATAGAAGCCCGGGATGCGGATATGAGCTCCACGGTGCGCCTCTTCGAAGCCCCGATCGATTCCGAACACCCAGCTGAACAGGATGATCTGCACCATGGCCAGAACGAAGATGAGGAGCGTCCCGACCCATTCATCGATCGTGGACCAGAAGATGCCGCCCTCGGAGAAGTACATCACCAGGAACGAGCCGACGATACACACCGACGTCATGAGCAGCGTGGACGCGCGGCGCGTCCAGCCGAGCGACTCCTGGAAGAACGCCAGGCTCGGTTGATACATCGAAATCGAGCTGGTGATGGCCGCGAGGAAGAGCATGAAGAAGAAAGTGGCGCCGATGAAGTTTCCGAAGGCGCCCATTTGCGCGAAGACCACCGGCAGCGTGGTGAACCCGAGGCCGAACGTGCCGCCCTGCACCGCGCCCGCCATGTTGGCCGCGCCCAGGAAGACGAAGCCGGCGGTCACCGTGATGAGGCCGCCGAACCCGACTTCGAACAGCTCGTTGGTCGCCGAAGCGGTGAGGCCCGAGAGCACGACGTCGTCCTTCTTCCGCAGGTACGATGCATAGTTGATGATCACGCCGAAGCCGACGGACAGACTGAAGAAGATCTGGCCGGCTGCGGCCAGCCACGTCTGCGCGTTGCCTAATGCGGAGAAGTCCGGGTTCCACATATAGCCCAAGCCGTTCACCACGTTCTGGTCGGGGAGCGCCGGGTCGGGCGTGCCGAGCGTCAGCACCCGTGCGAGCACGATGAGTGCGCAGACCGCCATCAACGGCATCGCGTAGCTGACGAACTTCTCGATTCCCTTCGAGATGCCGCGGAATACCAGCCAGATGTTCACCGAGAACGCGAGCACCCAGAAGATGAACGTCTCGAGTGTGCCGCCGGTCATGATCCCGTTCGCGGCACGGCCGGTCATGTCGGAGTACACCTGTGAGGCTCGCGCCGTCTGGTCGGCGATCGGCGCGGCGGCATCGATGCCGATTCCGCCGGTGGCGAAGCTCCAGAAGTACGCCAAGCACCAGGCCTCGATGTACGTGTAGTAGTACGACACCGCGAGCGGAATCAGCACACCCAGCACGCCGAGGTAGCGGCCGGCCGGGCCTCGACCGAAGACGCCGAGAATCGAAACCGAGGAGTGGAATCCCTTGCGGCCCCCGTAGCGGCCCATGGTCCATTCGGCCCACCCGATCGGGATCCCCACCAGCAGCAGCGCCACAAAGTACGGGATCATGAAGGCCCCGCCGCCGTTGGCCGCGGCCTGGCCGGGGAAGCGCAGGAAGTTGCCCAGGCCGACGGCGGAGCCGGCGACCGCCAGGATCACGCCCAATCGCGTTGCCCACTGCTCCTGCGTGCCGTGCTGCGACAATCGAGCCTCCGGTCAGGGATCCATCCGGTCCCGGCGATTACGAGCGCGGGAGACTAGCGTTCGGATCGCCGGCGAACCAGAGCGACGGGGCACTTCACCCGAAACAGTTTCCCGGACGCGGCACCCTCCGGACGAAGGCGCGGGACGTCGACGGACGTCGACGGCAACGCCCGACTACGATGTCGTCGGCAAATTGGCAACGATCGCCCTCGTCCTCAGTGCGCAGCTCCTGCGCTAGGCACCGCCGCCGGCAGCCCGAATGCGGCCAGGCCGTCCGGGAGCTGCACCAGAATGACCTGATGGCCGTTGTGCACCCAGCTCGACATGCCGAATCCGCTGATGGCGGGAATGGGGATCTCCCCCACGCGCCGTCCGGTGCGCTTGTCGATCCCGAACAGCTTGGGCGCATTGTCCGCGGTCTGCCCCGACGCGAAGAGCAGGTTCGGCGACGCCACCATCGCCACGAGCCCCGAGCGCCCGCGATTCACCTGCACGTTCGGCACACCCTGAAGCAGCGGATGATTGCGGATCGCATCCTGCTCCGCCTGGGGCGCATCTCCGTTCGGGATCCTCCACAGGTGCTCACCCGTGTTCAGGTCGATCGCGACGATGCTGCCGGCGTTCGCCTTCCAGAGATCGAGGCCGTCGAGAGTCACCGCACCACGTCCGCCCCCACCGCGCGCGCTCGACCAATCGGCATAGGTGGTTCCGGTCTGCTCGGGGTTGTCGAGCGGCGATTCCCTCGCGGGCATCACGACCTGCTCCGAACAGCGACTCTGGGTCGTGATGAAGATCACCCCGGCTCGGGGGTCGGCCGCGTCGTTGCCGGTCGTGTTCGTGCCGCCCCCGTCGCTCGGACAGACCATCGCGGGGCCCGCCGGGTCATTCACCGTCGTGGGCGGGTTGTACATCGGCACGAAGAGGTTGTTGTCGCGCGCGAGCTGGAGCGCGCGCGCCCGAATCTCGGGCGTGTAGTCGATGAGCATCGACTCGTCGCGCCCCTGCAGATCGTACGGCGCGGGACGCGTCGGGAACGGCTGCGTCGCCGCCATCTTCTCCCCGGGCACGCGCGACGGCGGAACCGGCCGCTCCGCGATCGGCCAGATGGGCTCGCCCGTCTCGCGGTCGAGCGCGAACAGGTTCGCCGTCTTGGTCGCCTGGAACAGCCCTTTGATCGACCGCCCGTTCACCGTTACGTCCATCAAGACGGGCGGCACCGGCGTGTCGTAGTTCCAGATGTCGTGGTGGACCATTTGATAGTGCCAGCGGCGCTGGCCCGTCTCGACGTCGAGCGCGATCACGCTCGTGCTGAAGAGGTTGTCGCCGGGGCGGAAGCCGCCGTAGAAGTCGATCGTCGCGCCGTTCGTCACGATGTAGACGAGCCCCAGCTCGGGATCCGCCGACATGGGCGCCCACGACGAGACGTCGCCCGTCCACTCCCACGCGTCGTTCTCCCACGTCTCGTGCCCGAACTCACCAGGTCGGGGGATCACGTGGAACTTCCACTTGAAGTCGCCCGTGGCCGCGTCGTACGCCAGGATGTCCCCGGGCACGTTCTCGATGCGCGTCTGGTTGTAGCCCTGCTCGGCGGAGTTGCTCACCACGACGGTGCCGTTCACCACGATCGGCGGTGAAGACGACGTGATGAATCCAATCTCGCGCGGGATGCCCATGTTCGCGTCATACGCGCCGCCCCGCCAACGCTGCCAGGGACCCCAGTCGGCGATCAGGTCTGCGACGAGGTCGACGCCGCCCGTCTGCGAGAAGCCGGGGATCGGGATCGGCTCACCCCAGTCCTCGAGCGGCCGGCCCGTGTCGGCATCCAACGCCCACAGGAAGAAACCAGGCGTCGAGATGAAGACCACGCCGCCTCGTCCCGGCACCTCGGCGTAGGCGACGCCCTTCCCGTAACCTTTGCGCATCGAGTACTCGAAGCGGTGCGTGTTCGGCTCCGCGAAGCTCCACAGTACCTCACCGGTGGCGGGGTCCAACGCGATCACGTGCCGGCGCTCGCCGGTCACCGTGATCAGCTTGTCACCCGTGTACGTCGGCGTCGCGCGAGGAGTGCTCGGCCCGAAGCTGGCGGCATTGAAGCGCCAAAGCATCGTGAGATCGTCGAAATTATCGGCCGTGATCTCGGTCGCGGGCGTATAGCGTGTATGCCACGCGTCACCACCGAGGTACGTCCAGATGCCGTTCTCGACCCCAGGACCCTGCGCGAGCGCGGCCGGGGGGAGCGCCATGGCGCCCAGCACGAGCGTAAGACACGCGATCGGCAGCTGGCGACGCCAGCCCTGGTGGTTCCTCATGGCAGCGTCTCCTGTCGGCGGACTGCGGGTATCGATCGACCCGGTTCAGGGTGGTCCGATATCGGTGAGGCTATTGGGCGGTGCCGGCGGCGGCAAGAGCGTGGGGCTCCAATCCAGACTACGTGGCTGGTCTGGTGCGGGCGGGGTTACTGGTGGCCTTCGGCAGGGCGACGGCCGGAGAGGCGCTCGAGCCCGCCCGGACAGGACGCCCAGGTGTGTCGCCCTCCGGCGACCCTCGGAATCATTGGGCAGCACGACGGCGCCGATGACCGGAGGCGGCCGTGTCCGGCACCGGAGCCCTCGCGCTCGCCGCACTTGCTTGGAAGGACTCAGCCTATTGCGCCACCAAGCCCGGCGCTGTCTTTTGGGGTCCCAAAATCGCTTTCGAACCACTGGAGGAATCCATGAGCGGCACCCGGCTGACCCTGCTCTCTTCGACGCTACTGGGACTCTCGATACTCGGATCGCCGCTCTTCGCCCAGAAGGTGGACCGGCTCGACTCGTACGATGGGGTGGCCGTTCGCATCCTCCAGAGCAACAACGCGGGCACCCAACAGCACATCATCGATCCTACGACCAATCAGGTCGTGGGGGTCATCGACGGGTGCCCCTTGCCCCACAACCTGATGGCCCACCCCGAGGGCCGCTTCTACTACTGCACGAGCGAGCTGGACAACTCGATCCACGTCTTCGACACGCGCACGCTCCAGCTGGTCGAACGGCTTCCGCTGACGGCCCGGCCGAACAAGGCGGCCATCAACAAGCAGCACCACAAGATCTACGTCGGCATCGCCGCTGCGCCGTTCGTCGACGTGTTCTCACTCGACACACACGAGAAGCTCACCAGCATCCCCGTGCCGACGGGCATTCACAACGTCTACGTGAGCCCGGATGGCAACTGGGTCGTCGCCGGACTGAACAACCGGGACGAGGGGTCGATCCAGGTCATCGATCCACGCACGGACCGGGTGGTCCGGGAGATCTCTCTGGTCGATGGCAATGGAACCCATCGCGTACGTCCCATGGCGTTCCTGGCGGGCGCGGATGGATCGGTCGACAAGCTCTTCGCGCAGGGTACGAACGTGAACAACGTGTTTGTGATCGACTGGGAGTCCGGCCGAACAGAGAGAATCCTCGTCCCGCCGCCACTCCCAAGTTGGCGACGCAACGCAGACGGCAACCAGGGCGCGCCTATGCACGGCGTCGAAGTGCTGCCGAATCGTTCGGCCGTTTGGGCCTCCAGCCGCCTCGACAGCCGCATCTACGGGTGGACGCTCCCCAACCTTGAGTACATCGGTGCGGTCGAGGTGGGACCGACGGCCAACTGGATGACTCCGACTCCCGACAGCCGCTACATGTACGTTGCGGTGTCCGGCTCGGATTACACCATCGCCGTGGACCTCCAGACTCGTCAGATCGTGGCCAGGATGCAGACCGGCGCTCGGCCGGCCCGGATCGACACGGCGATCCTGCCGCTGGATCGCGTGAACGTGAGCTCGCGGTAACACGAGGAGATACCACATGCGCACCGCAGACACGAAGACTCCGCGAGTCACTCGGAACCGCTGGCTGGCTGTCCTGACCCTGTGCGCCAGCGTCGCCGTGATCGCCGCAGGTGACCTGACCCCGACTTCCGACGTCGCGTCAGCCGATGCGGTCACGCAGGAGCGTCCGGGATTCGCGTACTATCGGCAGAGTGTCGAGCCGGTGTTCACCCGGCCCCGCGGATACCCGGACCGCACCGAGCAGGCCGCTTGCGTCATGTGCCATGTGTGGCAGACGAGCGTGCGCTTCGACCTCCAGGACATGACCGAGACACAGGATGGCTGGGTCTGGACTGAGGCGCAGTCGGCTCTCAACTATGACATGCTGACCAGGCTCGTGAACGCGTCCGACCCGGCCAGCAGCAAACTGCTCCGGAAGCCCCTGGCCCCGACGGCCGGCGGCGAGGCCCACACCGGCGGTGCGTTCTGGGAGTCGACAGACGATGCCGAGTACCAGGCCGTGCTCGGGTGGATCGAGATGCTCCCGGACGCTCAGTTCACGCCGGCACCGACACCGACTCTCGATTACGAGTTCTACCGCACGTGCGTACAGCGCGTGTTTGCTAGCCCCCGCCCCGGCCAGCTGCCGTGCAAAGAGTGCCACGGGGGTGGCCAGGCTGGCTTTGCCCCCGAGCCGTCCAACGGCACTTCGTGGACCGACGCCGAGGCACGCCGGGGCTTCCAGGCGATCTCCAGATTGATCGTCCCGGGCAATCCCGAGCAGAGCCGCTGGCTGCTCAAGCCACTGCACCCGGATGGCGGTGGATCGTACACGCACAACGGCGTCAGAAGGTGGCGGTCGCGCAGCGATCCCGAGTGGCAGATGCTCGCTGCGTGGGTCCGCGGAGAGAGGACGGGCAGCAACTGCTCCATCTAGCCCCACGATGAGACTCCCCTACACGCCCCTCGCGCTGTTCGCGATCGCTCTCGGAGGGTGCGCGCAGAACCCCGCACCCGCAGCTTCAACCGGTTCATCCACCGCAGCGAGTTCGGACCCCGCGGCGGACTGGGTCGCGCGCGCGGCGGCGGCCGTGCGCGTGTCGGACGATCCCTACGACCTGCGGGACTGCGAGTTCGTCTCCGTGCTCTCAGTTCCCGGGGGATGGGATGGGGAGCTCAAGTCCATGACGCCGGCCGAGGTGAACGCGCTCAACGAGATGAAGGTCGCGACCGTGAGGGCGGGCGGTAACTTCGTCCTTCTCTACCCTGGGCCAGAGGCGTCGGGCGAAGCGTACCTCTGCACGGAGTGAGCACCCCTGACGCGCCGAGTCATCGCGGAGACAGTCGCGGGCCGGCGCAAGCGACGCACTCGGACGCCGGTCAGTTCGTCGCCAGTGCCGCCACCGTCCGCGTGAGTTCGCTGAACGGCACGACGGTGCCGTGGATCGGTACGATGCGGTCTACGCGCAGGTTCCGCCGCCTGATGTTCTCGAGCAGGTTGGCGGCGTAGGGCGCGACCGCGCTCCCCGGGCTGAACGCGTCCGCCTCCACCAGGAGGCGCTCACGAGGGAGGTACGCCATCAAGAGCGTCGATGCATGGGGGCTGTCCGTGATCGGATACAGTGCTACCTGCCGGCTCGCATCGCCCAGCACCAGTTCGTCACCCACACCCCGAATCGTCGGTAGCCAATGAACCGGGTGCGGATCAGGAACCTCCTCGATGTTGATCGAGATCGGACCCCAGTGGGCGGGCGGCGTGCGCGGCGGACCGCCCGTGGCCTGGCCGGAGACTTCGGCGGCCGATGAAGCAGCAACGAGGGCGAGGAAGAGGATCACAACACGTCGAGGCATGTTCGCGCTCCGCGGTCTTGGCGTGGCCGAGGGGATCGAGGCGAGAGTAGGCCGCCCGTCTTGGCTCGGACAAGCTGGCGCCGCGGGTGCTTACCGGACCCTTACCCCCGCTCCCCGTAGAGCTGCACCAGGTTCAGGATTGCGCACGTCGATTGCGCGAGCACGCGTGTCGAGATCCACTCCGCCGGCCCGTGGAAATTGACGCCGCCGGCGAACAGGTTCGGCGTGGGCATGCCCATGGCGGTGAGGCGCGACCCATCGGTCCCGCCGCGAATAGGCTTCAGGTTCGGCGCGATCCCGGCCGCGCGCACCGCCCGCTCGAGTAAGGCGGCGGTCTCGGGGTGACCGGACAGCACGTCGTGCATGTTCCGATATTGCTCCGTGACCTCGAGCCGCACGCCGAGACGCGGCTCCTCGGCCCGTAGCGCCGCGCACAGAGCCTCCAGGCGCCGCCCGCGCTCTTTCAGCACGGCCGTGTCGAAGTCACGCAGGATGAGCTGGATCCGGCACGCAGCCGCGTCCCCGGAGATGTTTACGGGATGGAAGAAGCCGTCTCGCCCCTCGGTGCACTCGGGAGACTCGGCCATGGGCAGGCTCGCGAGGAGCTTACCTGCGTAGGTGAGCGCATTGACCATCTTCCCTTTGGCGGTGCCGGGGTGCACGGATACGCCCGTGAGCGTGATCACCGCCTTGTCGGCCGAGAAGGTCTCGAGGTTGATCTCCCCGGTGAAGCCGCCGTCGGCGGTGAAGGCCACCGGGCAGTCGAAGCGCTCCAGCGGAAAGCGATTGGCGCCGCGCCCGATCTCTTCGTCGGGGTTGAAACAGACGCGCACGGTCGGGCGCCGCAGCGACGGCTCGGCCACCAGGATCTCGAGCGCGCCCATGATGGCCGCGATGCCGGACTTGTCGTCGGCACCGAGCAGCGTGCGCCCGTCGGTCGTGATGATCGCATCGCCGACGCACTCGGCCAGCTCGGCCGTTTCCGTCGGATCGATCACGATGCCTTCCCCGACCTCGATCGGTCCGCCGCCGTACCGCTCGTGCACGCGCGGGCTCACACCCGTGCCGGTGAACTGCGGCGCCGTATCGATGTGTGCGCACAGCCCGATGCGGCCCGGGGCGTTTCCGGACAGCTCAGCCAGCACGTATCCGTTCGCATCCATGGAGGGGCTCGCCTCGCCCACACCACTGAGCCCCAAGCTCGTCAGCTCGGCCGCCAGCTGTCGTCCGAGCTCGAGCTGCTTTGCTGTGCTCGGGCACGTAGCGCTCGCTTCGTCGGACTGCGTGTCGAGGCGCACGTAGGAAAGGAAACGCTCGACGACCTTCGTGCGGAGGAGGATCTCAGTCGGGTCGGCGAACGCGCGCATCGAAGCACTCCGGCGGTGGGTCCAGCATCCACTTCGGCCGAGACGATGACGACCCCTGCGACGCTCGTAAAGCCGAGAGGCCGGCGCGGGATCTCCGCGCCGGCCTCCGTCCGACCACCGCCCTCCTCGGATCAGCCGCCGAACATCGGCGTCAGGTTCCCGTTGCAGTCCTGCAGCATCGGCATCCCGTTCACGTACACCAGCGTCGTCACGCACGGCTGCGGCTCGGGCTCAGGTTGCGGCTCCGGCTGCGGCTCGGGTTGGGGCTCGGGCTCCGGCGCAGGGGGCGGCGTCACCACGGGCTCACCAAACCTGCGGCGAATCCCTCTCGGGAGCACGTTCATCAGCCCATCCCGCCAGCGGCGCATTACGACCTTCGGCGCTTCTGTCTGGCGATGCTCCACGCCCTTCTCACTCGCGGCCGGCTGCCACTCCCTCGTGTCCGCCGCTACCACACGGTGGTTACCACGCTGCTGCGCCATGACCGGCGCCGAGCTCCACATCAGGGGCCCGGCGACCGCGGCCGCGAGCACGATGCTGCGAAGTCTCATGAGTCGTTTCCTTTGGCCGCCCCCCCGGGCCGGCCGTTCGGTTTCGTCTTGCCGTACGGGGCCCTGAAGAGGCACCCCTCGTGCCAGGGGCTGGGACCGGCCGAAACCCTGTAGGCACGGCACGATCGCGGGTCGATACCCCCGGTTGGCGGCACCCACGTGCCGTCACCGGCAGAGTTTGCAGAGGCCACCTTCGGGCGCGCCGGGCGCCCTGGCCGCAACACCATGCCATGCCCGCCTCGGCCTGCCGAGCACCCGGGCCGGGGGTCATGCACGACCAGCGGCAACCCGCCGCGCGGCCTGGCCGCGGGTCAGATCTGCAACCCCCCTGAGAGCCTGCCGCGCGGCCTGGCCGCGCGCCTTGTCCACGACCGGGCTTGGGCCTGCCGCGTAGCCTGGCCGCACGTCCACTCCCCGCTGCCCGGCGCGCCCACCGCCCGCTATGTCGTACCGCCCGCCCGCGCACTATTCTGACCCCCGCAGGGATCCACGCGGACCCGACTTCGCCGTCAGCGCGATGAGAGGAGAGGTGCATGTCGAACGACGACGCTCCCACGACCCGCAGCGGACCTACTTCACTCGGCCGGCGCACCTTCATCAAGGGCGTAATCGCTGGCGGCGTGGCGGTCTCTTCCGCGGCCTACCTCTTCCGGCAGAGCCCGACGCTCTCCGGCCAGACCGCCAGGGCCGGTGGCGTCGAGCGGCTGGTCACGCTCAACGTCAACGGGCAGGACAGGCGAGTCGACGTGGCGCCGCAAGAGACGATGGCTACTACGCTGCGGTACAAGCTCGGGCTCACGGGCACGAAGCTGGGCTGCGATCGGGCCGAGTGCGGCGCCTGCACTGTCCTCGTAGACGGAGTGCCCCGGTACTCGTGCAGCGTACTCACGCACACCGTGCGGTCGAGCGACATCACCACGATCGAGGGGCTCGCGGCGCCGGACGGCACGCTCCATCCCGTACAGCAGGGAGTGATCGAGGAGCAGGGCTTCCAGTGCGCCTACTGCATGTCCGGGTTCATCATGTCGGCCGTAGGATTCCTGAGACAGAACCCGAACCCTACACGCGAGGAGCTCGCCCACGGCGTCTCGGGCAACCTCTGCCGCTGCCAGGACTACGACAAGATCCTCACCGCGCTCCACCGGGGCGCCGAGCTCTCGCGGGAGGTGGCCCGTGGGTGACACCAGACTCGTCGGCCAGAACTACACGACCCCCGACCTCCATGCCAAGGTCACCGGCCGGTCGAAGTACGCCGAGGACTTCCGCGTGGACGGCATGCTCTTCGCGAAGCTGCTCCTGAGTCCGTTCCCGCATGCGCGCGTACGGAGCGTCGATACCAGCGCGGCGGAAGCGATGCCGGGTGTGCGCGCGATCCTCAGGGCGTCCGAGCTTCCTGAACCTGCCGATACGGTGACGGACCTCGGCGAAACGATCCGCGCCAACCCGCTCAGCGAGCGCGCCCTCACGGACGAGCCGGTGTATGCGGGCGAGCCGGTGCTCGCCGTCGCCGCCGTCGACGAGGAGACGGCCGCGGCGGCCATCGAGGCGATCCGCATCGACTTCGAGCCTCTCGAGTTCGTGGTCGATCCGCTGGTGAGCCTGCGCCCCGGCGGGCCCAACCCTCGCGAGCAGGGGAACAGCTGGGGCCGCCCGGCCGGCAACCCGACGGGGCCGCTGGTCGTGCAGCGTCTCGAGTGGTCAGAGGCAGACTGGTCCGAGTACGCAGAGGGTCGACTCCCCGCTGGCACGCCGCAGGCCCAGTGGTCGTACGGAGACGTGGAGGCCGGGTTCGCCGCGGCCACGCTCGTGCTCGACGAGACGTTCTCGACCCCCAACACGCAGCACCACGTGCTCGAGCCCCGCTCCGCGCTGGCGTACTGGCGCGACGGCAAGCTGTACATGCACGCCGGCACGCAGAGCGCAGTGCAGACCGTGGCGTCCATCGCGCGTTGGATGCGCCTCGACGTCTCGGAGGTCGTGCTGCTGACGGAGTATACCGGGGGTGGCTTCGGAAGCCGCGCCACCGGCGCCGTCATCTACACCATCCCCGCGCTGCTCGCACGGAAGACGAACGCACCCGTGATGATGCGCATCACGCGCGAGGAGGAGCAGTACATCGGCGGCATTCGCCCCGGGGTGCACGGGCGCGTCAAGGCCGGCTTCGCAAGCGACGGCCGCCTCGTCGCGCTCGACGTCTTCACCCTCGGCGAGAATCACGCCTACGAGGCACAGGGCGATGCAATCAGCTCGGGGCGCATCATCTCGCTCCTCTATCAGCCTCAGGCCATGCGCTTCCGCGGCGCGACCGTGCTCACGAACACCCCGCCGCGGCGGGCTCAGAGCCAACCCGGTGGGCTACAGGGCGTCATGCTGATGGAGCCGGTGATGTCGAAGGCCGCCCGCCAGCTCGGCATCGATCAGGTGGAGATCCGTCGCATCAACGCGCCCGCAGGAAAGGCCAAGTTCGGACCGCCCGCAGGCAACGGCGAGCTGCAGTACAGCACGAGCTCGTTCATGCGCGAGGCGCTCGCCCGCGGCTCCGAGATGTTCGACTGGGAGACCCGCAAAGCGCGATCGGGCCAACGCCAGGGCTCGAAGGTCCGTGGCGCCGGCGTCGCGGTGAGCTCGTTCGTCGGCGGCTCGGTCGGGTTCGACGGGCTCTTCGTGATCAGGCCCGATGGGCGCATGTACGTGCAGTCGGGTGTGGGGAACCTAGGCACCGAGTCCTACTCGGACGTGCACCGCGTCGCCGCCGAGATGATGGGGATGCCGTGGGAGAAGGTGGCCATCATCTGGGGCGACACGTCGCAGCACCTGCCGTGGACGTGCGTTTCCGGCGGCAGTCAGACCACGCACGCGATGTCGCGAGCAGCGCACGCGGCGGCCTCGGATGCGATCGCCAAGGCGAAGGAGATCGCGGCCCGCACGCTGGGCGGCAACGCCGCGTCGTATCGCGTGGCGAACGAGCGCGTCTCCGACGGGACGCGCACCATGACGCTGGCCGAGGTGGCCCGCCGCGCGATCGCGCTGGGCGGCAAGTACGACGGACACGAGCTCCCCACGAACATCAATCGAGTCACCACCGTGGCAGCCAGCGCGCTCGCCGGGCGAGGGCTCATGGGCGTGGCGCGTGACGACTACGGACGCGACGGGGGCACGTTCTCGTTCGTGGCCGGGTTCGCAGAAGTGGAGGTCGATGTCGAGACGGGCCAGTACCAAGTGCTCGACTACATGGCGGTGGGTGACTCGGGCACGATCATCCACCCCCGCGCCTACGGCGGGCAGGTGCTGGGCCGTGGAGTCCTCGGTATGGGGCACGCACTCGCGCAGAAGACCGTGTACGACCAGCACTACGGACTGCCGGTCGCGACGCGGCTCTACCAGAGTCGCCCGCCGACGATCCTCGACGTGCCGCGCAACATGAAGTGGGAGGCCGTCAATCTGCCCGACCCGGAGACGCCCGTCGGCGCGCGCGGCATCGGCGAGGCACCCGTCGGCGCCGGCGCGTCGGCGATCCTCAACGCACTCGCGGCCGCGCTCGGCGATGACGTCATCCGGCGCGCGCCCGCGACGCTCGACAACCTCCTCATGGCGCTCGAGCACGGCCGACCCATGCAGGAACCGCTGACGGCCCACATCTGAGGAGGACGCCATGGCAACCATCCACGATGTGATCGCTCCGTTCCAGCTCTTCCAGCCCACCAACCTCGACGACGCTCTCGACCTTTTGGACGAGCACGGCGAGGCGGCGATGGTCATCGCCGGCGGCATGGACTCGCTCGACTGGCTCAAGGACCGCCTGCGCCAGCCGCAGGTGGTCGTCGAGCTCAGCCAGGTCTCGGAGCTCCGCGGCATTCGGGAAGTCGACGGCGGCCTGGAGATCGGCGCGATGACGACGCTGACCGAGGTGGCCGAGCATCCGGCGGTCATCGACCGTTTCAAAATCCTCTCCGACGCGGCGGCTTTGGTCGCGTCCCCGCAGATCCGCAACCAGGGAACGCTCGGCGGCAACATCTCGCAGGACACGCGCTGCACGTACTACCGACGTGGCTGGGCGTGTTATCGCGCGGGCGGCAACACGTGCTACGCCGACACGCCCACGGCGATCAACCGAGAGCACGCGATCCTCGAGGCGAGTCGGTGCGTGGCCGTGAATCCCTCGGATACGGCGCCTGCCCTCATCGCACTGGACGCCGAAATGGTCATCCGGCGCGGCGGCCGCGAGCGTGTCGTCGAGGCCGATGACTACTTCGTCGGACCCGACACCGACATCCGGCACCTGAACGTGCTCGAGCCGCGAGACCTCCTGACGACGATTCGGATCCCCGCGACATGGGCCGGCGCGCGCTTCTATTTCGAGAAAGTGCGTGACCGCATGGTGTGGGATTTCCCGCTCGTGAACGTCGCCTCGGCGGTGCGCGAGAGCGGTGGCCGCATCGTAGACGCGCGCGTCGTGGTCGGCGCGGTCGCGGCGCGCCCGCTGCGCCTCAGGGCCGTCGAGCGGGCAGTCACCGGGCAGGCGCTCGACGAAGCCACGGCCGAGCGGGCGGGCGAGATCGCGATCCGTGGGAATCGGCCGCTGCGCTACAACGGCTACAAGGTGCCGCTCATGCGGAACCTGGTGCGCCGCGCCGTGCGCGGTGGAATGGGCGCAAGCAACGCATAGGGCTGAGCTTGCCTCTGCGCGACGAAGGGTCGCGGCGGACATGTTTCACGTTTTCAGCGAGGCTCACCCCATGGACATCACCCGTCGTGACGCACTGATTCTGTCGGGCTCGACTCTGGCCGCGGCGTCCATGGGCGTCCTGCGACCCGCAGGCGCGACTGGCCAGACCGCGCAGCAGCAGACCCAAGAATGGCCGAACACGTTACAGGAGGCGCCGCTCCGTGAGGGCTTTCCGGTGCCCCTTCCGCTCAACGCGGACGGATCGGCGCCGGAGCACCCCGAGAGCGCGGCGGGCCCGATCGAGGGGCGGCTGATGTGGCAGACCCCCGACCGTACGACGCCCCCGGGAGACCCCGACTACCGCAACATGGCGATCCGCGTCGACCCCCGGGGCCTCGCGCGGATGCGCGGTACCCTGCGGTTCTCCGACCTCGAGCGCCTCCCTCGCGTTTCGGGTACGTACCTCCTCCAGTGCGGAGCGCCTACGCCTCGCGGTATCGTCAAATGGACCGGGGTTCGCTTCAGCGACTTCGCCGACATGATCGGTTTGGTGCCTGGTGCGCAGTATGCCCGCTTTCTTGCACGCGATGGCGCCTACGTGGACGAAGACGTCGAGACGCTCCGGCATCGGCAGGTGATGCTGGCGTGGATGATGAACGACCAGCCGATTCCCGCCGACCACGGCGCGCCGCTCCGGCTCATCATTCCGTTCCGGTACGGCCGGCGAAGCATCAAAGCCATCACGGAGATCGTATTCGGCACGCCGGCGCTACCGCCCCCGCCGACGACGGCATAGTCGCGCGGCGCACTCGGTGAGGTCTCGCGACGACGGCCGTCGTCTTCCCGTCGGTCGAGCCCTCGAACCAAGGCGTGTCGGCAGGTGCCTCCCTGTCGTGCTCATGCTGGCGCACGCAGGGTGTGAGGCGCCCCCCGAGCCTCGCCCGCGCCCCCCCGAAACGACGACGGCGTGGCGCCCACTCGGCACCTGGTCCGGCCGAGGCGACCTGCAGACCGAGTCGTTCGACGTCACCACCGGCGCGCTGCGTCTCGTGTGGGTCACCACGGGCGAGGCGACGACAGGAGCCGGCCCCCTGCGCGTGTCGCTGTATAGCGCCATCAGCGGGCGGCCCCTGCAGACCATCGTCGACACGGTCGGAGTGGGCACGGACACCGTGCCCTTCGCCGACGAGCCTCGCGTGTCCTACCTGGAAGTCGAGTCCGACGGGGTGGAGTGGCGGCTCGTGTTGGAGGAGGCGGTTGTGGCCGTCGGGTCGCGGTGAACCTCTTCGCCGCGCCGCGGTAATGACCTGAGCATGTCGCGGCGAAGACGAGGGGGCGGTTGCCCCGATCGGCGTTTCGCCTTACCTGTGTCTCATCATCTCAGGCTTACCAACCTGGAGGCTCAATGCGTTTGACCCCCGCATCCCTGCTCGGCTGCACCCTCGGCATTCTGCTCGCGGCCGCCCCTTCCCTCTCGGCACAGGGGCGCGGACAGCAGGCGCCGCCGCAGCTCGTCACTCCAGCCGACGCGGAAGGATTCATCATCGTCACGCCGGAAGCACTCGCGGCTTCGTTCAGGACGGGCACCGGGCGACAGAGGCTTCTCTACGGCAACCCCAGCCAGCCCGGCCTCTACGTCATCCAGCTCGTTTGGGAGCCGGGGTCGGGAAGCACGCCTCACACGCACAACGAGGCGCGGCTGATCAACGTGCTCGAGGGCACCTGGTACGTGTCGACGGGTGAGGCGGCCCGTCACTACGATCCCGCCAACACGATTCCGGTGACGGCCGGCACGTTCATCTACGAGCCCGCCGATGGCATCCACTACGACCTGTCCAAGGACGAGCGCGTGGTCGTGCAGATCATGGGCGTGGGGCCCGTGCGGACGACGGGCATTCCGCACGACACGCTCTCGACGCGCTAACCGGGAGCTTCTCGATGGCCGCCCCCGGGGACCTTCGGGTCCTCGGGGGATCTTCGTTTCAGGGCCCCTTCAACGTCCGGATGCCGTCTCGATGGGGTTCGTCAGGGTCCCCACCCCCTCGTACGTGCAGACCGAGATATCGCCCGGCTTCAGGAAGATCGGTGGGTTCCGCGCGGAGCCGACCCCCGCAGGACTGCCCGTCGCGATCACGTCTCCCGGCCGTAGCGTCAGGATATTCGACGCGTAGACCACCTGGTCGAACACGTCGTGGATCATCAGCGCCGTATTCGCTTCCTGGAAGAGCGCGCCGTTGATGACGTACTGGACGGCGAGGTTGCGCGGGTCGCCGACGAACTCCTTGGGCACGATGAAGGGCCCGAGTGGGCCGAACGTGTCGTGCGACTTGGTGATCAGCCAGTCAGAGCCGTAGCGCTCGTCGCCACGCCCCCCCCGGTCGGATACGTCCAGCTCGATTGTGTAGCCGAAGATGTAGTCGTTGGCCTCCGCGAGCGGGACGCGCGAGGCAGCGCGTCCGATCACCGCGCCGAGCTCGCACTCCGAGTCGATGCGGTCGCGGCCCACGGGGAGGAGCACGGCCTCGCCGTCGGCGATGACGCTCGAGGAGGCCTTCAGGAACATGTACGGGTTCCAGCGGTTGTCGTCGGCGGCACGTTCCCAGATGCCCGGCGAGCTGGTCGTGGTGGGCGTCGCGAACCCCGGAGGCGGCGCGCCGGCGACGAGAGCGGGCGGACCGCTCTCGAGCCCAGCCATCTCGAGCGCGTGCTCGCGGTAGTTGAGCGCGGTGTTCACCATGTTCGTGGGATACATGATGGGCGGCAGCGTCTTCAAAGCGGTCAGGCTGTGCACGTATCCCGGACGGGACTCGGTCGATTCGACCGAGCCCACGATCTCTTGGATGCGCGTGCGAACCCCTTGGTCGTACCGCACGATCAAGTCCTTCATATCCGCCGGCGCGGCCACACGCTCGCCGGACGTGCCCACGACGAGGTCGGCGGCCGCCAGGTCGATGACGACCGAGTCGTCGAGCACGACGCCCACGAAGTGCGTTCCCCCCAGCTCGAACGTGCCCAGCTTGAACGGCGTCGTGGATGGAGTCGGGGGCTCGGCGGACGTGCATCCTGCGGCGAGCACGGCAGCGAGAATCAATCTCTTCATCGGGTCATCCTTCGGGTTTCATGTCGCAAACAGGGGTGCCGTCCTGAGCTTCGCCCATGGGGGCGACAAAACGCGGGCAGGAGGATGCGGCCGAGGCGGAGTGCGCGCCAGTCCGGAAGCGCGGGACGCCAGTCTAGACGGGCGTTCCGACGTCCGGGTCCCCGAGTAGCAGAATCCGTTTCCTGAGCCGTCGCATTATGGGCGCCGGACCCGTGAGGAGCACTGTGTTCCCCGCCACCCGGGCGCGGAGTCGGAGGATGTGGAAGTTCAGGGTCGTCCAGAGCGTCGCGCGAAAGACGAGGTCGTCGCCCTGCCGGTGAGGGGGACGGAATCCGAGATCGGGAATGTGGTAGTCGAGGAGTGTGTCCACGTCGCGTAGATCCGGGAAAGAAATCCGGAGTGTCGTGAGCATGAAGCTGTACGTCCCCATGACGACCCACAGCACGGCCAAACCGGTCGATCCGAATGCAAGCGAACGATGGGCCGACCATAGGTGCCTCACCTGTGCGACGGCCCGCTCGGTAGTCGAGGGGTCACTTACATGCCGGCGAATACTCCCCGGAAACGCCGCCTCCAGCATCAAGCGATTTCGGCGTCGCGTGTCGACCTCCGAGGCGACGGATGGTTCGAGCCCAGATAGGGCGCGTCCCTCCAGGAGAGGTCGCTCTGCCCAGATCAACTCGTTGAAGGCACGGCGTTTGCTGCGGTGCGTCGCATTGTGAGCGCTCGTATCCGCCGTGACGGTGTCCCAAGCAACGACAGCTTCACGAGTGGGCCGATCCAGGGCCTCCCAGACCTGCTGGTGGGCCGGCGTGACGTGCACCTGCAGCGCCTCGACGATGACATTGGGCTCAGCGACATCCCGCTCGAAGAGCCGATACGGCCGGTTGGCGGCATCCACACCCACCCAAAAACAGAGCGCTGCAGAGAAGGGGACGATGACTGACGTAAGTACCAAAGCTTCGCCCAGCCCCCGCGTCGGCGGCGGCAGCACGTCGATGCGCTCTACCGCGCCTAGGCGACGGCGCGCAGGCGTGCTATCCGCCGATGGCTCCTCGATCGCTCCGCCGGCGTACAGCGACGGAATCCTGTAGATCACCTGCTTCTGCAGGATGTTCTTCAACTCGACCTCGCCCACCCGGATCGGCTGCACCGCCGCGTTGGCCCCGATCGCGTGGTATACCGCTTCCGACAGGCAGATGCCCCCGGGCTCGCACAGCGACTCGAGTCTGGCAGCCACGTTCACCCCGTCACCGAACAGATCGTCGCCCCGCACGATCATGCCCCCGAGGTGGATGCCGATGCGGAGCACGATCCGCTCGCCGGGCGCCTTGTCCTCGTTGCGGTCACGAATCCGCGTCTGCACGTCGATGGCGCAGGTGACCGCAGTCGCGGCGGAAGTGAACTCCGCCAGCATGGCGTCCCCCATCTTCTTCAGGACCCTGCCGCCGTGCACGGCAACGTTGGCGGCGAGCACGTCATCACACTCGTCGAGCAACCGCAGCGCCCGGTCCTCGTCGACGTGCATGAGTCGCGAGAAGCCCACCATGTCCGTGAACATCACGGCTGCGAGCCTGCGGGTCTCGGCTATGTTCGCGTTCGACGAGCTCATATCCCTCGACGCTTGGCGGGACGTCGATGGGCATTGGAAGCGATCGCCGCGCTTCGGGCAAGCCCCGCGCCGACCGGGCCCGCGGATGATCACTAGCGGGCACACAAGTCCGGCGCCCACATGCGGCAGAGCCCGCCCGGTCTTCGACCGTGCGGGCTCGCAATCCCCTCGGACTCGAGTGGGCCTGGGTAGACTCGAACTACCGACCTTGCGCTTATCAGGCGCACGCTCTAACCACCTGAGCTACAGGCCCGGGTTCCGTGTTTGCCGGCCAGCCTGGGGCAAACGGGCCGGAAAGGTACCCTCGGACCCAGACCCGTTCAACCGAGCGCTCGATCGACCGCCCGCCCAGGGCGCCGCCCTCACGGTAGGCCGGACGCCACCTCCGTGACCGGCCTGGCGCTACCGCTGCATGCGGGCTTCGAGCGCGTCCAGGTAGGTGTTCAACGTGCTCTCGTAGCCGATGAAGAAGCGCGCGACCAGCCTGAACACGGGGTTGTAGATCAAGCCGTTCTCCGTGATCGTGACCTGGGTCCCACCCGGTTCCGGTGCGAGCTCGTACGTCCACGTGCCGCCGAACCCCAGACCCTCGTCGACGATGCGCGTCACGAGCCGTGTCGGCGGCTCCACGCCCGCCATGGCGAAGGTCATTGCGCCAGAGGGTCCTTCCTCGCGCCACGCCGGCCACCCGTCGATGGCATCCAGGCGCACCGCTCGGTCGATGTCCGTCCGCCAGCTGTCGAATTCCTCCACGCCGGTGATCACGTCCCAGACTTCTTGAGGCGTGCCGAGCACGACGTTCGACACCGTCGCGGAGTGGCCTACCGGCAAGAGGTACCCGATGCCCAGGGCCACGAGGCCGAGGGCGACGATTCCTCCCACGGTCCAGCCGAGTACTCTCGCGACTCGTCGCATCAGAAGCTCCTCCCCACGCTAATGGACAGACGTGGATCGTGACGGGCTCCCCACACTTTGCTCACCGAACCCACGACCGGTCCAATGCGGGAGCGGATGCCACCGGAGAGCGCCCACCCCGTCATGGGCCGAGAAAGTGGGAAACGCCATTCATCCCTCGCCGCACCGACGTCGACTCCGCCGCGCAAGAACCAATCCCTGGCGGGTTCCCAGCGAACGCCCACACGGGCGACCTGGACCACGCCTCCGGAGAGCTCTTGGCTGCCGAGTCCCTGGAACGTCGCGTGGGTCGTCCGAAACACCGTGGATCGGTGCGCGCCACCGAGCGAGTAGCTCCGATGGCTCGGCAACCCGCTCACCCGAGCATGGCCGATGAAGGTTCCCACATCCACGGTCACTCCGGTCGCCACGGGTAGGTAGGCGAGTGCGTCCAACGTCGAGTTCGCGAATCGGCCGCGCACACCCCGAACGCTTCCCCACTCGAGTCGCCCCGACGCGTCGATCCCGCTGCGAGGGAAGTCGATGCGATCGAGCGTCTCGTGGTCGAAAACGGTCGCAGCCAACCAGGACTCCACCGAAGTCCCGGCTTGCACGCTCGCTCCTTCGTACGCTAGCTCGGCACCCAGGTAGGCGGAGCGGGTCGGCGAAAATCCGATCGAGCCTGCGACGCTGGTGATGTCGAACGTGGTGACACCGAGGGACGCCTGCGCCCAACCCACGCTCGCACCGAAGTCGACGCGGCCCGTAATCCACAGGCGCCGCCGTGTCGAAACCGAGACCAGAGTCTCCTCACCGACTCGGAGGTCGAGCCGTGATACGGCGCCCAGGCTCCCCACATTGTGCACAGTCGCGGTGAAGAGCAGCGCCGCACGTCGTTCGTCGTCGTAGCGGAAGCCCACCGCCAGTCGGTCGCGGGGCCGCTCCTCCACACTCACCACGAGCGCGGCACCATCACCCTGCCCTTCCAGACGGAACCGGACCAGCCCGAACAGGCCCGAGCTCTCGAGCTCCGAGAGTCCGGCATCCACGTCCTCGTGTCCCACGTAGTCGCCTTCCCCGATCTCGAGCTCCCGGCGGATGAGCTCGGTCATGCGGGGATCCGTGGTACCCTCGATAGAGATGCCCGTGATGAGCACGGAGTCGCCCAGGAAATCGGCAGGCACGCCCACCCGCGACCGTGCGGGGGGCCGCGCCGTGGCGGCGCGCAGAGACCGCTCGTGCGCGAGCGTCGCTTCCTCACCGCGCGCGATCCACTCGTCCACCCTGTCGAAGTCGAAGCTCGAGAGGTCGTCGACCGTGGGCACGATGAGGACGTCGCAGATCTCGCGCTGCGCCAGCGTCGACTCGAGCATGCTGAGGGATGCGAGTTGAGACAGCACGTCGACGAACGACAGCAGCTCCTCCGCGGAGTCGATCGGCTCGGACACGTCGCTGCAGATGACGAAGTCTGCGCCGAGGTCTCGTGCATCGACGGCGGGCAGGTTGCGGCTCAGCCCTCCGTCCACGAGCAGGCGTCCGTCGAGCACGATCGGCTCCACCGCTCCAGGAAGTCCGGCGCTCGCGCGCAGCGCCTCGGCGAGCACACCCGCGCGCAGGGGAACGGCCTCGCCAGTCTCGAGGTCGGTCGCCACCGCCCCGAACGGCCGCGGCAAGTCGGCGAAGCGCCGGGTCGTGGATGCGCGCCACGTCACCTGCTCGAGCAGGCGCAGCGCGTTCGAACCGATGATGGCCCCCGACGGCAACTCCACCCGCACGCCTTCCAGGGGCACCGAGAGGATCGCCCGCTCGTCGTGGCGCTTCTGGTCGAGCGAGCGCCGCTCCCTCGGCATCGCGTCGCTGAGGAGCCCCGGCCAGTCGGCGGCGCGAATCACGCCCTCGATGGAGTCGACGGACAGTCCGAGTGCGTACATGCCGCCGACCACCGCACCGATGCTCGTGCCCGTCACCACGTCCACGCGCACGCCCAAACGCTCGAGCGTACGCAGGACCCCGATGTGCGCGATGCCCTTGGCGCTTCCGCCGGAGAGCGCGAGGCCGATGCTGGTGGGGGCGGTCGCCTGCGGCGCGGCGGAGAGTGGGGCGGAGAATGCGAGCGCCAGGCTGAACGCGACTGCGATCACCAAGCCCTTCTGAACGACGTCTTTCGAACGGCCCCCTATCCGCCGGCGACCGGCGGCACCGCCTGCATGAGGAGCTCGAAGGCGCGTCTCAGGGCGCGTCCCCCCTCCGACGCGCCGGTGTACCGGCCGATGCGCACCACGACGAGGTCGTGAGTGGGGATGATCGTCGCGCTCTGACCCCCCGCGCCGTTCATCTGGTAGGCACTCTCGGGAATGGGCATCCGACCGTCGGTGTTGACCCAGAAGTGAGATCCGCCGTATTGGAGGCGCCCATCCGCGACCCACGCAGGCGCGGTCTCGGAGGCGTACTCCACCCACCCCTCGGGTAGCAGGCGCTCTCCGTTCCACACGCCGTCCTGGAGGTAGAGGTTGGCGAGTCTCGCCCAGTCGCGCGCCGGCATGAGCGCGCGTCCCTGACCCAGGAAGTTGCCGTACGGATCCGTCTCGATGACCGCGTCTCGGATGCCGATCTTGTCGAACAGCGCACGCTGCGGAAACGCGTGATAGTTCTCGCCGCGCCCCTCGACGGCGAGCCGGATGAGGTAGCTGGCCAGGACCGGGTCGGTGTTCCGGTACCGTCCCACCGTGTTCGGCGGCCACTGCTGCGGCCGGGTGGCCGCCCACGCGTACGAGTTCGCGCTCCCCGTATAGAGCCAGAGATGGTCCGGGTAGCCGATCGACTCGTCGTAGTCGGGATCCCCAGGCGCGCGGATGCGGAGCCCGCTCGACATGCGCAGGATGTCGCCGATGCGGATCTGCTGCCGCGGGTCGCCCGGCGTCTGCCACTCGGGCACCGGTGCAGACTGCCAGAGCTCGTATTCGCCCTGCTGGATGAGCACGCCCATGAGGGTGCCGGTCAGACTCTTCGTCATCGACCAGCTCTCGAGCGGCGTATGGATGTCGACCTCGGGATCGTAGCGCTCGCCGAGAATGCGTCCCTTGTACGTCACGAGCAGGGCGAGCGTCCGCGCCTCGGGAGGACCGAAACCCTCGTCGAGCGCCTGGGTCACCCGGGCCATGTCGACTTCCGCGGGCCAAGGCTCGGCGGGGAGCAGGTCACCCATCGGCCATGGCGTCGACTCGGCGGGCGGCAGGTTCCGCGGCACGTCGCTCGGCGTGAAGTGCACCGAGTCCTCGCCGATCGCGAGGGGCACGCACCCCTGGTTCTTGTACCTCTTCGCGGTGCGCACCACGCCGTCCGGGAGCGTCAGGCTGACGAGCTGGCGCTCGTAGTCCACGAGCGTGTCCACCACGTGGTGCCGCTCCTCGAACGGGCTGGTGAAGCCCCCGACGTTCGCGGCCGCGTCCGCGGGATCGAGCCCCGTGAGGAACACCGCAGAGCACATCGTGCTCGCGAACCCCGCGGTCTGGTGGTGCAGCGTCTCGCCGGGGGGAAGCTCGTAGGGCGTGTCCAGCTCGAAGGAGTCCGCGCGCGCGAACAGCCGCGCACGGGCGTCGTCCGCGCCGGTCGAGCCCGGGGTGGCAGCATCACCGCCGCACCCGACAGCGACGACCAGAATCGACATCCATGCCTGACGCGCGGTCATCTTCGTCCTCCTTGCGACGTCTCCGCCGCCTGTTCAGCGTCCCAAGTGTTCGCGGAAGAACGCGACCGTGCGCGGCCACGCCTGTTGCGTCGCGCGCATGTTGGCGCCTTCCCTGTCCGCCTGCGCGCGCAGGAAGCCGTGGCCCGCCCGGTCGTAGATCGCTACCTCGTACGTCTTGCGGAGCGGGCCCATCGCGTTCTGCGCAGTCGGAATGGTCGCGTTCACGCGTTGATCGTCCGCACCGTAGAGCCCGAGAACGGGAGCGTTGATGCGCGCGTAAGCAGCGGCATCCGCAGGCGACGTTCCGTAGTACACGACCGCGGCCCCGAGCTCGGGCTTGTGCACGGCGTAGGCGAAGCTCGTTGCACCGCCCCAGCAGTAGCCGACCACTCCGATGCGACCCGAAGCAGCGGGGATCGTGCGCGCGTAGGCGTAAACGGCATCCAGACGCCGCATGGACTCGTCGGAGGTGAGGCCCCGAACACCAGCCACCACGTCGTCGCGGCTGGCATAGGCCGCGGTGCCGCCACCCCCCGGACCCATCCCCGAGAGCAGGTCGGGCGCGATCGCGATGAAGCCGTCGGCGGCCAGTTGGTCGGCCACCCCGCGGATCCAGTCGGTCAGTCCGTAGATCTCCATGATGACGATGACGACCGGAGCGTTGTCCCGGCGCTCCGGGTAGACCACGAACGACCGGATGGGCGTCGGACTCCCGGGAAGCGGCACGTCCACCCACTCCCCGTGTCGCGGCGAGGAGTTGAGCCGCGCGGGCGACCCTGGCTCGTCAGGCGGCAATTGCGCGCCTGCCGGGAGCGCGTGAAAAGCCGCGGCCCCACAGAGGGTCAGCAGGACGAAGAAGTGGCTGGTGTGCAGGGCTCGGGTTCGCATCGTTCTCTCCGTGGGGCGTCGACCGTGGCACCCCACCCAGGGGGCGCTTCCTCACCTCGGCGCCGATCGAATCATCCTACGAGGCTTCGCCCGTATCCACCACCGCCCGCCCGGCCCGGCGCGCTTGCAGCCCTTCAGCGGATCCCCTCGAAGAGATCCGTTTCGCGCGCGCGCCCGCCGTTCACCAGGCTGAGCGCGCGGTAGTACTCCTGCGTGCCCCAAATCGCGCGATGGTCCTCAGGGGTCAGGCGCGCGAGCGCTCCGTACTCGGCCATCTGCGTGCGGTGACACTGCACGGCGCGCCACACGGTCTCCCAATGATCGGATGCGTCGACGGCCGCGGTCACCGACCACTCCGGCCACCCCACAGAAGCGCGAACGCCCCCGTCGACGGTCATCTGCAGCGACTTGAATGCCCGCTGATAGGTGGCCCACCGGCGCTCGCTGTTCACCATGTAGTAGAACTTGAGCACGCGGTGGGGGCCCTGTTCGTCTCCGGCGAGCGCCTCGCCCGACATGGCTCGGATCACGGCAGCCAGCGTCAGCTGGCTGATCGCGATGTGGTCGGGGTGCCCATAGGCGCCGAACGGATCGAAGGTGATCACCACCTGGGGACGCAGCTCGCGCACATGCAGCGCGATCCGGGCCGACGCCTCCGACGGGCTCGCCTGGTCGAGCGCTCCATCCATGTAATCGAGGAAGTGGAGATGGCGGACGCCGAGCACGTCGACGGCAGCCCGGACCTCTCCTTCACGGATGCGCCCGAGTGCCTCGAGACCCGGGTGCGGCTCCGATCCGTCTCCGTGACGACCTCGCTCGCCGCGCGTAGCCACCACGAGGGACACCTCGACTCCTTCCGCCGCGGCCCGCGCGAGCGTGCCGCCGAAGCCGAGCGACTCGTCGTTCGGGTGCGCGGCGACGCACATGAGGCGAAGGCGTTCCATCGCCTTCACCGCACCGACATGCGGTCCATGAAGTCGCGCTCGGACTGGGTGAGGCTCGTCGGACCGTCGCGCTCGGCCTTGTCGAGCAGCCGCTCCACCTCACCGCGGTTGAGCTCGTGCATGGACGCCACGGAGATCCCGCGCCAACGCGCCAGCGCCACTTGGTCGCCGACGGCGCCGCGAGGCGCCGAGTCCGGGCGCATCTTCTGCTGGAACTCGCGCTTCGCCTGGCCCTGATGCCAGGCTGCCCACTTCAGGTAGGCGAACGCGAACACCGCACCCCCGAGGTGCGCGAAATGCGCGATGCCGTTGCTCAACCCGCCGAATCCCTGGACGAGCGACAGCACGAGATACGCGCCAATGACGACCCGTGCCTCCAGGGGAACGGGGATGGGGAAGACGATCATGCGCTCGTGCGGCCAGAACATCGCGAAGCCCATCAACACGCCGTACACGGCCCCCGAGGCGCCGACCACAGCCGCGTCGCGGGCGAAGACGAAGCTCAGCACCGCGCCGCCGAGCCCTGCCAGGAAGTAGAGCGTGAGGAAGCCCCTGCTCCCGAGCCGCGACTCCAGTCGGGGGCCGAAGAATGCCAGCCCGACCATGTTGAAGAACAAGTGCATGAAGTTCGCATGCACGAACATGTAGGTGACCACGCTCCAGGGCCGCGCCAGAGCCGCCGGCGGGAAGAGGGCGAGCAGCACTGCGAGGTCCCGGCTCACCGACGTCAGCAAGTAGATGGCGACGTTCGCGCCGGTGAGCCATCCGACCCACTTCGTCAGGAACACGGGATGGCCCTATAGACGAAAACCGCCCCGGCCGTCACGGCCGAGGCGGTCCGGACTCGGGTGGCCGTCCGACGGCGACCTACCAGAGCTCCTCGTCTTCCTCTGCGTACCACTCCTCCTCTTCTTCCTCGTCATCCTCGGAGTCCTCGTCGTCCTCGTCCTCGTCGTCCGAGTCTTCGTCGTCCGAGTCTTCGTCCCAATCCTCGTCGTCCTCGCTCTCGTCCCAGTCCTCATCATCCTCCTCCTCGTCCTCATCGTAGGCGAGGGCAACGGGACCCAGAACCTCTTCCTCCTCGAACAAGACCGAAGAGTTCATCTCGGAGCCTCCCTGGCAGGACGTCTCGCGGAGCGTCGGAGCATGGCCGACCGCTCGCTCATTGCCGCGAAAGTATACCTGGCCCTCGGGTTGTCAACGCCGAAACGGGACGAAAGTAGGGCCCCTCAGGGGGCCCCTGCCGACGGCAGCTGGTACAGGGTCCGGTGCTCGATCTGGAACGTGACATGCTCGATGCCGTGCGCCCTCATGCGGGTGCGGATGTTCTCGAGGATGCGGGTGTGCTCACGCGGATCATCGATGACGCCGTGGGCCGCAAGCGCGACGAACCCGCTCGTCAGCGTCCATACGTGCACGTCGTGCACTTCGTCGAGGCCTTCGACGCCAGCCAGGTCCGCCAGGATGCCCTTCATGTCGACGTGCGCGGGCGCGGACTCGAGCAAGATGTCGGTCGCCTCGCGCACGAGCCCCCACGCTCCCCACAGGATCAGGAGTGCGATGAGGATCGAAGCGATCGGATCGGCCGTCGTCCACCCGGTCGCGAGAATGATGACGCCGGCGGTAATCGCGCCGACGGAGCCGAAGAGGTCGCCGAGCACGTGCAGATAGGCACCGCGCACGTTGAGGTTGTCGTGGGCGTGGCTGTGCAGGAGAAGCGCACCCACGACGTTGACGCCGAGACCGACTGCGGCGACGCCGAGCATGAGCGCACCGTTCACCTCCACGGGCGATGCCAGTCGCTCCCAGGCTTCCAGCAGGATCAGCCCGGCGATCACGAGCAGCGTGGCCCCATTCACCAGGGCCGCCAGGATCTCGAGGCGTACGTACCCGAAGGTGCGCTTGGTGCTCGGTGGCCGCTTGGCGAGCCGCATCGCGAACACCGACAGCGCGAGCGCGGCCACGTCCGTGAACATGTGGCCGGCGTCCGCGAGCAGCGCGAGAGAACCCGACAAGATGCCGCCGACCGCCTCGGCGACCATGAAGACCGCGGTGATCGCGAGCACCCAGGTGAGGCGGGTGCTCAAGGCTCCGCGTCGGACCGTCTCGGGACCGTGGGTGGGGCCGTGATGGTGGCGGCCGGGGCCGTGACCGTGGGTGTGACCGCCGGCAAGCGCGTGGTCGTCCGCGGGGGCTGCGTGGGGCGTCATGGCGCGACGGTGCGAATCATCGAGAGGCTGTCGAAGCGCCGAAGTCGACGTTCTGGATCCAGTTCGTCATGACGCGGATCTCGCGCCGCACGCTCGGGCTGCTCCGGATCATCACGAAGCGGCCGTCGGGGAGCACGTCCCAGTTCCGTTCGTTGGAGAAGTCGAAGTCGCCTGTGAAGAGCGCCGTGGCAGATCCCGTCACCTCGAAGCGGGTCCCTCCTCGGACGGGCACCGCCATGATCGAACCGCCGCTCCGGTAGTAGATCTCCGATCCGTCGGCAGACCACCGGGGCTCCAGGCCGCCGCCGCGCGACACGAGGGTCGCGGGGGGCGCGCCCCCGATTTCGCGGACGTAGACCTCGAGCGCCCCGCTCACGTCAGAGGCGTAGGCGACCCAGCGTCCGTCGGGCGAGGCGATGGCCCACAGTTCCCAATCCGGGGTGACCAGCCAATCCGTCAGCGTGCCGGTACGAACGTCGAGCGAGACGAGGTCTTCGTCGCGTTCGGCCAACATGCGGCCCTCCCTCGGCCAATCGGCCGGGAACCCGAGCGTGGTCACTTGAGTCAGGTCGCCACCTCCAGGCCAGGGAACCCACGCGATCCCTGGATTGGTAGCGAACGCGATCCGGCTTCCGTCGGGCGACCACACAGCATCTAGGTGATACCCACCCGTCGAGACCGGCTGGGCGCGTTGGAGTTCGAGGTCCACGACCCAGATCTCCGGGGGCTGGGGGTCGACCGTCACCGCAACGTAGCGGCCATCAGGAGACACTTCGGGGAACCGATACCCCCGCGGCTCGACGTCGACCGGCGACTCCCGACCGTTGCGGTCGACCAGGACCAGCCGGCGCTCGAAGCCGCCGCGAGCGTAGACCATCGTGCCATCCCGCGACACGCTGAACCGCCCCTGGCTACCTGAGGGCCTCAGCACGTCCCCCGCCACCGGTACCACCGGCCCGGTGACCTCCAGGCGCTCGAGGTCGAAGGGGACGATGCTCACTGTCTCCGGCCCCGAATAGAAGACGATGTGGCCCGTTTCCACATAGTACGGGCGATCGCCGGGCACCAACGCGCGAAACGCACCGGTGGCGAGGTCGACGACCCCGAAGCTGGCTCCGTCGTCCCCGAACCCAGGGGCCACGAGCGCGAGATTCTCGCCGGGGAGGTGTTGGGGCCAGCGGACGGCGAGCCGCCCCGGCTGGACGGCGGCCAGCGCGGCCGAATCGCCGAGGACGATCTCGGTCGGTGTGCCGCCCGCGGCGTTCACGCGAAACAAGCTCGTCGATCTAGAAGACAAGTACAGCGCGTACACGATGGTGTCATCGTCGCCCCAGCTCACGCACGTCGGCGCCCCGGGCTCATCGACGATGCGCGCCGGAATGCCACCGTCGACCGCGACCCGGCGGAGCGCACCCTCCGAGTGGAACCCCACCGACGCTCCGTCCGGCGAGAAGAAGAGCGAGCTCGCTCCTTCGGTGCCTGCGACGGGGCGCGCGTCGAACCCGTCCATCTCACGCACGTAGATGCGTCGGGTGCCGCCCTGTTCGGCGATGTACGCGACGCGCCTTCCGTCAGGCGAGATCTCCAGCGTCGACGGATTGCCAGGCGAGAGCAACTGCTCTTCAGGCAGTACGAACGTCAGCGCCGTGGGCGGCGCGGACGTTGCGATCGAGTCCGGCCGAAGCGCCGCCCCCACCACGAACAGCGTCGCGGTGACGGCGGCTGCGGCGCCCGCGGCGACGAGCCCGACCTTCCACGCACTCCCGCGAATAGGCTGGCCACCGGTCGCCCACCGGAATGAACGGTCCCCGAGAGCGCGCGCAAAGTCGCCTCCGCCCTGGAAGCGATCCGCGGGCACCTTCTCGAGCGCCTTCGCGACGGCCGCGGCGACGTGCGCCGGCACCGCGGGGCGCTGCTCCGTCACCGGAACCATCTGCCCGAGGACGATCCTGCCGAGGATCGCCTGCGGCGTGCTCCCCGTAAACGGCGGCTCGCCCACGAGCATCTCGTAGAGCACGCACCCGAGCGCGTACACGTCCGTGGCCGGGCCGACGTTCCGATCGCCGGTCGCCTGCTCGGGGCTCATGTAGTGCGGGGTGCCGAGGCTGAGGCCAGTCTCCGTGAGGCGGCTCCCCGCTCCCGCACCGAGCGCAAGCGCGATGCCGAAGTCCGAGATCACCGGCTCGCCGTCGTGCAGGAGGATGTTCGCCGGCTTGATGTCCCTGTGGACGATCGCGCTCTTGTGCGCGTTCTCGAGCGCGCCCGCAACCGCCACCGCGATGCGCACGGCCTCGTCGATCGGCAGCTGTCGCTCCCGGTCGAGCCTCTCGCGCAGGCTATCCCCCTTCACGAACGGCATCACGTAGAAGAGGAACGAGCCGGTCTCCCCGGAATCGAAGAGCGGGAGGATGTGAGGGTGCTGCAGGCCCGCGGTGGTCTTGATCTCGGCGAGGAAGCGCTCCGCGCCGACGACCGCCGCCAGCTCCGGCTTCAGGACCTTGAGCGCGACCTTGCGCCCGTGCCTCAGGTCTTCCGCCAGATAGACCGTGGCCATGCCCCCCTCGCCGAGCTCGCGCTCGATGCGGTACCGGCCCTCCAGGGCTAGGCGGAGACGGTCGATCGTGAGGGACAGGGGAAGCTCCAGAACTGGCGCGTCAGCTCCGCCCAAGATGCCCTGGGCGCGCGCCGACAGCCAGCGTGCGGAACCTCGCGACGAACCAGGCCCGCCCCCCGCCCCGCCCTAGGCGGGCCGCGGCCTCCGCCTCATCTTGTGCTCCCCCTGGGACCTCCCACACCAGCCGTCGTGACCAAAGATCCCAACCCGCTGCTCACGGGCGGCCTCCGCATCCCGTTCCACCGGATCCGGGCCGCGCACGTGGAGCCGGGCATCATGCAGGCTCTCGAAGAGGCGCAGGCCTCCGTGGACCAGGTCGCGGGCGATCGCACCCCGCCCACCTGGGCGAACACCATGCAAGCGCTCGACGACACCGTCGAGCGGCTCGCGGAGCGCATCGCGCCCGTCACGCACCTGGTGAGCGTGGCGGAGACGCCCGAGCTCCGCGAAGCCTACAACGCGGTGCTCCCCAAGATCACGGCGTTATGGTCGCGCCTTCCGCTCAATGAAGGACTGTGGGCGCGCGTGAAAGCGTATGCGGCCACCCCCGAGGCACTCGAGCTGACAGGGATCGAGCGCCGGCATCTGGACAAGACGGTGCGCGAGTTCCAGCGCGCGGGCGCAGAGCTCCCGGCGCCGTCCAAGAGGCGACTCGAGGCGATCCGCATCGAGCTGGCCCAACTCGAGCAGTCGTTCAGCGAGCACGTCCTCGATGCGACGGCGGCCTACGAGCTCGTCGTCACGGACGAGTCTCGGCTCGACGGCATGCCTGACGCCGCCAAGCGGCGTGCTCGTGAGAAGGCCAAGGAGAAGGGCAAGAGCGGCTGGCTGCTCACGCTCGACTACCCGTCCGTGGAGCCGATCCTCAAGTACTGCGAGGACCGCGAGCTCCGTCGCGAGATCTTCGTGGCGTACTCGACCCGATGCCGGTACGGCGAGTTCGACAATCGCCCGCTCATCGCGCGCATCCTGCGGCTTAGGGACGAGCTGGCCGAGGTCCTCGGATACTGTGGCTTCCCGGACTATACGCTCGAGGACCGCATGGCGGGGACGGGGAAGCGGGCCATCGACTTCGAGGCTGACCTGGTCGAGCGGACCCGCCCGTACTGGCAGCGCGACGTTGCAGAGCTGCAGGGCCACGCCTCCACCCTCGGCCTCGCGCCGATGGAGCCCTGGGACTCCGCGTTCGTCATGGAGGACCTGCGCAGGAAGCGCTACGACATCGACGACGAGACCCTGCGCCCCTACTTCCCTCTGCCGCGCGTGCTCGACGGTCTCTTCGAGATCGTTCGCCGCACCTTCGGCTTCCGCGTCGAAGAGCGGAAGATCGAGGAAGTGTGGCACGACGACGTACGTTACTTCGAGCTTTACGACGAATCGGACGGAACGCTCGTCGGCGGGTTCTACTCGGACTGGTTCCCGCGTACCGAGAAGCGACCAGGCGCGTGGATGAACCACTTCGTCACCGGAGGCCCACGCCCAGGCGGTCGCTTCGCACCTCATCTCGGGGTGATCTGCGGCAACTTCACGCCGCCGGAGGGCGACCGGCCCGCGCTGCTGACCCACCGCGAGGTCGAGACCACGTTCCACGAGTTCGGGCACCTGCTGCACCACTGCACTTCGCGCGTCGAGATTCGTTCGCGGGCGGGCATCAACGTGGCCTGGGACTGGGTCGAGCTGCCGAGCCAGATCATGGAGAACTGGACGTGGGAGCGCGAAGCCCTCGACGCGTTCTCCGGGCACCACGAAACGGGGGCCAAGCTCCCCGACGAGATCTTCGAGCGCATGTTCGCCGCTCGGCGTTACATGGGGGGCTGGGCTCAAATGCGGCAGCTCTCGCTGGGTACGGTGGACTCGGCGCTGCACACCGAGCTGGCGGCCAAACTGCGGGCCGCAGCAGCGGGGACGACCGGCGATACGCTGGACGCGAGGCAAGGCGAAGAGGTCATGGCGTTCGGTGAGGGACGATTCGCGGCCTTCGCGCCTACCAAGACCTTCGCCCAGTACCACGCGTTGACGTCGTTCTCCCACCTGTTCGCAGGCGGATACGCCGCGGCGTACTACAGCTACCTGTGGTCCGAAGTCCTGGACGCCGACGCGTTCACCCGCTTCAAGCGCGAGGGCATCTTCAATCGCGCGACCGGCCGGTGCTACGTCGACACCATCCTCTCGCGTGGCGACTCCGCGGACCCTGACGAGCTCTTCCTGGAGTTCATGGGGCGGGCACCGGACCCGAGTGCGCTGCTGGAGCGCAATCTGGGGCCGCTCGTCGAGACGTGAGCCTTCGCCGCTTCTCCGCCGCCGTCGGCGCCTCCGTGCTCCTCGCGGCGGCCGCCTGCGACTCCCTCGGTATCGCGTACGGCGACGCCAACAGCGTCATCGCCGTGATGGCCCCGGACCAGTGGGACGAGTTCTCGGATGAGATCTACGCCGCGCTCGAGCAGACCATCGTCACCGTCCGCGACGAGAAGACGTTCACGGTCACGTATCAGGAGCCGTACGGCGACCGGTGGCACGAGCTGAGCCGGTTTCGCCAGCTGCTGCTGGTGGGCAGCCTGGGTGACGCCTGGATCCAGGAGGCGCTCGCAGACGTCGAGCCTCCGGTCAGCGAGCCCGGGCTCTATCGGTCGCAGGACGTGTGGTCGCGCGGGCAGATGCTCACGGTGATGGTGCTCGGGGCCAATCCGGCCGAAGAGATCGTCGAGCAGCTCCCCATGGTCTACGCGCAGCTCGACCAGGACTTCAGGGTCTTCGCGCGCAGCCGCATGTACCAGACGGGCGTCGACACCGCGCTCGCGGACACACTGCTGACCCAAGCCGGGTTCGGCGTCATCGTTCCCGTGGTGTACCGCTGGAGCCGTGCGGACTCGACGTTCGTCTTCCGCAACGACAACCCGGACCCTGCCGAGCTCATCCGTGAGGTCTCGGTGAGCTGGATCAGCCCCATCCCGCCCGAGCTGTCTCCGGACTCCGTGCTCGCGTGGCGCGCGCGGACCGTGGAGGCGTACTACAGCGAGCCGCAGGCGGTCGTCCCGGACGCCATGACTTTCGAGCGGCTCGCGTTCGCGAACTACATCGCACTCGAGATCCGCGGGCAGTGGACGAACCCGCCTGAGCGCGGCTGGCCGGCAGGCGGCCCCTTCATCACGCGGGCCGCGGTGTGCGAAGGGCAGGACCGGGCGTACCTGATCGACGCCTGGCTGTACGCGCCAGGGCTCGAGAAGTACGAGTACATCATCCAACTCGAGACGATTCTAGACACGTTCCGCTGCGGTTGAGCGCTCGCCCGCTGCCGCTCGTGCGGTAGCGGCCGTCCATGGCAGAGCGAATCCCCTGACGGCGATCTCCGGTCCGCGCGTGCCCAACACCTCGGCTCGGCGCCACACGAGGCGTCGTCCAGGCGACGCTCGATTGGCCCGGTCGGACCTGCCCGCTACAATGTCGTCCCCGCGACCCTTCGCCCCGCCGGCGCGACGCCGTCCCCGTGAGCTTCGTCCACCTCCACACGCATTCGGAGTTCTCGCTCCTCGACGGGGCCAACCGCATCGACGACCTGGTCGGCAAGGCCAAAGAGCTATCGATGCCGGCGCTCGCGCTCACCGACCACGGCTGCCTCTTCGGCGCCTGGAGCTTCTACAAGGCGGCCAAGCGCGAGGGCGTGAAGCCGATCGTGGGCATGGAGGCCTACGTGGCTCCGGGCGATCGACGCGACCGCTCGACCTCGGGTGAGGGAGAGCGCGCCTACTACCACCTGGTGCTGCTCGCGCGCGACCGGGTCGGCTACCACAACCTGGTGAAGCTCTCCTCCATCGGATACACGGAGGGCTTCTACCACCGCCCGCGCATCGACCGCGAGGTGCTGGCGAAGCACCACGAGGGGCTCATCGTCACGTCGGCGTGCATGGCGGGCGAGGTCGCGCGCCACCTCCAGGCGGGCGACGCCGCCGGCGCGCGGCGCGCGGCCGAGTGGTACGCCAACCTCTTCGACGGCCGTTACTACCTGGAGGTGCAGGCGCACGAGACGCCCGGGCAGGCCGAGCTGAACGCGCAGATCTTCGCGCTGGCCGAGGAGCTCGGGCTTCCCGTGGTGGCGACGAACGATGCGCACTTTCTTACGCCGTCCGACCACGAGGCGCACGACATCCTGCTCTGCATCGGGCTCGGCAAGGACCGCGGCGATCCGCGGCGCATGCGCTACGACAAGGGCCTCTACTTCAAGAGCCCCGAGGAGATGGCGGCGCGCTTCCCCAGGCGGCAGGACGTGGTCGAGAACACGCTCCGCATCGCGGACGAGGTCGACCTCGTCTTCGACAAGACGTACCACCTGCCCGCGTTCCCGCTGCCCTCGACGCACTCCTCCGAGAACGAGTACCTCGAGCACCTCGCGCTCGAGGGCGCCAAGCAGAGATACGGCGATCCGCTTCCGCCGCATGCGAAGGAGCGCTTCGACTACGAGATGGGAGTCATCCGCGGGACAGGCTACGCGGGGTACTTCCTCATCACGGCGGACTTCATCCGCTGGGCGCGAGAGCGCGACATTCCGGTCGGCCCGGGTCGCGGATCCGCTGCGGGCTCGCTCGTCGCCTACTCGCTGGGCATCACCAACCTCGACCCCATCGAGTTCGATCTCCTCTTCGAGCGCTTCCTGAACCCCGAGCGCATCTCGATGCCGGATATCGACATCGACTTCTGCTTCGAGCGGCGCGGCGAGGTGATCGACTACGTGCGGCAGAAATACGGCAAGGAAGCCGTGGGCCAGATTGTCACCTTCGGAACCATGAAGAGCCGCGCGGTCATCCGCGACGTGGGCCGCGTGCTCGGGTTCGAGCCGTCGGAGACGGACCGCATCGCCAAGCTGATTCCGAACCAGCCTGGCCAGGCGTTCACGGTCCAGGAGGCGCTCGACAAGCTCAAGGAGGTAAAGGACCTCTACAAGCTCGACGAGCGGCACAAGCAGCTCTTCGACTACTCGATGACGCTCGAGGGGCTCTCCCGCCACGCGTCGGTGCACGCTGCGGGCGTCGTGATCGCGCCCGGACCGCTCGACGACTACGTGCCCGTGAGCGTGCAGACCGGGAAGAACGGCGCCGGGTCGGGCGGCGACGCCATGGCCGTGACCCAGTACGACATGAACTGCCTCGACGAGGTGGGCATGCTCAAGATGGACTTCCTGGGCCTCAAGACCCTCACCGTCATCCACGACGCGGTGGAGATGGTGAAGTCGAGGTACGGGCAGCTCGCCCACCCGGACACCGGCGAAGCATTCGCCAGCATGGACGACGTCCCCCTCGACGACGCGTCCGTCTACAAGATGCTCGCGCGCGGCGGCACCCCCGGCGTGTTCCAGTTCGAGTCGAACCTGGCAAACGACAAGCTGCGCGCCATGCGCTGCGACCGCTTCGAGGACCTGGTTGCCACCAACGCGCTCATCCGGCCGGGCCCGCTCGACTCCGGCATGACGGACGTCTACATCGACCGGAAGCTGGGAAGGAAGGCCGTCACGTACCCACACCCGTCGCTCGAGAAGGCGCTCGAGCCGACGTACGGCGTCATCGTCTATCAAGAGCAGGTGATGCGCATCGCGGCGGAGCTCGCGGGCTACACGCTTGGGGAAGCCGACGTGCTACGAAAGGCAGTCGGCAAGAAGAACGCCGAGCTCATCCGCGAGGACCTGGGCAAGTTCGTCGACAAGGCCGTCGCGCGCGGCGTCGACCGGCACGTCGCGCTCGAGCTGTCGACGCAGATCGAGACGTTCGGACCGTACGGCTTCAATCGCAGCCATGCCGCAGCCTACTCCCTCGTCTCGTATCACACCGCCTGGCTGAAGGCGCACTACCCGGCCGAGTTCATGGCCGCGCTGCTGTCGTCCGTGCTCGACAATACGGACAGCGTCGTGAAGTACATCGGTGCTTGCCGTGACTTGCCGCGGCACGTGACCAAGCTCGAGGAGCCGCTCGACGTGCTCCCGCCGGACGTGAACGAGTCCGGGTGGAAGTTCACCGTCACGGACGCGGGCAAGATCCGCTTCGGACTCGGCGCCGTGCGCGGCGTTGGTCACGCCGCCGCGAGCTCGGTGCTCGAGGCGAGGAAGACCCAGCGCTTCACGTCGCTCTTCGACTTCCTCGAACGCATCGACATCCGCGCTTTGAACAAACGCGCGTGCGAGGCGCTCATCGCGGCGGGCGCGCTGGACGCGTTCGGGCACCGCTCGCAGCTGCTCGCCGGCCTCGACTCCGCCTACAACGAGGTGCAGGCTCGACAGGCCGACATCGAGTCGGGACAGGCGTCGCTCTTCGGCGATACGTCCGACATCGTGAAGCGCCCCCCTCCCCTCCCGAACGTGCCCATCTGGCCCGAGCCCGAGCGGCTGGCGCGCGAGAAGGAAGCGCTCGGCTTCTTCATCTCCGGTCACCCGCTCGACCGCTACCGCGAGGTGGTGCGTGCCTACGAGCCCATCGCATCCGACACGCTGGTGGAGCGACCGGGCCGCATGGTCGCACTCCCTTGCGTGGTCACCGCGATCTCGCGGCAGATCTCGCGGCGCGACAGCACCGAGTGGGGAAAGATCACCGTCGAGGACTTCCGCGGCACCGCCACGGTGCTCGCGTTCGGGGAAGCGTGGCAGAAGTACAAGGAGGTGCTCAGGCAGGATGCGGTCGTCGAGATCGTGGGCCGCGTGAGCGGCCGCGAGCGAGACGAGGAGAACCCACCCATCTTCCTCGAGGGCGCGCGCCCCCTCGATGCCGTGGCGCCTGAGCTCGCCGTCCAGATCGAGCTCGAGCTGGGCTCGGACGTCGTCGAGGACGCGTTCGCCGCCGCGAAGCGCGTGATCGCGCAGCATCCGGGCGCGTCCGCGGTTTGGATGCAGGTCCGCCCCGACAACGGCGAGCGCGCACCGCGGCTCAAGTCGCGCTCGCTGCGCATGAGTCCAGACGAAGCCGCGCTCGGTGAGCTGCAGAAACTGTTCGGGCGTGGCAACGTCCGGCTGGTGAGGACCGTGCAGCAGGACGACTCCGAACCGCCCGAGCCGCGGTGGCGTCGCCGCGACGCCCCCAACCCTTGGGAGTCGTGATGAAGCGCTCCGACGTCTTCCGCGCACTCGCTCTCGAGGATGTGAACACGGGCGGGTTCGACGGGAACTGGCTGGGCTCCGGTCCGGAGCTCGAGGTCCGCTCCCCGATCGACGGGTCGCGGCTCGCCACGGTCAAGCAGGTCACCGAGGCCGAGTACGACCGCGTCGTCGACCGCGCGCACACCGCGTTTCTCGAGTGGCGGAAAGTCCCGGCGCCGAAGCGCGGCGAGCTGATTCGCCGTCTCGGCGAAAAGCTGCGCGAGCACAAGAGCGCGCTGGGCGCGCTGGTCACGCTGGAGATGGGGAAGATCCGCGCGGAAGGCGAGGGCGAAGTGCAGGAGATGATCGACGTCTGCGACTTCGCCAACGGGCTCTCGCGCCAGCTCTACGGCCTCACCATGCAGAGCGAGCGACCCGACCACCACATGCGGGAGCAGTGGCACCCGCTGGGCGTGGTCGGCGTCGTCACGGCGTTCAACTTCCCCGTGGCCGTCTGGAGCTGGAACGCGGCGATCGCCGCCGTGTGCGGCGACGCGACGCTCTGGAAGCCCGCCTCGTCGACGCCGCTCACGGCCATCGCGGTGACGAAGCTGGCCGCAGAAGTGTGCCGCGACTGCGGCGCTGACCCCGCGATCTTCTCGCTCGTGATCGGGCGAGGCTCGACGGTCGGCGACCGGCTCCTGCACGACAAGCGCGTTCCGCTCGTCTCCGCCACGGGTTCGTGCGGGGTCGGCAAGCGCGTGGCCGAGGTCGTCGGCCTCCGACTCGGTCGCACGATCCTCGAGCTCGGCGGCAACAACGCCATCCTGGTGACGCCGTACGCGAACCTCGGCCTCGCCGTGCCCGCCATCGTGTTTGGCTCGGTGGGCACCGCAGGTCAGCGCTGCACGAGCACGCGCCGCATCATCGTGCATCGCTCGGTGCGCGATGCTCTCGTGGACCGCCTGGTGCACGCGTACCGAGGCGTGCGCATCGGGGACCCGATGGAGGACGGCACGCTCATGGGCCCGCTCGTGAACCGCAACGCCGTGGACGCGCTGCTCGAGGCGCGCCGGCGCGTGCAGGAGGAGGGCGGTCGCATCCTCTACGGCGGAGAGCGACTCGAGGGCCCCGGGTACCCGGGTGGGCTCTACGTGACCCCGTGCATCGCTGCTGCCGAGAACCACTTCGCCATCGTGCAGAAGGAGACGTTCGCGCCCATCCTCTACATCATCGAGTACGGCGACGCGGCGAGCTCACCCTTCGAGGCGATCGACGAGCTCGAGGAAGCGATTCGCCTGCACAACGACGTCCCACAGGGCCTCTCCTCCTCGATCTTCACGGACAACGTGCGCGAGGCGGAGTACTTCCTGTCACACCGGGGAAGCGACTGCGGCATCGCCAACGTGAACATCGGCACCTCCGGCGCAGAGATCGGTGGCGCGTTCGGCGGCGAGAAGGAGACGGGCGGCGGACGCGAATCCGGCTCGGACTCTTGGAAGGCCTATATGCGCAGGCAGACCAACACGGTCAACTGGAGCACCGAGCTCCCGCTTGCGCAGGGCCTCTCCTTCGACGTCGAGTAGGCTGGCAGGCTGCGCTCAGTCGGTGCTCTCGGCGAGCCAGCGGGCGGCGTCGAGCGCGTGGTAGGTGATGACGAAGTCGGCGCCGGCCCTCCGGAACCCGAGCAGCGTCTCCAGGACGGTCGCCCGCTCGTCCAGCCAGCCGCGCTCTGCGGCAGCCTTCACCATCGAGTACTCGCCGCTCACGTTGTAGACGGCGAGCGGGTGGTCGGGAAACGCCTCACGGGTGCGCCTGACGATGTCGAGGTAGGCGAGCCCGGGCTTCACCATGAGGATGTCGGCGCCCTCGGCGACGTCGGCGGCGTGCTCACGCAGCGCTTCCCGCGCGTTTCCGGGGTCGACTTGGTGGCTGCGTCTGTCGCCGAACTTCGGTGCACCCCCGGCGGCATCGCGGAAAGGCCAGTAGTACGCCGACGCGAACTTGGCCGAGTACGACAGGATCGCAGTCTCCTCGAACCCCGCCGCGTCGAGGGCTCCACGGATCGCCGCGACCTGACCGTCCATCATCGCCGACGGCGCGACGATGTCCGCACCCGCTCGAACCTGCGACACGGCCGTATCGGCCAACCGCTCGAGCGATGCGTCGTTGAGGATGGTGCCGTCGTCTGCGAGTAAGCCACAGTGTCCATGATCCGTGTACTCGCAGAGGCAGACATCCGCGATGATCAGACCGTCGTGTCCCGACTCTCGGAGCTTCCGTAGCGCGCGCTGAATGATGCCGTCGTCGGCCGAGGCCTCCGACCCGCGCGCATCCTTGTGAGCCGGAATCCCGAAGAGGAGGATGGCTGCGAGGCCTGCGTCCCGCGCGGCGGCGGCCGCCTCCGGCAGACGCTCGAGCGGCCAGCGGTGGACGCCAGGCATCGACGGCACTTCGGCGAGCGTCACATCGACCTCGCTCACGAAGAGGGGCAGCACCAGCCGGTCGGGGGTGATCGCGTGCTCACGCACCAGGGCACGCAGGGGAGCCGTCCGCCGCAGTCGGCGCGGGCGCGCGCGCGGCCACGGCGGGCCGGGGTTGTCCGTCTCTGTCGGTGAGCTCATGCACGGGCCTCCAGCCCGGGAAGGAGAGGATTGTAGCGCACCCGGGGCTCGGAGCCACCCGGCGCAGGCCGTTTCCGACCTGAGCAGGGGCCCGGATTGACGCCATGAGTGGGCGCCTGTATCTCTATGCCCCTGAAGTTGAGACTCGTTCTCAAGTCTGTGCTCGCTGGGCTCTGCCACCACCACTCCGAACCATGCGCCCGCTCTCACTTCGAGCCCCCGCCCCTCGATTCCTTGCGAAGGTCGTCACGGTCCTCGCCGTGACGGCACTTGCTCCGAACCTCTCACTTTCAGCCCAGCAATCCGACTCGGCACGCATCGCCGAGCTCGAGCGTCGCCTCGAAAGCGTCACCCGCGAGATCGAGCGGCTCAGCCTCGGCGCCGACGTGGTCCAGGCCGACAGCTCCATCCTCGGCCTCGGCCCTGCCGCTTCGAAGGTGTACCAGGTCACTCAGGGCGTATCGATCGGCGGCTACGGCGAGATCCTCTACGAGAACTTCGCCGGCGAGCGCGAGGACGGTGTGGCCTCCACCGCGCGCGACGTGACCGATGCGCTCCGCGCGATCGTCTACTTCGGATACAAGTTCGACGACCGGCTCCTCATCAACTCCGAGATCGAGATCGAGCACGCGAACGAGGCGTACCTCGAGTTCGCGTACGTCGATTACATGCTCACGGACAACGTGGGCCTGCGCGCCGGCCTCCTGCTGGCCCCGCTCGGCTTGGTGAACGAACTGCATGAGCCGCCGATCTTCCTGGAGACGAAGCGCTCGGTCACCGAGCAGCGCGTGATTCCCACGACGTGGCGCGAGAACGGAATCGGACTCTTCGGGACGTCGGGTCCCGTTGCGTGGCGCGCGTACGTGATGAACTCGCTGAACGGAGCGGGCTTCACGGCGGGCGGGCTGCGCGGCGGCCGGCAACGCGGCACGCGTGCGCTCTCCGAGAGCCTCGCGCTGGTCGGCCGTGCGGACTACGTCGGTGTCCCGGGACTGCTCGTGGGCGCCTCGGCGTTCTACGGCGGAACCGGGCAAGGACGTCGGCTCGCGGGTGAAGAGGTGGTGGCCAACCTGTTCCTCTGGGACGTACACGCGGACTACGAGGGGAACGGCTTCGACGTGCGCGCCGTGTTGGCGCGTGCATCCTTGAACGACGCCCGCGAGCTCAACCAGCTCAACGCGCTGAGCGGTGCCGCCGGTGTCGGCGACGAGATGCAAGGATGGTACGTCGAGGCAGGCTACGACGTGCTGCGCACGACCGGGCTGGCCCATCAGCTGCTGCCCTTCGTTCGGTACGAGCAGGTCGACACGCACCGCTCGACCGTTCCCGGCGTTTCGGAGGATGCGGCTCAAGACGTGACGGTCCTGTCGCTCGGGGCTGCCTGGAAGCCGATCCCCCAAGTCGTGCTGAAACTCGCGCGTCAGATCCACGAGAACGGAGCGCGCACGGGTCTCAGCCAGTGGAACGTGCAGCTGGGGTGGCTCTTCTGACGCTCCGTCGCGTCGCCGCGCTTGCGGCCGTCACCCTCGGGCTCACGGCCGCTCGCGCGCTTCCCGCCGCCGCCCAAGCCGTCTCGCAGGATGAGGCGTTGCGCCAGGCGTTTGCCGACGCGGACACCGTCGAGCGGCGAACAGCCTACCTCACCGCCGCGCAGCTCGCGGAAGCGCGCCAGCTCGCCGGACGCGGCGTCGACGTCGAGGCCGAGCTGGTGACGTACTACGTCGGAGTCAGAGGAGGCGACACGGTGGGAGTCGCCTACTTCGACGCGCACCGTGTGAGGACGCTCCCCGAGGTGCTCATGATCGTCGTGGGCGCCGACCAGCGCATCCGCCGCATACAGGTGCTGCGCTTCTCCGAGCCCCCCGAGTACCGACCCGCCGACGGGTGGCTCGCACGCTTCACCGGCCGGATGCTCGACGCCGAGCTGTCGGAGCGGCGTGGCGTGGACGGCATCACCGGAGCGACGCTGACCACGAGGGCCGTCACGGGCGCGGCGCGGCGCGTGCTCGCGCTGCACCAGGTGATCGCGCCGTTCCAGAGTGCGTCGCGGTGAGCCCATTCGAGAAGTGGGCGGTGTGGATCACCTCCGGTGGAACCGGCCTCACCGGCCTCGTCTACTGGTGGATGGCGGACTGGCTGCAGCCGCTGGACGAGTTCGCAGTGATCAACCATCCACTGCAGCCGTGGGTGCTCAAAGCCCATGTGCTGATGGCGCCGCTGTTCGTGTTCGCGGTCGGCCTGGTGGCCGTCGAGCACATCTGGCGGCAGTACACGTTGCGCAGTCGGGCCGGCCGACGTTCCGGACTCCTGTCCATGTGGACGCTCGGCCCGATGATCGCCACCGGCTACCTGATCCAGGTCGTCACCCAGGTGGGCTGGCTGGAAGCGCTGGCGTGGACGCACCTGGTTGCGGGCATCGCCTACCTGGTCGGGCTGGTGCTCCACCACCCCGTTCCACGGCGGTTCGTGCACCCGCTCATGCAGCGGCGGCACGCTCGAGAGCGGGCGGCCTCCCGCCCCATGGCTGGCGGCACCGACCCCGGCCCGACCCGCTCCGCGCAACCGGGCGAGCTTACGAAATGATACGACACTATGCCTTGCGCAGCCGCCGTCCGTACTCGACCTACTACGGCCGCACGGACTCCAGCGTCGGCACCACCAGATCCACGCGGAAGGGCGGCAGTCGATAGCGCACGCTGTCGCCGGCCACCATGCCCCAGCGGTCGCCGGTTCCACCCCCCACGGTCACGGCTGTGAGCTCCTGGCCGGTGGCGTCGTACACCACGGTCCGTCCGGCCTGAGGAAGCATGCCGATCGAGTCCGTATCCGCCACGAACCTGGACGCGACCACTCCTTGGGCCAGCTCGTTCATGAGCCCCCGTACCTGGTTCGCGTCGGCGGGCGTGCCGTTCGCGAACGTCCACGCCGAGTCGCCGCGGACGAGCTCGAAGGAGTCTCGGTCACGAGTCACGGCGATCCGACGCACCTGAGCGGTGTCGATCCGGACCATGCGGCGGTTACGCCAATCGTCCAGCTGGCGGAACACGAACGAGCGGATGCCCGAATCGAGGAGATACACCGCGTCCTCGTCGGGGAGACGCGCATACACGGTGGCCGACCTCGGGCCGTCGACGCCTATGAGCAGCGTACGCGACGCCCCCTGGCCCTCGAGCTCCACCCTCGCGGCGGTGTCCGCCGCGACTCCCATGCGTGCGTGGTTCGTGGGATTCGAGGCCGCCAGACTCGCGACGCGCGAGTTGCCGAGCGTCTGGAAGAACCGCGCGATCGAGCCCGAATCGCTCCTGAATCCGTTGACCATCCAGCTGCCCGCGACCCGGCGCAGCTCGACCGCACCGGCCTGGCTGCTGAGGCGGACCGCGCTCAAGGTCGTATCGCTGGCGCCGTCGAAGAAGGTCGCAATCGCGCTTTCGATCTCGGGCTCCGAGTCGGCAGCCCGATTGGAGACGAGGAAGATCACGAGCCAGAGTGCCGCGGCGGCTCCGAGCGCGCCCAGGAGCCGCTTCAGGGTCCGTTCGCTCACTGGACCACCTCCCGCCGGCGTGCCTCGGCGCGACGGCGGCGACCCGTCACGCGTGCCAGCCCGAGCAGAACGAACAAGAGCGGCACGCCCACCAGGTTCCCCCACTTGATGACGTTCCGCGTCAGGTCGGAAGAGAACACCAAGTTGGGCGGCCTGCGGTCCTTGGAGCGGATGCGGATGAGCGCCTCGTCCTGCGCCAGCCAGTCGATGGAGTTGGCGACGAAGGCCAGGTTGTTCGGGTTGTACTGCACGAACTGGCCCTCGGCGAAGGTGGCGTCACCCACGACCACCATGCGGCCGCGCGTGTCCCCTTCAGCGGGAGTCACCGCTGCAGCGAGTATGCGGACCCCCAGCTCCTCCTCGGGGACGTTCCAGTCCTGGTTGGGCAGAATGGGCAGCGAAGTGTCACGCAGCGCCGCGGCCTCGCTGGTCCGCCAGAGCGGCGTCACGTTGGCGCTGTCCGACACCTCGAGCGCGGCAGCCCATCCCATCGTGAGCGCGTTCAGCCCACTCGTGATGGCATGGTCTCCCGCCGGATTGGCGATCGGCCAGAGCGGGTACGGCACCACCACCTGGAAAATCCCCTGGCTACCCGCGTTCACCCGTTCGCTGGACGCCAGGTCGGCCACCATGCTGGAGGACAGGGCCACGCCACGGCTCGCCAGGAAACTCTCGAGTCCGCTCGAGACCGGAAACGCCGTGGGCGACTCCTGATCGAGGGCCACCGACTCGAGCATCAGGAAGGCGGCTCCGCCCGCGTCCACGAACTCGCGCACCCGCTCGGCTGCGGCCGGGCTGAGCGGCTCCTTCGGGCCCCGGATCACCAGCACCTCGATGTCCTGGAAGGCGATGGGCGGCACGCTATCCCCGTTCAAGTCCACCGCGCGGATGTCGTAGCGCTGGCCGAGGCTCTCCATCAGGCCGGGCACGTCTCCGATCGGCTGGGCGCCAAACCCGGTGGCGTAGCCGAGACCGACACGATCGGTCGTCGTCATGTCGTAGATCGCCGAGGTCAGCCGGAACTCGAGATCATCGGTCCGGTTGATGACCGGGGTGACCTCCGTGCGCTCGGCATAGCGGATGACCAGCCCGTAGTACCCGCGCTGGATGGAGAACTGATCTTCGGTGAGCACGTTGAACTCGACCGGGTAGATCCCGAGAGCCTCCGCCTGCGAGACCAGCGCGTCGTCCTCGTCGGGGTTCACCTCGGTGACGCGCAGGTTGCCGTTGGCGGACCCCTCCATGTCGGCGAGCACGTCGCGCACATCGCGCAGGCTCAGCTGCATCTCGGCGGGCAAGTTGGCAGACGCGTACAGCGTCACCTCCACCATGTCGTCGAGCTCGCCCAGCAGGTCGCGCGTGCCGTCCTCCAGCGTGTAGAGGTTCCCCGAGGTCAGATCGATACGCCCGCGCACGTAGCTCCCGAGCAGATTGACCACGAGGACCAACAGGGCGAACACCGCAGCGCCCAGGCGCATGCGCCGCCACTCGGCCCGCGAGTGACTCAGCCGCTCGCGCATCACCGCGCCCAACGCCAGCACCACGAACAGAGCCGTGGTCGAGACGAAGTAGAGCACGTCCCGGAGATCGACGACGCCGCGCGCCACGTTCTGGAAGTGACTGAGCACCGACAGCTTCGCGAGGCCGCCGGCGACCACCGGCGGCACCCCGATCTGGACGACCGGAAGTCCGATCAGGAAGAGCGTGAAGGCCGCGATCGCGGCAACGATGAAGGCCGTGATCTGGTTGCGCGTGAAGCTGGACGCCCACAGGCCCAACGCCACGAACTGCAGCGCGAGCAGCGCGGCCCCCAGGTACTGCGCGACCATGATGCCCGCGTCGGCATCCGACACCAGCAGGACCGCGAGCGCCGTAGGCACAGTGCCCGCAAGCGCGATCAGCACGAAGAGCCAGTCGCCGAGCAGCTTGCCGACCACCACCTCCAGCTCGCTCACCGGTTGCGCTAGCAGCCACTCGAGCGTGCGGCTCCGCCGCTCTTCGGCCAGAGTCCGCATGGTGGCCGCGGGCACGAACACCGCGAACAGCATCGGCAGCAGATCGAAGATGGGCCGTAGGGACGCCACGCCCATCCCGTACATGGAGCGGTAAGCGAGGAAGAGCGTGAGGCCGAGGAAGGCCACCACGAGCACGTACGCCGTCGCTTGGTCGAAGTAGCCGCGCACTTCGCGGCGGGCCACCGCCCACACGTTCCTGATCATGCGCCCACCTCACTCTCGCCACCGCTCGACTGCGGTTCCGCTCCGCCGGACGTCGGGGGCGCCTCGTTCGCCGAGCTGTCCGCAGTCAGCGAGCGGAAGAGCTGCTCGAGGCTCGCGCGCTCCCGGTGTAGCTCCCAGAGCGTCCAACCTCGGTCGCGCGCCATCCCGAAGATGGCCGGCCTGAGCTCGACATCGTCGCCCGCATCCAAGGTCACGCGCACACGACCGTTGGCGGGCTCCGAGGCGTGCCCGGTGACTCCTGCGAGCGCCGCCAGCGACTCGGCGACTCCGCTCCCCTCCGCCTCCACGACGTAGCGGGCGCCGCCCGTCCGCTTCGAGAGCAGCTCCTGAACGCCTCCCTCGGCGGCCAGCTTGCCCTGGCTCAGAATCACCAACCGCGAGCAAGTCGCTTCCACCTCCTGCATGACGTGGGTGCTGAGGAGCACGGTGCGCTCCCGGCCGAGCGTGCTCACCAGGCGACGAATCTCGACGCGCTGGTTGGGGTCGAGACCCTCGGTGGGCTCGTCGAGGATGAGCACCTCGGGGCGGTGCAGGATCGCGCCCGCGAGCCCGATCCTCTGCCGATATCCCTTCGAGCACTCCCCGATGGGGCGGTAGAACACCGCGCCGATGTCGGTCTCGTCCACCGCCGCTCTGATGCCGGAGCGAGCGTAAGCTGCGGAGAGTCCACGCAGGTCTGCGACGTAGTCGAGATACTCAGCGACGAGCAGCTCGTCGTAGAGCGGGTTCGCCTCGGGCAGATACCCGATGCGCCGCTTGGCCGCCAGCGGATCGTCGGTCACCGGCACTCCGTCGAGGCGCACCGCGCCCTCGTCCGGCTGCAAGGTGCCCGTGATCATGCGCATCGTCGTGGTCTTGCCCGCGCCGTTGGGCCCGAGGAAGCCAACCACCTCACCGCGCTCGACGGTGAAGGTGAGGTGATCCACGGCGGTCACACCACCGTAGCGCTTGCTCACTGCATCGACCGAAATCATCTCGACTCCTCTACGGCTCCCGAAAGCGAAAAAGAGCCTCGCCGGCCTCAGCTCGACGTGGCTAGTGCGCGAGTGGTCCATCCATCGTGGACCGTCCGAGGGGGACGGGACCGGTACTTTCGACTCCGCCCGGACCCCAAGGTCTCCAAGGAAACGGGCCCGATCTTATGAGCCTTGGCAGGCCTTGTCCACAGGCTCTGACGCGGGTGGTTCGGCGGGGGTTGCCACCCCTGTTGGGCCTATCCTTCCGCCAGCTCGCGGAACCGCCCGGCCAGCCGGGGGCCTGCCCCTTCGTCCTCGTGCTTGAAGAACACGTAGGCCCGCTCCCAGCCGGTATCCGCAATCCGACCCACCCAGCGGGACAAGTCGGCGTCTGTGTAGTCGGGACGCCTGAGCCGGAGGTACCCCCATGAGGCCGTAGGCACGATGACCTCGTCGTCCGGGGACTCCTCGGTGTCCGCGCAGACCAGCGCCACGCCCCGGGCGCGAAGGAGCTCGCCCACGACCGGGTCGCGCCACGACTCGTGCCGGAACTCGAAGGCCGTCGGCGCGGCAGGCGGGAGTATCTCCAGGAATGCGGCCAGACGCTCCACCTCCGCCTTCATGTTCGGGGGCAGCTGGAAGAGCACGACGCCGAGCCGGGCCCCCAGCGAGGCCACCGTGGACATCATGTACTCAGTGGGCTCCCGGGCTTCGGGTTTGAGGCGGGCGAAGTGCGTGATGCGGCGGGAGGCCTTGATCGAGAACCGGAACTCGGCAGGGACCTGCTCGGCCCATCCCTCGAGCACCGAGGCGCTCGGAAGCCGGTAGAAGGTGTTGTTGATCTCCACCGAGCTCAGGCGCTCGGCGTAGTACGCGAGCATGCGCTTCGCCGGGAGGTCTTCCGGATAGAAGCTCCCCTTCCACTCGTCGTAGCTGTAGCCGCTGGTCCCGACGTAGAGATCCACAGGCGCTCGCGCTGAAGGGTCTCCCCACTGGCTCCGTAGCAACGGGCCGTGAAACTTCGGCTCGCTCCTAGGCGTCCCGAAAGACGTCGCGGGAGCGGCGGTTCGACCGGTCGAGCGAGGATACCGTCATGGGTCCAGAGATGTGGATTGCCCTACTCGCCGTCTTCGTGAGCGGGGGAGCGGTGGGCACGGTGGGGACCCTGCTGACGCAGTGGTTGCTGAAGAGGCTCGATCCACCGCCGATGCCGAGCGAGAGGCTCCGCGGGTCCGAACTGGATCTGCTCCGCTCCGAGGTCGCGGAGCTCGGGCGCCACGTGCACAACATGGACGCGCGACTCGACTTCACCGAGCGCCTGTTGGACGGTGCGCTACCGTTGTCGCCTGCGCCTTCACGCATCCAGGGGTCGGGGCTAGCCGCGGCCGACGCACGGCCGGGCGAGCCTCGCCCCCAGACGGACTAGCGCTTGCCCTTCGCCTTCTTCTTCGGCTTGCGGCCCTGGTTCGGATGCTCCAGGTGCTGCCAGGTCTCGCCGCGGCGCAGCATGTAGATCGTGCTGGCGGACACGCCCAGCTTACGAGCCCATTCGGCACCGGACGCACGCCAGCGGTCCTTCTTCTCGTCCCAGTCGTTCAGGACCTTCTTGGCCTGATCGGCCGTGAGCTCGGCATGCGGGGAGTTCTCGCCGCGCAGCCAAACGTTCGACCCGTACCACCGGTCGACGGTCTGGAGCGGGCCGGCTACGCCTCGGCCGGTGTGGCCCAAGCAGTAGTGGCGTACCTGGTCCACCGAGAACTGCGGGTACATACGCGCGATCTCCGCGTACAGGTACCCTTCCTCGGCCAACTTGCGCCATTTGACGACGAGGTCGCCGGCTGGCTTTGCCATAGTGGAATTCTCCTGGTTTGTTGCGAGGGGGGTGATTCGTTTGGTTGCGTCAGCGTAAACCCTGCGAATGAGTCAGAGTTCCCGACGGAAATAACGTCCGGAGCCGTCAGTTGCGCGAAGCGAGTCGGTGGGCGAAATGCTGTTTAAGCTTCGTCAATTTCGGCCCGATGACGATCCGGCAGTACGGTTGAGCAGGGTTCTGTCGGTAGTAGTCGTCGTGGTAAACCTCCGCAGGATAGAACTCGGTGTACGGAACGATCGCAGTTACGAAAGGCCCGCGCCACTCTCCGCCTTCATTCAACTCCTGCATGAGCTTGCGCGCAGTTTCAGCCTGTTCCTCCGAGTGAGTGAAGATCGCCGACCGATACTGCGTGCCCACATCCGCCCCTTGCCGATTCAGCGTGGTGGGATCGTGGATGGTGAAGAAGATCTCGAGTAGGTCGCGGTACGAGATGACCGAGGGGTCGAACGTCACCTGCACGACCTCCGCGTGCCCCGTGCGCCCGGAACAGACCTGCTCATACGTGGGATTACGGGTCGCTCCCCCGGCGTAGCCTGACTTCACGGCCGTCACGCCGTTGACCTGCTGGAAGACCGCCTCCAGGCACCAGAAGCACCCACCACCCAGCGTCGCGAGCTCGCTGGCGCTCATCCGAGCACGTCTTCGGCTCGGACACGTGCACGGGCAGCCTCTCTGGGAGCCAGCACGGTGGCGATCGTATCGACGGCTCGGGCGACCGCGTCGTCGTCGATGTCCCGGTGAATGACGGCCCGGATGCCCCGCGCGCCCCCAGGGATCATGTGGACGCCCGAGGCGTGGCAGCGCTCGGCGAAGTCGGCGGCGGTTCCGGTGGTGACGCTGAAGCGAACGATGTTGGAGTGCACGTCGGCGGGATCGAACTCGATGCCCGGCACCCCAGCGATCCCCTTGGCGAACGCCTTGGCTCGCCGGAGGTCGTCGCCGAGCCGCGGCCGGTGGTGTTCGAGCGCGTACAGCGCGGCCGCCGCCAGGATTCCCGCCTGGCGCATGCCACCCCCGAGCTGCTGCTTGAAGCGTCGTGCCCGAGCGACCAATTCACGGGTGCCCGCGAGCGCCGAGCCCACGGGTGCTCCGAGGCCCTTGCTGAAGCAGACGTTCACCGTGTCGAACGGGGCAGCGTAGTCGCGCTCCGAGACGCCCGACGCGGCCGAAGCGTGCCAGAGCCGCGCACCATCGAGGTGGAGCGCGAGCCCATGTCGTCGCCCCGCCGCGCACACGGAGCGAATCGCGTCGATGGGCCAAACTGTCCCACCACCGGCGTTGTGCGTGTTCTCGACGCAGAGGAGGCGCACCGGCGAGCTCAGCGTGCTCGGCTTGAATCGGTGGGGCACCCCCACGGCCGCGTCGACGTCGGCGGCGGTGAAGACGCCGCGCACGCCACGCAGGGGGTGGATGGAGACACCGCTCAGCGCGGCCGCCCCCCCTCCCTCGTTCATGACGAGGTGCGCGGTACCCTCGATCAGCGCCGCATCCCCCTGCTCCGTCTGGACGCGCACGGCGAGCTGGTTGGACATCGTGCCGGTCGGGACGAAGACCGCGGCTTCCTTCCCGAGCAGCGAAGCGGTCCTGGCCTCCAGCTCGTTGACGGAGGGATCCTCGCCGTAGACGTCGTCGCCGACTTCCGCCGCCGCCATGGCGGCGCGCATGGCCGGGGTCGGCTTCGTGACGGTGTCGCTGCGGAGGTCGATCATGGGAAGGGTCCGTAGCCTAGACTCATCCGCACGGACCCACAAGCGCGCTCAGGCGCGCTTCTTCACAGGACCCTTCTTCGCTCCCCCCTTCTTCGCTCCGCCCTTCTTCGCGGATGCCCCGCCGGCCACCTTCCCTGCGCGGTCACCCTTCTTGGCGCGCGACTTGGCCGCGGGGCGCGCCGAGCCTCGACCCTTCTGGTATCGGTCGATGAACTCATCCACCGGCGTGCTGGCGATGGCCGCAGCGATCACGTCGAGGGGCAAGTCGTCGAGCCGCTTGAAGCGCACGCACGATTGGCCGACGTCGTAGCGCTTTCCAGCAGCCTTGTACGCGCGTTCGAAGCGCTCACGCGCAGCCTTGTCAGCGTAGATGGCAGACAGATACACCACCATGTACCCCTTCTGCGACGCCAACGCCGCGTACATGAGCGGCTTCTCGTTGTACGTGTCAGGATACGTCGCGAGCGGCACCTGGTAGCTGATCATCCCCCAGTCCATCGCTTCGACGTAGCCCTCCGGGAGGTTCGCCAGGATCACGTCGCGAACCGTGCGTATCGCGTCTCGGCGTTCGTCGGGGAGCACCTTCAGATACCCACTGACGGTCTTGGCTTCGGATCGCATCTCGCTACCTCCATTGAGCTCGAGGCATCAGCTCGTCACGCAGATCCCGAATGGCGCGGGGGCCGACCCGGCAGCACCCACCGATCACGCGCGCGCCCTGCTCGGCCCAGGCGCGCGCTCCTTCGACCCACTCGCTCCCCGCCGGCCGCCCGACCCACCGGTGCGAGGCTGCATCGTACGTCTCGCCCGAGTTGGGATACAAGACGATGGTCTTCGACGTGGCAGATCGGACTTCCGCGACGAGACTCGCGACGTGACGGGGCGCGGTGCAGTTGACGCCGACCCCGACCATATTGGCCACGCCCTCGACGCGGCGAACGGCGTCGGCGATCCGCGTCTTGTCCCAGAGGCGCTTGCCGTCTCGGCACGAAAACGTCATCCACGCCCACGCGTGCGGCACCTCTGCGAGCAGCTCCGCCAGTACTTCGGCCTCCTCGACCGACGGCACCTTCTCGATGGCGAGCACGTCGGCCTGCGTGTCGGCGAGCACGTGCAGGCGTCGCCGATGGAACTCCGCGAGCGCCTGCCGGCCCACCAGGTAGCGGCCGCGGTACTCCGAGCCGTCCGCGAGGAAGGCACCGTAGGGGCCGATGCTCGCGGCGACGATCGGCTCGAGTCGATTCGCGCGGTTGCGTTCGTCCGACCAGAACGCGCGCCTCGCCTCTACCGCGAGGTCGACGGACCGGCGCAGCAGGGACTCGGCCGCGAGGGCTCCGAGGCCAGCTGCCGCGAAGCCCTCGAAGCTCGCTTGGTAGCTCGCGGTGGTGATCACGTCGGCGCCCGCCTCGAGATAGGCCAGATGCGCCGCGCGCACCGCTTCCGGTGCGTCGAGCAGCAGGCGCGCCGACCAGAGCGCCGAGTCGAGCATGTGCCCCGCGGCCTCCAGTGCGGTGGCCAAGCCACCGTCGAGGATGACCACGCCCTGGGACTCGAGGTGACGTGCGAGCGGGTTCGGCTTCATCGATCCGGTACGAAGACAAAGTTGTTCACGTACGGGCGACGCCCTTCGACCTGGCGGGCGTCGGCATCGAACCGCGCCACGTCGACGAGATCTCCACCGTCGAAGAACGACCCGTGGTACCCCAGTCCCCGCAGATGGCCGAAGACCTGGTGCATGGTGACGCCCCAGAGGTGTCGAGCCTCGCACTCGAAGAGGATCGCCGGCCGCTGCTCCGAGAGCGTTCTCTGCGCACCGCGGAACACTTCGAGCTCGTGGCCCTCCACGTCGACCTTCATGAGGCGGATCGGTGCGGGGACCGGGTGCGCCGCGAGGTAACGGTCCAGAGTGTCGACCGTGACGTCGTAGCGGCCCGGCCCCGGCGGGAGCGAGGCCCCGACGAGCGACGCCGCCGGCGTCACTCCCTCGCCGGGCACCAAGAGCGCCAGCGTGCCGGAAGCGGACGAGAGCGCACACTCTTCGATCGTCACGTTCGACCACCGGAAGGCCGATGCGTAGCGGCGGAGCATCGCCGCTGCGAGCGGCTGCGGTTCGAACGCGACCACGGCGCCTTCGGCGCCGACCGCGCGCCGCATCCAGTACGTGTAGCCGCCCTTGAACGCGCCGACGTCGATCGCAACGTCACCCGGACTGAGCACGCCGAGCATCCAGCGGATCTCGGCGGGGTCGACGCGGCGACGGTATCGCCTTGCGCGATGCTTCAGCTCGACCCTGGAAAGCCAAGCGGGCCGCCCCGATTGCTCGGGACGGCCCGCCTGTGGAATCACGGAACCGGATCTCAGGAGACCTGGACCACGTTCTCCGCTGCGGGGCCCTTCGTCCCCTGAACCAGATCGAACTCGACCTTCGCACCCTCGGCGAGGCTACGGAAGCCGTCCGCCTGAATGGCGCTGTGGTGGACGAAGCAATCCTTGCTGCCGTCCTCCGGGGTGATGAAGCCGAAGCCCTTCTGGTCGTTGAACCACTTCACGGTTCCTCTGGTACGCATGCGCGCTCCCTATGGTGTTGCGACTGTCGGAGCGCGGATGATCCGAACGTTCCGACCACATCGTATGCGCGGACCCCCCCGCGCGGGGCGGGCAGTCGGCACCTCGACGAGGTCGGCGATCTGCCCCAATGACAGTGACGCCGAATATCCTGTATGGAACAGGCGTGGGCCGCAAGTAACCCCCCCACTCTTCGAGCCCCTTGCCTTCCCGCGCGGACTCGACACTCTCCGTCTCATGATCGACGCGTTCATCGGCAAGACACCCGTCGTGCGCCTCGAGCGCATCGTCGAGCCGGGCACTGCCGAGGTATGGGTGAAGATCGAGGCGATGAACCCCGGGGGCTCCATCAAGGACCGCCCGGCGCTCGCCATGATCGTCGACGCGGAAAAACGCGGCCTCATCCGTCCCGGCGACACCATCGTGGAGCCGACGTCGGGCAACACTGGCATCGGGCTGGCGCAGGTGGCGTCCGCGCGAGGCTACAAGCTCATTCTCACGCTCCCGGCGCAGATGAGCCTGGAGCGGAAGCGCACGCTCACGGGGTACGGCGCCAAGCTGGTGCTCACCGACCCGGAGATGCGCATGATCGCGGCCATCGCGGAGGCCGAGAAGATCCGGGACGAGACGGGCGCGTTCATGCCGAACCAGTTCACGAACCCCGCCAACCCGCGCATGCACTACGAGACGACCGCGCCGGAGCTGTGGGAGGCGCTGGAGGGGCGCATCGACGCCTTCGTGTACGGGAGCGGTACGGGCGGGACGATCTCGGGCGTCGGGCGCTACTTGAAGGAGCGCCTGCCGAACGTGCTCGTGGTCGCGGTCGAGCCGGGCCGCAGCGCCGTCCTGCACGGCGAGCCGCGCGGACAGCACCAGTTCCAGGGGATGGGGCCGGGCTTCATCCCGAAGAACCTCGACCTCACCGTGGTCGACCGCCTCATGAAGGCGTGGGAGGAGGACGCGTTCCCCATCGCGCGCAGGCTGGCGCGCGAGGAAGGACTGTTTCTGGGGATGAGCAGCGGCGCGATCGTGTGGGCGGCCATGCAGGTCGCCAAGGAGCTCGGGCCCGGCCGCCGCGTCGCGTGCATCGCGCCCGACTCGGCGTCGCGGTATTTGAGCACTGCCTTGTTCGAGGGCGGCACCGACAACGCCGCGGGCGACGGCGCGGGCTGACAGGCGGCGTTCTAAGCCCGGTAGCGCCCCAGGTACTCGTCCAGCTCCACCTTCCGCCGCGTGGCGCTCGAGCTCATCGAGCGCACCTTGCCGTAGATCGCGCGCTCGGGCCAGCCCCGGTCGAAGCGTCCCAGCGTCCAGAAGATCCCCGAGTACGAGTTAGGGTCCCGCCCGTCGAGCGCGTAGCGGTTGTTGAGCTCGACCATGATGTCGAGCGCCTCACGCGGGTGCTCCGTCCACTCGAGGATCTTCTTCCCCCACAGCATGCGCAGATAGTTGTGGATGGTGCCGTCGCGCACCAGCTGGCGCTGCGCGGCGTTCCAGAGCTCATCGTGCGTCTCGGCGGCAGCGAACTGGTCCAGCGTGTAGACGTGCGGGCGCGCGTCGCTCGCGTGGTCCTCCAGCGTCGTCCGCGCCCAAGCCGGGAGCGTCTCGTAGCGATCGAAGTCGGGTACGCGCGTCGTGAAGGCGAAGCCGAGCTCGCGCCAGGTCACCAGCTGGTCCAGGAACGCTTCGGCAGCGTCGCCCATCCCCCACCACCCCCGCCGCGAACCGTCCGTCTTGGTCGACAGGCGGAGCGGCGTCCACCCCTCGGCGCCGGCGACGGCGTCGAACACCTCGTGGGCCGACACGTGACCGAAGTGCAGCCAGGGCGAGAGGCCGCTGGCAACGTCGGCGTCGGGATGGTTGCGCTCGTCGGCGTACCGGGGGAGCCCATGCTCGATGAAGCGATCGAGCGCACGGCGGGCCGCGGTGTGGCCGCCGCGCCATCCGTTCGGTACCACCGAGTGGTCGATCGGCAGGTCAGCCAGCGTGGACGCGTCGCCGAGCTGTTCCGGTGACGCCGGGGGCCACCGCTCCATGATCTCGCTCGCGACGCCCCGGAATGGAGCGACGCGCGACGATCCGGGCGGCTTCGCGGCAGGTCGATCCCCGAGGACTTCCGGGAGCACGCGTTGCAGCACGCGGCGGAACTGATGCGCGCTCACGAACGTGCGATCGACGCGCGCGAGCGGCAGGATCCCGTTGCCGTCGACAGCCTCGACGCGGCAAGTCTCGATGCGGGCCGCGGCCGTGAGCAGCCGCGGCGTGAAGAAGACCGGTGCGTCGTCGGTCACCAGCACGCACGCGCGCACCGCCAGAGCGTGCAGGAGCCCTCTGCAGGCCTCCGGCTTCGGCTCCAGATAAGGGAAATACCCGATCCCCGTCCCGGCGAGGGCTGCGGCATGCTCGAGCATGCCGTCGAGGATCGCCCGATGCAGCCGGTCGGACGCCCAGCGGTACCCGACGTTCAGCGGCTCGAAGATCAGGAGCGGCTTGCCGAGCCGGTCGGCGTGCTCGAGCGCATGGTCGAGGGCGTGACTCCACGCAAGCCGCCGGGCCGCGACCATCCAGTGGAGGACGTACTCACCGTCCGTTCGGACGGGACCTGAGTTCAGCGCCCTGACGCGCTCCGGGGGCGTCAAGCCAACCCTAGCCAGCGGCCGATGGCATATCCGCTAACGGCCACGGCAGAGGTCAGAACCGTGCCCCACGCCAGGTCCACGACGACCACGATGCCGGGGAAGTCGCGGAAGAGCGCGAACGCGGTGAGGTCGAACGTCGCGTAGGCGACGAAGCCGAGCAGGGCGCCCAAGGCCAGCGCCCTGAGCACCGAGTTCGCCTGGAGGGCCGGCAACACGGCGAAGACCAGGATGCCCACCAGAAAGACCGCGTAGAATGCGAGAGCCGCCGGCCACAGCACGTCCGTCCGCAGGAAGTGCCCGAGCTGGTCGCGGTAGAACCCCCGCGCGACCAGGCCCAGCCAGGTCAAGTCGATGGCGAAAAAGACGGCGGCCGTGAGACCGTAGAGCGCGAACAGCTTCATGACGTATGTGCTCCCTCTTGTGCTCCACCAGCGAAGCGGGCCGCCACCGCGTCGCGACGAAAGTCGAAGATGGCGTCGAGCTGAGGGCGGACGAACGAGTGCGCGAGAAGGCCAAGGGGACCGAGCGGCAGCTCGTACTCCACCACGTCGACCACCTCGACACCCCCAGGCACCTCGGCGAAGAAGTGGCGGTGGTACCACCGTCTGTAGGGGCCGCGCGTCATCTCGTCGGCGAACATCACGTTCGGCTCGCACTCGGCGATGCGCGTACGCCACCCCATCGGTATTCCTTGCCAGTGGAGCCGGTAGGTGATCTCGGTGCCGACGCGCATCCGCTCGTCGGTCGCGTCCACGATGTGGAACCGGAGCCAGGGCGGCGTGATGTGCTCCAGGTTCCACGGACTCTCGAAGAACGCGAACACGTCGTCGAGCGTGCCTGGCACCACCTGGCGGCGACGCAGCTCGTCGGCGGCGGATCGCATGGAGCTCACGCGACGGCCGTGAGAGGTTGGGCCGTGGCCGGTCGTGGAACTGCTCCCCCGACGCTCGCGATGCGGCCCATGTGCCTCGGAACTCGGTGGGAATTCGGCACCTTCACCCTCGGGGGGTCCAGGTCATGTACAAATGATGTCCAAGAACAGATCTGTGCCGAACACTCATGTCAAGAGATTATGCACTATTATATAGACAATCTTTTGACATCGATTGGACTTCGCGCTATCCTGATCGTATGGACGCCGACCTGGTTCCGAGACACCCGATTCGGGTGGTGGCCCGCCGCACCGGCCTGACGCCAGCGACCATCCGCGCTTGGGAGCGTCGCTACGGGGCGGTCGTCCCGGTACGGTCGGAAGGGGGGCAGCGCCTCTATACCGACCGTGACCTGTCGAGACTGGATACCCTCCGCCGGCTGACCGAGGCCGGGCGCTCGATCGGCGCGGTGGCGTCACTCTCGCTCGACGATGCCGCGGCGCTCCTCGCGGAGGACCGCGTTGCGACGCCCCCCGACGGACGGTTGACGATCGAGGCCCCCACGAGCACTTGGACGGACCAGGCTTACGCCCGACTCCGCAGATTAGACGACACAGGCCTCGAGCGCACTCTCCGCCGTTCGCTTGCCACCTTGGGAGTGCACAGCTTCCTCACGGGTGTCGCCGTTCCGCTCCTCCATCGCGTCGGGACCGGGTGGATGTCCAAGGAGGTCACCCTGGCACAAGAGCATCTGGCATCGGCGGTCGTGGATCGGGTGCTCGCCGACATCGCAGACGAGGCTGCGGTGAGCGAAGGTGCTCGCCGGCTCGTCGTGGCTACACTCCCGGGCGAACGCCACGCCCTCGGCGCCCGCCTCGTCGCAGCCTCCGCGTCGCTGTACGGTTGGCGGGTAAGCTACCTCGGCGCCGACCTGCCGCCTGGAGAAATCGCAGCCGCCGCCGCTGCGCTCGGCGCTGACGCGGTGGCGATCAGCCTCGTGGACAGCGACACTCTGGAATCCAGCCGGCATGAGCTGCGGACACTCCTCTCCGAGTTGGACCCGAGGGTGGGACTCCTGGTCGGTGGCAGAGCCTCGGAGTCGCTCGATGTCACCACGCTCCCCGGGGTGACGAGGATCCGCGAGCTGGAGGACCTGCGAGCGTACCTGGTCAGGAACGACTAGAGCGTTTTCGGCTGCCGCCGCCACCGTCGCGCGCGGGGGCCAGGTGAATCAGAGGTCTTCAACCGCCAACGGCTCAGGGTCATGAGCGGGCAACCAATTCTCCTCACGGGGGCGACAGGCTACATCGGCGGGCGGCTACTTCGCTCGCTCGAGGGCGACGGACATCGAGTGCGTTGCCTGGCTCGCCACCCGGACTTCCTTCGCAGCCGCACCGGGCCGAACACCGAGGTCGTGGGTGGGGACGTCCTCGACCCGTCGTCCCTGGCGCCCGCCATGAAGGGAGTCGACACGGCGTACTACCTCGTCCACTCCATGGCCTCGGCGCGCGGGTTCGAGGCGGAGGATCGCCGCGCGGCGCAAGCTTTCGGAGAAACCGCCGGAGCCGCGGGGGTGCGACGCATCATCTATGTGGGCGGCCTCGGCGACGAGACCGATCGACTCTCGCCGCACCTTCGCAGCCGGCATGAAGTGGGCGAGATCCTGCGCGCGAGCGGCGTCCCGGTCATCGAGCTCCGCGGATCCATCGTCATCGGATCGGGGAGTCTTTCGTTCGAGCTCATCCGTGCTCTCGTGGAGCGACTGCCGGTCATGATCGCGCCACGCTGGGTCTCCACGCCGGCTCAGCCGATCGGCATCAGCGATTTGCTCGAGTACCTCCGCGCGGCCGCCCAGCTGCCGCTCGAGGGCAGCCACACCTTCGAGATCGGCGGTGCCGACGTGACCACCTACGGCGGGCTGATGAGGGAGTATGCCCGCCAGCGAGGACTGCGCCGTTGGATTTTGCCGGTCCCCGTGCTCACACCTCGCTTGTCGAGCTTATGGCTCGGCCTCGTGACGCCGATCTATGCGCGTGTCGGACGCCAGCTCATCGACAGCATGCGACACCCGACCGTAGTCACCGACAGCCGCGCCCTCCAGGCCTTCGCCCTTAGACCCTGCGGCTATCAGGAAGCCATCGCTCGCGCGTTGAGGAACGAGGACGCGGAGCTCGCGTCGACGCGGTGGTCCGACGCTCTGTCGTCCGCAGGCGTAGCCCGATCCTGGTTCGGCGTTCGGTTCGGCCAAAGACTCGTCGACTCGCGGGTAACCGAAGTGCCGGTACCGCCGGACCGCGCGTTCCGACCGATCGAGCGTATCGGGGGACGGACGGGATGGTATGCGGCGGATTGGCTGTGGACGCTCCGCGGATTCCTCGACCTACTCGTGGGTGGGGCGGGCATGCGCCGGGGGAGGCGAGACCCTCATCGACTCCAGACGGGCGATGTCCTGGACTGCTGGCGTGTGGAGTCCATCGAACCGGGGCGACGGCTCCGCTTGGCGGCCGAGATGAAGCTGCCCGGGCGCGCATGGCTCGAGTTCGAGGTCGCGCCCTCGGCCGGGGGAGGATCGACCATTCGGCAAACGGCCGTCTTCGATCCGGTGGGGGTGCTCGGCCGAGCCTATTGGTATGCCGTGTACCCGCTCCATCAGATCGTTTTCGGCGGCATGCTGCGTGGGATCGCAAATAGCGCCGTCGCTGGCGACGCCAAGAGCGGCGTTGATGTCTAGCTATTGTATAAGTAAATCGTATACATTACATTGACATCGTTATCGGGGACGGCTTGTCGCCCGACACTCGCTGGGCGCACGGAAGGCGGCCTGCGGATCAGTCCCAAAACGACGCGGCGGGCCACGGCTCTCCGCACAACCCTCGAAGGAAGTGAAGAAGATGAGAACGCTCTACACTGCGGGAGTATTCGGGCTCGTCGCGGCTGCATTCGTCCAGGGCGCCGCAGCCCAATCCCAGACCACAGCGAAGCTCGCGCTGGAAGTGCGCGGCGTGGCGGTCGTCCCGACGTTCGACATCGCGGACGCGGCCGACATCGGGCCTGGCTTCGGCGCCGGGCTGGGCTACCGTGTAGCGGAGAAGGTCAGTCTGATGGCGGACTTCGACATGGGTATCCACCCCACCCCCACTCCCAATTTCGACATCAACACGCTCCACTACATGGCCAAGGTCGGATACGACGTGTTCGTGGGCGAACGGGTCACGGTCACGGCGAATCTCGGTGCGGGCGTCGTTCAGTTCGGCGGCGACCTTCCCGAGACCAAGAGCTACTTCGCGATCAACGCGGGAGCCAAGATCGCCGTCGCGCTGTCGGACGCCGTTGACCTGCTGATCAGCCCGCAGGGCGACATCGCGTTCACGAAGGAAGCCGAGTTGGGTACTACGAACGCCTGGGTCTGGCCTTTCGGCGCGGGGCTGCGATTCCGCTTCTAGACTCTGCGCGACCGACTTCGGGGCGCCAGCCGGCCGCGGTACGGTCGGCTGGCGCCGACGCGCCCGCCGACCCAACCCTCTTCGCGTAGCTTTCGCCATGGACTCCGGTCGTCGAAAGCATCTCGCCCTGGCCACGCTCGGTCTCGGAGCCTTGGGCCTCTCAGCCTACGCCTGGTGGACGGCGACCGCCCCGACGCAAGTCGCCACTGTCGCGCCCGAGCGACGGGAGATCGTCAGCACGATTGCCATCGTCGGGCGCGTGCGCGCACCGTCGCGAGCGGGCCTCGGTGTGTCGATCTCGGGCACGGTGGCCGAGGTGCGGGTCGATGTCGGCGACTCGGTCTCCCGCGAAGAGCTTCTGGTCGTCCTCGACGACACGGAAACCCGTGCCGCGGTCGCTGAGGCGGAGGCAGCCCTGGCTGCTCAGATCTCTTCGTCCGCCGGAGAAATCGAACAGGCTAGGCGCGACTCTGCCCAGTCTGCGCGCGACGCCGACCGCATGCGCTCGGTGTTCCGCGAAGGCGCGGTCACGCGGCAACGTCTCGAGCAGGAGGAACAACGGGCTGCTGACGCGGCGACCCGGCTTCGCGTGCTCCTGGCGACCGTGGGCGAGGAGCCGGCTTCGGTGGCGCGCTACCGGGCGGCTCGGGACGCGGCGGCGGCGCGGCTTTCTCTCACGCAGATACGCGCGCCCGGGCCGGGCGTGATCCTGCGCCGCGCCGTCGAGCCGGGAGACGCGGTCTCACCGGGGCGCGCCCTCGTCGACATCGCCTTCGCGGGCCCGACCGAGCTCATCGTCTACCCGGCTGAAGAGAACCTCGGCCAGCTCGTGCTCGGTGGGCGCGCGACCGTGTCCGCAGATGCCTACCCGGACAGCATCTTCGACGCCACCATCGTCCGGGTGGCCCCTGCCGTCGATCCGAGCCAAGGCACGGTCGAGGTTCGGCTCGCAGTCGACAGGCCGCCGGCCTTCTTGCGTCCGGACATGACGATCTCGGTGAATCTCGAGACCGGTCGACGGACCGATGCCTGGGTGGTGCCGGTCGAGGCGGTGCGGGGGCTCGGCACGTCCGCGCCGTGGATCGCAGTCGTCGAGGATGGCCGCGTAGCACGGCACGAGGTCGAGGTCGGGCTCGTGGCGGATGGCCTCGTGGAGCTGCGCTCGGGGCTTCCCCCCGAGGCGAGGGTCGTCACGGCGCCCGATGACATCGCCCCTGGTGAGCGCGCTCGAGACCCGGCGGTGTCACGGCGGTAGCATGCCCTTCCCGCTCTTTGTCGCGCTGCGCTACCTCAGGGACCAGCCGCTGCAGACCGGACTGATCCTCTCTGGGATCGGCGTGGGGGTCGCAGTCATCATCTTCCTCTCCGCGCTCATTACCGGACTCCAGCAGAGCATCATCGAACGCACGCTCGGTAGCCAGGCGCACGTCGTGGTGCGTCCACAGGAGGAGAGCCCCCGCGTGCATCCGGACGCGGGCGGGGCCCTCGTAAGTCCCTCGGTCGAGCAGCCGCCCCAGCGTGTGCGTCCGATCGACGGGTGGCCCGACCTGCGCGACGAGTTGGCGCGCCTGCCTGGTGTGAGCGGCGTGGCCCCCACCATCAACGGCCCGGCCATCGCGGCGCGCGGTGGAGGCTCGGTCGCGCTCGCGGTCCGCGGGATCGAGCCTGCGAGTTACCTCGCTATCGTCGACCTCGAGAGCCGCCTCGTCGACGGAGAGCTCGAGCTCACGGGCCTTCAGGCTGCGGTCGGAACCGAGCTCGCTCGCAAGTTGGGGATCGGGGTGGGCGGACGCATCCGCATCCAGACCACAGGGGAAAGGGGAGGCGTATACACCGTCGCGGCGATTTTCGACTTCAACTCCGTGTCCCTGAACGAGTCTCTCGTCTTCGTCTCCTTGAGGACGGCACAGACTCTTTTCGGCATCGAGGGAGGCGTTTCTGCGCTCGAGCTCGTGACCGAGGACATCTTCGCGGCGGAAGCGCTCGCTGCCCGCATCCGGGACCGGACGGGCCTCGATGCCCGCAGCTGGATGGAGCAGAACGGAGACCTTCTCGTCGGCCTGCGCTCTCAGAGCATGTCGAGCATCATGATCCAGGTCTTCGTCATCTTGGCCGTCGCCCTGGGCATTGCCAGTGTGCTCGCGGTGTCAGTCGTACAGAAGGCCCGCGAGGTGGGGATCCTGAGGGCGACTGGTACCCGTGCGGGCTCCATCACGCAGATCTTCCTCGTACAGGGTGCGCTCCTCGGGGCTGTTGGGTCCATCGCTGGAATCGCGCTCGGCACCGCGCTGGCCATGTTCTTCGCGTCGGTCGCACGAAATCCCGACGGCTCAGCGACGTTCCCGGTGGCGCTCACCGGATGGCTCTATGGCCGCTCCGTCATCATCGCGATGGGCGTCGGAGTGCTCGCGGCGGTTCTCCCGGCTCGGGACGCCAGCCGCATGGATCCGGCCACCGTGATTCGTAATGGGTGAGTCGGTGCCGGCCGGGGAAACCCCTGTGGTGCAGCTCCGGGGCGTGCGTAAGACGTACGGCGAACGAGTGGTCACCGAGGTGCTCAAGGGGATCGACCTGCAGATCGGCCCTCGGGACCTCAGCGCGCTGACCGGGCCATCGGGGTCGGGGAAGACGACGCTCCTCAACCTGGTCGGCCTGCTCGATCGCCCGACCTCTGGGACGGTCGAAATCGAGGGAACCGACGTCGGCGGGCTCGACGACGGGGATCGAACGGGACTCCGGGCGGCGAAGCTCGGCTTCGTGTTCCAGTTCCACCACCTCATGCCTGCCTTCACTGCGCTCGAGAACGTGGCGATGCCCTTGCTGGCGCGACACGGTCGCCCGGCCCCGTGGATCCGCGAGCGAGCCCTCGCACTCCTCGACGAGGTGGGCCTCGCCGAGCGCGCGCGGTACCGAGCCACCGATCTCTCGGGAGGTCAGGCTCAGCGCGTCGCCATCGCTCGCGCGTTGGTGGCGGAACCCGCGCTGGTGCTGGCCGATGAGCCGACGGGGAACCTCGACACGGAAACGAGTGCCCAGGTGGTGGAACTGCTCGAACGGATCAACGCGCGCCGCGGCACCGCGTTCTTGATCGTGACGCACGAGGCGTCGGTAGCCGAGAGGTGTCACCGGATCGTGCACATGGTGGACGGGCGCATCGACTCGGACCGGCGACGATGACTCCCAAGAGCGACTATCCCGCGACCAAGAAGACCGGGACCGTCCTCGGGTAAGACCGGCTCCTTTCCACCAAGACCTCACCGCTTCGATGGTGGTGCGTCGGGCTCTCGGCCCAGATGCCGCGCCCTGGTCACCTGGCGCGTCCTGAGTGAGGCCCTATCATTGCGCCCGTCCGAGTAGCGCCCCGAACACCGTCTCCGGAGGCAGCCTTGTCGAACGAGTACCCGTCAGGACTGGCAGGGCTGTGGCAGCGAACCGCCAAAGTAGAGCCGGGCGAGAGCCCCGCGGTCATCACGGCGTTCCTGCTCTACTTCTGCGTGATGAGCGGTTACTTCTCCGTGCGCCCGGTGCGGGAGACGGTCGGTACGATTCTCGGGCCCGAGCGCACCGCCGACCTCTTCGTGGTCACCTGGATCGCCTCGCTCGCCATCGTGCCGATCTACGGGATCCTGTGCGCGCGCTTCAAGCGGAGCGCCTTCCTCCCCTGGATCTACGGCTTCGTGGCGCTCTCGCTGGCGCTCATCGGTATCGTACTCGGCGCCTCGGAGTCGGTCGCCGCCGCGCAGTTCTTCTACGTATTCATCAGCGTGTTGAACCTGTTCGCCATCTCGGTGCTCTGGAGCTTCCTCCTCGAGCTCTTCGATTCCGGACAGGTGAAGCGACTCTTCGGCATCGTGGCTGCGGGCGGAACGGCCGGTGCGCTCGCCGGCCCCATGCTCACCGACCTCACCGTGCGCTTCATCGGCAACGACGGCGTGCTCTTCATGGGGGCGGGCCTTTTCGTGGGCGCGATCGTCTGCCAGCGCGTCCTGCTCGGCATCTGGAAGAAGACCGGTTGGAGCGGGGCGGCCGCCGCGGTCGGTGATCGGCCGATGGGCGGAAATCCCTTCGCAGGCTTCACGCTCATCCTGAAATCTCCCTACCTCATCGGCATCGCGGCGTTCGTGGTGCTCGCGGCGTCGGCCAACACCTTCCTGTACTTCGCGCAGCTGCGCGTGGTGTCGGAGACGTTCTCCGACCCCGAGGTGCGCACGCAGGTGTTCAGCAGAATCGACTACACCGTGCAGACGTTGACCATCATCATGCAGCTGCTCTTCACGGGGCGGATCGCGTCGAAGTGGGGGATCGGCTCGTTGCTCATGTTCGTGCCCCTGCTGCTCGTCGGCGGGTTCCTGCTGCTCGCGGCGCTCTACACGTTCCCCGTGCTCGTCGCCGTGATGATCACGCGCCGCGTCGGCGAGTACTCGTTCATCCGCCCCGGGCGCGAGATGCTCTTCAGCCGCCTCGACACCGAGACGAAGTACAAGGCCAAGAACGCGATCGACGTACCGGTCTACCGAGGCGGCGACGCGCTCATCGCGCAGTTGGACTCGAGGATGGAAGCCGCGGGGATGACGCCGGCGAACATCGCG
>Ga0194132_10000241_pt1 | contig 112871 bp, 107 predicted proteins | sample TA2KigOf80mmetaG_FD_148612 | JGI IMG/M metagenome (GOLD analysis project Ga0194132, IMG submission 148612) | Freshwater microbial communities from Lake Tanganyika, Tanzania - TA2015054 Kigoma Offshore 80m | ecosystem: Environmental > Aquatic > Freshwater > Lake | place: Tanzania: Lake... | reverse complement strand
GCGCTGACCCAGTCGCCGGGTCACCCGCTCGATTATACCGCCCCAAACTGCCGCCCAGCATCCGCGTCTACGTATGTGCCGTTGACCGTCGGTGCGGAACCTTAGAGCGGAGTTATGGTTTCAGGCAATTTATTGACTTAGTCAGGTATTCCCGCTATTTAGTAAAAGTTTCAAACGCGCGAGCCGTTAGCTCAGTCGGTAGAGCATCTGCCTTTTAAGCAGAGGGTCGCTGGTTCAAGTCCAGCACGGCTCACCAACCAAGGTCCCCGTCGTCTAGCCCGGCCCAGGACACCGGCCTTTCACGCCGATAACACGGGTTCAAATCCCGTCGGGGACGCCAACTTATCCGCTACGTGTTGCTAGCGCATCTGACGCGACGCCTCGTAAATAGCTTTAAATCTTTTACTTCGTCTGATACTAAAGCAGTCTAATGCCAAGCGGGCAGTTTGGCGATTCCTAGGGATAACACATTCGAATCTTAGCGGAGGGGTGCATTTTCGGAGTTGCTTATGGCATTGAGCGGCAAAGACTTCGTCAAAGAAATTCAAAAAATGGTGGCCGCGAAGCATTCGAAAGATCATGCGATCATCGGCATGATTGAAGACGGCAAGCTTGACCGCGTCGCGTTGAAAGGATTCGTCGGACAGTTCTACTTATTCTTTCCCAAGCCCTTTCCCAAGCCAATCGCAGCGATGCTAGCGCGTTGCCCTGACGATCCGGAGTTGGAGCACATGTGGATCGAGAATGTCGTCGAAGAGGGGACAGGGGAGATCACCGGTACCGACAGTCACAAGGGTTTGTTTATTCGCTTTGCCAAGGCCGCGGGTTTTAGCAAAGAGGAATTGGACAACGTGGAGCCCACGCCGGAGACTCAGGCTTTTCTCGACTGGCGCGAGCTTTTGATGTATCAGCGCACCTGGTTGGAGCTTTACGCCTGTCAGGGGTTTTGCCTCGAAGGCACGGCCAACCCGCGCATGACGCGCATCGTTAATGGGCTGACCAAACATTACGGCTTTGACCGCGAGTCCGAAGATATTCGCTACTGGACGCTGCACATGGGGGTCGACGAAGAACACATGAAAGTCGGCCCGCTGGCGGTGGAGCGCTACGCGCTCAGCGATTTTCAGCAAGCGCAGGTGCGCGCCTCGGTGCAAAAAACCCTCGATCAATTTTGGCTCGCCTTCGACGGCATTAAGCGGGCGTTTGTCGACAAAGATCCACTGTACGCGCGCTGGCGCAGCGGTCACTAAAAAAGGAGTTGATCACATGGAAATGGTCGATCTCTCACGGGTCATCTACGACGGCATGCCGAAGATTCCAATCTTGCCGGATGTCCACGTGCAGAAGTTCTTGAGCTTGGAAAAAGGCGCGCCGCTCAACGTTACCGAAGTCTCCTTGCCTTGCCACGCGGGCACACACGTTGACGCGCCGATTCACATTGTCGCCAACGGCAAGTCCATCGATCAGCTGCCACTCGATGCTTTTGTCGGTATCGGCGCGGTGATCAGCGTCAAGAAAAACGGCGGTGAAGAGGTCACTGCCAAGGACCTGGAAAATTCCGGCGTCAAGGTGGGCAAGGGCGATATCTTGATGCTCCACACCGGCTGGGACGAGAAGTTCGACAGCACCGACTACAATCTTCATCCGTATCTTTCCGTCGACGCCGCCGAGTGGATGGTCAGTAAGAAGATTAAGATGTTCGGCATCGACTGCATCACGGTCGATCTGCCGACGCCGCTGCGGCCCAAGGGCTTCGATTTCCCGGTGCACCGGACACTGCTCGGCAATGAAGTCTTGATCGCTGAGAACGTCACCAACCTAGGCGCCATCGTCGGCAAGAAGACCCGCATCATGGCCCTGCCGCTGCGGGTCAAGGGCAGTGACGCCGGCCACGCGCGCATCATTGCGGAAGTTATCAACTAACTAACGTCATGGCACCGAGCAAACCGATCAAAGGCATTATCGGCGCGTGTCTGACGCCGTTCGACGAGAACGACCGCGTCGACTTCAAAGCGCTGCAAAAAGAGATCGATTTCATCGTTTCGGACTGTGATGCCATCACGATCGCGGCGGTGGAAGCGGCTGAATACACCATGCTGACGCGCGACGAGCGCAAAGAGGTGCTGCGAGTCGCAACGGAAATGGTGGATAAAAGAATCCCGGTGATCTTGGGCTGTTCGAGTCCGTCGCCGAAGGAGGTCATCGAGCTGGCGGAGTATTCCGCCAAGGTAGGCGGCGATTTGGTGCAAGTTCTGATGCCACTGCGGCCCTGGGGCGGCCAGCCGACCATCGCCGAGCTGATGGAGTTTTATACCCAGGTGGCTTCCGCAAGCCCATTGCCGGTCACCTGTTACCACAACCCCGGTCCCGGCGCCGATCCACCGCAAGACGCTTTCGTGAAAATTAGCGAGATCGACAACATTCGCTACTTCAAAGAAAGCTCTAGAGATATCACAAAAATTTCTCGTTTAATCGAACAAATTGACCTGGCAGGGCGCGGTCATTATTTCACCACGATGCAGCCTCTATTGGTGACGCTGATGCTGGGTGGTTCGGGGGCGACCATGCCGCCGCCGGGCACGCGCATCGGCGCGCAAATTGTCCGCGCTTTTCGCGCCGGCAATCTCGATACGGCGCGTTTCTGGGCTCGCTGCTACGCGCTATTTCCCGGCAAGTGGGCCGCCTATGGGTTGCCGCCGGTGATGAAGTCGGCGATGAAACATTTCGGCATCGACATCGGTAATCCTTGCCGGCCCTACGCGCCTGTGAGTCCCAAAGACCATGCGCAGATTGGCCAGTTTCTCAAACAAGTGGGCCTAATCGGTGAAGCCGGACCGACGCCGCAAGCATTACTTGAGGCAAGCGAGAAACTACGCCAGGAAGACACGTTCCTTCGCTAACAGCGCAACAGGATTAAACCGCTATGGAATGGGTTAAGCACATCTCCGATAAACTGCTGATCTGGTTTCTGCGGCGCACCTCGGGTTTTGCCAACGAATTGACCGCTGATGGCCGCGCCGAACAGGCGCTGTGGCGCGATCAACAACGGAGAAACCTCCGCGCTCTGGCGCTGCGTTCGCAGCAGCGCTTCGGCAACAAGGTTCAATCCGGCCGGAAGTAATCCCTGCATGCCTTCACTTAACGGAAGAAAGCAAATCGTCATCTTAGGCGGTGGTTGTGGCGGTGTCGTGGCGGCCACGCAGCTGGGCCGCAAGCTCGGCGCCGATCATGATGTGATCTTGATCGACCGACGGGCCGACCATATTTTCATGCCGGCATTTTTGTTCGTCATGATGGGCGAGCGCCAGCCCGCTGAGATCAGCCGCAGTTTGAGCACCCTAAAGAAGCGCAACGTCAAGGTCATCCAATCGGAGATCGCCGGCATCGATCCGGCGCGCCAAGAGGTAGTCCTCGAGAGCGAGAAAATCCCGTACGACTATCTCATCGTGGCCCTGGGTATGCAGACGCGGCCCGATCTGATCCCGGGCTTTGGCGAGGCTTCGATCCATCCTTGGGAAATGGACTCTGCGGTGCGGTTGCGCGACAAGCTGGCCAATTTTCGCAGCGGCCGCGTCGTGGTCGGCGTGCCGCTGGGGCCATACCGCTGTCCGCCGGCGCCCTATGAAGCGCAGTGGATGCTCGACGGCTACTTCCGGGAAAAAGGCGTGCGCGAGCAAGTCGAGATCGCCTATTTTACCCGCGAAGCCGAGCCGAGCGGCGAAGCCCACGATCCGGTGGTGTGGATGGACGCCGAAAGCAAACGGCGCGGCATCAAGCAGCATTATGAATTCGTCGCGCGCTCCATCGATCCGCAAAAGAAGATTGTGCGGGGTCTCTACGATTATCAGATCGACTACGATCTCTTGGTGATGGTGCCGCCGCATCGGCCTGCGCAGGTGTTATTGGATAGCGGCCTGGCCGATTGTGAAACCGGCATTCGGGTCGACTACGAAACCTTGGAAACGAAATGGGACAATGTTTTTGCCATCGGCGATTGCGCCGACATGCCGGCGTCTAAAGCCGGCGGGGTGGCGCATCAAGAGGCTGACTTTCTCGCTCATAACCTGGCCGTAGAGCTCACCGGAAAGGGCAGACCGGTGGACCTCTGGCTGCACACCATATGACTGCTGGCATACGGCGCTGGACGCGCCGCCGCGAATCGCACGACATATCCCACCGGCTGGCCGCCATTCGGCGTGACCGAGCCGCGCACTTGGGGCCCATCGAAGATGATCTATTGGGCGAAGATTGGCTTCGAGAAGTGGTGGCTCTGGCGGTATTTCTAGAATCACTAAGATTTATTCTCGCGCAGAGGCGCTGAGGCCGCAGGGTTTTTAAGAGCGGAGTAGGAGGGTGTTTGGGAAGCGGCGATGGGTAGGTAGATTTGCCGCCATAAAGTTTACATAATATATCTTATCAGACGTAACATCTATACGCCTCTATCGGATTTGCCTCGCGCAAAGGCGCAAAAGTTAAGAAACCTACGTTAAGAATTTACTTTTTCTCTGTCGCTGGTTGGCTGCCGACTTTGGCTTCGAGCTCGGCGAGTTGGCTTGGCGCCGGTGAGTTGGGATTTTCTTTTAGATATTCTTTATAGGCATCGACAGCGGTTTTATTGTCGCCGTTTTGGGCTGCACAGCGCGCTTTGCCTAGAATCGCGCGGTCTTTGAGTGCACCGGCGATGCGTGCCGCTTCGGCATATTTGTCGATGGCCTGCTTGCAGAGGTTTTTGCGTTCTTCGATGGTCGCCAGCGTCACCAACCCGATCTGCCGGTACAGCGTGTCCGGTTTGGTGGCGGTTAGAAACCGCTGTGCCGCCGGCTGGGCTTTCTCGATATCATTCAACGCCAGGTAGCTGTTGGTTTCATACAAGTGCGCCAGCGGCGCGTAGCGTGACCAGCGAAAGCCTTGAACCTTGTTAAACAGCGCGATGGCTTCGGTATATTTTTTCTCCTGAAAAAGCGTGATCGCGCGGTCGTAATCCTTAGCGGCTTGGTCATCCTGGCGGCTTTTGTAAATCTGCCAGCCCCAATTAGCCAACAGGATCAAAACCAACACACCTGCGGCAATGACGAACTTGCTTTGATGCTGGCGCAGCAGCTCCAGGGCCCGGTCAGAAGTGCGTTGAAACCAGTCCGGCTGGCGGATGTCTTTGTGGGTGACGCGTTTGCTTGCGGTAGCCATTGGGCGGTTACTGTTTGTACTTGAAATCTTCCGGGGCCATTTTTTCTAAGATTTCGGCCCATTTTTCCTGCGACACGTTGGAGACGTTCTCAACCGCGTTTTCGTCCTTGCCTTCGTCGTTCTGCTGCAGCACGCTCGAAGCTTCAAGCACCGCTTTCGCTACGTAGATGGGGCTTTTGGTGCGCAGTGCCAAGGCGATGGCGTCGCTCGGGCGCGAATCGATCGCGACCTTACGGCCGCCCAGATCGAGGTAGACCGACGCGTAGTATGTGTTTTCTTTGAGCTCGGTGATCTCGACCGACTCCACGGAGCACCCGACCTCGGTCAAGACATTTTTCAAGAGATCATGGGTCATCGGCCGGGCCATCTTGATGCCCTCGATTTCGGTCGCCATGGCGGTCGCCTCCAAGAGGCCGATCCAGATGGGCAAGTTGAGCTTGTTTTCCGGATCTTTCAGGATCACGATCGGCGTCTTGGTGACCGGGTCCAGGGTCAACCCGCCCACCGACATTTGAATCGTATCTTCCCTCTTGTTCATGCGATCTCCCTTTTGGCCTGGGATTCTAGCAGTGTTGGGTCGAGGGACTCGCCAAGCAGTGAATTCGCCGTCGCGCCGACGATGCGGACTGACAGAAAATCGCCAACCCATTCTTCAGACCCGGCTAAATTGACGATGCGATTGCTTCGAGCGCGCCCCATAATTTGGCCGTTTCTTAGTTTCGAGTGACCGTCCACTAAGATTTCATCGACGGTGCCGATCTTGTCGCGGTTTTTGCGGAGTGAGATGCTTTGCTGCAGGGTCTGTACTTGCTTTAAGCGCGCCCTCTTGATCTCGTCAGGTATGTCGTCCGCGTATAACTTGGCTGAAACAGTTTGTGGCCGCGGCGAATACATAAACGAGAAGATTTCATCATACTCCACCTGCTGCAGCAATTCTAGCGTCGCCGCAAACTCCGCGTCGGTCTCACCAGGGAAACCGACGATAATGTCGGTGCTGAGCGCGACACGCGGACAACGTTCCTTTAGACGAAACAAACGGTCCAGATATTCTGCGCGATCGTAGCCGCGGCGCATGCGCGCCAGCACGCTGTCTGAGCCGGACTGCACCGGCAAGTGCAAATGTTCACAGAGATGGGTGAGTGTGGCAAACGCTTCGATCAGTTCGGGCGACAGATCTTGCGGATGCGACGTAGTAAAACGCAGGCGGCGCAAGCCCGCGATTTTATCTACCTGCGCCAGCAGCTCGGCAAAACAGATCTCACCGGGCGTTAACTTGCCGTAGGAATTAACGTTCTGGCCGAGCAGCATGATTTCTTGCACACCCTGGGCGACCAGCGACTCGACTTCGGCAATGATATTGCCGCTCGGGCGGCTCACTTCGCGGCCGCGCACGTGTGGCACGATGCAAAAGCTGCAGACTTTGTTGCAGCCTTGCATGATCGTCACAAACGCTTTGCGACCTTGCACCTGCGTGCGCGCTGCGACCTCTTCCATGTAGGCCGGGTCGCGATAAAAGGCTGTCTCCACCGGACGGGCCCGCAGCTGCTCGACCTGATCGATCATCTCCGGCAGCTTGTGAATGTTATGGGTGCCAAAAACCAAATCGAGATGGGGCACGCGCTTGAGCAGACTCTCCCCTTCCTGCTGCGCGACGCAGCCGCCGACGCCGATGATGACACCGTCGCGATAGTCTTTGAATTCTTTCCAGCTGCCGAGGGCGCTGTAGACTTTTTGCTCGGCCTTGTCGCGCACGCTGCAGGTGTTGAGCAGCAGCAGGTCCGCGGCATCGATGCGCTCGGTGGGAGTGTAGTCGACCTGGCGCAGCACCTGGGCGATCCGCTCGGAATCGTACTGGTTCATCTGGCAGCCGTAGGTCTGGATGTAGACTTTCTTCATGGCACGATCAGGTCGACGATCTTGTAGAGCTGATTGATGCTGCGGCATTCCTCGGCGATGTGGCAGTTGGGCGCGTACCGCGGCATCTCACTGTCGCCCACGCCCCAGGTCATGCGGCTTTCAGGGTTGAGCCAGATCAGTTGCTTGGCCTTGGACTTGATTTCGCGCAGGACCCAGTCGTTGGGACGATTGTAGTTATTACGGCCGTCGCCAATGATCAAGACGGTGGTTTTGCTGTTGATCGCCGTGAAATAGTTGCGGTGAAACATTTCGAAGGCACGGCCGAAATTCGAATGCGAGAAAACATCGATGACGTCGCCCTTGAGCGCGGCCTCAACGGCGACATTGATGTCGTGTTCCTCGAATAGTTTAGTCACCTCGCCGATCTCGCTGACAAAAACGAAGCTACGCACCTTGGCGTAAAGGTCCTGAATCGAATAGACGAACTGCAACATGAAGCGCGACGCGTTTAGCACCGAATCTGAAATGTCACAGAGGATCATCACCTGTGGCTTGGTTTTCTTGCGCCGATCGAGTTGGATGTTGAACGGCACGCCGCCGTATTGAAGATTTTTGCGCAGGGTTTGTTTGACGTTAAATCGGCCGCGCGCCGCGCGTTTGCGCCGCACCGACAGTCGATTCTTCAATCGCTGCGCCAGACGCGCGACCGCGTCGTTCATGCGCCGGATGTCGTCCTCGGTGTAAAAAGAAAAACTCTTGTCAGCCAGCGCGGTCCGCTGGCTCGAATCGCGCATCTCCATGCCCTGCTTGCGCTGCTCCTGCTGGAGCAATTCGCGCAGCAGTTTGTACATGTCGCGCATGCGCTCGTCCAAGTAGCGCATGACGTTCTGCAAATCTTCGCCGTTTTGGCCGAGCATCTGCAGCATGCCTTTGAAGCGCTCGACCTCCGACTGCACCCGGTCCATCTGCAGCCGTCCCGCCATGCGGGTAAACGGCGTGTAGCGCAGGTTCTCGGAGTTGCCGCTCTGCATCTCCTGTTCCATCGCTTCGCGTAAAAGGCGCTCCAGGTCGCCTTGGTTGCCGGAGAGCAATGCCTTGGCCAGCTCGGACAAATCCCCTTCCATCTCGCGGAGAAATTTCTGAATCTGCTCGAGCATCTCCTGGAATTGCTGTGGCGTTAAGCCGAGCTCTTCCATGATGCGGCGGTCGAGGGCATCGATGGCCTCGCCGATACCGAGAAAAAAGAAATTGAATAGCTCTTCGAAAGGCTGGATGTCGCCGGCGCGCTTGATCAGCGTCGTACGGAGCGCGCTGCGGAATAGCGTCGGATTCTCAACGCCGATCAGCTCCAGGGCGCGAAAGGCGTCCATGTTCTCAGATAGCGAGACCCGCACGCCGTTACGGCGCAGGACGTTGGCGAATTCGACGATCCGACTTTCCATAGGGATTTGACTCACCACGAAGGAGTCTTGTAGGGGCAGACCTTGTGTCTGCCCTCCGATGGGCGACCACCAGGGTCGCCTCTACACGGGTCTTTCGTACCTCCCTCGTGGTGACATGGACTAATGCAAATGATCGCTGTCGCTGCCGCCGCTGGTGGGACCCTGGTGCGCCTTTTTCTCTGCGAGATAGGTCTTCAGCTCCTGGCTCGCTTTGCGGATATCGGCTTCGTATTTCATCAGTGCCGACAACGTCTGGTCAACTAGCTCGTTGTCCAGTTGCTTGACGTTGAGCAGCGTCAGCGCTTTTACCCAATCGAGAGTCTCGCTGATGCTCGGCGTCTTTTTCAAATCGAGCTTGCGCACCCGATGCAACAGCCGGACGACCTCCTGCGCTAGCTGATCGCCAACGCCGGGCACTTTGAGTTTAATAATTTCCATTTCCCGTTCTTCGCCGGGGAAATCGATGTAGAGATGCAGGCAGCGGCGCTTGAGCGCGTCCGACATTTCTCGGCTGTTGTTGCTGGTCAGAATCACCAGCGGAATGTGTTTGGCTTTGAGCGTGCCGATCTCCGGCACGGTGACTTGAAAGTCGCTCAAGATTTCCAGCAGAAAGGCTTCGAACTCGGCATCGGATTTATCGATTTCATCGATCAACAGCACCGATTGCTTCTCCGACAGGAGCGCGCGCAACAAAGGCCGGGGCAGCAAGAAACGATCGGAAAAGAAGACGCCGTCTTGCCTGGCGATGGTGTCGACCGCCGCCTGCAGCGTCGGCGCGCCTTGCAAAGTCTCACCGATCTTGTCTTTCAAGATTTGGGTATAGAGCAGCTGCTTGGCATACTCCCATTCGTAGAGCGCTTTGCCTTCGTCCAAACCTTCGTAGCACTGCAGGCGAATCAGCTCCATGCCGAGGGCGCTGGCCAACACTTTGCCCAATTCGGTCTTGCCGACGCCGGCGGGCCCTTCGACGAGGATTGGCTTCTGTAACGTGGTGCCGAGGTAAACCACGGTGGCAACGTTCTTGTTGCAAATATATTTTTGCGTGCCCAGCCCCGAAACCACATCGTCGACCGATCGAAACATATTTTTTCCTTCCAATCGGTCGAAGCTAACATAAACATTTCTCAACAACAATCAACGTTTAGGCGCCTGTTTGCAGATGGGAAAAGCTTTCTGTAAACCCTAACTGTGTGCACCTTGGCGCTCTATTACAAAGCCTTTCGGGGCATGCCGCTGCTGGTGGCGGCCAATCGCGATGAACACTATGATCGTCCGTCGGCGCCGCCGGTCCTACTGAAAACCACACCGAAAATCATCGCCGGTAAAGACCTGCGTGTGGGCGGAACCTGGCTGGGCGTCAATGAGCGCGGTCTCTTCGTCGGCATTCTCAATCGGCGCGGCAACGGCGATGCGACCGCGAGTGCAACGACTCGCTCGCGCGGGCTCTTGTGCATGGACTTGCTGACCCACGCGAGCGCCGACGCGGTGCGTGGGTTTATCGACCGCCACCGCGAATCCTATCAGCCTTTTACCGTCGTAGTTGCCGATGACCGCCACTCTTGGGCTGCTCACAACGGCAACGGGACACTATCGCTGACGGAGCTCACCCCGGGTCTCCACGTCTTTAGCAGCCATGCCGAGGTCGATTCGCACTCCGACAAAAGCGATCGCGCTTCGAAACAGTTTGCCCTTCTGCTCGACGGCTTCGAGCCGTCTGCCCTAATGCCGCGGCTAAAAGTGTTGTTGAGCGATCACAGTGTGCCGGCCAACGGTTCAGGCGCCCGCGGCGAAGCGATTTGCGTCCACGGCGAAGTCTCGGGCACGGTGTCGGCAAGCGTGGTGCTGCTGGCTGAAGCCCGGCGCCGGTTTGAATTTTTTCATTGTCCCGGACCGCCTTGTCAAAATAATTTCGGCTCGGCTTCGGAATTGCCGCTGCCATGACCGCACCCAAACAGCCGCGGCTGGCGGCCACGGTGATTCTGCTGCGGCCCGCCGAAGCGCAAGGCTTCGAAGTTTTTCTCACCCGCCGCCCCGACTCCATGCCGTTTCTCGGCGGCATGTACTGTTTTCCCGGCGGCACTCTGCATAAAGAAGATAGTTCCGAAGCGATGCTGCGCCGCTGTCGCGGCGTCACCCCGACGCAGGCGCGGGACATACTTGGCGCCCGCTTCAGGCCGCGCGACGCGCTGGGGCTGTGGGTCGCCTGCGTCAGAGAGTTGTTTGAAGAGACCGGTGTGCTGCTCGGGTGCCAGGAAGGCGGCAAGGTCATCGAAGAGGCACGCATCGCAGCCTTGCACGATGCTTTGATGAATGAAGCGCTTTCATTTTTGGCTTTGTTGGAACGAGAAGAGTTAAACTGCGATCTTGGCCGCCTCGCCTATTTTTCTTGCTGGCAGACTCCATCGCAGTTTCCCGTGCGCTTCGATACCCGTTTTTTCATTGCCACCTTGCCGGCAAACCAGACGCCGCTGGCAACCTCACCGGAGGTGGCCCATAGTTTGTGGATCACGCCTGATGAAGCTTTGCAGCTATTTAAGCGCGGCGAGCTGCCGATGATTTTCCCGACGTTTGCTTCGCTGCGGACGCTCGCGGACTTCGCTGGCCTAGAGAGTCTCCAGAAGGAATATCTGCAGGTGCCGTAGCTCGCTATTGTTTTTTAAGAATATCTTCGAGCCGTTTTCGGTCTTCGTCGAGGATCTTCTCTTTGGGCTCGCTCGGTCGCTGCTGCACCGGCGGTCGCGGCGGCTCGGCTCTTTCGGGTTTCGACGGCTCTTCGGTTGGAGCTGCTGTTTCGGCCTTGCCAGCCTTCTCTGGTTTCTCCAGTTTCTCAGTTTTGCTTTTAGCTTTTCGCGCGGGACCGTCTTCGAGGTTGGCCCGGCCGAAAAGCTTCTCGATGCTCGCCCAATTGAACCAGATCAAGAAGGCGAGCAACCAGATAAAGAGCGGGATTATGACAAATTGGAGAAAGCGGCGGAGCCAGGGGCTTTTTGGTTGCGGTAACCGCAACCAAATTGGTTGCGGTTTCTTTTTGCGCGCTTGGGCCACGGGATAAAGTTCGATCGGCCCTCACCCTACCCTCTCCGCAGAGGGAGAGGGTTACAATCCAGAGAGAAAGGTCGAATTAGAAAGATTATTAGTAGGTCGGTTTGCTGTCGAAATGGTGCGTCGCGTTGATGATCCGCACGGTCTTGGTTTTCGAGCGCATGACCACCGACTGCGTGGTCGCGCCGCCGGGAAAGAAGTGCACGCCTTGGAGATAGTCGCCGTCGGTCACGCCGGTGGCGGCGAACATGACGTCGCCGGCGGCCAGCTCGGTTATGCTGAACTTTTTCTTGATGTCGGCGACGCCCATTTTCTTGGCGCGTTCGATCTCTTCGTTGTTGCGCGGCGCTAAACGTCCCTGGAACTCGCCACCGGCGCAGCGCAGCGCCGCCGCGGCGATGACCCCTTCCGGTGCACCGCCGATGCCGAGTAGTAGATCGATGCCGGTTTCCGGCTTGGTCGTCGCGATGGCGGCGGCAACATCGCCATCGCCGATCAAGCGAATGCGCGCGCCGGTTTGGCGCACTTCTTTGATGATCGCTTCGTGGCGCGGCCGGCTTAAGATAATCACCATCAGGTCTTCGACTTTGCAGCGCTTCGCTTCGGCTAGCGCGTGCAAGTTCTGCGTCGGTGTTTTGTCGAGATCGATGACCCCGCGCCCCGCCGGGCCGCTGGCGATTTTTTCCATGTAGGTGTCAGGGCAGTTGAGCAGCTTGCCGCCGTCGCCCATGGCGAGCACAGAAAGCGCATTGGGAGCGCCGGTGGCGCAGATGGTCGTGCCTTCGAGGGGATCGAGCGCTATGTCGATTTTCGGGCCGCCCGAGCCGACCTTCTCGCCGATATAGAGCATCGGCGCTTCGTCGCGTTCGCCCTCGCCGATCACCACCGTGCCTTCGATGGCTAGTGCATCGAAGGCTTTGCGCATCGCGTCCACCGCGGCTTGGTCCGCCGCCTTCTCGTCGCCGCGCCCGATCAATCGGGCACAGTTCAATGCCGCCGCTTCGGTAACGCGCACCGCTTCCAGAGCTAGATTTCGGTCCATGTTTTTCTCCCTTCGATGAGCGACTCCATCAGGCGGAAGGCTTGCTTGGCGACAACGCCGGTTTTGGCAGCGTCCTTTTCGTTGTATCCGACCGCGCCATTATGGCGCGGCTCGGCGGGCGAATAAAGCACAAACGGCACGGGCTCTTTGACATGGGTTTTCAGCGCAATCGCCGTCGGATGATCCGGCATGAGGAGAATGCGATAATCCTTGCGGTTGGCCATGCCTTTCAACACAGTGCCAACGACTTTCTCGTCGAAATCTTCCAGCGCCTGGATCTTGGCTTTGACATCGCCCATGTGACCGGCTTCGTCGGTGGCTTCGACATGGATAAAAACGAAATCGTTTTTCTCCAACGAGCGCACGCCGTACTCGCCCTTGCCGACGTAATTAGTGTCCAGGAATCCGGTGATGCCGGGCACGTCGATGCGCTCTAATCCGGCGTAGACGCCCAAACCGTGAATAATATCGACGGCTGAAATCACGCCACCTTTGATGCCAAATCTTTTGGTCAGCGGCGGCAACTGCGGCGCCCTGCCCTGGCCCCAGAGCCAAATCGTGGTTGCCTGGCGATGGCCGTCGGCCTTGCGCTTTTGATTCACCGGATGGTTTGCCAGCAAAGGCTGCGAGGCGCTCATCAGTTGCAGCAGGCGGTCGGCGCCTTCGCCCTTGGGCATATAGCCCGCAGTTTTTTGATCGGTGATGTCGTGCGGCGGTGTGGTTTCCATCTTCTCCAAACCGTCGCGCCAGACCATCAAATGGCGATAGCTCACGCCGGGGAAAAATTCGATGCCGTCGCCGCCCAACTCTTTGTCCAGGTCGCGGATAATCTCGCTCGACTCCTCGGTGGTAATATGGCCCGAGGTGAAATCTTCCATTTCGATCGCGCTGCCCGTACCGCGCAGGGTCACCAGGTTGCAGCGAAAGGCGATGTCCTTGGGCCGAAGCGCCACACCCATGCTGGCGGCTTCGAGCGGCGAACGACCGGTGTGATAAACCGCCGGGTCATAGCCCATGATGCTCATATTGCCGACGTCGCTGCCCGGCGGAAAACCGTCCGGAATCACGTGCGCCAGGCCGTAAACGCCGCGCTGCGCGAGCCAATCCATATTGGGCGTCTTGGCCGCTTCGAGTGGCGTCTTGCCGCCGAGAACCTCGAGCGGATAGTCCGCCATGCCGTCGCCTTGGAGAATGATGTATTTCACTTATTCCGTCCGTTTCTCAGAAAATATTTATCGCGCAAAGACGCAGAGGACGCAAAGTTCGGTAATATTTTTCTTATTCTTACCTTCGTGCTCTTCGTGCCTTCGTGGTGAGCCAGTTATTTTCGAACTTTCGCGTTCTTTGCGGGAGGCACCTCCGGATCCTACTTCGCGCCCCAGATTGGAAACCACACCGGGTCCACTAGCATATAATCGCGATTGCGGATGGAATCCAGAGCCCTGCGCATTTGCTTCAGAGTGGCGCTTTCCAGCGTCATTACGAAGGGCAAAATTTGCTCTGGCCTCTGTTTGAGGCGGTAGGTCTGTATCAACAAACGGACTTCTTCTTCGCTATGGCGCAGCTGCCAGATCTCGGCGATGTTCACGCCGATACGGCCGAAGGTTTGGCCGATATCGCCGACAATACCGGCGCGGTCTTTGACGACGAATCGCACATAAAAAGAGCCGTCGATCTCATTTTCCGACTGGAGCTTAAGCGCGCCGGGCGCAATTAGACTCGGCACGCCGAAGAACCTGCGCTCGCCGCGCGCCAGCTCGCAGACATCGCCCAGCACCGCCACCGCTGTCGGCCCGCCGCCCGCGCCCGGTCCAACTAAAGTGTAATCGCAATCGCGCTCGCCGCGTCCGCCGCTGCTGCTCTTGCCGGCAAAACAGATGGCGTTGGTGGCGCCGTCGATGCCGGCGAGAAAATTCTCACGCTGCACCAGCGCCGGCGCGACGAAGATCTGCACCGCGCTGCCTCGGCGGCGCGCCACCGATAATTGCTTAATGGTTCCGCCCATCCGCTGGGCATAGCGAAAGTCCACCGCGTGTATCTCTTCGATGCCTTTGCGCCAGACTTTTCCGGGAGTCAGCTGCAAACCGAAAGCGACCAGAGCCAGCAGCAACAACTTGGCTTCGGCATCGCTGCCGTTCACATCCGCGGCCGGATTGGTTTCGGCGTAACCTTTCGCCTGGGCTTCTTGCAAAGCTTCAGCATAGGCTTTGCCGCTCTTCTCCATTTGCGACAGAATATAATTGCAGGTGCCGTTGACGATGCCGAAGATCGCCTCCGGCTGCTCGACGGCAAAGCTTTCGCTGAGCGAGCGAATGACCGGGATGCCACCGCCGACGCAGGCCTCGAAACGAAGCTGTTGGCCGCTCTTGGCCGCTGCCGCCCAAATTTCTTTGCCATAACGCGCCAGCACGGCCTTGTCGGAAGTGACTACGGATTTGCCGTTGCGGAAAGCGCGCATAAAATAGTCGCGGAAAACCGGCAGCTGTGCGGCTGATTGAAAGCCCAAGGCTTCGATGACGATGTCCACGTTGGGGTCGTCGAGCACCGCCTCGGCCTTGTCGGTGAACAAATCGCGGCGCTCGGCGAACCACTTCTTGCCCCCGGGATTGCGTGTGTAAATCTTACGTAATTCGAGTTGTTCGTTGACGCCTTGAAAGAGGATGTCTTGGATCGCTTCACCGACCACACCGGAACCGAGCAAACCGATGCCGACTCTTCGCGGGTTCTTCGAATCAGTCATGATGCGATGGGTACGAGCTAATCGAGCAGCTTGCCCAGAGCGCGTTTGATATTGCGCACCGCCTGCTTGGTGCGGTGCTCGTTCTCGATCAAAGCGAAGCGCACATGCTCGTCGCCGTACTGGCCGAAGCCGATGCCGGGAGACACTGCCACCTGGGCTTCTTTGAGCAGGTATTTGGAGAACTCCACCGAGCCCATCTTCTTAGCAGCTGGGGGAATCTCCGCCCAAACAAACATCGTGCCTTTGGGTTTTTCGATATGCCATCCGGCGCGATCGAGGCCGTCGATCAACGAGTCGCGCCGCTTCTGATACATCAGACGAATATCTTCGACGCAGTCCTGCGGCCCATTCAAAGCCTGAATAGCGGCGATCTGCACCGGCTGAAAAATGCCGTAGTCGAGATAGCTCTTGATGCGCGCCAAAGCGTGGACGATCTCTTTGTTGCCGACGCAAAACCCGACGCGCCAGCCGGGCATGTTGTAGCTTTTTGACAGCGAGAAAAGCTCCACGCCGATATCTTTCGCGCCCGGCACTTGCAGGAAGCTCGGCGCTTGATAACCGTCGAACGTCAGGTCGGCGTAGGCCAGATCATGCACGACAATAAACTCGTGTTCTTTGGCTGCCTTCACCACGCGCTCAAAAAAATCCAACTCGACGACTTGGGTGGTCGGGTTATGTGGGAAACTGATCACGAGCATTTTTGGTTTGGGCCAGGTCTGCTTGACCGCTTCTTCAAGATGGCCAAAAAAAGCCTCACTCGTCGTCAACGGCAAACAGCGCAGGTCGCCGCCAGCAAGGACGACCGCATACTGATGGATCGGGTAGGTCGGGCTCGGGCACAACACCACATCGCCGGGATCGATGGTGGCCCATGCCAAATGGGAGAGACCCTCTTTGGCACCGATGGTAACGATCGCTTCGCTGTCGGGATCGAGCCTGACCTCGTAGCGCCGCTTGTACCAATCGGTGATGGCGCAGCGCAATTTATAGATGCCACGCGAAACGGAATAGCGGTGGTTTGCCGGTTTCGCTGCGGCCTCGACGAGCTTGGCCACAACATGCGGTGGCGTTGGCAAGTCCGGATTGCCCATGCCAAAGTCGACGATGTCCTCGCCGCGATGACGGGCTTCCATCTTCATGCCGTCGATGATGCTAAAGACATAAGGCGGCAGCCGCTTAATACGCTGAAACTCCACGCGTTATCCTTTCGTAAAACCGTTTTATTAGTTATAAGCCAACTGCGCGCAAAGCGCAAAAGCAAGGAGACTGGGAGCTCCGAGCCAGCCCCCTGCTCCGTGCTTATTAGTTCAGTCCGTACAGCCGCCTGGGATTGTCGTAGAGAACTTTGCGTTTCACATCCGCACTCAAGCCGTTCATTGCTTTGAAGCGCGCAATCGCGTTCAGCTCGCTCGAGGTATCGCCGTGGCCATAGTCCGTGCCGATGACCAGATTGTCTTCGCTCGAGTAGTTCATGATGTACTTAAAATCATCGTCGGTCTGAGTCGAAACGTAGATATTGAATTCCTTCAGGCAGTTGCTCGACACCGGATGCTTCCCACCGAGCGAACGGCGCACCGCTTCATGGACAACCCAGGGCACCCATTGGCTAGAGACCTCAATGAAGCCCCAACGTAGCTTGGGGAAAACCCGCGGAATCTCGCTGACGATCAAAGCGTAGCACGAGGTCACCGTCGGAATTCTGAAAGTCGAGAAGCCACCGCCGGCTTCGTTGGTGAGCAGCTGGAATAACTCCGGACTGCCGTTGGCAAGATGCACTGTGACCGGAATGTCCAGGCGCTCCGCCTCTTCATAGATCGGATAAAAGAATGGATCGGTCATCAACAACTGATTGCGCTCGTAGGGGCGGATGCAGACACCGACGGCGCCGTGTTCTTTGGCAAAGCGAATCTGCGACACGGCTTCCTTGGGCGAGAGGCCAGGAACAACGCAAGTCCAACGCAAGCGGCCCTCCCCTGCTTTCCAGACATCGGCAAGCCAACGGTTCCATGCCCAGCTCAGTGCAATTTCGGCGTCGGGCCGGCTGGTGAGCGGCGTGATCCATAGCGAGTTGAAAAGAATCTGCACGTCGACGCCCAATTCGTCCATGTGTTTTAGTCGCTGCGATACGTCGGTCAGCTCGCGCGCCTCCACCGGCGTGGCGACTTCACGGCCAAATCTTTTCACATGGGCGGCGGATTCCTTTTCATCTGGCGAGGGGAACTTGCTGCCGAGGTTTTCGCCGTCGAGCAGCCAAACTTGGCGCCGCGGGTTTTTTGGGTCGGGCACCAAAGTCGGCCGATATTTTTGATCGGCCGCATCAAGGTAATCCCACACACGCTCAGTTTCGACCACGTGGGCGTCGGCGTCGATGACGTTATGCGCGAATTTTGCCGTCGACATAGTTCCTCCTTGCTTCGCTTAGAAATAGCCGAGCTTACCACCCCTGTCCACCCCTGGTTATTGTCACTGGCTTGCACAGCACCACAGTCGCATTATAGAGATGGCTCAGTCGCAAACATGGAGGAGTAACATGGCGCAGCTCGATCTTTCGCGTTTTTCCCTAGCAGGCCGCACAGCGATCATTACCGGCGGTAGCGGCGGCATTGGCCGCGCCTGCGCCGTCGCTTTCGCCAAGGCCGGCGCCAACATCGTGATTGCTTCATTGCCGCCGGAATCGATCGCGCCGGTGGTGCGCGAAATCGAAACGTTGGGAGTCAAAGGCTTAGGCGTTTCCGTCAACGTTGCCGACGCCGCCCAAGTGAAATCGATGGTGGAGCAGACACTTGCGGTCTTCGGCAGAATCGACGTGTTGGCCAACGTCGCCGGCGGCTCCTACAGCCGCAACCCGCACATGCCGGCGTTCAATCGCGCGCCCCTGCTCGATCTCGCGCCGGAAGATTTCATGACCGCCTACGAGGTCAATACCAAGAGCGCTTTTCTCTGTGCCAAGGCAGTGGTGCCGGCGATGAAGGCACAGGGCAAAGGCAGCATCATCAACATCGGCTCGATTTCGGGGCGCAGCACTAAGAAAGAACGCGCCGACATGGCTGCCTACGGCACGGCCAAGGCCGCCGTGATGAACCTGACCTTTCACATGGCTAACCAATGGGGACCCGAAGTGCGCGTCAACGCGATCGCGCCGGGTATCATCGATACACCGCGCCCGGCCGGCACCGGGCGAGAACAGTCTTTTGCCGAATCCGCGAAAAACATCGCTTTGGGCCGCACCGGCACGGCGGACGAAGTCGCCGGCGTCGCTTTGTTCTTGGCTTCAGATGCGGCGAGCTACGTCAACGGTTCGGTCATCGATGTGAACGGCGGCGAGTGAAAGCGCTAGAAAAGGTTCTCACCAATCCAGAGACCGTTGGGTTTTAGCTGCCAGTTATGGTACAGCGCATCGTCCATCCCAACGTAAAACGCCTCAAGTCGCCCATCGGCATTCCGTCCCACCGCAAGCTGCTTTGCTTGCGTAGGTGTTTCGGGGCCGAGAAAGTACTCGCCGCCCCAGTAGCCATTCGGGGCCAACTGCCAGTTGTGGTAGAGCACGTTGTCGAGACCGATGTAAAAAATTTCCATGCGGCCATCGGCATTTTTTCCTACAGCGACCTGTTTCGCTTTGCGCGCCATGTCTGGGCCGAGGGGCTCCGCGTTGTTCCACTCGCGGTTCGGAGCTAGCTGGGACTTGTGATAAAGCACATCATCGCTGCCGATACAAAAAAGCTCCATCCGACCGTCGGCCTGTTCCCCGACTGCCAGCTGTTTGGCTTTGAGTGACGCGTCAGGCTCCAAGGGCACTTCACCCCCCCCCCATTTGCCATTGGCCACGAGCTGGCAATTGTGATTCACCGCATCGTCCAAACCGATAGAAAAGAGATCCATCCGTCCGTCAGCGTGCCGGCCCGCGACTAACTGCTTTGACTTGCTGACCTCTTTGGGGCCGAGGAAGTACTCGCAGATCCAATAACCGTTGGGTGTTAGTTGCCAGTTGTGGTAGATAACTGCGTCTTCGAGACCGACGTAGAAGACCTCGATTCGGCCGTCTAAATTGTGACCGACAAAGAATTCTTTGGTTCTGCTTGGTAGGATTGGACCGAGCAGGTATTTGCCGCTCCAGTAACCGTTGGGCTGCAGTTGCCAGGCGTGGCTTATGCGATCGTCACTGCCAACATAAAAGACTTCGATGCGGCCGTCTTTGTTGCGTCCGGCGTGCACCGCTTTGGCAAACGTAGTCGTCTGGATCGGTGCCGGCGCAATCGGGACCGGTGCCCCTGCGGATGTCGGAGCTAGTCCGACGACCTCTCCCAAGTCTAGCTGGGTGTTGGGCTGGAGCAGCGCGATGATCTGCGAAGGATCGAACGCTTCGAGAACCACGCCGCGTTTGCCGCGAATTTCCCCGAGAAGTGAGGTTAGCTTATCAGTGGTCGAACGAATGACAAATTTTGCCAGCATGCGTCTTGTTTGGCAGTTGTCACGACGGGACAACGTCGGCGGGAATCTAGCTGTGTTTTGAGGGCCATTCAACCCAATCGAAGATGTTCACTCATAAAATACGAAAGCCTCCACTCATCGTGGAGGCCTCCCTGCTCACTTCGATGAATTCCCAGCAGCTTAGATTTCTTTGGACTTGATCGTGTAGGTGAAGCTCTTTGGATCCAAAGCATCCTTGCGGCCGTTGGCGGTTTCCGATTGCGGCTACATCAAGCCCACTTCGGCGCAAGTTCCTCATGAAGAAGGAGTGATCTTCGCGTTCAGGCAGTACTAGAGCAAACCCATGCCACGGCGGGCCGACGATCGAAAAATTTCAGCGTGCCATTAGGCGGCGCGTCAGGTAGGAAAGAAAGTCGACGAGCGAAACCAGAAGCATCATCGCGATCAACACCGAGCTCGCCTCTTTCATATGGAAAAGTCCCATGTGAAAGGCGAGCATCTGCCCCAAGCCGCCGGCGCCGACGACGCCGAGCACCGCCGCGGCGCGGATGTTGTTCTCCCAGCGATAGAGCGAGTAAGAGATGATTTGCGGCAGCACCTGCGGCAAAGTGGCGTAAAGAAACACTCGACCCGGCGGCACACCTTGCACCCGCAGGGCAAACGCCGGAGCGGTGGGTGCGTTCTCGATCGCTTCCGCGAATAACCGACCAAGCACTCCAGCCGTGTGCATCGCCAATGCCAGGGTGCCGGCAAAGGGCCCAAGCCCGGCGGAAATCAGCAGCAAAGCCGCCCATACTAGCTCGGGAATCGAACGCAGCACGTTAAGAATTAAGCGCACCGGGGCGCGAGCGAGCGAACTTTCGACGCCGGGGCTTTGGCTCGCTGGCAGCGCTAAAACCAGGCCGCCAAGGGCGGCGAGCATGGTGCCGAGCGCCGACATCGCCAAGGTCTCTAGGCTGGCTATCGCGAGCTTGGCGAGAAAAGTTGCCTCTCGCGACGGCGTCAAGAGCTCGCCAAGAAACTTCGTCATGCGGCCCATCGAACTGGCTGAGAAGAAGTTTGCCCATTGTAAGTTGAGCGACCAGAAGCTTGCCGCGATCAATGTAGCGATCACGATCAGCACGACAGCGGCCCGGCGGCGCGCCCGGAGAAACTGCGCCGGCGCGCGATTTGGGAGATGCCCCAGAGTCGTTGCCGAGGCCGTGCTCATGCGATCATCTTCCGCAGTTGCAGGCTAACGTGATCGGCGAGCCAGACCAACAGCACGAAGGCGATCAGCATGGTGCTGACTTCCGAGCCGTTGAACATTTTCATCGACAACTCCATTTGCTGGCCCAGCCCACCGGCACCAACGAAACCTAGTACCGCCGAGGAGCGAATCGCGCACTCCCAGCGATAGATCGTGTAGCTGGTGAGCTCTCCGGCGTTCTCGGGCAAAAGGCCGTAGAAGAATGCTTGCAAGCGGCTCGCGCCATTGCGCAGCAGGGAAGTCGTCGAATGCAGATTGCCGCTTTCGAGAATATCGCCGTAGACTTTGCCGAGCATTCCGCTATAGGTGAGCGCGATCGCCAGCACGCCGGCCGTAGCTCCGAGCCCGACCACGCGCACAAAAACCAACGCCCAAACCAGCTCGGGAATGCTGCGCAGAAAAATCAGCAGCAAGCGAACCGCCTGGCGCGCGGCAAAAGGGATTGCATGCATACGTCCGGGCAGTGACGAAACCGACAGAATCGCCGTCGACGCCAATGCCAGCGGCGCGGCGAAGACCAGCGCCAGCGCAATCCCCGCTGTCGCAATCGCCACCGTGCGCCAAGCCTCCCGCGCGACCATGGTCAAGAATTCGACTTCGAGCTTGGGCGGAAAAAAATCGCCAATGAAACGGGCGGTGACTCGCAGATTCTCGGGCGTGAAGAACACCCAGGGTTTGAAGTCGGTCGCGTAGAGCGATGGGATCAATAGGACCAGCGCCAGCAGAGCCCAAGAAAGGCGCTCGTGGAACGCCGGATCGCGGCGCGGCGGCGCTAGCGCGGCGAGGTTAGTCATGATCGGTATCAGGTCGGAACAATTCGGCCCGGCAGCGCCACATTGTCAGAGTTCGGCTCTGCCGCGTAGGTTCGAGGCCCCGTCAACTCATGCTCATATTGAGCATAGAGCCGTGCCAGCCGGTCGTCAGTCAATTCCATCGACGGCAGATCGAAAACCAGCTCGCCATCGCGCAAGCCAATTATCCGCGGAAAGCGCGCCGCGACATTAACCTGATGCAGGGTGACTATTAGAGTCACACCGCGCTCACGGGCCGCACCCGTCAAGGTATCGATCGCCAACTTCGCCCGCGTCGGGTCGAGAGCCGAGAGCGGCTCGTCGATCAGCCACAGAGACGCCGGCGCTACCAGCGCGCGCGCCAAGCCCACCCGTCGCCGCTCTCCGCCGGAAAGCCGGTCGACGCGATCCCATAATTTATCGGCGAGATCGAACTGTTGTAGCGCCGCATGGGCTTCGCCAATGCCGGTGGGATAGACGAGAGAACGCAGACTCCGCCAAAGAGACTGGGCCGGCAGGCGCGCCGCCAGAACCGCGGTGATTGCCCGCTGGCGCGGCGGCAGCGGCGGATTTTGCGGCGCCATGAAGATGCGGCCGCGCAGCTTTTGCAAGCGCGCCACCGGCAGCGACCAGGGGTCATCGTCATTGAGCAGCAAGCCCCCCTGCGCCGGCTTGAGCGCACAGGCAATGGCGTGTAGGAGCGTGGTTTTGCCGGCTCCCGAAGGACCGATCACGGCCACCTGCTCGCCCGGCGTAATCGCAAGGCCGAGCGGCTTCAAAGCCGGCGCGGCACTGGCTGCGCTGGCTGGATGGCGCGCCGCGAGGCCGCGCAATTCTATGCGCAAGGCGCCGTTATTTGATGAGTTCTGCACTGCGGCCCGCCGTTTCCAGGGCTTTGTAGTTCTCGGCGCGGGTCGGAATATACTTGGTGGCGCGATTGAGGGTCAGGATTTCCTTGCCCTCCGGGTTGTTCATGTCGAGATCGAAGAACGCCTTGGCGATGCGGTCGCGCTGCGCCGCCGGCATATCGGCGTGCACCGACCAATTGTAATTGTAAAAAGGCGGCGTGGTGTAAAATACATCGACCTTGGCAGTATCCACTTTCTTCTCGTCGACAAACTTGCGCCACACGGTGATATCGAGAGCCGCCGCGTCGACCCGGCCGCTGACCACCGAAGCAATGGTCGCGTCATGGGCGCCCGAGTAGGCGACCCGGGTCAAATCCTTTTCTGGATTGATTTTGGCCTGCAACAAGAAACTGCGCGGCATCAAGTGGCCGGAGGTGCTCGACTGGGAACCGAAGCTCAGCGCTTTGCCGCGCAGGTCGTTGAGCGTCTTGATGCCGGAGTTGGTCTGGGCGATGAAGACCGAGCGAAACTGCGCGTCCTCCTCGCGCTGCGCGATGGGAATAATCTTGCCGCCCGAGCGCAGCTGCGCCTGAACATGGGTGAAGCCGCCAAACCAGACCAGCTCCACCTGCTTATTGACCAGCGCTTCCACCGCCGCCGGGTAATCGGTAACCGGCGTGAATTCAACCTTCATGTTGAGCACCCGTTCGAGATACTTGACGATCGGGCCGAACTTACGAACCTGTTCGGTGGCAGCCTCTTCCGGAATGGTCGTCACTCGGAGAAGCTGCTGGGCCGAGACTGTGGCCGTCGACGCGACCAGAATGAGTGCTGTAACGATGTATGCCAAAAAAAACGATTGCCGGATTTGGCAACGGGTTGACGATCTTAACATGCTCCCCCCGAATTCAGACTCGATTGTTATTTCCTATAGTGATCATAGGTAACAGAAAACACGCAAAAGTTAATAACACGCCGCATCGACGTTTGCTAACGATCCGGCTCAGCCGTGCGACTCAGCTCGGCGCGCCGGTGAAATTATTGCGAAGAACCAGAATCAGAAATTATAGATTTGCCAGCCAGTCGGCCACTTCCTGAGGGTGGCTGTCGGCTTTTTTGACCCCCGGCCAATGCTTGACGATATCTCCTTTAGGCCCGATGATCACGGTTGAGCGAATCGTCCCTTGCACTTCTTTGCCATACATCATTTTCTTCCCAAAGGCGCCATATTTTTTCATCGCCTCGGTTTTGGGATCGGACAACAAAACATACGGCAGCTGGTGTTTCTCGGCGAACTTGTTGTGCGAATCGATGCTGTCTTTGCTCACCCCCAACACCACAACGTTTTTCTTTTTCAAGGACGGGTTCAAATCACGGAACCCGCAGGCCTCCTTGGTTCAGCCAGGGGTGCTGTCTTTGGGGTAGAAAAACATCACTACTGTCTTACCCTTATAGTCGCTCAGTGAATGCTTCTTGCCGTCGTTGCCTTCGAGCGTGAAGTCTGGCGCCTTTTTACCTTCTAGACTTGCCATTCCATATCTCCTCGATAAAATTTAGCTTGAATATTTTTTGAATATCACAAATCGCTAGCCCCACGAAACCGCCATCGAGTGAAAATTACTCGCTCACTTTGACGCCGCGCCAGAATGCGACATAGTCTTTGATCTGCTTCGCGGCGGCTTTTGGCTCGGGATAAAACCAAGCTGCATCGACATTCACCTTGCCGCCAACGTCGATGCTGTAGTAGCTGGCGACCCCCTTCCAATGACACGTCGTATGAGTGTCGCTGGCACGAAACAGCTCCTTCTTGATCGACGCGGGTGGAAAATAGTGGTTACCCTCGACGACAATGGTCTTGTCGGATTCGGCCAATATCTGATTTTCCCAGATCGCTTTCATGGCGCCCTCCTAGTTTGCGACGCAGCGAAATTTTGCGAATACGTATGAGTAATGCGCTTGATACCAATTGCGAAAGCTTGGGCGCAACAGATTCGCATCTGTCGCCCACGACGCCCCCTTGACGACGAAATGTTTGCCGTCGAAAAAATCCTTGGAATAGTCGGGGTAGGTCGCCATGTAGGGCTTGAATCCCGCCAGTGGTGCAAACGGCGTGTCGGTTAGCTCCCAGCCGTTGCCGAAGAGCTCTTGCACGCCCCAGCAGCTCGCACCTGCAGGACACGAACCCACCGGCAGCGGCGACCAGTTATTGAAATCAAAATTGCCGCGGCGCGCCGAGGGTGCGTCGTTGCCCCAAGAGGATAACGGCTCTCGCGTCCATCCGGCCCGTGGAATGCCGCGCGCTGGTACTCCGCTTCAGTCGGCAATCTTTTGCCGCGCCATCGTGCATAGGCGCGTGCTTCAGCAAGGCTCACGTAAACCGGCCAGCTAGCAACTTGCTCCAGCGGCCATTGATCGAACATACCGCGGTAAAACCAGGAGTGATTTCGTCTCACCCAGCAGGCTGGCTGGGTTTTTCGCTCAAGATTTTTCCAGCTCCAGTCCGCGGGCTGCCAAAAACTTTCACTGCGGTAACCGCCGGCTTCGACGAATTCGAGAAACTCACCGTTGGTCACGGGCAGTGCATCGATGCCGAATTCCGGAACGTTAATGAAAATCTCACCGAACTCGTTGTCCCAACCGAATGGTAAATGTTCAAAGCGTGCCCCCAGCCGTGCTCGACCCGCAGGGATACGGACTAAGCGGTTTGCGGCAGCTGCATCGTAGTGGTATGTGCTCATCGCTCGCGGCCGCTGTTTTTCGGCCAGCGGCAATTGTTGCATCATGTAGAGCAGCGTCTCTTGATGCATGTACTCGTGCTCCAGCACCATCCGGAACACCCGCCCACCACGCGCCATCACCTGATTGGAATAGCAATACGGCAAGGCTTCCAATGATTCCAAAATCGCGCCGCGTACCTTGTCACGATACACAACGGTCTCTGCAAGCGTCGGCCACTCCTGCGGCACATCGGGATGCCAATGGCACTCGCCGGTGTCGACGTCCGGATCTATACCGCGGCAGAACAGCTCATCAAAATAGCGGTTGAAAGATTTCCATTCCAAGATGCCGCCGCAGATCTGGTTCCAGGAAAAAGCCGGCAGGTGCCCGACATAAAAAATAAACGGATGGCGCCAGACGATCGGCTTTGCGAGCATCCCCGTCCGACCCACGATGTCGAAGATGGCGTCGGAGCGCGCCCATGCGGTGACAAACTTGGCGTATAGCTCGTCCGTGCCCTGCTTGAATTCGCGCATTAACGGCAGTGCCATAAATGCTCCCGCTGCCGGATTGATATTAACTATATAATAAATAGGATTTGGCTATGGAAGAGCTCAAGCGAAATTCTTTGTCAAGAAAAATTTTTCTAGCGTTTATGGTTGAAGAAATTCGCGGAAGGCTTGCGCGATCGGATGGAGCGGGCGACGGCTATGCTGCACTTCATAGAAAACGCGCTCCATCTTCAGGCCGCGGATCGGCACTTCGACAATCGTGCCGTCGTCGAGTTCGTGGCGAATCGAAATGCGCGACAATATCGAAAAGCCAAAACCGGCCAACAAAGCTTGCTTCACCGCCGCGGTGCTGCCCAGTTCCATGGTGATCTTGAGCAGCTCGTCGGCCCCTTTGCCGCTGTGCGACAGGAGCTCGTGAATCGCATCGAGTGTGCCTGAACCGTGCTCCCGAGAAATGAAGCGCTCGGCGCGCAAATCCGCCGTGCTGAGCGCTTTGCGCCCGCTCCACGGGTGCCCTTTCGGCACCGCCAACACCATCTCGTCATCCCATACCTTGGCAAATTTCAGCCGTGGGTCGCTGCGCTTCATCCCGACGTAAGCAATCTCGACTTTGCCATCGAGCAAGTCGGCGATGATTTCACTCGAGTCGCCAATCCGCAAAATCGGTTTGACGCCCGGGTATTTTTTTGTGAATTCGCCCAATCTCGCCGGCAGCAGATATTCACCGGGAATGCTGCTGCCGCCGATCCACAATTCGCCGCTAAGCGTGCCGTGAAACTGCTCGATGGAAGCAACGGTTTCGCGCTTGAACGCGAGCAAGCTCTTGGCGCGTTCAGCAACCAACTGGCCGAGCGGCGTCAAACTCACCTTGCCGGGAATCCGGTAGAGCAGTTTGCCGCCAACGGCCTTTTCTAGTTCCTGCACATGGGCGCTCACCGTCGGCTGGCGCAGGGATAAAAGCTCAGCGGCCTGCGAGAAACTTTTGTGCTCAGCTACCCAATAAAAGATTTCTAGCTTGTGGAGATCGAGATCGGCTTTGATTTTGGCCATCTAGACTAGCGGGCGAGGGAGTGCTTTCGGAGTCCTTCGACAGGCTCAGGACGAACGGATGTGAAATGTGCAAGACCCGTTTGTGCTGAGACCTGTCGAAGCATGCTCCGCTTACTTCAGCGCCGCCAAGACCTCAGCCGGGTGCGCCCCAGCGTCGGCGACGGGAATCCAGTGCTTCTTGATCGTGCCGTCTGGACCGATCAACGCCGTCGAGCGGATTGTGCCTTCCGAGACTTCGCCTTGGGCGTTCTTACGCGGCCCCCAGGCGCCGTAGGCCTTCATGGCGTCTTTCTGTGGATCGGACAACAGAACAAATGGCAGATTGAATTTGTTGATGAACTGATTATGAGAATCGATGCCGTCGGGGCTCACACCCACGACGACAGTATTGGCTTTAGCAACTGTATCGATAGCGTCGCGGAACCCGCACGCCTCTTTGGTTCAGCCAGGGGTATCGTCTTTCGGATAAAACCACAGGATCACGTTCTTGCCAGCGTACTCGCTGAGCGAGTGCTGTTTGCCGTCGCTCCCCGCCAGGGTAAACGCCGGCGCTTTCTGACCTTCCATACCAGCCATGGAGCACCTCCGTTTGAAAATTGTACTTAGCTCTCTATCATACCGGGAAAGCCGGTAGCAACGATTGACCGACACCGGCTGAGCATTGTCAACAAAAAGCGTTGACGCTATATTTTTTGCAGATATGGCAAAGCAAACAACCTTAGCCGGTTGGCATAATCGCCACGGCGTGACGTGGCAAGAACGTGATAGCTGGCTGCTGCCAGATCACTTCGGCAACCCCGAGGAGGAGTACCGAGCGGTTCGCAATGCCGTCGGGCTCATCGATCTTTCGCAGCGCGCGATGCTGCAGTTTACCGGCCCGGATCGCCTGTCCTTTCTTCAAGGCATGTTGTCGAACGACCTGCGCGCCCTGCGCATGTTCGAAGGTCAGTCGGCCGCGTTACTGACCCAGCAAGGCAAAGTGGTGGCCGGCCTGCGGGTGCTTTGCGCGATGAATTCTTTCTACGTGGATTTTTGGGAGCCGCTTAAGGAAAAGATCATCAATCACTTGAACCGCTATTTGGTCGCCGATGAAGTCGAGATTCAGGATCCCAATGACCACTGGAAGATGCTGTCGTTGCAGGGACCGCGGGCAGCAAGCGTCCTAAACGAAACACTGGCGGGAGCCGGCCTGCCTGACCGGGTCCACCAGCACGCCATGATCCAGTTTGACGGCGGCCTTGTTTGCGTGGTTCATGCCGACCGTTACGGCGCGCCCGGTTACGACATCATTGTGCAGACCGCTCAATTGGAAAAGTTTGCTCAGACTCTGACGGATCGCGGCGCCCCCTGGGTCGGCGAACAGGCGCAAAACATCCTACGGGTCGAAAACGGTCTTGCCCGCTACGGCGTCGACTTCGATGAAGATAATCTTTTACTTGAAGTTGGCTTGGACGACGCCGTCAGCTTCAGCAAAGGCTGTTATCTCGGCCAAGAAGTCGTCGAGCGCATTCGCTCACGCGGCCACGTCAACAAAAAGCTCTGCGGCCTATTGCTCGACGGCAACACTGCGGCCGTCAGCGGCGACAAGATTTTTGCCAGTGAAAAGGAAGTCGGCCACATCACCTGTTCCGTCCAATCGCCTGCGCTCCAGCGCCCCATCGCCTTGGGGTATTTAAACAAAGACTTTTGGCAGCCAGGCATGAAGCTAGACGTGCACCGAGCCTGCCAGAGCATCGGCGCCACGGTCACGCCCCGACCGTTACTGCGACCGGCATGAAGCGCCACTTGAAACCTGCTCGCAAGCCCGTATATTAATTTGAAATTTGTTCCCTACGGGAAAGGAACTAAGGAATGGCCAACTTCGTAAAGGTTTGCGCGCTTGGCGACGTGAAAGCAGGCTGCGGCAAAAGCCTGGAATTGAACGGCAAAGCCGTGGGAGTGTTTAATATCGACGGCAGGATCTACGCGATCAACGACGTCTGCGGCCACCGTGGTGGCCCGTTGGCCGAAGGCGAGCTGGACGGCACGACCGTTATCTGCCCTTGGCATGGCTGGCGCTACAACGTCACCACCGGTGAGAATGAATTACTGCCGTCGCTGCCCACTCAGAAATACGCAGTCAAAGTTGAGGGCGATGATATTCTAGTGGACCTGGAATAGGTGAGAAATCTTTTTGGCAAAAGGCCCGCCGGCGCAGAGTCGGCGGGCCTTTTTTTGTTACGAGCTACAGATAATTCTTGATGTAATCATTGAGCGCGTCCCGCGTGCTGACGAAGGCTAGCTCCTCCCACGGGATTTCTTTCGGCGAAAACACTTTCGCTTCGGTCGACTCATCCGCGGCGGTCAAAACCCCGCCGATCACTTTTGCGGTATAAACCACGATCACGTTGGCTGATTTCGGGTAAGAATAGACGTTCAACAGCGGTCCCAGTTTGACGTCGAGCTGCGACTCTTCTTTGGTCTCGCGCACCGCAGCATCCTGCACACTCTCACCGCGATCGACGTACCCCCCGGGAAAAACCCACTTGCCGATTTCAGGTTCGACGCCACGTTTTAGTAACACGATACCGCCGTCGAGCGTGAAAACGGTGCCGGCGACCACTTTGGGGTCCTGGTAAAAGATAAACGAGCAAAGCTGGCAGACGAGCCGGCGCGGCTCGTTGGTTTTCACCACCCTTTTGTCCAGACCGCCGCCGCACTTTGGGCAATAGCGATATTCGATGTGGCCGTGGCCGGTGTGACCGTGCGCCGCCTGGTGCGCATGATGATCGTGATCTGATGCCATGAGTCAATTCTTAGCCCAGAAGGCGTTGAAACAAAAGCCGCTTCGGGTACACTCCAGCCATGCTCCGCGCAGTTATCTTCGATTTTAACGGCATCATCGTCGACGACGAGCCGATTCACTTCCAACTTTTCCAAAAAGTATTCGCCGAAGAAGACATCAATTTAACTGAAGAGGCGTACTATAGCCGTTATCTTGGCTTCGACGATCGCGGCGCCTTCGAAGCCGGCTTTCGGGAAAACCAACGGGAGCTAGATGCCGCAGAACTCGCCCAGTTGATTGAGCGCAAAGCCGTTTACTACCAGGAAGCGATTCGCCGGCATGTGGCGATCTTTCCCGGCGTAATAGAGTTGATCGCGACGTTATCCCCTACTCTGCCCCTCGCCGTCGCCTCGGGCGCGCTGCGCAACGAGATCGAAACCATCCTTACGACGGTGGGGGTGAAAGATGCTTTTCGCGTCATCGTCAGCGCCGAGGATGTCACGCGCGGCAAGCCGGAACCGGAAATTTTTCTGAAAGCGCTGGCAGGACTTAATGCGCAATCGCCCGCAAGTCATGCGATCACGGCGGCGGATTGCGTTGTCATCGAAGACTCCAAAGAAGGCATCAAAGGCGCGCGCCGCGCCGGCATGAAGTGCTTGGCGGTGACCAATTCGCACCCGGCCGAGCTGCTCGGCGAAGCCAACGCAGTGGTCAGAAGTTTGGAAGACGTATCGCTGCCCTACCTCAGCGCTCTCTGCGCTTAGCGGCTACGTTGCCAAGGTTACCTGGCTAAAAAGTCGAAGCGATACGGTATTCATCGTCGGGCTTTCCTTTGTGCGCTCCCATGCCTTTGCGCGAAACGTTCTTATCGATACGGCGTTCGCTGCGGTCTAATAGTCAATTCCACCGGGCAACAAGTCGGCGAGGCGCTCAGCACAAACATCACCGCGTCGGCGACATCCTGCGGACGAATCATCTTGGCGCGATCGATATGCTTGACCGGTGGAATCATCGAGGTGTCGACGAAGCCGGGCAGGATCACACTGACTTTGATACCGTGCTCGCGCACCTCTTCGTAGAGCGATTGGGTAAATCCGATCAGGCCAAATTTCGACGCGGCGTAGGCCGATGAACCGGCTTCGCCGGACTTGCCGGATATAGAACCGATATTGATAACGGCGCCTTCACCCTTCTCGATCATGGCAGGAAGAAAGGCCTTGGCAAGCATCATGGGCGTGCGCAGGTTTAAGCGCAATGTCTGATCCCAATCTTCGACGTGGGATCGGACGACGGTATTCTTCTTTCCCCACCCGGCGTTGTTCACCAGGATATCTACACTGCCGAAGGCCTGGCATTCAGCAACCAAGCGTTGAATGTCGTCATCGCGGCTCAGATCCGCAGCCACGACCAAAGACGGCGAACCAACCGCGAAGACAGTCTGTTTAACTTCGTCGAGCTGTGCCTGCGTGCGTGCAGTCAGAACCACGCGGCAGCCGACATGTGCCAGCGTAAGAGCGATTGCTCGCCCTATGCCGCGGCCGGCGCCGGTGACAAGCGCAGTCTTTCCCTCAAGATGAGGCATGAATCGCTGTTGAATTTGCGATTGCTCTTAAAATTTACTCGGAGTCCTGCGACGGGCTCAGGACGAACGGATCATTGTTGAACGATTTCGACTCCGATTCCGTTCGTCCTGAGCTTGTCGCAAAACTCTTAATTTCTAATGCACCGTCGATATCTCGTCCGTATCCGGCGGCTGCGACACCGACGAGCCGTGGTGCAAGATCATGCGCCAGCCATCGGCGCTTCTCTGGAACATGTTGGTGGTCAGAACCGACGCCGTGTAGTTTTGCCCTTGAACCGAGCTGCTGAGGTTTTCGTAGAGCGTCACCCAGGCGAGATCGCCGTGCACCTCAACCTTCACATCGGTGAGAATGAACTTCATCGACGGCGTGTTTTCGAAGATGCGCTGCCAACTCTCCATGACCGGCCCCCAGCCGCGCAGCATGCGCCAGCCAGGATGGCCGCATTGAATCTCGACATCCCTCGCCCAGACTTTCTCCATCTCCGCGATCTTTAAAGTCTCGAAGACGCGGTAAAAGTTCTGGTTCGCCTGGGTCACAAGTTGAATGTCATCAGCCATGATCGTTTCCCCGGAACGTGCTCGTGTTCATAAAATCCTTAGGGACAGGTCGCGACCTGTCCCTACTAATGGTGTGGCTTGGGTGTCACAAAAACCAAAGTAACCAGCCGGCCGCCGCTTTTGTTGGCCACGCCGTGACTCTGTCCGGCAGCCGCCAGCGCGATCTCCCCGGCACCCAGCTCCTTCGTCTCGCCGCCAACGGTGAAGCTGCCTTTGCCTTCGAGCACGTAGTAAACTTTATCTTCCTTTTCATGCGTGTGTGGCCTCTGCTCCTGCCCGGGCTCGAAGCAATAGGTGTCGCAAAAAAACCGGTCGGTTTCGAAGACGCCGTTTTTCTTCATCTTGTCCGAGGCAAACTGCATCGCGTCTGTTAGTTTTTTGAAATTGCTCATAAACTGCTCCTATTCAAGTAACTACGCGATCCTAGCACAGGGTCGCAACATGCAAAAGCAGGATTTATTTGTTATCGATTAGCGATGGATTCGGTGCTGATTCGCTACCACGAGATCGCGCTCAAGAAAGGCAACCGGCAATATTTCACCGAATTGCTCAAACGCAATCTCCTCGCTTCCGTCAAAGACTTGGGCACGAAAGAAATCCGCAGCCTGCCAGCGCGGCTGCTGCTGACGTTTAGAAATCAGGTCGACACCGAGGAACTGGTGCGCCGCATAGCCAGCGTTTTTGGCGTCGCCAATTTTTCCCTGGTTGAACGGACCGAGCGAGATATCGACGTGTTGCGCAGCCGTATTATCGCTGCGCTGGACGCTCATCAGTTTGCCTCGTTTCGTGTCGATACCCAGCGCGGCGACAAAACCTTTCCGCTTAAATCGCCGGAGATCAACCGTCATTTGGGCGGTGCCATCAAAGCAAAATCCGGCGCTCGCGTCGACTTGGAAAACGCTGAGTTCACCGTGTTCGTCGAAGTCTTGCCGAAGGATGCCTTTTTTGGCTTCAACAAGTTGCCGGCTGCGGGCGGATTGCCGGTGGGAGCCAGCGGCCGGGTTGTCTCGCTGATCTCGGGCGGTTTCGATTCCCCCGTGGCGGCCTATCGCATGATGCAACGCGGCTGCCGGGTTCTCTTCGTGCACTTTCACAGCGCGCCCTATCAGGACAAGACCTCCCAGGAGAAAGTCCGCGAGTTGGTGGCCAAGCTGACGCGCCACCAGTTTCAATCGCGCCTCTACTTGGTTCCGTTCGGTGAAATTCAACGGCAGATCGTCACCGCGGTGGTACGCCCTCTGCGCGTCGTGCTCTACCGGCGCATGATGCTGCGCATTGGCGAAGCGATTGCGCGCAGCGAAAAAGCCAAAGCGATTGTCACCGGCGAAAGCTTGGGTCAAGTGGCCTCGCAGACTTTGGAAAATATGGCGGTGATTCAGCAGGCGGCGCAGCTGCCGATTTTGCGGCCGTTGGTCGGCATGGACAAGCAGGAAATCATCGACCAGGCGTGCCGCATCGGCACCTATGACATCTCATCGGTGCCGGATCAGGATTGTTGCCAGCTATTTGTGCCGAAACACCCGGCGACTAAGGCGCGCTTCGACGAGGTCGCCGAAGCTGAAACACACTTCGATGTGTCGGAATTGGTCCGTCAGGGAGTGGAGAATAGCGTGATGGAGGACTTTGCTTTCCCAGCGTAGTGAGGCTCAGTCCTCATCGATGTCGGTTGCCATTGCCGGCGTCAGCGCAGTGATTTGTAGCTTGCCGTCTTTATCTTTGGTCAGCAGCTCGATCTTCTTTTCCACTTCGCCGAGTTTTTGATTGCAGTACTTGACCAGCGCTACGCCCTTTTCGAAAGCCGCCAACGAATCCTCCAGCGGCAGATCACCAGATTCTAGTTGTTCGACGAGCTGCTCCAAATTTTCCAGTGCCGCTTCGAAACTTTGGCCGCCGGAGTTTTTCGTTGCCATGCTACTTGTCCGCCTTGGTTGAGGCCGCCGGGTTACTCGGCGGCGCGCCGAATTTGCGCAATAAGTCGAGCGGGTCGACCCGCGTGTTGTTGAGCCGTATCCCCCAATGCAAATGCGGCCCAGTAACGCGGCCCGTGCCGCCTGAAAGCGCGACCACGTCGCCGCGGCGCACCATGGCGCCTTCGTCGACTCTGAATTCGCTCAGGTGAAAATACATCGAATAGAGACCGCCGCCATGGTCAATCACGACGCTGCCGCCGGCAAAAAAGAAATGGCCCACCAGCACAACCCGACCATGATTACTGGCAACCACTTCGGTGCCCGTGGGCGACGAAAGATCGGTGCCGGTGTGGGGCGGCCGCGGCACGCCGTTGATCACCCGGCGCGCGCCAAAGGACGAGGCCGAGGCCTCCTGCGGCACCGGGCGAGCAAAGGGCGTCTCCCAAAACCGTTCCTGAGCCGTGGTCGCAAACGCTTTGGCGAACGCCGCCTGCTCGCGGCGTATCTCGGCGAGGGTTTCCGGCGTCATCTGATCGAAGCTCGGCGGCACATTGAAAGATTCCTTGTGATAGGCATTGGCTTTGATCGTCAGCGGTATCTCCGCGTGCAGCTGCAAGCCGGTATCATCGAAAGCTTTTAGCGACAGCTTCAGCTGCGCCGGTTTGGCTTCGACGTCGACGCCAAGGAGTGCCGTGTGCACGCCGCTGCCGTTGGACGCAAAGTACAGCACCTCTTTGCCCTTGCGCCCTTCGACCTTAACGAGATTTTCCCCGGTGACTTTTAGCTCGGCAATCTGCCCCTGCAAAACTTCCAGGGCGCTCGGCCAAGATACTTTCGCGGCCTCGGCCGCGAATGCGTGAGTAGTCACAAGCAGAAACAGAACGAAGACATATCGCAGCACGATCGCCATGCCCTACTCTTTTCCTTGCACCCGACAAATCGCTCTGCCGCGCGCCAACGTGACGCGCACAAGGTCGCCGGTCTGCAGGCTCACTGCATCTTTGACGATGGTTTCTTCCGGCAGCTTGTGGGCGATACTGTAACCGCGGTCGAGAACCGCCAGCGGGCTGAGCGCATGCAGGCGCCCGGCCGCCTGGCCCAACTGATCGCGCCGTTGGCGCAGCCGAGCTTGCAAACGGCGCAGCAAGTCCACCGACAGCTCGTCCACCCGCTGCTGTTTTTCGCGTAGGTCGCGGGTTGGGTCTGCTAGCCGTTTAGCGAGCCCAGCCAAGACCTGTCGGCGAGAAGCCAGCTTCTGGTCGACAGCGCGCTTGAGTTGTTCGGCCAATAGGCGCACTTGCTCGGCCAAGTCGATCTGCCGCGGCACAACCATTTGCGCCGCCGCGGTTGGTGTCGGTGCGCGCCAGTCGGCGACGAAGTCGGCGATGGTGAAATCGACTTCGTGGCCCACTGCCGAGACCACAGGCACGGGCGACGCGGCAATAGCGCGGGCAACCACTTCCTCGTTAAATGCCCATAAATCCTCCAGCGATCCGCCGCCGCGGCCGACAATCATCACGTCCACCTCACCGGAGCGGGCCAGCTCCGCGATACCTTGGGCGATCTCAGCGGCAGCGCCATCGCCCTGTACTTTAACGGGTCGGATCACGACACGACGGTCGGGAAAACGATCGCGCAGAATGCGCAGCATATCATGCAGCGCCGCCCCCTTGTCCGAAGTGACAATGCCAATCGAGGCCGGCAAGAACGGCAGCTTGCGCTTGCGCTCTTCGTCGAAGAGCCCTTCGGCGGCGAGCTTTTTCTTGAGCTGTTCGAAGGCAAGAAACAGCGCACCTTGGCCGCGCGGCTCCATGTCTTCGACATAAATCTGCAGATCACCACGGGCTGTGTAGAGGCTCACCCGCCCAAAGCACAGGACCTCCATGCCGTTTTCCGGTGTAAACTTAAGGCCAAGCCCTTGGCGGCGAAACATGACCGCGTTGATTTGGCTTTTGTCGTCTTTGAGCGTGAAATAAAGATGGCCGGAAGGTGGCACGCGGAAATTGGAAACTTCGCCGACGACCCAAACGGCATCTAGCCGCTTTTCGAGGGTGCCCTTGATGAGCTCGTTCAGCTCAGCAATCGTAAGAAACTTGCGCTGCTCTGTCGCCGCAAACAACGGCAGCTCCATCGTTTGGGGAGCGCGTCGGACTGATGTTTTGGTTGTCGGCATAGCCCCAAAAAAACTAGCCCTCCGAAAGGAGGGCTAGTGAAGTCACACGGCGAACATTTCGTTGAGGTTCGCTAAGCCTTCTTTTGGACCATCTGTTTGAAGACGTCCCAGCTCTTGAGCAGGTCCAGCGCGCGCTTGAGCTGCTGATCGTTGTCGATGGTCTCGTCACCCGTCGGCGCTGTGGTTGGCACCATCTTCTCTTTTTCCTTGTCGATCTGTTCTTGGGTTTGGTTGCCACCGTTCGGGTTCTGCAAGTGGCCCGGCAAATTTTCTTCGCGCACGCCGGGGCGGCGCTCGACCGGTTTGCCGTCTTGGGTAGCGGCAGCTTCGACGATGATGTCCGGGACAATGCCAGTCGCCTGAATGGACCGCCCGGCAGGCGTAAAGTAGCGCGCCGTCGTCAGCCGCAGGGCCGAACTATCGTCGAGCGGCAGGATGGTTTGCACCGAACCCTTGCCAAAGGTCTTGGTGCCCAACACCACCGCGCGCTTTTGATCTTGCAGGGCACCGGCGACGATTTCCGAGGCGCTGGCGCTACCGCCGTTGACTAGAACGACGACGGGAAAATCCATCCATGAATTGTCTTTTTGGGCATAAAATTTTTGCTTCTGCGACTCGATGCGGCCTTCGGTATAAACGATCAAACCCGACTCGAGAAAGATGTCCGACACACGTACCGCTTGGGTCAATAGCCCGCCGGGATTGTTGCGCAGGTCGAGCACCAGCCCTTTCAAGCCGCCCTTCTCAGCCGACAATTTTTCCAGTGCCAGAAGCGCGTCACGATCAGCCCGTTCTTGAAACTGCGCCAGGCGTATGTAGCCGTAACCCGAGTCGAGCACGCGGCTGCGCACGCTCTGCACTCGAATCGTATCGCGGACCAGCTGAAAATCGATCAGCTCGGCAATGCCTTCGCGCTTGATCGACAGATTGATCTTGGTGCCTCTAGGGCCGCGCATTTTCTTCACCGCGTCAACCAGGCTCATGTCCTTGGTAAACTCGTCCTCGATCTTGAAAATCATGTCGCCTGGTTTAATCCCGGCTTTGAAAGCGGGCGTATCTTCGATGGGAGAAACAACCGTGAGCACCCCCGACTTGACCGCAATCTCAATACCAAGGCCGCCAAAGCGCCCTTGCGTGTCTTGTTGCAAATCTTTGTAGAGCTCTGGTGTAAGGTAGGCGCTATGCGGATCCAACGAGGTCAACATGCCGTTGATCGCGCCATTAACCAGGTTTTTTGTCTCGACTTCTTCGACGTAGTTCTTCTTGACGATCGAAAGAATATTGGTGAAGGCGTCAAGGCTCTCGTAATCCTGGCGGGAAACCGCGGCAACATTTGGAACCCATCGGCCTGCAAGGAAGACGCCGAGGGCAACACCTAGCAGCAAAATGGTAATCGATCCGCCGTGCCTACCAAATTTTTTCATGAACTCTCTCCTCGCTCCAAATGTTTACACAATCATATTAAACCAAGCAAAGCAAAATAGCTATGTCAATTGCGACTCTTCGTGACCAGCGGGGGATGAAACTACGCCGAAAGACCGAGGGCAGCGTAAATCATCCCAGGGCACGCTAGAGCCGGTGCTATCGCTAGTCACAAATGTAAATTCTTTTTACAATTTCACAAGTTGCATTCATAAATCAGCGATCTTTTCTTGACTCCTTTGGGGTAGTTCTCTAACCTCATTAGCGATTGCGAATGGCGACTGATATGAGTTCCGCCAACAAGCGCTTTAATAAGAATCAAGCAGGCCAGCCCACTAACGACCATCCCGTCGCAAATCTGGAAGCATATCCCATGCCTCTCGCCCTCTGGGACGCGTCCAGACGGAGTTGCCTGTTCAATGCAGCTGCCTTGAAGTTACTTGGATTCTGTCAGGAGGATTTTCAAACCCAGCCAAACCTCTGGCTGCAACAGGTTTACGACAATGATTTGCTTGGCTGGTACACCCAGCTGCGGCGTTTTAACGCCGGCACTCAAACCGTGATTTGCGACTACCGCTTTTTCCCCAAGAATGTTGCCGACCCCGTCTGGCTGCGCGAGATCATGATGCCGATCAAAGCCCACCATCCGCTGTGGACATCCATGAGCGCTTACACCGACATCACCGACCTAAAGAAGGCTGCTGAACAAACGGTGCCCGTCCAGGAAATCACGCCCCAAGCCCACGATGAAAGCCTGCGGGCGCTGTTTCACGAGATCAACAACCGCTTGCAGCGCCTGAGCATGGAAATCGAGCTCGCCGGGCTCGAAGCGCAACTACCTTTGGCAGCGACGCAAAAATTCAGTGATTCACTAGTGAACGTCACGCGATCGCTGGCCTTGATCCACGATCGGGTGGTCGGGGTGAAAAGCGGCCGTTGACGGAGGCCTTCAGCGCACCACCGCGGCGATGGCTGCCAAGGAGGTCTCGATGTCGGAGTGGGCCACGTCGAGATGTGTGACCATACGCACTTTACGTGCGTCCACCGGCCCGCCGAGCACGTTGCGTTCAGCCAGCCGCCTGAGAAACTCCGCCGAAGTGAGTCCGCTTTCACTGACATCGAACATGACGATATTGGTCTGCACTTTCTCCGCTTGGAGGCGCAGGCGCGGGGTGTTCGCGAGCCCTTGGGCAAGCAGCTTGGCGTTCTCGTGATCGACATGGAGCCGCTTAGGCCCTTCTTCCAGCGCAACCAGCGCGGCCGCCGCCAGCACGCCGGCCTGGCGCATGCCGCCGCCGAGCATTTTGCGAATAATACGGCAGCGCTCGATCAGATCTTTGCTGCCGACGATCATCGAGCCCACCGGAGCGCCGAGGCCTTTGCTGAAGCAAAACTGAATCGAGTCGAAGCCGCGCGCCATCTCAGCGACGCCCTTGCCGTGGAATACGGCGGCGTTAAAAATGCGCGCGCCGTCGAGATGCACTTTAAGCCCGGCTTGATGGGCGTTATCACAAATTCTTTGGCATAAGCGCGCCGGATAAACCGTGCCGCCGGCCATGTTGTGGGTGTTTTCCAGGGCGATCAGCGCCGTCTGCGGCCGTGTGTAAGCTTTTTCACGAATCGCCGGCGCGATCTGCTCCCAGGTCATAATGCCTTCTTCCGTGGGAATCACGCGCGGCAGGACGCCGGCCAGCGCGCACAGGGAGGCCATCTCGTAATTGTAAATGTGCCCCATCGCTTCGCAGACCACTTCCTGACCGCGCTCGGTCTGCGCCATGATACAGGTGAGATTGCCCATGGAGCCCGAGGGCACAAACAAACCTGCTTCGCGCTCAAAAATCTCCGCGGCACGCGCCTGGAGCCGGTTCACCGTCGGATCTTCGAGGTAGACGTCGTCGCCCACCTCCGCCGCAGCCATCGCCTTGCGCATGGCGGGTGACGGTTTGGTGACCGTGTCACTTCTTAGATCGATGATCTTTAGCACTCATATCCCAGGTTTTTCGGTTTAAGAGTTTCGAGTTTCGGGTTATCCGGACAACACGGAACCCGAAACGACTCTTACTATTCCAGTCGTTCTTCGATTTCTTTGATCACGCCCGCCGATAGCTGCGGCCGGACAAAGGCATTGTAGATGCAATCATTTTGCAGCCACATGATATCGGCGCGCTGGCGCACCGCTTCGCGCATTTCATTTTGTAATTTCTCTTCCATGCAGTGCTGTTTAATAACGTGGGTCACCATGTCGCCGTGGCCTTCGTCGTGATACTCATGGGCGCGGAAGAAATCTAGACAATCGACGGGAACCCACTTGTAATATTTCTCGATGGCCTCGCGTTCCTCACGCATTCTTTTCGGCCCGCCGCCTTCGAAGACCAGACCCGTGCCGATGGCCACCGCCCAATGGCTCTGCTGCACCAGAGAAACGTACATCTCCAAGGCGGCGCGGATGCCAGGCAGCGGTTCGTAGTTTGTAATATCCTCGGTGGCGATGCCGATGCCGGCGGCGAACTGCACCCAGAGCTCGCGATGGCTCGGATACTTGCCGCCGAACAGATCCTCGCCCTCTTCCTCGACCATGTTCTCCAGCAGCATTCGGCGCAGTTCCGGGATCGGACACTTGTGATAGCGAATGCCGAAGAAGCGATGGATGTTGCGGAACTCGTGAAACTGATTGCGCGCCCACCACTGCAGCTGCTCTTTGGTCAGGCGGCCACTGAGCAGCAATTGGCGCACTGGATGGGGCCGCGGATGGCGCTGCTGCAAGGTGTTTTGCAAGTCGGCGATCAATTCTTCAGGACCGAGCAGTTGACCCATAAAAACCTCCTGTGTCGGGGAGTGCGGTCAATATAGCGGACGCCATTCAGATTGACTAGACCTGCGCAGTGATTGGAACGGAACGAAACGATTGAACGGTTTGAACGAACTCGCGTCTTTTTGATAGGGTGACCGCATGGTCTCCCTCTCGCTTCGTGGCGTCAGCAAAAAGTACGGCTCGGTGCTCGCCGTCGATCACGCCAACCTCGACGTCAACAGCGGCGAGTTTCTCGTCGTCGTCGGTGAGAGCGGCTGCGGCAAGACCAGCACCCTACGCTTGATCGCCGGTTTGGAAACCGCCGACGAAGGCACGATCTTCATCGGAGGCGCGCCGGTCAACGAAATTCCCGCCGGCAAGCGCAACGTCCAAATGATCTTCCAGAACTACGCGCTTTGGCCGCACATGAAGGTGTTCGACGAGGGGCGCTATTCGAATCTCACGCTGCCGCTGCGCGTGCGTAAGTGGTCGCAAGAAAAAATCGTCGAATTTCTCCGGCCATTGGCTTGGAAAGTCGGCATCGAAGAAAGCTTCTTCAAACGCAAGCCCACGGAACTCTCGGGCGGCCAGCAACAGCGCGTCGCCCTGGGCCGCGCCATGGCGACCTCGCCGCGCATCATGCTAATGGACGAGCCGCTCAGCAATATCGACCCGCCGAATCGCTTAAAGATGCGCGAAGAAATTCGCGCCTTTCATCGCGAGCACAGTCTCACAACGCTTTACGTGACGCACAATCTCGCCGACGGCATCGCTCTAGCAGACCGCATCGCCGTGATGCGCGCCGGACGCTTTGAGCAGGTCGACAGCGCGGAGAACCTCATGCGCTCGCCAGCCAATAGTTATGTCGCCGATTTCTTCAAGGCCGAGCAGTTTAATTTGGGCAAGAACCTATCAGCGGGGGCGCCATGAGAATATTTCTGGCGATAGCCTTTGTCTTCCAACTCCTGCTCCCAGCCATGGCGCGCGGCGGCTGCCGCGAGCTCGACGTGGCGCGAAGTTGGCTCAAGCCCGCCTACGCCGCCACACCCGACGTGACCATCGAATTTTTCGGCCACAATTTTTTCCAGATCACCTCATCCAAAGGCACCAAGGTCATAACCGATCCGGTTTTCCCCGGCTTTTACCCGACGCCTAACGTTGCGCCTGATGCGATCACCGTCGGTCGCGAGCACCCGAACCATAACTATGTGGCCATCGCCAAGAACAACCCGGTGATTCTGCGCGGTCTGGGCAACTACGGCGCCGAATGGAACAGGATCAGCACGACGGTGAAAGATCTCTTGGTCTATACCGTGCCGGTCTACCAGCAGCAGTTCGGCAACGCCCTCAAAGGCGCGGCCTTCGTTTTTGACCTCGGCACGATCTGTGTCGCGCATCTAGGCGACTTGGCGCATAAGCTGACCGAAGAGCAGATCAAGGCCTTCGGCAAAGTGGATATCGCAATGATTCCCATCGGCGGCACCTTCACCATGCCGCCCGACACAGCGCGAGAAGTCTTGCAGCAATTGAAACCGAAGATTGCGATCCCGATGCACTACCGCGAAAGCACGCAATTGCTCGATATGTTCGTCAAAGGCTTCCCGCACAAGTATTTGAACAACTACGTGACGACTTTTAGCAAGATGGCCCTGCCGCCGCCGACGCAAATTGTCGTTTTTACCCCTTGGCAGATGCGGGATTATCGGTGAGGGAGAATGGCTTGTTGGAGCTGTGGAGTGATGGGGTGTTGGGTTTTCTAATCTCACCACCAAGCGCACGAAGGACACGAAGTTCCGAGAGGACTTCTTGAGTTTTCTTTTACCTTCGTGGCCTTCGTGGTGAATATTTCCGTGCGAAACTTTTGCGTTCTCTGCGGTTAAATCATCCGAATCTAAATCTTAAACGCTTCGACCGTCTCGCGGGCGAACAGCTCGTCCAGAACCAATTTCTGCTTGGTCAGACCCTGCTCGAAAAGATAACCGTTCAGCGTCTCTAAGTTCTTCCGATTCGGTTCCAAGCCATAGGGCCAGTAGTCCGTCGTCATCAGCGCCGTCGTGTCTTCATATTCCGCCGAGGACCAGGGCAAAGCGACGCGAAGAATATTCGTATCGTAGAGATCGCGCATGCAGATATCTTTGGCTTCGCAAAACGCTTTGTACAGCGTCTGGGCCACCCAGGGCTCTTTTTCGTAGATCGAGCGCTTGATGACGAAGACATGCATGATCGGGAACAGGCCGGTCTTCTTGAAGTAGTCCATCTCGACCTGCCGGTAATTGGGAAACAGGCGCTTCACCTTCGGCGCGCCTTCGAGAAAACAGGTCGGCATACGCGGCGACATCATGGCGTCAATCTCGCCGCTTTCGATCAGCGCGTTGAGCGTCGTATCCGGGCGGCTTTCCATGGTCACACCCTTGGGCATTTCAAAATCGACGCGGTCCTTGCGGCCGGGATGTTCTTCGCCGGCCTGCACCCAGTGAATCGCCGACGGCGGCACGCCGTATTCATGCTCGAACATCCCGCGCAGCCAGACCGCCGCGGTCATGGAATACTCTGGCACCCCCATGCGCTTGCCTTTGAGGTCTTGAATGCTTTTGACGCCCCTATCGGTATTGACAAAAATACAGCGGTGGCGAAAGGTCCGTGACGGAAAGACGGGAATCGCGACAAAGGGCCGGCGGCCGCGCGACGCGGCGGTCAGAAACGCCCCCATGGACAATTCCGAGGCGTCGAACTCCTCGTACTTCATCATGCGCCAGAAGATTTCCTCGACGGACATGACGAGATAATTCAGCTCAATGCCTTCCAGCTTGACGATGCCGTCTTTCAACGGCCGCATCCGGTCGTAGTCTTCGCAAGCAATGGTTAAACGAATGTTACTGCTCATTTTTTCTTCTGTGTCTTTCTTTGAGCCTCGGCGACAGCCTTCACGTATTTCTGCATCTCAGCCACAAATTTCTTCTTGCCCTGCTCTGCTAAGAACGTGCCGAGATAGGCGCTGCCAAGGCAGATGCCGATAACGCCAACCTGGACGTATTCCTTGATATTTTTGAGACTGACTCCGCCGGATACCATGAACCGCACATCGGCAAACGGCGCGCTCACCTGGCGGATAAAGTTCGGCCCGCCGACCAAATCCGCCGGAAATATTTTGACAAGATCGGCATGCGCTCGCGCCGCGGCGATCACTTCCGTCGGCGTCGCCGCGCCCGGGAAACAGGCGATGTTGGAGCTGTGGCAGAGGGAGATAAGATTCAATTCCAGCGACGGCGAGACGACGAACTGTGCCCCGGAGCTGATCGCCCGCTCGGCCTGCTGTGACGCCAGCACCGTGCCGGCACCGACATGAATGTCGCTGCGCCGCGACAGTTCTTTAATCACGTCCAAGGCGCCTGGAACACTGAACGTGATCTCAACGAATTTGATGCCGCCGTCGGCGGCGGCGCTCGCAAGATTAACAGCATCGTCTGGTGTTTTAGAACGCACCACCGCAACCAGGCGGCTTGCGTGTAGTTCAGAAACAAGTTTGGTTCTGTCCATAGCAGGGTTTCGGACATTCCTCGCGCAGAGACGCTGAGGGCGCACAGTTTCAGAGAGCTTGTTTTGATAGCCCGACTCTGCGATCTCTGCGTCTCTGCGCGAGATATTTCCCGAATCAACTCAAGCTCAAGCCACCATCCACGATCAGCGTCTGCCCGGTCACAAAATCACCGCCGGTGATCAATCCTAGAATCGCGCCGGCGATGTCCTCCGGCGTCGCTATCCGCCGCAGCGGATAGCCTGCCGAGGCTTTGGCGATAACATTTTGATAGTCAGCGCCGAAGTGCTGGCTCATCCATGGCGTGTCGGTGAACGCCGGCGCGACGCAGTTGACGCGGACCTTCGGTCCCATCGCCACCGCAAGCCCGCGGGTCATGTAAATCATCCCCGCCTTGGCAGTGCCGTAGGCCAGAGACGAGATGGTCGAAGTGGCCAGCACGCCGGAAATCGACGAGACGTTGACGATCATGCCGCCGCTGGCTTCCAGTAATTTCTGTGCCGCGCGGGCGCAGCGAAAGGCGCCTTTCACGTTGACGTCTAAGATTTCATCCCAGATCGCGTCCGTGAGCCCTTCGAGATCGGTGAGCTTGACCCAGTGGGTGATGCCGGCGTTGTTGACGACGATATCGAGCCGCCCGAAATGGGCGCCGATCTTGTCGATCATGGCGCGCACTTCGGCGTCGCTCTGCACGCTGGCTTGGACGGCGAACGCTTTCACGCCACCCCTTTCGATCTCCGCCGCCAGCTCTTCGGCCTCCTTGGCGGACTTGCGATAGTTGATCGCGACGCCGCCAATGCCCGCCTTGGCCAGCCGCCGCACCACCGCGCCGCCGATACCGCCGGCGCCGCCCGTGACCAATGCGACTCTACCGCCTAATTCCATGTTCGCTTCGCTCTCACTTCGCTATTCCAGATTCCAAATTCCAGATTCCAAATTAGTCGGATCGATCCGGGATAATCTGGAATTTGGAAATTCGCTTACCGTCCGCGTCGTAGCTCCTGCGTTCGCCTATCGTCGATAAACCAGTCGCGCGGCAACTTTACCAACTCCCCAGGCTCGCCGCGGTAAGCGACCGCCACACCGTAATTTCTCTCCGCCTCTTCCGGCGTGACGTAGCCATCGATCACGTCCCAAAGAACCTTCTCCGGGTCACGCTTGAGGGGATCGCCGTAGCCGCCGCCGCCGGGCAAGTTAACGTGAACCACATCACTCGCTCCCAAATCTTTCAGCGCTTTGGCGTGGAGCTTCTTGCCGTCGATCGCAACTTCGCCAAGCGCGCCTGCTTGCCCGCCTTGCAAACCTGGCGCAGCATAAGTCGTGCGATCGGCGATGGAACTGACGCTCCAGCGCGCATCGCCGCGTCGCGCGAATTCGGTTAGCTGGCCCAAGCCGCCGCGCCACATCCCCGGTCCACCGGAGTCGGCACGCAGCTCACGCCGTTTCAAAACCACCGGCGAGAGACTCTCGATAACTTCGGCGGGAACACCAGCGACGCCGCTGGGGAATCCCACCGCATTCAAACCGTCTTTCGCCGGCCGCGCGCCGGTGCCGCCGACCTGGAAGACAGTTAAAGTAAAACTTGGATTTTGCCCGCGCCAGACACTGAGCCAAATCGGATCGGCGCCCGGAGCCATGAGCTTGTCGGGCAACGATCCCGACAGCGCGGCGAAGATCGCGCTGGGAATGAAGTGGCCGATCACCTGCCGGCTCGCCACCGGCGCCGGATCGAGAGCGTTTAAAATACTTCCCTCTGGTGCGCTGACATGCACCGGACGGAAGCTGCCCTCGTTGTGCGGTACGTCGGGGCAGATGGCCGCTTTGATGGCGAAGCTCGCGTAGGCATGCGTGTAGTTCAAGACAACGTTAATGCCGCGCGTGCTCTGCGGCGATGAGCCGGTAAAGTCGATGAAAATCTCTTCGCCGGCAACGCGCACGGCGCAGCGCACCAGAATCGGCTCTTCGAAGCCATCGCTCCAGGTTTCGCTCGACCACTCGCCGTTCGGTAATTTGGCGATCTCGGCGCGCACGGCCGTTTCCGAGCGGCGGATAATTTCCTCGGCGACGCCATCGATGGAGTCCAAACCAAATTCATCCATCATTTCCAACAGCGCCCGCCCGCCGGCATCATTGCTCGCCGTCTGGGCGTAAAAATCGCCAATCACTTCGTCGGGCTGGCGCACGTTGGTGCGCACGATCTGCATGAGAATTTGGTTGGGCTGGCCGCGGTCGAAGAGCTTCATGATCGGAATCCGCAGCCCCTCTTCGAAGACCTCGCGCGCCTCGGCGGAAAGAATGCGGCCGCCGATATCGGCGCTGTGACAGGTGTTGGCCGTCAGCGCGACGAGCTTGCCCTTGCGAAAAATCGGCGTGGTTATCGTGATGTCATTAATCTGCCCCGCGGTCTGCCACGGATCATTGGTGACCAGCACGTCGCCAGGGGCGAGCTTGTCAGGCGGGAAGGCGGCGAGAAAATGTTTCATCGAAGTCGCCATGGCGTTGATGTGGCCCGGCGTGCCGCTGATCGACTGCGCGATCATCCGTCCTTTTGTATCGAACATGCCGCAGGCCAAGTCCTGACTCTCGCGGACAATCGTACTGAAAGCTGTGCGAATCAGCGCGTCCTGCTGCTCGTTGGCAACGGACAACAGCCGGTTCCAAATCACTTCGAGGGTCACCGGATCGATCACTTCACTTTTCATGGTTAAACTCCACGAAAATGTTTAACTTTTCATCGACCCGTGCATGGCCGCGGGCGCCCATGATAAGAGTCGACTCGCGCTCCTCAACGATGGCCGGGCCATTGAACTCTGCTCCCGGCGGCAAAGCATAGCGATCATAAACCGCCGTCTCGATGTAGCCGCCGCGCTCTGGAAAATAGGCGCGGCGCGAGCCCTTGCGTGCGTCGGCCTTCCGAGAATTCTCTCGCGCTAGTCTAAGATTCATTTCCGGCCGCGGCCCGCTCGCCACAACGCGCCAGTTGATCACTTCCAGCGGCACGTCCGGCCCCTTGCGGCCATACAAGCCGCGATAGACATCTTCGAAGACAGATTGAATCGGCGCCAAACTCTCTGGGCCAAGCGCTCCACCTGGGAGCGGCACCGACACTTCGTGCCCCTGGCCAATGTAGCGCATATCGGCCGTGCGTGAATAGCTAATCTCGCGCGCCGACAAGCCGGAGCTCTCCAGCACCTTGCGCCCTTCTTCGCTCATCTCGTCGAGCAACCGATTCGCCAGTGCCCAGTCGAGCTGATCCATCCGGCTATAGGCGCTGCGAACGAAATCAAACGCCAATGGCGCCGCAAGTAAACCAAAGGTTGAACCAACACCGGCGCCAAACGGCGAGATCAAAGCTGGTAGGCGAAGGATCTCCGCAACCCGATAACCATGCACCGGCCCGGCGCCGCCGAAGGCGTACATCGGCATGCGGCGCGGATCTTTGCCGCGCTCGCCCAGATGGGCGCGGGCGGCGTTGGCCATATTTTCGTTGACGATCTGATGGATGCCCCAGGCCACCTGCTCGGCATTCATGTGAACGCGCTCGCCGACGCGGGCGAGCGCAGCGCGCGCGCTGTCCAAGTCGAGTTGCATCTTGCCGCCAAGAAAAAATTTCGCATCGAGATAGCCGAGCACCAAGTCCGCGTCGGTCACCGTCGGCTCGGTGCCGCCTCGCCGATAGCAGACCGGCCCCGGGTCGGCACCGGAGCTGTCCGGGCCCACTTTGAGCAAGCCCAGGGAATCGACCCGCGCAATGCTGCCGCCGCCGGCGCCGATCTCGATCATGTCGATGACCGGAATCCGCACCGGCAAGCCGCTGCCCTTGCGAAAGCGATAGACCCGGTCGACTTCGAACTCGTGGGTCTTGAGCGGCTGGCCATCTTCGATGACGCAAAGCTTGGCCGTGGTGCCGCCCATATCGAACGACAGGAGATCGCCATGGCCGGACGCCAAGCCCGCCTGCGCCGCCGCTATAGCGCCTGCCGCCGGGCCGGATTCGAGCAAGCGCACAGGGAAGCGCGACGATGTATCGCGCGTGGCGATGCCGCCGCTGGAAAGCATCACGAAGAAACTGCCGTTGAAGCCGAGGGTATCGAGGCGCTGCTGCAGCTGCGCCAGATAGTCCGACACGCGCTCCTGGACATACACATTAGCCAACGTCGTGCTGGTGCGCTGAAATTCGCGAATCTCGGCGACGACTTCGGAGCTGAGCGACACGCGAACCTTCGGCGCCACCTCGGCGATGATTTCTGCCGTGCGTTTTTCGTGGGCAGGATTGCGAAAGCTATTCAGATAACAAACGCCGATCGCCTTGATGCCCTTGTCGTGCAGCTCGGCGACGAGCTTGCGGACAAAAGCTTCATCCAACGGTTCGAGCACACTGCCGTCCGCCGCGACTCGTTCCGGCACATCGAAGCGCAGATGGCGCGGCACGAGAGGCTTAGGCAGGTCGAGATTTAAATCGTAAAGCTCGTAGCGATGCTCGCGGCCAATCTCCACAGCGTCGCGGAATCCGGCGGTGGTGAGCAACGCCGTCGGCGCGCCCTTGCGTTCGATCAGCGCATTGGTGACTAAAGTGGTCCCGTGAATCAGCGTGCCGCGCTCCGACTTTTTGACCCTGCCGTCATCGAGCACCGGCTTGAGCGCGTTCTCAACCGCCAGGCTGGGATCGCCCGGCGTCGTCAGCGTCTTGCCGATGACAGCCGTGCCGTCGTCACCGATCAAAAGCATGTCGGTGAAGGTGCCGCCGATATCGATGCCTACGCGATACATAGGAATGGGCGTTTGGAGTCTAGGGTTTAGCGTCTAGCGTTGAAAACTCGCTGCTCGGGAAACGCCAAACGCTAGACACTAGACGCTAGACGCTAGACGTTTATTGCGCGAACAAATCCAACAATCGCTGCGTCTGATGCGCCGCGGCGGGTCGCAAGAGCGGCACCTGCACTCCCGCATCGCGGTATTGCTGCACGCGCTTTTTGACTTCGTCGGGCGTGCCGCTGGCGGTCATGCCCTCGACGTAGGAATCTGGGATCGCTTTGATCAAGCCTTCCATGCCGCCCTGGGCGTGGGCCTTCTCGAAAAGGGGGATGTCTTCTTTGTGAATATACGGCTCGCCAACGCGCATTTTCGGCGCGGCGATGAACGATATCTGGACCGGGTCGAGCTTGGTCGCCACTTCCCAGCGCACCTCGTCCAATGCCTTCTTGTGATCGTCTTCAATGGAGCAATTGATAATCTGCGCGACGAAGAACTTGGAAAAGTCGCGCCCGGCCGCTTGCGCCGATTCTTTGATGATCTTGAGCGCGTTGACGGTGTATTCCGGCGAACAAACCGCATTAAGAATAACTCCGTCGCCGATCGCTCCGGCCAGTTTCAATCCAACCGTCGCGGTCGCCGGCACGTAGAATGGAATATGCGTGCGAATCGGCTTCCAGCCCAAACCGACGTTGTCAAAGTTGACGAACTTGCCGCGATAGGAAACCTTCTCGCCGCTAAACAGCAAGCGCATCGACTCGACATATTCGCGCAATACTTCCGTCGGTGTGGCGCCGACGTCCTGCGGCAGGGCGTGCACGCGCGCGTGGCTTTTGGTGCAAGCCCCCGGCGCAGCAGTGATGCGCCCGCCGCTCAACTCGTCCAACGTGGCCAAAGACTGCGCCATCACCACCGGACCGCGCAGCCGCACGATTTGGGTCGTCCCCATGATCATCTTCTTGGTTGCCAAGCTGATGCCCGCCAGCGAGCTGACCGAGTCGCGCATCAGCTCGATGGTCTCGGAGAAAAACGCCATCTCGAAGCCGCGCTCCTCGGCTTGATGCATGATGTTGGACATTTCCGCCACGTTGGTGAATTTACCGTAGCCTAAAGCGTAGCCGACTCTTGCCATGAAACTTGCTCCTTCCGAAACTCGGGGTTCAAAATTCCAGTTCCTCGTTCAAACTTTGAGCTGCAACCCCGCAGCTTTGAAACGCCAATATATGGGTTTTCCTAGCCAAAGGCCAATGCCGAGTCAACGCTACAGCCAGAGTCGTAGTTCATTGACACGCCTCAACCCTCTCAGTATGGTGGCGACACTTTGCGGAGGGAAATACGCTCATGCAAGTCACATCAATTGCGATCGGGCTCTTATTCGGTACCCTTGCCCTATTTCCGCCTGTTGCTGAAGCGCAAGAAAGATTCTTCGAAGGCAAGACCATTCGCATCATCGTCGGGTTTTCCCCGGGCGGGGGCTTTGATGCCCACTCGCGCGCGATCGCGCGGCACATGGGAAAACATCTGCCGGGTAAGCCGACCGTGACCGTTGAGAACATGCCCGGCGCCGGTAGCCTCATCACGGCCAATCACATCTACAATCAGGCCAAGCCGGACGGCCTGACCGTCGGCAATTGGATCGGCGGATTGATCATTCAACAGTATCTAAACGCCAAGGGGGTTTCCTTCGATGCGCAAAAGTTCGAATGGGTTGGCTCGCCCGTGCGCATCAATAATATTTGCGCGTTCACCAAAAAAAGCGGCATCACTAGCTTGGACAAGTGGCAGCAATCGAAAGCGCTGGTGAAGATCGGCGCGGAAGCGGCCGGTTCCACCACCGCCGATATTCCTCGACTGTTGATGAAGTTCACGAACCTTCCGCTGCAGCTCATCGAAGGCTACAAGGGCGTGGCAGATGTGCGTCTGGCCGCCGAGGCCGGTGAAGTCGCCGGTTTTTGTTCGAGTTGGGAGGGAACCAAAGCCTCCTGGCGCAACGTCTTGGATGCCGGAGAAGGCATGGTGGTTTTGCAGGCCGTGGCCAAGGCGCACCCCGAGCATCTGAAGATTCCACGGGCCGTCGACCTAATAAAATCCAACGAAGGTCGCGATCTGTTCAACCTCGTCGTGCATAACGTCGGTGGTACCATCAACCGCCTCTATTCGCTGCCGCCGGGCACGCCAAAGGATCGCGTGCGCCTGCTGCAGAACGCCTTTCAGGAAACCATGAAAGATCCGGAGTTTCTCGCTGAAGCGAAAAAGGGCCGCTTGGACATCGATCCGATTACCGGCGACGAAATCGGTAAGATCGTCGCCGGCGTCAAGAATATCTCGCCGGCGACGTTTGAGCGACTAAGGAACATTATCTTGCCATGATGCTGCTTGTGCATGAAAGGTAGACCGAGACGTGAGCACCTCTTTAGAGCAGAAATCGATTCGCTTTCAGCTCAATGGCCAGTGGCGCGACACCACCGTCCAGCCGCAGCGACTACTCGCCGATTTTCTCCGCGACGAACTAAATCTCAAAGGCACCCGGGTCAGTTGCGACGTGCAGGTCTGCGGCGCTTGCACTGTACTTGTCGATGGCAATCCCGTGAGCGCGTGCACGACGCCGGCCTTTGAAATCGACGGCAAGTCGCTTTTAACCATCGAGGGTCTCGCCGATGGCGACAAGCTTCATCCGATCCAGCAAGCCTTCTGGCAGGAGGGCGGCTTCGAGTGCGGCTACTGCACGCCGGGGATGATTTTGTCGACCTATGCGCTCCTGGCGAAAACTCCTAATCCCACCGACGAGGAAATCAAACACCACCTCGCCAGCAACATCTGTCGCTGCACCGGCTACGTCTCAATCATCGCCGCGGTCAAGCGCGCCGCGGATTTGTTGCGCACAAAAGCAACTCAGCCATTGGATCGGGAGCGGCTCCGTCTCGACGGCGCCGAGAAAGTTCGCGGCGCGCCGATCTACACCGCCGATTTGCAGCGACCAGGCATGCTCTACGCCAAGATTCTCCGCAGCCCCCTGCCCCACGCGGTCATCAGACGCATCGACGCAAAAGCCGCTGAGCAGCTACCCGGTGTGGTCGCCGTGCTGACGCGCGACGATCTAAAAGATATCAATCCCTACTTTGGCCCGCTGGTGAAGGACCAGGCCATTCTCGCGATGCAGAAAGTTCGCTACGAGGGCGATCCCGTGGCAGCGGTGGCGGCGGAGAGCGTCGAGATCGCTGAAGCCGCGCTCAAACTGATTCAAGTGGACTACGATGAGCTGCCCGCGCTCTTGAGCCTGGACGAATCCGTCGCTGCCGATGCGCCCCAGATTCACGACTACACCAGCGAACACGGCGAGAAATTTCCCGGCTATCCGAGTGTCGACGAAGAAGCCAAGCGGCATCGCAACACAAGCTTTCACTTCGGTTGGCAAAAGGGCGACGTTGCCAAAGGCTTTGCGGAGTCGGTCCGCGTTTTCGAGCACAGTTTTTATTTTTCCAAAGTCGCGCACTACTCCCTAGAACCGCATCTAGCTCTAGCCGAATGGAACGGCGACTTCGTCACCGTCTGGAGCTCGACCCAGCACCCGTTTCTCGCCCAGCAAGAAATCGCCGAAATGCTCGACATGCCGCGCGACAAAGTGCGCGTCATCGTGCCCTGGGTCGGCGGCGCCTACGGCAACAAGAATCACACCAAGTTCGAACCATTGATCACGATGTTGGCGCGCAAAGCGCAGCGGCCGGTGTTTTTAGCACTGACTGCCGAAGATACGTTTCGCACCGTCAGTAAGCCAGCCATGCGCGTGCGCATCAAGACCGGCGTCAGCAAGGACGGTTTAATCATCGCGCGAGAATCGGTGGCCCATGTCGACAGCGGTGCCTACTCCGACGCGGGCCCGCGCGTCTGCCAGAAAGCCGCCTTCCGTGTGCACGGGCCCTACGTCATTCCTAATATCAAATCCGACGGCTACGCAGTTTATACCAACACCGTTCCCGCCGGCGCTTTCCGCGGCATGGGCACACCGCAAGTGGTCTGGGCCTACGAATCGCAGATGGACATGATCGCCCACGAGATGGGTTGGGACGCGGTGGAATTTAGCATGAAGAATCTCATGACCGTAGGCCACGACTTCTGCCCCGGCGACACGCCGGTGGACTGCGACATGAAGGAAGGACTGCGGCGCGTCGCCAAAGAGATCGGCTGGGGTGAGAAACTCGAACCAGACTGCGGCATCGGCGTCAGCTGCGCGCTCAAGGACGGCGGCGGCAACTACAAAGTCTCCGAGGCGCGCGTCGAAGTGAATACCGACGGCAAAGTGACGCTGTTCGAGGGCACGGTGGAGATCGGTCAGGGTGCTAACACAGCGCTGCGAAAAATAGCCGCTCAAGAATTGGGGCTCACCGCGAACGAAGTTGCGCTTGCGCCGCTCGACACGGCGCACACACCGCTGGACTTCGGAACCTATGCGAGCAGCGGCACTACGGTTATGGGCCTGGCCGTGCAGCGCGCGGCCCAGTCGGTGAAAGCGCAGTTGATCGAAGGCGCCACGCAAATGACCGCTCGTTCCGATGCCGACTATTCGTTGCGCGATGGTTTTGTCCGCTTCGGCGAAACTGCGCTGAGCACGGCAGACGTGGTCCGCCACCTAAAGGGCGCCAACGGCGTCGTCGCCGGCCACGGCCGCTACGAAAGCACCAAAGACCCGAATATTCTCATGGGCGCCAAGGCGCCCTTCTGGGAGGTGAGTTGGGGCGCGGCGAAAATCAAAGTCGACCGCGACACCGGCCAAATCAAGATTGTAAAATTCGTCACCATCGCCGACGCCGGCAAAGCGATCAACCCGCAGCAGTGCCACACCCAGGAAGTCGGCGCGCTGGTGCAGGGCATTGGCCAGGCGTTTTTTGAGAAGACCGAGTACGAGAACGGCGTCATGGTCAATCCAGGCTTGATCAACTATCGTGTGCCCAACGTAAAAGATTTGCCTGAAGAGCTGGTCACGATTCTCTTCGAAAACGGCAACGGCCCCGGTCCCTACGGCGCCAAGGGCATGGGCGAAAGCGGCCTCCTCACCGTGCCGTCGGCCATCGGCAACGCCCTGTTCAACGCCGTCGGCGTGCGGCTGACCGAGCTGCCGCTGACGCCGGAAAAGGTCTGGCGCGCCCTCGCCGCGAAAGACAAATGATTAAAGTCGATCCCAACAAGTGCGACGGCTGCGGCATCTGCGTTTACGACTGCGGCGCCGACGTCTTTCGCTTCAACGAAAAGAAAGACAAAGTCTTTCCCTATGGCAACAAGTATTGCGTCAACTGTTTCCTGTGCGAGCTGGTCTGCCCGGAGGACGCCATTGAAGTTGTTTTGGCGCCGAGGAAATCGGATTTTCACCACGAAGGCACAAAGGATACGAAGGCAAGAGGAAGATAGTTTCGAAAAACTTTCCTCTTCCGAACTTCGTGCCCTTCGTGTCTTGGTGGTGAATATTTCCCAATCCGAACTTTGCGTCCCCTGCGCCTCTACGCGAGATAATTCCGAGTCACAACGCTATAAGTAGAACCATGACCGTCGTCAAACAAACCCATGAATGCGACGTCCTGATCGTCGGCGGCGGGCTTGCCGCCTGCATGGCGGCGCTGGAGGCGTCCAAGCGCGGTATGGACGTCATCCTCGTTGACAAAGGCCGCCTTGGCCGCAGCGGCTCCAGCCCGACCTCCGGCGGCGTGCCTCAGGCGGCCTTCGGTCATGCCGACCCGCGCGACAACAAAGACGTTCATTTCAGAGATACCGTCATTGGCGGCGACTACATCCCGCACCAGAAGATCGTCCGCGCCGTGGTCGACGAAATCACCGAGCGCATCATCGAGCTGGAAGAAATTGGCCTCCACTTTAAGAAAGCCGTCGACGGCAAGCACTTCTATCAGGAGAAACGGCTCGGCAGCTCCTTCGCGCGCAGCGTGCCGCCCATCGGCGGCAGCGTCGGCATGATGGGCACGCTGCGCAAGGAAGTCTTGAACCGCGAAGTCCAGGTCCAGCAGTGGACGATGATCACTAAGCTCTTCACGGCCAACGATCGCGTCACGGGTGCCCTTGGTCTCAACGTCCAGACGGGTGAGTTTCGCCTCTACAAAGCCAAGGCGATCATTCTCGCCGCCGGCAGCGCCGTGGGTTTGCAGAAATTTACCAGCGCCAACTTTCACACCACCGGTGACGCCTATGTCGCCGCGTTCAATATCGGCGCGGAGTTGGCCAACATGGAGTTTCTCGAGTTTACCCTGATTCCCGCGCCGAACGGCATCACCGTGCCGATGGCCGGCCTCTCGCCCTTCACCAGCAAAGGCGGCCGTTTTTTGAACGCCGCCGGGGAAAGATTCTTGGAAAAATACGATCCGCAAAGATTGGAAGGCACGACGCGGGCGATCTTGGTCCAGGCCACCTACAAGGAAATGCTCGCCGGCAAGGGGCCCATCTGCATCGACCCATCGTTTATCCCTGACGAAAAGTGGGACGACGAGATTCAGTTCGAATACGCGCCGAAGCTTTCCGCCGCCGGCATCGATTGCCGGCGCGACCGCTTTGCCTGGGTGCCGGCGCTGCACACCTTTTTGGGAGGTTTGTTCGTCAACGAGAAGTGCGAGACGACCATCCCCGGTCTATTCGCCGCTGGCGAATCGGCCACCGGCATCCACGGCTCGAACCGCTTGTCCGGCAATGCGATCGCGAGCTGCATGGTGCTCGGCGCCCGCGCCGGAAAATACGCCGCGCATTTCGCCAACGCGAATGCCCTAGCATCGTTCGACGAAGGCGCCCTACACGATGAAATCAAGCGAGTGGAATCGTTTCGCGGCGAAGGCGGACTGAATCCCTACGAGATCGAGCGCGAGATCAAAGACCTCGCCTGGTCCACTGCGGGCGTTGTGCGCAACGAAACAGGATTGAACACCGGCGTCGCGGGATTTGACGCGATCCGTAAAGAAAAAATCTCAGAACTAAAAGGCACCGACCAACGCAGTTGGATCAAAGCCTTAGAATGCGCCAACCTCGCCTGGGTTGGTGCAATGGTCACCCGCAGCGCCCTCGCGCGCAGGGAATCGCGCGGCCAACACTACCGCGACGACTTCCCTGCTCTCGATAAAGCCTTACCGAAGTGGATCAAACTCCAAAAAGCCGGCGAAAACATCACCTGCCGAACTGAACCTATCCCGTTTGCAGAGGGCGACGTAATACCCACAATTGATAATGCATAATGGACAATTGATAACGCCCAACCCCCTCTCCGAAAATTATCCATTATCCATTGCCCATTATTATCTCACCTTCATATTCCAGCCAAAAATCCGCTCGCTCGGCAGCGGCCGATACTCGACGTTTTTCGCCATGCCGAAGAGCAGCTGATGGCGCCAGAGAAAGTGCGCCGGCGCTTCTTCGGTGATCACGCTCATCGCTTCGGCCAAGAGCTTCTTGCGCTTGGCGGGCTCGAAGGTTTGCCGCTCCTGTTTTAGCAGCTCATCGACCTTGGGATTGGAAAAGCCGATGCGCGGCGACGCACCCGTCTCAAAGTATTGCGCCAGCGCAGCGCTTGGGTCGACGACACCGCCGCGGCCCATATAGTAGAAAGGCACTTTGCCGACCTGCACGTTGGCCCACAGCGTCGCCCAATCCGGTGTCAGCAGCTTGGCGCGGAAGCCGGCCGCGTTAAGCATGGGAACCATCGCTTCAGTGATTTGCTTATCCAGCGTATAGCGCCCCACCGGCGTTTGCAGCTCGACGTCGACGCCATTGGGATAACCGGCCTGCTTTAACAGCTCGCGTGCCTTCTCGGGATTGTAGGTGTACCTAGGTTGCAGGTTGGGATCGTAGCCATACTGTCCCTCGCCCAGCGGTCCATCGAGCCGCGCCGCTTCGCCGCGCAACAGCGTCTTGATGATGGTATCGCGGTCGATCGCATGGGCTACTGCCTGGCGCACCAGTTTGTTATCCCAGGGTTTTACTTTCGGCTGCATCGCCAGGAACATAATTTCCGCGGTGTGAAAATTGACAATCCTATGATTGGCACTGCGCTCAACGCGCTCACGCAAATGCGGCGGCACAAACTGCGCGATCTGAATCTCGTTATTCAACAGCGCAGTCACCCGCTGCTCCGGCTCCCGCATCAAGCGGAACACAATCTCATCGGGTGCCTGGGGATACTGTTTCCACATGGGATGGGATCGATCTTTGCCGATGACCAAACGCTGGCCGGGGATCAGTTCGCGAAACTTGTACGGGCCCGCGCCGAAGGGCTGCTTGTCAGCCTGCTCGGGTCCCAGCTTATCGTAGAGATCTTTGCTGGTAATGATGATGCGGTCGAAGAGATAATCCAGCAGCGGCGCGGTCGGAATCTTGGTGGTAACTTGGACCGTGTAATCGTTGAGCGCCTTTTCGCTCGCCACCGCCGAGATATTCTGCGTTTGCTTACTCTGCGGGTCCTTGCGCGTCCGCCCCATCGAATGCACGACATCATGCGCCGTCACCGGTGTGCCGTTGTGAAACTTGAGCCCCTTGCGCACATGAAACAGCCAGTTATTGGGATCTTTCACTTCCCATTTTTCCAACACCAGCCCGACATGCTGCGCTTTGTCGAAATCATAAGTCCCGAGGCAGCCCAACACCTGGCACCACACGCTGTACATGAGTGACACGCTATCGGCGTAGGGATTGAAGGTGTCCATCGTCTCCGTCACGCCGATGGAGATGCGAGTCTCTGCGGCCTGGGCGGCGCGCGGCGGCAACCCGGGAGCGACTGACAGGGAAAAAGCCAAAACAATCAGACGTAGCGACCCACCGATTTTCATATTGTCTCCGTTTCTACTTTACTTTTATGTTCCAGCCATAAATCCGCTCATTGGGCAGCGGCCGGTACTCGACGTTCTTGGCCATGCCAAAAAACAACTGATGGCGCCAAAGAAAATGCGCCGGGGCATCTTCCGTGATCAAGCTCATCGCTTGTGCCAGAATCTTTTTGCGTTTCGCCGGATCGAAAGTTTGTCGCTCCTGCTGCAGTAGTTCGTCTACTTTGGGATTGGAATAACCGATGCGCGGCGATGCGCCGGTTTCGAAATACTGCGCCAGCGCGAGGCTAGGATCGAGCACGCTACCGCGGCCCATGTAGTAGAACGGTACCTTGCCGACTTGGACGTTAGCCCATAGCGTCGCCCAGTCCGGTGTCAGCAGCTTGGCGCGAAAGCCCGCCGCGTTGAGCATCGGAATCATCGCTTCAGTCAGTTGTTTGTCGAGAGTGTACCGCCCCACCGGGGTTTGCAGCTCCACGTCGACACCATTCGGATAACCGGCCTGCTTTAGAAGTTCTTTAGCTTTCTCCGGATTGTAAGTGTATTTCGGCTGCAAATTGGGATCGTAGCCATACTGCCCCTCGCCCAAAGGACCATCGAGCCTCGACGCCTCGCCACGCAGCAAAGTTTTGATAATCGTGTCGCGATCGATCGCGTAGGCCACCGCTTGGCGCACCAGCTTATTATCCCACGGCTTAACTTTATTCATCATGGCCAAAAACATGAGCTCGTTAGCGAGAAGTTTTACGATCCTATGGTTGGGGCTATTCTCCACCCGCTCGCGCATATGGGGCGGCACGAATTGGGCGATTTGGATTTCGTTGCTGAGTAGCGCCGTCACCCGCTGCTCCGGCTCGCGCATGATGCGAAAAACAATTTCATCGGGCGCCTGCGGATACTGCTTCCACATCGGGTGCGTTTTGTCTTTGCCGATCACCAAACGTTGGCCGGGAATCAATTCGCGGAACTTGTAGGGTCCTGCACCTATGGGATACTGCCGGTCGGCCACCTCCGGACCATACTTGTCGTACAGATCCTTGCTGGTGATGATCAGCAGGTCGAAGAGATAGTCGAGCAGCGGCGCCGTGGGAATTTTCGTCGTCAATTGAACGGTGTAATCGTCCAAGGCTTTTTCGCTCGCCACGGCGGCAACAATAATCGTCTGCTTGCTCAGCGGATCCTTGCGTGCACGCCCTATGGAGTGAACGATATCATGCGCCGTCACGCGCGTGCCGTTGTGAAATTTCACTCCTTTGCGCACGTGGAAGATCCAGTTGTTGGGATCCTTGACTTCCCAGCGCTCCGCGATTGTTCCAACATACTGACCCTTGTCAAAATCATAGGTTCCGAGACAGCCCAACACCTGACACCAGACGCCGTACATCAACGCCACGCTGTCGCCGTAGGGATTAAACGTTTCCATGGTCTCGGTAACGCCGACCGAGACGCGAGTTTCAGCGGCGCGGCTCGCTGTCGAGCACAGCCCTGCCGTAACCGTAAGCGCAAGCGCAAAGGCAAACAATCCAAAACTATGCTGCTTCATACCTGCTCCTATGCTACCATAGGGAAATCGACAGCTTTGTCAGCCTGAGCCGATGGGCGAAGGACCTCGTCTTCCGACATCAACGCGGTAAGATGGACCCCCCCGCCCTCGCCCGCAAGCGGGCGAGGGTTTTCGATTCTTATTTGACTTTGATGTTCCAACCGTAAAGCCGCTCGCTGGGCAACGGATTGTAATCGATGTTTTTGCTCATGCCGAAATAGAGCTGGTGGCGCCATAAAAACGCCGCCGGCGCCTCCTCGTTGATCACGCTCATCGCCTGGCGCAGGACTCTTTTGCGCTTTTCGACGTCAAACGTCTGCCGCTCCTGCGCCAACAACTCGTCCACTTTCGGATGGGAAAAACCGATGCGCGGCGAGCCGCCGGTCTCGAAATATTGCGCCAGATACGCGCTCGGATCGACGACGCTGCCGCGCCCCATGTAGTAGAACGGCACTTTGCCGGTTTGCACGTTGGCCCACAGCGTCGCCCATTCGGGCGTCATCAGTTTGGTGCGGATGCCGACGGCGGTGAGCATCGGCACCATCGCTTCGGTCAATTGTTTATCGAAAGTGTAGCGGTTGACCGGTGTGAACAGCTCGACATCGAGGCCGTTGGGATAGCCGGCCTGCTTGACGAGCTCTTTGGCTTTTTCCGGATTGTAGGTCTGGCGCGGCTGCAGATTAGGGTCAAACGCGAACATGCCGCTCGCCAGCGGCCCCTCGATGCGATCGGCCTCTCCGCGCAAAATGGTTTTGACGATCGTGTCGCGGTCGATGGCATAGGTCACAGCCTGGCGCAAAAGCTTGTTATCCCACGGCTTGAACTTAGGCATCATCGCCAGAAACATCACTTCTGCGCTGTTGAATTTGGCGATCTTGTGGTTGGCGCTGCGATCCACCCGCTCGCGCATATGCGGCGGCACAAACATGGCGACCTGGATTTCGTTGTTCAGCAACGCAGTGACCCGCTGTTCCGGCTCGCGCATGATGCGAAAAACGATTTCGTCCGGCGCTTGTTTGTGCTGCTTCCACATCGGGTGGCGCGGGTCTTTGCCGATCACCAGGCGTTGGCCGGGAATCAGCTCGCGAAACTTGTATGGCCCGGCGCCGATGGGATATTGCCGGTCGGTCACCTCCGGGCCGTATTTGTCGTAGACAGCTTTGCTGGTGATGATGATGCGATCAAAGAGGTAATCGAGCAACGGCGCGGTGGGTTCTTTAGTGACGACCTTAACCGTATGGCTATCCACGACACTTTCGCTCGCCACCGGCGCAATCAATTGCCTCTGTTTGGTATAGGGATCGTCGCGCGTGCGCCGCAGCGAGTGCACCACGTCTTCGGCCGTCACCGGCGAGCCGTCGTGAAAACGCGCGTCTTTCCGCAGGTAGAAATACCAGGTCTTCGGGTCTTTGGTCTCCCAACGTTCGACCAAGAGACCTACATTCTTACCCTGGGCGAAATCGTAGGTGCCGAGGCAGCCCAGCACCTGACACCACACGCTATACATCAATGAGACGCTCTCACCGTAGGGGTTGAACGTCTCCATCGTCTCGGTGACGCCCACCGAGATGCGCGTTTCCGCACTGAGCTGGCGCGCCGATCCTAACGATATCAAAACGCTTGCCCATACGAATAACGATTGCACTAATCGTGATTTCATAGAACCTCCGTCACATTGGAATTGTTAGTCCTCTTTTCGACAAAAAGCATCAGTGCGGCACTGAGACGATCCGGTTCCCTCGCCCTTTGGGAGAGGGCTAGGGTGAGGGCTGTTCGAAGTGTGGCAGAATCGCGCCACGATGCGCCCTCACCTCAATCCCTTCCCAAAGGGAGTGGAGGTCGGAAATCACTTTGTGCATTCAATCGACACTTGCTCTGCGCAGCTCAAGCGAAAAATCTCCCCTCCGAATCGAAACATACCCGGTTTGTTTTCTCTTGCCGATCTCTTCCATCAGTCGCACCAACGGCTTGCGCCCGTCGAGATATTCCTTCCGCGGCGGCGCCGATTTGAGCGCGTCGACAAACTCCGGTCCCGCATAGTAGCGCAGAATCAACTCTTCGTCCGACAAATGCGCGCCGCCGTACTGGCGCCGCACTTCTTCGAGCGTCGGCTCAGCATGTTTCACCTCGGCCAGCTCGCGCGCCCGTTTGCGATCGAGGATCTTCGCTCTGACCTCGTTATCCATATGCGCGCTGCCTTCGTTGCCCCACTGACCCAGCGCGTATTGGATCACCTGATCGGTCACTTCCTTATAGTGCTCGCCCACCATCACGTTAATCGCCGCCTGGGCACCGACAAACTGCGACAGCGGCGTTACCATGATCGGATAGCCCAACTCAGCGCGCACCAGCGCCGTCTCTTCCAGCACTTCGTCGAGCTTGTCGCCTTTGCCCATGAGTTTCAGTTGATGCAAAAGATTGGAAATCATTCCGCCCGGGATCTGATGGCGATACCACGCCTGGTCGTATTCGCGCGGCGCGCCGATCGGCAAGTTGGCCTGCTGGGCCACCGCCGAGAGATGTTCGCTCACCGGCGGCAGCGCGTCGAGATTCACCAACGGCTTGTAGCCCAAAGCGGTCAAATTATGGGCGACGTTGAACACTGACGGCTGCGACGAGCCGTTGGCCAGCGGCGGGATCGCCGTGTGCACGATGCGAATCCCTTCTTTCACCGCTTCGAGCAGGTTGAACGGCGCGAGACCGTTGTTGCAGTGGGCGTGGAATTCAATGGGAATGTCGCCGGTGTGCCGCTTGATCAATCGCACCAAGTCGCGCGTGCGCTCGGGCGTGAGCATGCCGCCAACATCTTTGAAGCAGATGCGATAGGGCTTGATCGCCGCGGCGTCCTTGGCTTTCTGTTCGTAGTACGCGTCGGTGTGGCGTGGTGAGATCGAATAGATTAAGTTGACCACCGCCTCCATGCCCAGCTCGCGCAGCTCCTTGGTCTCATGGGCGAGCTCATCGAAATCGTTCCAGAAGCTCGACGTGCGGGTGAGGTCGACACCGTATTTGGCGACCGTCTTGATCACCAGCTTGCGAATGCACTCCGGAATAAACTCAAAGCCGCTGTGGATGCCACCGTGATAGCGCAGCCGGGTTTTCTTGATTTCTTTCGTGCCCAATCGCAGCCAATCCCACGGATCTTCCTTGTGCTCGCGGACAAATTTCTTGAAGCGCTGCTGCAAGAAAAATTCCATGGAGTCGAAACCGGCTTCGTCCAAATGGCGCAGCGTCGGCAGCATCATGCCCGTGGTCATGCCATAAGCCCACAGACTGATGTCGCCGTCGCGCAGCGTAGTATCGACTATGTGAATTTCTTCCATTGGACTGGCGGCACTTCAATTGTCTGTATCAACAGTGCCTCTTGGCACTACGGATTCCGAAAATTTTCAATTTTCCATTTTCAATTTTCAATTATTTCCAAAGCTGCTTATAAAAACCCTGCCCATCCAACTCTTTGACGAACCGATCATCGTAGAAGCTCTCTGGCTTGGCGTCCTTCGCTTTAGGATTACGCACCGCGGCCTGGCTCAAAACCTCCTGCACCGCTTCCTTCGAGTTGTAGGGGATCTTTTCCACATAGTCGAGGGCGTACTGATAGACCGCGTCAATAACTTTGGGATCACTCGTCCGCGCATATTTTCGCACTGCCTTCTTGCCAGCCGCCGGATCGGTGAACAGCCGGTGCACACCCTCGGAGTAGGCGCGAGTCAGCCGGCGCACGAGATCTTCGTTGGCCGCAACGAATGACCGGCGCGCCATCAGAGCATCATGGGGAAAGTAAACGCCTGCCGTCCCCATGTTGAGCAATGACCGCGCGCCCGTTTCCTGTGCGCGCAAATTGGCTGGGCTTGAAAACGGCGCCGCAACGATCGCCTTGGTCTTGAGCATCGCCGCCGCCGCGTTCAAATCGCCGGCTTGAATCATCGTCACGTCACGGTCTGGATTCATCCCATGCTTACGCAACAGATAGCGCATGGTGAAATCGGTGGACGAACCGAAGCGCGTCACCCCCACCGGCTTGCCGCGCAAATCTTCGATGGTTTTGATCTCCGGCAGCGCCATGATGTAAAACGCCGGCACCTTGGCGAGCACACCGAGCATCACCATATCGGCGCCGGAGAGACTGGCATCGACGGCGGCGTTGCCGCCCGCCGCGGCAAACGGCACGTCGCCGCCAAGCATGGCCTGCACCATCTTCGATGCCGAGGTAACCAAAATCATGTCGGCTTGAATGTTGTGCTTGTCAAAGATCCCGGCATCTTCGGCAACCCACAGGCCCGCCTTGATGCCTGTAATCGCGGTGTAGCCAATAACCAGCCTGTCCCTCGCCCAAGTGGAGCGAGATGTGTGAAGCAGCAGGAAGCTGAGGACTAGAGCGCTAAGCAGGAATGGCCGAACCGTTCCGAAAAGTTTCAATTTTGCGTTCTCCGTTTTCAATTAATGAAAAGATCATATACGCCCAATGTCGTAGCATGCAATAATCCATCGATCTTTTAGTCAGTTGCCATCCCCTCCCAAACGTTTGCAGAGCGTCAGGTCGACAACCTCGTCGGTCTTCATCTGGGCCGCTTTGGCGTTCAAGCCGAGATCGGCCATGAACTTCATCACCGAGCGCACCCCCGGCACCGTCGGGCAAATGCTGCGCGGCAACTCTTCGACGAGATCGTTGTACGACAGCTCGATTTTGTCAGGCTTCGAGAGTTTGAGATTCTTCGTCATGATGCCCAAGACAGTCTTCTTGTTGGCCGGGTTGCGAATGTATTGAATCGACTCGACGGTCGCCCGGCCGACCCTTTCGAGCATGATAGGATCGGCTTTCATGATGCGCCGTGTGGTCACCATGCCGCTCGCTTGGAAGGGAATATTGAGCTTGGCCATGTCGAGCAGGATCGGAAAGCCTTGGCTCGCCGCGACGCCGGCCAACTCCGGCGCGATCAACGTTCCCTGGACGTTGCCGGTCTGTAAGGCGGCCAGCCGCAGCGGCTCCTCGCCGATTAAGAGCAGCGTGACGTTATCGCGCTTGGCGTTGAGCCCCATGTGATCCAACGCCGCATGGGTCGCCAGCGAGGCGAGCCCCGCTTGGCTGGCGCCGATGGCGATGCGCTTGCCCTTCAAGTCTTCGGGCCGCTTGATGCTCGGGTGGACAACCAAAATGTAGCGCACGTTGTTCTGATTGCCCATGAACATCACCATGTCGCCGCCCGCCGCCACCGCGTTAGTCACATGGGTCGGCCCGATGAGTCCCACCTGCACTTCACCGGCGAGCATCGCCGGCGCGGCGCGCCCGGCAATGATGAACACCGGTTCGACCTCGACGTTGTGTTTGCGAAACAAGCCGAGATCCCTGGCGACCCAGGTCGAGGTCATGTAGGCGTTGATGGCGCCGTAGGCGAAGATGGTTTTGGCCGGCGTCTCCGCTGCCTGACAAAAGGAAGATAACGAAAGGAGTAGCACCAACGTCGTTGACCGCAGACAGTTCACAATAGCGCGACCACCCATTCTCTGCGCCTTCTGTAGGGGCGACCGCCTGGTCGCCCGCGTTTCATCGCGCCGCATCGAAAATCACATCCCGTACAGACGCGCACAGTTGTCCCATAGAATCTTGCGCCGGCTCGCATCGCCAATGCCCTCAATCTCGAAAAACTCATCTAACGCATGGGGAAAGTGCGCATCGATATGCGGATAATCCGTCGAAATCAGAACCGCGTCATCGCCAATCCGCTTGATCACGTCGGTGACAAGCTCCTCGTCAGGATCCATCGAAATAAAGCATTGCTGCAAGAAATAATCGCTCGGCTTTTTCGACAGCGGCACATCGGCCAACGGGCCGTGCAGCTTGGCGCGCTCATCGAGGCGATAGAGCAGCCAGGGCAGCCAGGCACAGTTGCCTTCGAGAAAAGCGATGCGCAAGTTGGGAAACTTCTCCAGCACGCCGCCGGCGCAAAAGCATGAGATCGCCTGGATCAGCTCCACCGGGTTGCGCAGCGCCAAGGCGATGATGTTAGCGTTCGGATGACCGAAGAATTTGTTCGCCACCTGGTCCTGTTTGGGCCGCGCCGGCGGATGAAAGCACAGTGCGACGCCGAGTTTCTCGATCTCGGCCCAGAGCGGATCGAAATGGCGGTCGTGGATCCGCTTGTCATTGATCGGCTCAGGGCAAAGCGACAAGGCGCGGATGCCAAGCTTATGGACAACCCGGCGCACCTCTTCCACGGCGAGATCGACGTCGTGCAGTGTAATCAATGCCGAGGCTTTGAGGCGCTTGGGATCTTCTTTGCAAAAGTCGGCAATCCAGCTATTCCAAGCTTTGCACAAATCGTTGGCGTATGACGGCTCTAACGTCTCATCGCAGTGCAGGGGCGAGGTGCGGAAGAGCACGGCGACGTCCAACCCTTCCATGTCCATGCCCTGGAGCTGCGACACCGGATCGTAGTCGCGCGCCACGGCGAAAGCGTAACGGTCGGCGACTACTTGTTGGCCGTGGTTAATCACCTCGGTGATCGCCCGCATCTTTTGCCCGCCGCCGATCTTGAACTCCACCCGGCCATGCTTGCCGTTGCGCTGGCCCACCGGAACGCGCGCGCCCCATTTCGGGTCCATGTATTTTTCGTACATGCCGGCGGCATCGTAGACATGCATGTCGCTGTCAAAGGCTTTGAATCCGTTTTTCATTCTTTACTCCTTACTAAGTTTTCTTGGATTTTCGGTTCCGAGTGCAAAGACTGCATCGGCGCGCAACCAAAACGCGAAACCGGCAACCCGAGACTGACACACCATCACTGCATTGTCTGCCCGCCATTCACAGGCAACACTTGGCCGGTGATAAAACTCGCCGCATCCGACGCCAGAAATGCGATGGCGTTCGCGACATCTTCGGAGGTGCCGGCGCGGCCCAACGGCACGCGCTGAATTTGTTTCACCAAATACTCGGGGCTCCGATTCCCCGAGTTGATGGTGCCGGGCACGATCGCATTCACACGCACGCCGAAGGGCGCCATCTGGCGCGCCAGCGAGCGGGTGAAGCTGATGATGCCGCCTTTCGCGGTGGAATAAGCCATAAACTTGGGATCGCCGGGCAGCGCGACGCTGGACGAAACGCTAATAATGCAGCCGCTCCTGCGCGCGCTCATGTGCTTGACCGCCGCGCGTGAGCACCACACCGCGCCCATGAGGTTCAATTGAACGATGCGCTCAATCAGCTCCTCGTCTTCGTCGGCAAAGCTGTCGAACTTCTGTTCGCCCAGGGTACTGCCGGCGTTGTTGACCAGGATGTCGAGCGCGCCGTTTTGCCCAACCGCGTCGCCGATCATCTGCGCAACTGCGCCGCGCGACGTCACGTCGGCAGGACAGGCGATCGCTGCCAAGCCGCGGCTTGATAGCTCGGATGCCGTCTGCCGGGCGGTGCCAGCGTTGACGTCGTTCACAATTACTTTCGCGCCCAGCTCCGCCAGCAACGTCGCCGTCGCTTTGCCGATACCGTGGCCGGCTCCGGTGACCAGGGCGACTTTGTCTTGCAATGCCCGGGCTGCAAAAGCGTTATTCATTTGTAGAGTCCGTCGATGAAGCCCGACTCGTCGAGCTTTTTGACGATGCGATTGTCGTAGAACTCCTCCGGCTTGCGCGCTTTCATATCCGGCTTCGCTTCGAGCGCCTGATCGATCAACGGCTGCAGCGCGTCGTTGATCACATAGGGCTTGCGCGGCACCAGGTCGACCTGGCGCCGGTAGGTGTGCTCGGCGGTCTCCATGTCTTTGCTTCTGGTGTGTTTGAGAAACGATTGCACGGCAAACGGCCGGTCGAGATGAAACCGCGCCACGGCCTGGACGTAGGCGCGGATGAAGCGCTCCAGCGTCGCACCGCGCTGCTCCAGGTTATTCTTACGCACCCAGATGCCGCAGGTCATGAGCGGGCTGCCGACCGTGTTGAAATCGGCTAGCTCGCGCAGGTTGGCTTTGCGCGCCATCAGATCGTAGGGCGGGCTGATCACCGCAGCAGCGGCGCGCTGATTAAGCACCGACATGTAACGGGCCTGTTGATCGGCCTGGTAGATATACTGCAAATCATTGACCTTCATGCCGTTTCGCTGCAGCAGGTCGCGCAGCACCAGATCGCCGCTTTGCCCGGTGCCGGTAGTAATCACTTTGCCCCTGAGATCCTTGATCGTGCGCACGGTCGGGTCGGAGGTCACCAGCGTAAACGGCGGCCGGCCGCAGCGGCCGATGAGCACGATCGCCGCGCCGCTGCCGACCAGAGAAACACCCGCCGCGCTGCCGCCCGCGGAAACGAACAGATCACCGGAGATGAGGCCTGCCATGGTGACACCGGAGCCGCCGGTCATCACGGCTTGGACGTCAAGGTCGTTCTGTTTGAAATAGCCGCCGTCGATGGCCACCCAGAACGGCCAGAGACCGCTCCCCTGGGCATAGCCGAGATTGAGTTTTTCCGCGCCGTGGAGCACCGGCGCCCAGAGGAGCGCGGCGAGTAATAGATTGGCACCCACCCATCGATGGAGAATCATCGCCCCTCCCGAACAACGAGTTACCATGAAAACTTGTTCGCCTTGGCCATTTGAATGTAATCGGCAATCGCCGCTTCGAAGGAATACTTATGCCGATAACCAAAATCTTCCGTCAAGCGCATTTTCTCCCAAGCGCGTCTGGGCGGTTTTTCCACCGGCCACTCTTGGCCGAAGGCGCCATTCATATCGAGCTCGATCTGCGCTCCTGGAATCAACTTGCGCACGATCTCGGCCGCCCGGGCTTTACTGCGCGGTTCGGTGACGACATCGTAAACCCGATGCGGCAGCTTGGGCGCCATCAGCACGGTCATGATGATCGTGACCAAGTCTTTGATATAAACCACCGAACCTTCTTTGGCGGCGTACGGAATGCGCACCGGCAGCCCGGCCAGCGGCTTCTCGAAAATATCGACGATCCACGGGCCGCGATCCGAAATAAACTTGCGCTGCCCTCTGCCCCAGCCCAGCACCAGTGAAAAGCGCAGTGCCACGAAGTCGACGCCGAAGCGTTCGTGATAATGCATGCCAAGGTACTCGTTCATCGCCTTGCAGGCGCCGTACAGAGTATCGGGATTGGCCAGGCTGTCCTCATTGACCCATTCGCCGCGGTCGGGCCCGTAGTAGTGGCCCGAGCTCGACTGCACGACTCGCCTGACCCCGAAATGGCGCGCCGCTTCGAGAATATTGAGCTGGGTGTGCAAGTTGATATCGACGCCGCGCGGCGGATTGTTCTCGAACTCCGGCAGGTAGGACGTGACCAAGTTGATGATCCGGTCGGGCTTCTGCCGCGCCACCGCGCTATCGACTTCGGCGGCGTACTCGCCATGGCAGTACTCGAACTTGAGCTTGCCCATGACATCGCGCAGCGGCGGCATCGGCGGATCGGGCATGCTGATGTCGAGGGCGACGACGTCCTCGCCCTCGTCCATCAATTTGCGCACCACGTGGGAACCGACAAACCCGGCGCCGCCGAAGACCAGTGTGCTCATAAGTTCCTCATCGTCGATAAAGCCGGTCGACAAAGCCGCTGTCGTCCAACTCTTTGGCAAAGCGCATATCGACAAAGTCCTCAGGCTTGGCCGTCTTCGCCTTGGGTTCCCGCTCTGCCAGGGTCTCCAGTATCGTCTTGAGGCCTTCCAAAGTCGGATACTGCTTCGGGGGCAGAATCTTATCGCTGCCGACAATCTGATCGTAGGTTTTGTCGAACACATCGCGGTCCTTGAGACCGGAAAAATATTTCATCAGCACTTTGATCGTCGTCTCGCGATCGGTTTTCATCCGGTGCACGGTCTCGATTTGCGCGCGCATGTAGCGCCGCACGATGTCGGGATTCTTCTCGATAAAGCGGCGCGTGGTGGCTACACCGGCAACCTGGTATGGCAAGCCGAGCGCGGCCACGTCGGCCAAGACATTGTAGCCGCGCTTCTGCATGGAAAAGCTGCCGGGCGGAATCAAAACCGTCGCCTGCGCGCGGCCCGATTCCACGGCGAGGATGCGATCGGGCGGCGCGCCGATGGCGAGCATCGACACATCTTTGAGCGGCGTCAGACCGATCTTTTGCAGCGCGAAACGCGCTACGTAGTCGGTCAAAGAGCCGATCGCGCCGACCGCGACGTTGCCGCCCTTCAACTGTTGCGGCGTCTTGATCTCCGGCCGGCTCACCAGCCAATGATTGAGCGCCACCACACCGCCGCCGACCATCACTGTGTCCGACCCCTGCAAGTTGCTCGATACGATCCCCGGCCCGGCGGCCTGAGCGATCGGCGTATCGCCGGAGAGCAGCCCCATGGCCGACATCGCTGCGCGAATATAGATCATCTGCACATCGAGGCCATTCTTGGCGAAAATGCCGCTTTCCTTCCCGACCCAGAGCGGCAGCTGGTCCGTGCTAATGGAGCTGTAACTAACGTTGATCTTGGTGAGCTGCGCCTGCGCGGACGCCACCGTGGCTGCGACACAGAGCATCGAGAATAGCGCAACTCGGAGCGCGCGCATCTTCACTACCACTTAAACTGACCGTCCTGGGCCATGCGGATGTAGTCGGTGATCGCGGCTTCGTAGGAATACTTTTCGCGAAACCCGAAGTCCCGCGTCAGTAGCGGGTTCTGCCAGGCGCGCTCGGTCATCCGTTCCGGCGGCCGCTCTACGCCGAAAGCGCCGTGCAAGTCGATCTCGATCTTGGCGTCCGGGAGTAGTTTTTTCACAATCGCTGCCGCTTCGGCTTTGCTGCGCGGCTCCGTCACCACGTCGTAAACCCGATGGGGCAATTTGTCGGCACGCAGAACAGTGAGCAAAACGGTGACGAGATCTTTCACATAGATGATCGAGCCCTTCGACGAGGCGAACGGCACCCTGACAGGCAAACCGGCCAACGGTCGCTCAAACAGCTCGACGATCCACGGTCCACGATGCGAGAGCACCTTACGCTGCCCGCGCCCCCAGCCAAGCACCAGGCAAAAACGCAGAGCCACGTGATCGATGCGGAAATGCTCGTGATAATGCTGCCCAAGATACTCATTCATCGCCTTGCAAGCGCCATAGAGCGTATCGGGTCGCGGTAGGCTCTCTTCATCGACCACATCCGGTCGGCCCGCGCCATAGACGTGGCTCGAGCTCGACTGGATCACGCGCTGGATGCCGAAATTGCGCGCCGCTTCGAGAATATTGAGCTGGGTGTGCAAGTTGATATCGACGCCGCGCGGCGGATTGTTCTCAAAGTCGGGAGAATAGGAAGTGACTAGATTGATCACCCGATCGGCTTTGTGCCGGCGCACCGCGTCGTTGACCTCGGCAGCGTACTCGCTATGGCAAATCTCGAATTTGAGCGTGCCCATGACATCGCGCAGCGGCGGCATCGGCGGATCGGGCATGCCGATATCGAGCGCAACGACGTCCTCACCCTCGTCCATCAACTTGCGCACGACATGGGAACCGACGAAACCGGCGCCGCCGAAAACTAGTGTGCTCATGGATTCAACCCATACAAACGCGCGCAGTTGTCCCAGAGAATTTTCTGCTGCGACACTTGATCTAATCCTTTGATCGCCAAGAAACTATTGAGCGCGTGCGGCCACTTGGAATCGATGTGCGGATAGTCGGTGGGCCATTCGCCGCGGGGAATCCGGTCGCCCCACTTCTTATCCATGTAATTTAGATAGAGATCCGGCGGATCATAGACATGCATGTCGCTATCGAGGGCCATCATGCCGTTTTTCATCCAATTTCCTTTGCGCCTTTGCGTCTTTGCGGGAGAAATTCCGAATCACATTGTCCGCTTCAAGTCTTCTATGTAATCGCGGAAGCCCTGCTCCATGGAATATTGCGGCTCCCAGCCCAAATATTTCTTCGCGCGGGAAATATCCAAGTGCTGCGTGCGCGACACCGGCGGGGTGCCGGGAATGATCTCTACCGAGCACTTGGGCAAGAGCTTCTTGACGATATCGACGATCTCTTGGAAATAGGTCACTTTGCCTTCGGCGATGTTGAAAATATTCTGCTCCGGCATCGGCACCGTCGCGGCTAGATCCACGGCGCGGCCGATGTCTTTGCAGTAGATGTATTCAAACGCCATAGTCTGCTCCTGCGGAATTTTGGCGACTTCGCCCTTCAGGCCGCTGACCAGCAACGCTTGAATCTTCTCGCCGCCGCCCGAGCCTGACCAGAAATGGCCGAGGCCGTAGACGTTGGCCGGACGAATCACCATCAGCTCGAACTTGTGCATGTTGCGGTAGGACTCCAACAGCAGCTCTTTAGCAACTTTGGAGTTGCCATAAGGAACGCCGCTGCCGCGGTAGAAATCTTCAGTGATCGGCGCCGGCGCCGGGTGGCGCCAGTCGTAGACGCCAAAGGTGCTGATGTGCACCAGACGCCTGACGCCGGTGAGGCGCACCGCTTCGGCGACGTTCATCGTGCCGACAACATTGATGTGAAAACCGGTATAGAGTGAATCGGCCACCCGCGGACCGATCAAACCCGCCGTGTGCAATACCGTCTCGGCTTTAAAATCCTTGATCGCCTGAATGATCGCCGGCAAGTCGCGCACATCTTTTTGAACCACTTCAAAGTTGCCTTTGCCGAGCTTCATATCAAGAAAGTCGCGCCGCGGCTGCGGGTCGAAATAGACCAATTTTTCGCCGCGCTTAAGTGCGACTTGTCCAAAGGATGTGCCGACCAGGCCGGCGCCGGTTACCAAGGTTGTGCCCATGACTCCTCCCAGATCGATTGCAAATTGCTAGTCGTTTCCCACTGCGTACAAACGCACACAGTTGTCCCACAATATCTTGCGCCGGCTTGTTTCGCTCAGGTCTTCGATCTCAAAAAACTCATCCAGCGCATGGGGAAAGTGGGCATCGATATGCGGGTAGTCGGTGGAGATCAAGATATTGTCGTCGCCGATGCGCTGGACCACGTCGGTGACCAGAGATTCATCGGGATCGACGGAAATAAAGCATTGCTTGAAAAAATAATCGCTCGGTTTCTTCGACAGCGGCACGTCGGCCAGCGGCCCGTGCAGCTTGGCGCGCTCGTCGAGCCGATAGAGCAGCCACGGCAGCCAAGCGCAATTGCCTTCGAGGAAGGCGACCCGCAGTTTGGGAAATTTCTCCAACACGCCGCCGGCGCAGAACTCCGACACGGCGAGGATCAACTCCACCGGATTGCGCAGCGCCATAGCGACGATGCTGCCGTTGGGATGGGAAAAAAATTTGTTAGCGACCTGGTCCTGCTTCGGCGCCGCCGGCGGATGGAAGCAAAGCGCGACGCCTAACTTTTCGATCTCCGCCCAGAGCGGGTCGAAGTGGCGATCGTGGATGAACTTGCCGTTGATCGGCTCCGGGCAAAGCGACAGGCCGGCCACGCCCAACTCGTTCACCGCGCGGCGGACTTCGTCGATGGCAAGATCGACATCGTGCAGCGTGATCAGCGCCGAAGCTTTGAGCCGCTTGGGACTGACCCGGCAGAAATCGGCGATCCAGCTATTCCAGGCTTTGCAGAGATCGTTGGCGTACTCGGGCTCAAACGTTTCATCGCAATGCAGCGGCGAGGTGCGAAACAGCACCGCGGCATCGAGGCCTTCCATATCCATCGCCTGCACCTGCGACACCGCGTCGTAGCCGCGCGCCAAGGCAAAGCCGTAGCGCTGCTCGACCCGCTTTTCCGATTCATCGAGCAACCGATCGCGCGGCCTAAGCTTGGCGCCACCGCCGATTCTGAACTGCGGCCGGCCATGTTGCGACCAGCCTTCGGCCACCGGCACCCGATCGCCCCAGCGGGGATTCATATATTTCGTGTAGAGATCGGGGTGATCGTAAACATGCATGTCGCTGTCAAAGGTCTTAAAGCCGTGTTTCATAGTGCACCCGTTCGGATGACACTCACCACGAAGACACGAAGATCACGAAGGTAAGAGAAGAGAAGAGAAGAAAAGAACAATTTCTTTATCCGAACTTCGTGTCCTTCATGTCTTCGTGGTGAGTGGTTTTTTTTCCCAAACTTTGCGTTCTCTGCGCTCTTTGCGCGAGGCAATCCGAATTTATTTTGCGCCTTCTGCGCTTTTTGCGGTTAAATCATCCGATCCCGATTTCCTACTTCGCGCGAAAGTACTGCGGCGGTACTTTGTTCAAGCACTTGGCGCCGCTCTCCGTGATCGCGTAGCTGTCACCCAGGAACAAACTGCGCGTGTGCGCTTTGTCGATCAGGTGCACTTGCAAAGTGAACATCATGCCTGGCTTATAAGTCAGCTTGCCATCGGCTTCGAACAAAAACCGGTCCTCGCTGCTCTGCACCCGGTCATAGCCGATCTGCGGCTCGTGGCGCGGGTTGGCGCCGAGCATGCCCTGGAGAAAACCGCCGTAGTACTCATAGCCCGAGTCGAGCACTACCCTCCCCGCATTGAGCGAATCCTCGCTGGTCCTCCCCACTCGCAGCGTCGGCTCGATCCGCTTGTAAGCTTCCAGCGCCAGCTCGAACATCTCTTCGAACCATTTCGGCGGCGCGCCGGTGATGATCGGCTTGCCGGTTTGCGATTCGTAGCCGTTGTGAAAAATACCGATCTCGTTGTTGATGAAATCACGCGGGCCGATCACGCGCTCGACCGGGCGCGGCCGCTGGTCGTTGATATCGGGATCGTCCATCGGCGACGAGCCCAACTGAATCATGCCCATCTCGCCGCCGGCTTTCATGGCCGCCTCGTGCGCGATGCCAAATAGCTCGCCTTCGGTCATTCCGGGCTTCACCCGCTCGGCCATGGCAAGAATCGTCGCGTCGCCGTACTCGGCTGATTTCTCCAGCGCGTCGATCTCCTCCTGGCTCTTGAGCAATCGCACCGCGACGAACTCTTTGGTGACGATGACGAATTCGGCCTGCGGCAAATTCTTGGTGAAAAACTCCCAATGGTTGTGCGGTATCGATACATAGGGATCGTACTCGACGATGCCAACGCGGCCCTTATCGTAGCCTTTGTCTTTGATCTCGTTGACGATGGAGCCGAGCACGCTAGGTTGGCCAACAATGATGTTGCGCAATGCCGAGCGCGCCAGCATGCCGCCGGCTAGAGAATGGCCAGGGCGCGTCACGACTGCCGGGTCGCCTTCTTTGGGAATGAAACAATAGTTGGCCTGCTCCGCTTTGCCCATCATGTTGGTGACGTAACGGAAATTGAACCAGAGCCGTCCGTAGGCCGCCGAGCCGCCGACGACCAGCAAACAATCGAGGTTCTTTTCCTTCATCATCGCGCGGATGTTGCGATAACGGCGCTCGTACTCCGCCTTGGAAAAGCGCGGGTAAGGAAAGCGCTTGTGCATGCGTTCGAGTTCTTCTTCAGCCAGCAGCATTGTTCTCCTCGTGAATCGCCGTTGCGTGTTATCGTCATGCCGGCGTAGGCCGGCATCCAGGTTCGTCATTTCTTCGGCAACAATATTTCGGCCAACTTGGCCATCACTGGCCCGGGAATGCGTTTGAACCCGGCAATTGTCGCAGCTAGATCTTCGCCACCTATGGGATCGACATCCTGTTGCGCCGCCTTCGCATCAGCGAGAAACGCCGGGTCTTTCAACGTCGCAGCGACCGCATTTCGCAGCGTTTGCACTTTGTCCTTCGGCGTTCCTGGCGGCGCGGAATAGGCCAGCGTGATCGCATTCAGATCGTGGATACCGACTTCGATGAGCTGTTTGGCGTCCTCAGTCTTGGCGTAGCTAATCGCCAGCGGCACGTGTGTCAATTCAGGAATCGATTTCCGATTGGTTTGCAGCACAACGTGCACATCCCCGGCCTCATACTGCCGGCGCCAACTGCTTTTCAAGCCTTGCCAGCTGGTACACTGTCCCGCCAACTCCCCCGCTTCGGCCGCCATCGTGATATCAGCAGTACCTTTGTAGCCCTGGACCAATTGAATCGGCAGATTCAGCGCCGCTTTGAGGATCGACGAAATATCGTCAGGCCGCGTCCCGGGCACCTGCCCGCCCATCTTCACCGGGGTCTTGGACGCATACCATTTGTCCATAGAGTTGATGCCGCTAGCTTTGGTGAAAGCGCACAGCATCGTCTGCTGCACCGGCACGCCGATCCATTCGAACTTAAGCGGATCGAACTCCAAACCGGGGCCACCCATGAACTTTTGCAGCGCCAGGCTGCCGACCCACACGCCGATGGTGAGCCCATCCGGTTTGGAACGATTGTAGAGATGATTAGCCGCGATCACCGTACCCGCGCCGGGCATGTTTTGCACGACGACGATCGGATTCCCGGGGATGTGGCGTCCAAGATGGCGCGCGACAATGCGCGTCATCGTGTCGAAGCCACCGCCCGGCGGCGCGCCGACGAGAAAGGTGACCTGTTTGCCTTTGTAGTAGGACTCTTGAGCGGAGGCGACACCGCACGAGAGCAAAAGAACGACGAGAACGAGTCTAAACGCTGACCGACTGTCCATGACGCAGCCTCCACAACCGATCGTCACAGGTAAATCACAGCCAACGGATGGGAATCAAGATCAAAACACTCGGGCGGTTTAACCACAAAGAGCCCAGAGGGCACAAAATGGGGAGAGGACTAGTTTGATGCTAAACATGGAGAGCCACCTTCCAACTTGCCGGCATTCTCCCGACGATGAAAATTCGGAGGGCGGGTTTGAAACCCGCCCCTATGTCGGATTCTATTTTGCGCTTTTTGTGGCCACTCTTATCTCGGCTTTATTCCCAACTCTTTCTGCGCTTCGCGCAGCGGGCCGAACTCTGCCACTTCTGAGATCGCTACGGCACGGGTGATTTTGCTCGACTCTCGCCCCTGATCGATCACCAACTTCAATCCGTCCTGCGACATGTTGCCATCCTCGGTGAAGATCTTCCAAGTCGAGTCATAAGTCGCTTCAGCGCTCTCACGGTCGGTGCGGCTCCATTTCATCAGCGTCTGCACGGCGCCTTCACGGTTTTGGCGCACGTAGCGGCTCGAGCGAATAAACGCTTTGATCATCCGCTTCACTTCATCGGGACGCTCCTTTAAGCGCTTGAGATTGGTCCCCAAGCCGCTAAAAGGCATTTGAAACGCTTCATGCGCGCGCGCCACGACGTTGAAGCCCTGTTTGACACCTTCTGAGTCGGCCGGCGGCGAGAGCACAACAACGTCGGCGATGCCTTCTTTTAACGCCGCGAAGCGCGCCCCCGTCGAGCCCAAGGGCACCACTTTCATTTCTTTGTCCGGATCGATACCGCCCTGGCGAATCATCATCTTGGCCGCCACTTCGGCGGTTGCGCCGAAGGTACTGACGCCGAGGGTTCGCCCCTTGAGCTCTTTCACCGATTTGAATTGCGGCCGCGCCAACAGCACATGGGTCGAGCTGTCCATGAAATTAGCCACCACCCGCATCGGCAAACCAACCATCGCACCGCGAATCACCGAGGCAAATACCATGGAATAATCAATGTCACCGGAGGCCAAGGCGTTGATCGACACGTTGGCAATCATCCGGATCACTTCGACATCGAGGCCTTCGTCTTTGAAGAATCCGCGCTGCTGCGCGATACCGGCGTTCAAGAACGAAACGTCGATCGAAGAGATCGATAACTTGATCTTCTCCGCTGCCGCGCCTTGCCCAAAACTGATGCCCAACAAGACACATACGAGTGCAAATCTCTTCATCCCAAGCCCCCTGCCCCTAAACCTTATATCTGACCGCGAGATCATGAAGGTAAAGAGAAAAGAATCAAAAAGTCTTCTCCGAACCTCGTGTGCTTCGCGCCTTCGTGGTGCAATTCTCCTCTTCAAATTTAGGCAACCCTTATCAGTGAGCCGCAACGTTTAAAAGCGCTACCGCATTGACCTGTGCTCGACAACGGTGCTGGCTCATGCAATCTTGCTCGCAGTCGAAATTGCTGGACCATGGAGAGATTCTTTGCCACATGCCCGCGCGGCCTGGAGTTGGTGTTGGTAGACGAGCTGCGCCAGCTGCGCGCGGAGAAAGTTCACGCGGTGGGCGGCGGCGTTGAGTTCATCGGCAATTTCGCGCTGTGCTACCGCGTTAATCTGGAGAGCCGCATCGCCAGCCGGGTACTGTGGCGAGTCGGCAGCGCGAGCTACGCCGGCGAAGACGATATTTATCGCACCGCATTCGCCCTGCCGTGGACGCAGTATTTCGACCCAGCGCGCACCATTCGCATCGATGTCTCGGCCACCAAGAGCCCACTGACCAGCCTCAACTTCGTCACGCTCAAAATCAAAGACGCGATCTGCGACAAGATTCGCCGCTTGTCGAATCAGCGTCCTAGCGTCGACACCCGGGCGCCGGATATTCCGATCCAAGCCCATCTAACCGATCGCGGATTCACACTTTACATCGACACCACCGGTGAGCCGCTGTTCAAACGCGGCCAGCGCGGCGCCACCGGCGCGGCGCCGTTGCGCGAAAATCTCGCGGCGGGGATATTGCGCCTAGCAGGTTGGACGCCGGACCTGCCGCTGCTCGATCCGATGTGTGGCAGCGGGACGATTCTAGTCGAAGCGGCAACCATGGCGCTCGACATCGCGCCTGGGCTAGGGCGCGAATTTGCTTTTGAGAAATTGCGAAATTTCGACGAGCAACACTGGCGGGAATTGCAGCGGCAAACCACAGCGCGGCAGCAGCCAAAGCGCCCTCTGGCAATCTTCGGCAGCGACATCGACGCCCGGGTGCTCAAAGCTGCGCGCGCCAATCTCGCGCGCGCCGGTTTAAGCGAGTGCGTCAAGCTCAAGCAGGCCGACGCTCTGTCGCTTACCGCGCCCGCACCGGAAGGCATCATCGTTACTAACCCGCCCTATGGCGTGCGCCTGGGCGAGCAGCAGCAACTTGCCGAGTTCTACCCCAAGCTGGGCGACTTGCTAAAAAAGCAGTTCACGGGCTGGCGAGCCTATTTCCTGAGCGCCGATATGCGCTTGCCCAAACTGATCCGCCTAGCGGTGTCGAAGCGCACGCCGCTGTTCAACGGCGCCTTGGAGTGTCGCTTGTTCGAGTACAAAATGGTCGCGGGTACCCTGCGCAAAACTACCGCTGGCGCGGCCGGCGCCGATCACGACTCGACTATCAAATGATCGTGCCGTCTGGAATCGTGGCGTCCTTAATGACGACCACGATACCGCTCTTGATGAGGAACCCTTCTGCCTCGCGGCCACCCTCGCTAACCCCGTCTTTGTTGACAATCCGGACGTTGCGACCGATGCGGGCATTTTTATCGACGATGGTTTTCTTGACCGTCGAGTTGCTCCCGACTCCCAGCGGAATACCGCCGCTTTCCAGCAAGCGAAAACGTTCCACCGGCGACTCATAGAAATCCGAGCCCATCAGCAAAGCGCTGTCGATCACAGAGCCGCTTTCGATGCGCGAGCGCACGCCGATGACCGATTTCTTCACGGTGCATTCTCGCAAAAGGCAGCCCTCGCCCACCATCGACTCCATCACGTGGCTGTCGAGCAGCTTGGTCGGTGGCAGATGGCGCTCGCGAGTGTAGATCGGTGCTTTTTCATCATAGAAACTAAACAGTGGCTCTGGCTGCTTGGTGAGCGCCAGATTGGCGTCGTAAAAGGCCTCGATAGTGCCGATGTCCTCCCAGTAGTCGTTGAACAAATAAGCCTGCACCTTGTGCCGCTCGATGGCCGCGGGAATGATCTCTTTGCCGAAATCGGTGCGTTCAACCTTTTCGCTCAGCAAATCGTGCATCACCTGCTTCTCGAAGACATAGATGCCCATGGAAGCGATGTAGGGCTTCGCGCGAGCCTCCTGCGGCGAGAGACCCAGCACCGTGGTGTCCACTGCCATCGCTTTGAGTGCTTCCCCTGTCGGCTTCTCACTGAACGCAGTCACGCGACCGTTCTGGTCGATTTTCATCAAGCCAAATTCCGAGGCGCGGCTTTCATCGACGGCCACCACCGACAAGGTAAGATCGGCCTTGGTCTTTTGATGGTGCTGAACGAAATCGGCGTAGTTCATGCGGTAAAGATGATCGCCGGAGAGGATCAGATACTGATCCATGCTCCATTCGGCGAACAGGTTGCCGTACTTACGGACGGCATCGGCGGTGCCTTCGAACCAGGTGGATTTTTCAGAGGTCTGCTGCGCCGCCAACACTTCGACAAAGCCTTGGGAGAAACCGGCGCCAGCCATCGCATAGGTCCGCGTAATGTGGCGGTTGAGCGACGCCGAATTAAACTGGGTCAGCACGTAAATTTTTTGGATTTCGGAATTGATGCAGTTACTGATCGGAATGTCGATCAGCCGATACTTGGCGCCCAGCGGCACCGCCGGCTTGGCCCGCAATTTTGTTAGCGGATAGAGGCGGCTCCCCTGACCGCCGCCCAAGATAATCGCGAGGACTTTTTTCACAGGTTCAGTCTAACGTCAGCCACGCCACGGTAGCAACAAGTCATCGATTTTTTTGATAGCGGACACGGAACGACTATAAGCGCAGATCTTTGCGCACGTCGGCGGCGTAGGCCGCATCGATCTTGTCCACGACATCGCTGGCAAGCGCCCCCTGCGGCACCCGAACCATCAGGCGCAGGTAGAGGTCGCCCGCCGCGGTTTGGCCGTGGGCCGCGACACCCTTGCCTTTGATACGGAGTTGCTGACCGTTTTGCGCGCCCGCAGGTACCTTCACATTGATAGTGCCGCTGGGCGTGGGCACATCGATGGTGGAACCGCGCAACGCTTCGCCGACAGTGATCGGTAAATCCATCATGAGGTCCGGACCTGAGCGCGTGAACAACGGGTGCGGTCGAATCCGCGGTGTTAAGTATAGGTCGCCGGCCGGCGCGCCTCGTAGACCAGCCTGCCCTTTGCCGCGCAGACGAATCTTCTTGCCTGGCTCGGCGCCAGGCGGGATGTTAACTCGCAAGGTATCGGAGCGCACCAGCCGCCCCGTGCCGGCACAAGTCGGACAATCGGCTCTGCCTTTCTTGCCGCTGCCGTGGCAGCTCTCGCAGCTGACCGCCCGTTGCAAAGAGAGCGCAGTTTGAAAACCGCGCACGGCGTCGAGAAAGTCGATATCTATCGTCGACTCAATATCGGACCCGCGTGCGGGACCACGCGCGCCATGCATGCCGCCGCTAAAGATATGACTGAACAAGTCACCGAAGCCCTCGGGTGAGAATTCGTCGCCATTGCCCATTCCCTGCCGCGACCACTGCTGCTGCGCTTGCTGATAGCGGCGCGCTTGCGCTGGGTCGAAGCCCGCAGCTAGGCCGGCCGCACCGAACTCGTCGTACAGCTTACGTTTATTATCGTCGCCTAGGACATCGTAGGCGACTGACAGCTCTTTGAACTTGGCCTCCGCCTCTTTGTTGCCGGGATTGACGTCGGGATGGTACTTGCGTGCCAGTTTACGATAAGCCTTGCGGATGTCATCGTTCGATGCGCCGCGCTGTAAACCGAGGGTTTGATAATAGTTAGGCTCCGCCATTTAAAGTCAAAGATAACCATGAACTGAGAACTTTCAATCCCTCCCTCGATGTCACCTGATCGCCTTTTCCTACATGCGACTCTCTGAATAAGTCCGCGGGGACGGTATCAAGGGGCACGGCGCTCCCAAAGCTCAAAGCCTCGATTCACAACGAGCCGCGAAAGTCGCCCGATCCGCCGCGTTTCCCGGGTCCAGCGCACACCACTGGAAATCGCCCGCATAGAGCCGCACCGTCGGCCGAAACCCATGAATGATAGGCAGCAAATCGCGCAGGGTATCGTACCACGCGCGCCGCTCGTCGCGATCCAGCGGCGTGTTGTCGACCGCGGCGATCTGCCGGCACAGCGTTTGCCAGCGCGAGATCGAATACCCAACCTGGAGGTCCTGCGGATATTGCGCCAGCGTTATTAGCCGCGGCCAAGAAAAGTGTTGGCTCTCGTCGAATTCTAAGATAAAACCCGGGTCGGCAATAAAATAGTCGCAGGGTGGCATGGTTGGACTTTTGATGTAGTCGCGGTGGCCGCGCAGGTTTCCTAGCGCATCGGCGATCTGCTGCAATGGCGCGCCGATCAGCGTGTGCGCGTAGCCTTGCGGTTGCGACGGCCACTCGAAACCGCGATTGACCTGGCAATCGCCGTAAATGGCAGCGAGCAATTCACGCACGCGCACTTTGCAAGCGCGGCAATGGGCGGAGTGGAGCATAAGAAACCTTCACCACGAAGTGAGGCATGAAGAACACGAAGCAGGGAAACTCAAAAGAACCTTTTCCGAACTTCGTGCTCTCCGCGCCTTCGTGGTGCAACATTTTACTTACTCTTCATAACCCAGGTTAGCCAATTACAGAAGGAGAATCTCGCATGGCAAGAGAATCCTCAATCATCGGCGCCGCCGTCGGCCGGGTTGAAGGCGCGGACAAAGTCAGCGGCCGCGCCATCTACGGCGCCGACGTCCATTTTCGCGACGCGCTCTGGGGCAGGATTTTGCGCAGCCCCTACCCGCACGCGCGCATCAAGAGCATCGATGTTTCCAAAGCTCTGAAAGTGCCCGGCGTCAAAGCCGTTGTCACCGGCAAGGACGAGCCTGAGCATTACCAAGGCAAAAGCATTCGCGACATACCGGTCCTCTGTTGGGACAAAGTCCGTTTCGTCGGCGACCGGGTCGCCGCGGTGGCGGCGCAGGACAAAGACGCCGCCGAGGAAGCCGTCAGTTTGATTGAAGTGGAATATGAAGAGTTGCCCGCCGTCTTCGACGTCGTCGATGCGATCAAGCCTGGCGCGCCGGTGCTGCACGACAACGCGCCCGCCTATGACGGCGCGCCGGCCGACATCATGGCGCCGGCCGGCGGCAACATCGTCAACAAGCTCACCTGGGGTAAGGGCGATATCGAAAAAGGATTCGCCGATGCGGATCTCGTCCTCGAACACACGTTTCGCATGCCGATGCACCATCAAGGTTATCTCGAGCCGCAGTCGTTTTTGGTCAAGATCGACGGTGACGGCACTGTGCACGCGTGGGCTTCGACCAAGGGACCGTTTGGCACCCGCGCCCAGTTTGCTAAAGCGGTGGGCATCAAACCGAGTGATATTCATCTGCAAGCCGTTCACGTCGGCGCCGACTTCGGCGGCAAGAGCGGCGCCGGTGAGTTGCCCATTTGTTACTTCCTCGCCAAGCGCGCTAGCCGGCCGGTGAAGATCGTCCTGTCGCATTCCGAAGAATTGACCGCGATGAACCCCGACCACGACACGGTCATCAAAGTCAAAACCGGCGTGAAGAAAAACGGCCGCATCACCGCGCGCTACCTGCAAGCGATCCATGGCACCGGCGCCTACGCCGGCATGAAGCCCGGCCGCGCCAGCATCGGCGGTGCGGGCTCGGCGATGCCCTACAAAATGGACAACACCTACATGGAAGCGCTGCAGGTTTATACGAATACCGTCCCCTGCGGTTTTTGGCGCGCGCCGGGTGCGATTCAAGCGGTCTTCGCCGCCGAGTCGCACATGGACTTGATCGCCAAAGAATTAAAAATGGACCCGGCCAGGTTTCGCATGATCAACCTGGTTGAGGAAGATGACGAGAACGCGCTGGGCAAAAAATGGATCGGCGTCAAAGCGAAAGAGACGCTCAAAGCCGCCCTCGATGCGGCGGGTTGGAAATCGCCAAAAAAATCAAACGTCGGCCGCGGCGTCGCGATGTACGAGCGCGGCACGGGCGCCGGCAAAGTATGGGTAAACTTAACTGCCGAAGCGGACGGCACGTTCACCGTTTTCACCGTCGCCGGCGATCAGGGGACGGGATTACAAACGGTGCTCTGCCAGACCGTCGCCAATGAGATGCAAGTGCCCTACGATCACGTGCGCTGCAAGATCGGCAACACGGCGGACGTCAACTACAGCGTCGATGTCGGTTTTGGCGGCAGCCGCTCGACCAACATCAACAGCGCGGCGGCCTATCAGGCCTGCGGCGAACTAAAGGCCAAACTCAACGCCATCGCCGCTAAAAACTTAGCTTGCGCCGAGGACAAAGTGAGCTACGCCAAAGGCAAGTTCAGCGCCAAAGGCGCCAAAACCAAACCGCTCTCGCTAAAGGACATTGTCAAAGCCATCGGCACTCCGGTGACCGTCAGCGTCGAGACCGAAGTGCCGCGCAAAGGCTCGTCGACTTCGTTCATCGCCCAGGTCGCCGAGGTCGAAGTCGACCGCGACACTGGCCGCGTCAAGCTCAACAAATTCGTCACCGACCACGACGTCGGCACGATCATCAACCCGCTCGGCCACCAGGGCCAGATCGACGGCGAAGCCATCATGGCGATCGGTTCGGGACTAATGGAAGAGATCACCCACGATCAAGGCAAAGTAACCCAAACCAATTTGGGCGAGTACAAGATCCCTAACATCGTCGATATCCCAAAGTTCAAAACCGTCCTGGTCAAAGGCAAAAATGGCCCGGGCCCCTACGAAGCCAAAGGCATCGGCGAACACGCCAACGTCACGCCACCGGCGGCGATTTGCAATGCCGTTGCCGATGCGGTGGGCGTGCGCTTGTTCGATGTGCCGGTAACGGCGGAGAAGGTGTATCGGGAATTAAGAAGGCAACAGGCGTGAGGCAACAGGCACCGGAGGTGGTGATGATCGATCTCTACTACTGAACCACACCGAATGGTCACAAGATTACGATATTCCTCGAAGAAGCGGGCGTCGCCTACAACGTCAAACCGATTAACATCGGCAAGGGCGATCAGTTCAAGCCGGAGTTTCTGAAGATATCGCCCAACAATCGCATTCCGGCGATTGTCGACAACGGTCCCGCCGACGGCGGCGCGCCGATCAGTGTTTTCGAGTCGGGGGCGATTCTAGAGTATCTCGCCGACAAGAGCGGCAAATTTCTGCCACGCGATGTGCGCCGGCGCGTTGAAGTCATGCAGTGGTTGTTCTGGCAGATGGGCGGGTTGGGACCGATGTTGGGGCAGAATCATCATTTTCGCGGCTACGCCGCAGAGAAAATCACCTACGCCATCGAGCGCTACACCAAAGAAACTGAACGCCTTTACGGCGTGCTCGACGAGCGCTTAGCCGATCGCGAATACGCCGCCGGCGAATACTCCATCGCCGACATGGCCTGTTATCCCTGGATCCTCCTGCATGAGCGGCAAGGGATGAATCTCACTGACTTCCCGAATCTCAAACGCTGGTTCGAAAAGATTCAACAGCGTGAGGCGGTCAAGCGCGCCTACGCGATTGCGGACACGGTTAATACTTCACGCGGGATAAGTGAGGAAGCCAAGAAAGTGCTGTTCGGCCAAGGGCGACGGGCGAAAGGCTAAGCGCAAAGTGTCAAGGGGTACGCGCCCTGTGCTTCTTGTGCGTCAGGCGATCTTCTTGAAGCGCGCTTCCCCCAGCGCTTCACGCGAAGGCAGCTTGACGATGGTGAACCAGAACTCTTCGAGCAGCTTGACGATTTTGATGAACTGGTCCATGTCGACGGGCTTGGTGATATAGCAGTTGGCGTGCAAACCGTAGGTGGTCAAAATATCCGAGTCGGCTTCAGAGGTTGTTAACACTACGACGGGAATGCGTTTGAGGTCTGCATCGGCCTTAATTTCCTGCAGCACCTCCCGGCCATCTTTACGCGGCAAATTGAGGTCGAGGAGTATTAAATCGGGAGTAGGCGCACCGGCATGAACGCCTTCGCGCCGTAGAAAAGCCATGGCTTCCTCGCCGTCCCGCGCGACATTTAGGTGGATCAATAAGCTGCTCTCTTTGAGCGCTTCCTTGGTGAGACGAATGTCGCCGGCGTTGTCTTCCACCAGCAGCACTTCGATCGTTTGCAAACCATGCGAATTGACCATCGGTTCTCCTCAAATTCATCGAACACTCACAATTTGAATCGGGCGCGGCCAAGGATTCCTTAACTCGCGTGAGGTTGCGGCGAACTCACGCCGTAAGCCAAGATTGATCGGCTCGCTAAATTAGGCTAGATTTTTAAGCAACTCCTACGCCATAGGAGGTCAGGATCGTTATGAAAATCGTTCAAATTCCGCTGCTCCGCGATAACTACGGGTATTTGCTGATTTGTCAAAAAACCAACGCCGCTGCCATCGTCGATCCGTCGGAAGCGGAGCCGGTTTGGCGGCGGGCCGAGCAGGGAAAAATTTCCCTCACGGCAATTCTGAATACCCATCATCATCGCGACCATACCGGTGGCAATGAAGGACTGCTGGCAAAGCACAGCCTCAAAGTGTATGGCCACAAGAGCGACCAGGGTCGCATTCCCGGTTTGACCAACGGCGTCGACGAGGGTGACGAGATTCAAATCGGTGAGTTGAAAGGCAAGGTGCTCTTCATTCCTGGCCATACGACTGGACACGTCGCTTATCTGTTCGGCAATGCGCTGTTTAGCGGCGATTGTCTGTTTACCGCCGGCTGCGGCCGGCTTTTCGAGGGCACCCCGGAAATGATGCACGCTTCGCTAAAAAAACTAATGGCGCTGCCTGATGACACGAAAGTCTACTGCGGCCACGAGTACACCGAGAGCAACCTGCGCTTTGCCATGTCCGTGGAGCCGAAAAACCACAAACTCGTGTCGCGCTTCGAGCGCGTCCAAGCGCTGCGCGCCCGCGGCATGTCAACCGTGCCGGCGACCCTGGAAGAAGAGAAGCAAACCAACCCGTTTCTGCGCTGGGACAGCAAAGAGATTCAGACGAGCGTCAAGAGTCGAATATCCGATCAGCGCCTCGACCCGGTGTCGGTGTTTGCGACGGTGCGGAAGTTAAAAGACTCGTTTTAGCGGAGAGCCCTTTCTCACCCTGCCGCCGTCGGCGGCCGACCCATTACGGGCCGGTAGCTCAACGGTGAGAGCAGACCCCTTATAAGGGTCCGACAGTGGTTCAACTCCACTCCGGCCTACCACATTTAATAAGCAAAAATCAGCGGTTCGCTTGATCGCTCTCGGCATCAACGCTATCTTAGCACCGTTTCGGCATCGACTCGGCACGAATACGACACCACTCTCCGGTTACTAGAGGCTGGCCAGCGAGCGTCTTTCCACGCAGGAGGTCATCTTTTGAATCTGCAAGCGCGCACCTATCTCTGGTATATCTCCCTATTGCGTATCTACATCGGCTATTACCTATGCTGGCAAGGCGTGCGCAAGTTTCAACGCGACTTTCCCAAAGGCGATTGGATCGGCCGGCAAATCGGCGATATCGCCACTCTCGATCTTTATCCCTGGTACAAGAAACTACTGATTGATTACGTCGTGCCCCATCACGAGTTGTTTGGCTATCTCGTGATGATCGGCGAAATTGTCGTCGGCGGCTGCCTGGTGCTCGGGCTGCTTACTCGGTTCAATGCCTGCATCGGGCTATTTATGATGGTCAACTACATGCTCGGGCCCGGCATGGCGCGCGGCGGCGCTCCCTTGGCCATGCAGCAGACGTTCATCATCGGCCTCTTTATCATCCTCATGTCCGGTGCCGGCCGCACGCTTGGACTCGACGGTTGGCTTTTTGGCGGCCGCGCTGAGCCGCGTCGAGGTGCACGATGAACCAAACGAGCCTCGCCGGCTGCGCCACGCCGCAAGCGACCGAGAGCTACGCCCACCGCTTTGCCGGCGGCGTCGCCCCAGGACACTTTCGGCGCGCCCAAGGTCTGTGGCTTTCCTCCATCGGCCTGGGAACCTACCTTGGCAACTACGACAACGAAACCGATCGGCAATACTGCGCCGCCATCGTGCAAGCCGTCTCCTCCGGCTGCAACGTCCTCGACAGCGCGGTTAACTACCGCTGCCAGCGCAGCGAGCGCGCCATCGGCAGCGCGCTTAAAGAGCTCGCCGGCAAAGGCTGCTGCCGCGAAGAAATCGTCATCGCCACCAAAGGCGGCTTCCTCCCCTACGACGGCGTGCCGCCGAAGGACACTCCCGCTTATTTCGCTGAGACGTTTATCAAACCGGCAATTGCCCAGGCGAGCGACATCGTCGCCAACTGTCATTGCATGACGCCAGCATATCTTACCCACCAGATCGACAGCAGCCTGCGCAATCTCGGCATCGAGTGCATCGATATCTACTATCTCCACAACCCGGAAACCCAGCTGGGCAAGATCGCGCGCGAAGAGTTCAACCAGCGCCTATTGCGAGCGTTCGAAGCTCTCGAAAGCGCCGCCGCGGCCGGCAAAATCCGCATGTACGGCGCGGCGACCTGGAACGGTTTCCGCAGGGAAGCCAGCGCGCGCGATTATCTGTCGCTTGCCCAAGTGATCGAGACCGCCCGGCGCGTCGGCGGTGAAGAGCACCGCTTCAAAGTCATTCAGCTGCCGGTCAATCTTGGCATGAGTGAAGCGCTGTCACTGACCAACCAGACGGTGAACGGCAAAACGATGACGCTCCTCGAAGCCGCCCAGGCGCTCGGCATCACGGTTATGTGCAGCGCGTCAATCTTACAGGGCCAGCTCACCCACGACCTGCCGCCGGTTATTCATGACGCATTCCCCGGCCTGGAAACCGATGGCCAGCGCGCCTTGCAATTCGTTCGCTCGACCCCAGGCGTGACAACCGCGCTGGTGGGCATGAAGCAAATCGCCCATCTTGAGGAAAATCTGGCCACAGCCAAAGTCGCCCCAGCGTCGTGGGAGCAATACTCGAAATTGTTTGACAGCGCGTGAATCAGAGCTCGACTTTATTCAGCCGCAGCGCGTTGGCGATCACCGACACCGAGCTGAAAGTCATCGCCGCGCTGGCGATCATAGGGCTCAAAAGAATGCCGAAGAACGGATAGAGAATGCCCGCCGCGATCGGCACGCCGAGGATGTTGTAGAAAAAAGCGAAGAATAAATTTTGCCGGATGTTCGTTATGGTCGCTTGGCTCAAGCGGCGCGCTTTGGCGATGCCGCGCAGATCGCCTTTCACCAACGTCACACCGGCGCTCTCCATCGCGATGTCGGTTCCCGTGCCCATCGCGATGCCCACCTGTGCTTGCGCTAATGCCGGCGCGTCGTTGACGCCGTCGCCCGCCATGGCGACGACGCGACCTTGGGATTGCAGTTGTTTGACGATTTCACCTTTCTGAGCGGGCAGCACTTCGGCATGCACGTCATCGATGCCCAACTGGCGCGCCACGGCATCGGCCGTCGCTTTACTGTCGCCGGTGAGCATGACCAGCCGCACGCCTTCGTCGTGCAAGAGCCGCACGGCTTCTTTCGTCGACGCTTTGATCGGATCGGCGACACCGATGATGCCGGCCAACTGTTTATCGATGGCCACGAACATGACGGTTTGCCCCTGGGCGCGCAGTTGCTCGGCGCGCTCGCGCAGCGCCTGCACCGGGATGCGCATCTCTTCGAAAAGTTTCAAATTACCAAGCGCGACGCGCTTGCCTTCGACCACACCGAAAATACCCTTGCCCGTGTATGACTGAAATCCCTGATACTTGGCAAGTGTTAACTGGCGGTCTGCCGCGCCGGCCACGATCGCCGCTGCGAGCGGGTGCTCGCTCGCCTTCTCAAGACTCGCCGCCAGGCGCAGGACTTCGTTCTCGTCCTGCCCCGCCAACGCGACTACAGATGCAAGTTTCGGCTTGCCTTCGGTCAACGTGCCGGTTTTGTCGACGACCAGCGTATCGACCTTCTGCAAAACCTCGAGCGCTTCGGCATTTTTGATCAACACACCGGCCGTGGCACCGCGGCCGGTGCCGACCATGATCGACATTGGCGTGGCCAAACCCAAGGCGCAGGGGCAGGCGATGATCAACACCGCCACGGCGTTGACCAACGCATAGGCCAATTGCGGCTCGGGCCCCCAGCTCGCCCAAATGACAAACGTGATCAGCGCTGCGAGGATCACAATAGGCACAAAATACGAGGCCACGACGTCCGCGAGTTTCTGGATCGGCGCGCGGCCGCGCTGCGCCTCGCTAACCATGCGCACGATCTGCGCCAGCAGCGTCGCGCTGCCGACCCGCTCGGCGCGCATGAGAAAACCGCCGGTGCCATTGACGGTGCCGCCGGTGACTTTGCTGTTTTGAATTTTTTCCACCGGAATCGGCTCGCCGGTCACCATCGACTCATCGATCGAGCTACTTCCCTCGACCACCACACCATCCACCGGAACCTTTTCGCCAGGGCGCACCCGCAACACGTCGCCGATCTGCACCTGATCGAGCGGAATGTCCTGCTCAACTCCGCTGGCCACGCGCCGCGCCGTCTTGGGTGCCAAGCCGAGCAGCGCTCGGATAGCGCCGCTGGTTTTGCTGCGCGCGCGCAGCTCCAACACTTGGCCAAGCAACACCAGCGTTGTGATCGCGGCAGCCGCCTCAAAGTAAACCCCGACCTCGCCGCCATGACCATGAAACGAGTGCGGGAACAATTGAGGAAACAAGGCTGCAAAAACGCTGTAGCCGTAGGCGGTGCCCACACCGATACCGACCAGGGTAAACATGTTCATGCTGCGGTTGACCAGCGACGTCCAAGCGCGTTGAAAAAACGGCCAGCCGCACCAGAGCACGACCGGCGTCGAAAGGATGAATTGGAACCAAACCAGCGCGCGCGGCGCAAACATCCGATGCAGCGGCTGGCCGGGCAGCATGTCCGACATGGCCGCCAGCAAGACCGGCAGCGACAGTGGCAGCGCGATCCAAAAACGCCGCGTCATGTCTTCGAGCTCGGGGTTTTTTTCATCACTGAGCGCCACCGTGCGCGGCTCCAGGGCCATGCCGCAAATAGGGCAAGAGCCCGGCTGAGCGCGCACAATTTCGGGATGCATCGGACAAGTGTATTCGATCTTACTGAGAGCGGCGCTCAGGTCGGCCGGCTCCAAGGCCATGCCGCATTTCGGGCAGGGTCCGGGCGCCTTTTGCTGTACTTCAGGACACATTCGGCAGATGTAGCTCGCCGCCGACGTTGCTGCAGCCGGCGGTTTATCATGATGCTCATGATCGTGTGCCGGTGCGGCAGGTTTGGGCTTGCTAAGGTTGGCGCGCCGCGCTTCGGCCGCCGCCAGATACTTGGGCGGGTCGGTCTGAAAAAGTTTTTGACAATGAACGCTGCAAAAATAGTAAGTCTTGCCAGCGTGCTCGGTTTTCCCAGCCGCACGCGCCGGATCGACTGTCATATCGCAGATCGGATCGATGATTTGATCGGGCTCGCTCATGCTCCCAATCTAGCGCTGTTTGCGTTCGGAGGCGAGACAAATTAGGCCAGCGCTACTTTCTGCTGATACCTGGCGATCTCCACCGGCCACTTAAGCTGTTCGTGGATCACTTGCGCGAGCGCCGTTGCTCCGGCGGCTTCACCGTGCACGATATAGGTCATGCGCGGCGCGCGCTCGAAAGTTTTGAGCCAGCGCAGAATCTCGCCCTGGTCGGCGTGGGCCGAAAAGCCGTCGAGGAGCTTGATCTTGGCTCGGACCGAAATAACTTCACCGAGCATTTTGATTTCCTTGGCGCCGTCCTGCAGCAGCCGTCCACGCGTCCCTTCGGCTTGGTAGCCGGCCAGCAGGACCGTCGTTTTCGGATCGGGCAAGCGATGTTTCAAATGGTGCAGTACCCGGCCGCCGGTGGCCATGCCGCTCGCCGAGATAATAATCATCGGCGCGCCCATGTCGTTGATCCTTTTCGATTGCTCCGGCGTCTTGGCCATCACCAGGTGGCGCGACCGGATCGGGTTGCGAGCTTGATTGCGCAGCTGTTCCATCTCGAAATCGTGCTCGCTGGTATGGCGCGAGTAAATCTCCGTCGCTTCGATACCCATCGGACTGTCGACAAAAACCGGTATGGCCGGGATCGCTCCCTCGTCTTCCATTTTGCGGATGATATAGATCAGCTCTTGAGTTCGACCGATGGCGAAAGCGGGAATCAGCAGACAACCGCGTTGGTCGGCCACGTCTTTGATGATTTTGCGCAGCTCGGCCTCGGATTCTTTGGGGTGCAGGCGATTGCCGTAGGTCGATTCGATCAACAACCAATCGGCGCTGCCGCCGGCTTCCGGGTCTTTCAAGATCGGCCGATCGTAGCGCCCGAGGTCGCCCGAATCGATCAGCCGCACTTTGCGCCCGTTCGTTTCAAAAGTCAGCCGCGCCGATCCCGCGCCTAAGATGTGCCCGACGCGGCCAAAATTCAGCACGACGCCCTTGGTCACCTCGACACCATCGCGGTTGTGCGTCGGCCGCAGTAGTTTCAAGGCGCGCTCGGCGTCTTCGACAGTGTAGAGCGGCAGCGCCGGCGCATGTTTGGAGTAGCCTTTTTGATTGGCGTAGCGCGCCTCTTCCTCCTGCAGATGGGCCGCGTCCGGAAGCATCACACGCAAAAGGTCGCAAGTCCCCGGCGTCGCATAGACCGGCCCGCGAAAGCCTTTGGAGACGATGCGCGGTAAATAGCCGGAATGGTCGATGTGGGCGTGAGTCAGCACGACGGCGCGCAAGCGGGCAAAATCCAGCGGCACCGGCGCCCAGTTGCGCAACCGCAGCTCTTTCAGTCCCTGAAACAGTCCGCAATCGATCAACACCTGATCGTCGCCGTGCGCAAACAAATATTTCGAGCCGGTCACGCCGCCCGCGGCACCGAGGAATTGCAAAGTCGCATTGGCTGCATTGGCCATAAAGGGCTTTCCTCTCCTGCGTCTACGATTATGTCAGATTTACCGAGCGTCAGCCCGGCGCGCAAGACAGTGCTGCGCCGATCTTTACTATGACGCACACTAATGCCCGTGGCTTGAGCGGAGATCTGGCGGAGGGGGCGAGATTTGAACTCGCGGTCCACGAAGTGGACGCCGGTTTTCAAGACCGGTGGATTAAACCGCTCTCCCACCCCTCCATAAGTGAAAACAATAACTTAGCTGGCAGGGTATTGACCGAAGGATTTTCATTTTGCCATTTTTTTGTGTTTTTTTACAAGCATCACGCGCGATCTTGGATGAGACCCACTCAGAGTCTTTAGTCCAGAGACGGCGCGTTCGAACCCGCCTCGATAAACCAGCTCGATGGCGTCGTCCATACCGCTGTTCAAACCCGCGCGATCATCTGCTAGAAGTGGCAACCCGTGCCCATCCGTAGTATGGCTAACTCAAATTCTTCACACCCAAGCGCCTGCGCACCCGACCATGCTATCTTCATTCACGGAGAAACTTTCCAAACTGTACTACGGGTGGCGCATGATCGGGTTAGTCTCGGCGATCCGCGTTGTCGGCGGTGGACTGCACCAGTACGGGTTCACGGTATTTTTCCTGCCTGTTAGCCAGGAGCTCGGCATTTCGCGCGCGATGACCTCGCTGGCCTTTTCTTTGGCGCGCGCCGAAGGCGCCATCGAATCACCGGTGGCCGGCTACCTAATCGACCGCTACGGCCCTAGCCCGATGATGGTGGCGGCCTGCCTGCTGGCCGGCATCGGTTATATTTTGTTTTCTTACATCAACAGCTACACGACATTTCTGATTGTCTACCTGGGCGTCATCTCGCTGGCGTTCACCGCTGGCTTTATCCACGCGCCGACGATCGTCGCCAATAGTTGGTTCATCCGCCTGCGTGCTCGCGCCATGACAGTGGTCAGCTCCGCCGTGCCCATCGGCGGCACGCTGATTACGCCGCTGCTCGCCGTCGTCGTCACCCAGTTGGGTTGGCGCTGGGGCGCGTTTATCGCCGGCATTCTTTTTATCGTGCTCGGCGTGCCGCTGGCCATGCTCGTGCGCCGCTCACCGGAGAGCATGGGCATGCTGCCCGACGGTGTCGCGGTTCAACCTGAGGATGGTAAAGCGACGGCTTCTTCAGGCTCAGTCCACGAGCCCGAAGTCACTGCCAAACAGGCATTCCGCATGGCGCTGTTCTGGATCATGATCGTGTCGATGACCGCGCGCGGCGCGGCGTTCGCCACGGTAACGACGCATTTTATTCCAATGATGGTCTGGAAAGGGTTATCCCAGCAGCATGCCGCGTTTTTGCTCGCCGGCTTTGCCATGATCAACTTACTGGTGCATTTTCTTCTGGGCTGGATCGCTGACTTTGTCAACAAACCGAAGGTGGTCACGATCTGCATGTTCATCGGCGCGGCCGCTGTGCTGCCGATGATCTGGAGCGACTCTCTCTGGGCGCTTTGGATGTTTACGGCGTTTTACACGGTGCTCGATGCGTCGATCCCGGTTTACTGGGCATCGGTGGGCGATTTCTTCGGCAGGAAGTCCTTCGGCACCCTCCGCGGCAATATGAATCTCTTTTACACCTGGGGCAACGTTTGCGGTCCCGTCATCGCCGGCGCCATTTATGACCAGACGCAAAGCTATGCTACGGTCCTATGGGGGATGACCAGCGCATTGTTTTTCGCTGCGATTCTCACCTCGCGTTTGATTAGACCCTGGGCTCAATTGAAACGTTCACGATGAAAGCACTCCAACGCCGTAACGCAGAATCGCATCGCGGCGATTTCTCTTTTCGCGGGCCGGCTGCTCAACTGCAGTCGCGCTGCGTTGGCACAGGTTATTGCAGCAGCTGCGGTGCCGGCTGGATCACATCCACGGCGACGGAGCCGACCGGCACGCCGTCGCTATCGATGGCAAATTCGTAGGCACCGGGGCCTGGCAACATCACATGTTCGAGGCGCATGTCGATATTGGCGTGATAGAGATGGGTCACGCTGTTCTCTCCCACAACGGAATGCTTGATGTCGCCGCGCAAAACCACGTCGCCCTCGACGCGGCGAAATTCAACAGTGAGGGTATGTTCCCCTTCGGTTTCACAACCGATCTGGGCAAACAACCAGAAAGTTGGCAGCGCCACTCGAAAGTCGGCGACCATGAAGCGATCGAAGACGCCCATGAGGCTGACCTTGCCGGTCTTTTCTTCGCGGACGTCGTCGCACAGGGTGGCGATTAAGAGCTTAGGCATGATCCCGTCCGAAGGACAGGCACAAGGCCTGTCCCTACAAAACCCTCCCCTAGCTAATTTTTCCCAGCCCGCCCATGTAAGGCCGCAGCACGTCAGGGACAATCACAGTGCCATTTTTCTGCTGATAGTTTTCCAACACCGCCACGAGCGTCCGCCCGACGGCAAGACCCGAACCATTGAGCGTGTGGACGAAAGTCGGCCGCCCCTTCTTTTCTTTGCGGTAGCGAATATTGGCGCGGCGCGCTTGGAAGTCTTCACAGTTGGAGCACGAACTGATCTCACGATAATTGTTCTGGCCCGGCAGCCACACTTCTAAATCGTAGGTCTTGGCCGCGCCGAAACCCATGTCGCCGGTGCACAGCTCGACCACTCGATAGGGAATCTTCAATCGGCGCAGGACTTCTTCGGCGTTTTGCACCATGGACTCCAGCTCGTCGTAGGATGTCTCCGGCTCGCTCAGCTTGACCATTTCGACTTTGTTGAACTGATGCTGGCGAATCAAACCGCGCACGTCCTTGCCATAGGAGCCGGCTTCGCTGCGAAAGCACGGCGTGTAGGCGACGTATTTTATCGGCAAGTCTTCGCGTTCGAGCATCTCCTCGCGATGAAGATTGGTCAGCGGCACCTCGGCGGTTGGAATGAGGAACCAATCGCCGGGCGCAAGATGAAACAGATCTTCTTCGAACTTGGGCAACTGTCCGGTGCCGACCAGAGCGGAGCGGTTGACCAACGCCGGTGGCAGCATCTCCTTGTAGCCGTTCTCGCCCGTGTGGAGATCGAGCATAAAATTAATCAACGCCCGCTCGAGCCGCGCCCCGGCACCTTTATAAACGGCAAAGCGCGCGCCGGCGATCTTGGCGGCGCGTTGAAAATCTAGAATGCCCAGCTCTTCGCCGATGTCCCAATGATTTTTCGGTTCGAAGTCAAACTTTGCCGGTTCGCCCCAGCGGCGCACTTCGCGGTTATCGTGCTCGTTCTTGCCAACTTTCACCGTCGAGCTTGGCAAGTTGGGCAAGGTCAGCATGAACTGCTCGAAGCGCGCTTCGATCTCGGCCAAAGGCGCTTCGCCTTTCTTGATCGCGTCGCTAATTTCTTCGGTCTCTTTCATGAGCGCGCCAGCATCGCCGCCGCTCTTTTTCAGCATGCCGATTTCACCGGAGAGGCGGTTCTTTTTTTCTTTGAGCCGCTCGATATTGGCCAACGCTTCGCGCCGCTCGCGGTCGATGGCGACGAACCTGTCCCAGTCGATCACGCCGCCGCGTGTCGCCATGCGCGTTTTGACCTCGTCGAGATTGTCTCGCAATAGTTTGACGTCCAGCATAAACGGGAATCTTACGCCACATCGAAGGCGTTTTGAATATGTTCCACTTGCGGTTCGGCGCCGGCCCACGAGATGCCGACGACGTCGAAACGAGCGTCGCGTTGATGCAGTTTCTTTTCGTGCAAAAAATACTGCGCCGCGTAGATCATCTTGCGCTGCTTGTAAAACGCCACAGCTTCCAACGGGGAGCCATAGCCATGGGCGGCGCGGGTTTTCACTTCGACAAACACGATGACTTTGCGATCGAGGGCGATCAGGTCGACTTCACCGCTGCTGCAGCGGTAATTGCGTTCGACGATCTTGTAGCCTTTTTTCTTGAGGAACTGCTCGGCCAACTCCTCGCCTCGCTTACCGAAGATCTGTTTGGCGTTGGCGGCCATCAGCGCGCTTGAAAGAGCGGTCCGAAATCGCTGCGGTGGGTTTTGACGGTCACCTCGCGCACCGGGGCGAAGCTTTGCCGGTGCGCTGGTGACGGACCGTAGCGGCGCAGCGCTTCAAGATGACTCGCGCAGGCATAGCCTTTGTGCTCGGCGAAGCCATAGCCGGGATAGCTGGCGTCCAACTCGACCATGATCGCATCGCGCGCCACTTTGGCGACAATCGATGCCGCGGCAATGGACAGACAAAGCTGATCGCCTTTGATCACGGTACGCTGCTGCGGCAAAAAATTACGCGCCGCTTTGCCCTTGCTAAACCAACCGGGAGGAATCACTTGGTTGCCATCGATCAAAAGATATTCGGGCGCCGGCTCCAGGGCGCGCGCCGCCTTGAGCATGGCGCGCAGACTGGCGTTAAGAATGTTTAGCCGGTCAATTGCACCAACGTCGACGACACCGACGGCCCAACTGATTGCACGCGATTTGATAATCGGCGCGATCTCCTCGCGCTGCTTTGCCGTCAATAACTTCGAATCTCTGATGCCCGCATGCTCGAAACCCCGCGGCAAAACCACCGCTGCGGCAACCACCGGGCCGGCCAATGGCCCGCGCCCCACTTCATCGAGGCCGGCGATGACGTTGAAGCCGCGGGCGTAGCCGTCCTGCTCGATCTTGTTGAACTCCGGCGGTCGAATAAAATCTTCGGACAAAGAGAGCTGCGGGCGACGCATGGATTTTTCTTTTGTAGCCAAAAGCCGGTGTGACTGCAAATTCACTCGCAATGGAATTAGCCGAGACCCTATGCTAAAAAATGGCTCAAATGAAATTGTCGCGCGACGAAGTACAACGGGTGGCGCTGTTGGCGCGCCTGCGCTTGACCGCCAGCGAAGAAGAACAGCTGGCCGAGCAGTTGGGCGCCATTCTCGAATACATGGAGCAATTGAATCAGCTCGACATCACGGGCGTCGAGCCTTTCAGCCATGCCAACGACGCGGTCACTGCACTGCGCGAAGATAAAGAGGTCAATCAGCCGAACGCCGACGCGCTGCTCGCCAACGCACCCGAGCGCGACGGCAGCTTTTTCAAAGTTCCGAAGATCATCGAATGACTCTCGCCGCCCTGACGCTGCATGCAGCCAGCGATACATTGCGCCGCCGCGAGTGCTCCAGCGTCGAGCTGACCGAAGCCGTGCTGGCGCGCATCGCGGCTAGCGATGAGAACATCCGTGCTTACCTAACCGTTGATCGCCAGGGGGCCCGCGACCAGGCGCGCCAAGCGGATAAACTTCTCAGCGAAAATAAGTCAGACAGCCCTTTGCTCGGCGTGCCGCTGGCGCTCAAGGATAACTTTCTGACGCGCGGCCTAAAAACCACCTGTGCCTCGAAAATTCTCGGCGATTTCGTACCGCCCTACGACGCCACAACGGTGGCCAAGCTGCGCAACGCGGGGGCGGTGATCGTGGGCAAGACCAATCTCGATGAATTCGCCATGGGCTCGTCGGCGGAGAATTCGGCGTTCCATCCGACGCGCAACCCTTGGGATGGCGCGCGTGTGCCGGGAGGCTCGTCGGGCGGCTCCGCCGCTGCCGTCGCCGCCGATGAATGCATTGCGGCATTGGGCACCGACACCGGCGGCTCGATTCGCCAGCCGGCGGCTTGTTGCGGCATCGTTGGGTTAAAGCCCAGCTACGGACGGGTGAGCCGCTACGGCATCATCGCCTTTGCCTCATCGATGGACCAAGTGGGACCCATGACCAAGGACGTGCGCGATAGCGCGCTGTTGCTCGAAGCGATCGCCGGCCACGACCCGGCCGATGCCACCTCGGTGCAGCGACCGGTGCCGAAATACAGCGAAGCCCTGACGGGCGGTGTCAAAGGCCTGCGCCTCGGCGTTCCGCGCGAATATTTCGTCGCCGGCATGGCGCCCGAGGTCGAGCAAGCCGTGCGGCGCGCCATCGCCGAGCTGGAAAAACAGGGCGCGCGCATCGAAGATATTTCTCTGCCGCACACGAGTTACGCGGTGGCAGTCTATTACATTATCGCCACCGCTGAGGCGAGCTCCAATCTGGCGCGCTACGACGGCATGCGCTACGGCCATCGCGCCGAAGCCGCAGATCTAAATGACACCTACATGCTAAGCCGCGAGGAAGGTTTCGGCGCCGAGGTCAAGCGGCGCATCATGCTCGGCACCTATGCGCTCTCCGCCGGCTACTACGAAGCCTACTACCTCAAAGCCCAGCGTGTGCGCGCATTGATCAAACGCGACTTCGATCAGGCTTTTGCAAGCTGCGACGCCATCGTCACACCGACCATGCCGACCACTGCCTTCAAGATCGGTGAGAAAACCCAAGATCCGTTACAAATGTACTTGTCGGACATCTATACGATCTCGGTGAACCTCGCTGGCTTGCCGGCCATCTCCCTACCCTGCGGCTTTGATAAAGCAGGCTTGCCGATCGGCCTGCAAATCATCGGGAAACCGTTCGATGAAGCGACGATCCTGCGCGTGGCGTACGCTTATGAGCAAGCGACCGAGTGTCACACAATGAAACCCGAGGATAGAGGATAGAGGGTCGCAGAACCATTCTTACCCTCCTCGATCCTCCATCTTCTATCCTCAATCGGTTAACGATCAGAACCATGAACTACGAACCCGTCATCGGCCTGGAAGTCCACGCGCAACTGCTCACCGATTCGAAGATCTTCTGCGGCTGCTCCACCCGTTTTGGCGCTGAACCCAACGCCAACACGTGCCCGGTGTGCATCGGCTTGCCCGGGGTGCTGCCGGTGTTGAACCGGAAAGTCGTCGAATTTGCGCTGCGCGCCGGCCTGGCGACCCATTGTGAAATCACCCGCGCGAGCCGCTTGGCGCGCAAAAACTATTTTTATCCCGACCTGCCCAAGGGCTATCAAATCAGCCAATACGAACTGCCGATCTGCGAGCATGGCTACATCGACATCGAAGTCAGCGGCGCGACTAAGCGGGTGCGCCTGACACGCATTCACATGGAAGAAGACGCCGGCAAAAATATTCACGATCAACATGGCGACTCGAGCCTGGTCGATCTCAACCGCGCCGGCGTGCCGCTTCTGGAAATCGTCAGCGAGCCGGATTTGCGCAGCGCCGATGAAGCGGTCAGTTATCTCAAAACCCTGCGCGCTATTGTGCAGTTTCTCGGTGTCTGCGACGGCAACATGGAGGAAGGCAGTTTTCGCTGCGACGCCAACGTCTCGGTGCGGCCTGCTGGCAGCGACCGACTCGGCACCAAGATTGAGATCAAGAACTTGAACTCCTTCAAAGCCATCGAAAAGGCAATCGCCTTTGAAATCGAAAGGCAAAGCGATGTTCTTTCCGGCGGCGGCCAATTGGTGCAGGAAACCCGGCTGTGGGATGAGCATCGCGAAGAGACCCGCTCGATGCGCTCGAAGGAGTCGGCCCATGACTATCGCTACTTTCCCGATCCCGATCTGCTGCCGCTAGTGATCAACGCTGATTGGATCGCCGAAGTCCGTGCCGGGCTGCCGGAACTGCCCGCCGCACGCAAAGCGCGCTTCATGCAAGGTTATCAATTGCCGGCTTACGAGGCCGAACTTTTGACCAGCCGAAAAGACATCGCCGATTATTTTGAGGAGGCGGTCACGGCCCACGCGAATGCGAAAGCGGTTGCCAATTGGATCGTCGGCGATCTCTTTCGGGTGCTAAAGGAACAGAAACTGGATGAAGAATTCTACATTGACCGCTGGCCGGTGGCGGCTGAGCGCCTCGGGGAATTGGTTCGCTTGATCGATCAGGGGAAAATCAGTGGCAAGATCGCTAAGACGGTTTTCGCTGAAATGTTGTCCAGCGGTAAATCCCCACAGCAAATCGTCAGCGATAAGGGGCTCGAACAAGTCTCTGACAGGAGCAGCATCGAGATCGAAATCGACCGCGTGCTCGCCGCCAATGGCAAACAGGTGGAACAATACAAGTCCGGCAACGACAAAATTTTTGGCTACCTGGTGGGCCAAGTCATGAAAGCGACCGGCGGCAAAGCCAATCCGCAAACCGTTAACAATTTGCTGCGCGCAAAACTGCAGTAGTCTAGGGTAGGGAAGAGGCGGCTTCGGGCCGAAAGGCCTGCGGCAAATTAAGCACGATGCCGCGCAGCCCCTCCTGACGCAGTGCGACAAGTTGCCGCTCGGCATCGGCGCGCACAGGGAAATTACCCAGGCGGACGCGAAAGGCCCCTGGCTCTCCCGCCTCGGTGACCGATACCGCGAAGCCTTTGCGCTCCATACTCTCCGCCCATCGCTGCGCCGTAGAGGCGTCATTGAACGCAATCTGCACGATGTAGCCCGCAAGCGGCCTGGGCACCGGCCGTGGCGGCGCTTTAGCATCAGGCGCGCTCTCGGTGGTCTTTGGCAGAGATGCCAATTGCTGCGGCGCAGCGCTCACGGGCGCGCGTGCCGGCGGCGGTTCGACCACGGGGGCAGGCGGAGCCGCCACCGTGCTCGGCGTTGGAAGAGGCCTCGGAGCCGGCGCGGTTTCGCGCACAGGAGGCGGTGACATTGCCAACTGTTCCGCAGCGGGACCGCGCGTCTCTAACTTCTCTGTCGCAGGCGGTGGCGGTGCGGCAGTGATGGCCTTTGCCCCGGTGCTTTTCTCAGCTAGATCCATTGGCTTCGGCACCATCGCTGCGGGGTTTTTCGCTGGCGTTAGCACTGCTGGCGGCTCTGCCCTTGTCTTTGGAGCGACGGTTTCTGGCACGGCTAGGGTAGGAGGCGGAGCGCTAACCGGTTTGCTTTCGCTCACCGCCTTGGGCTCGGCCGGAGGCGGAATCGGCACGGCTGCAGGCGCTGCGGCCGGTTCGCTGGTTTTTGCCGAAAGGTTGGCGGATTCTCTCATCTCAGATTGGCGCGGCACCGTCGTTGGCAGCGTTGCCGAAACACTCGGCTGAGCAATTGTTGTCCCAGGAGATTGAGCTTTGGCTGGCTGGGATGCCCTGCTTTCAGCCACCGGTGGCGCTGGCTGTGGGGACGCTTCTCGGTTCGTTTCGGCCCGCGGCAAACTCAACGGAGTCTCCGGCTCGGTTTGCGTTTTCGTTTTCGGTGAGACTGCCGAAGTCACGGCGTTGGCAGGACGATCCAACGCTGGATTTGCCACGGCTGCGGGAGCTGTGATCGCAGCCGCTTCTGGGCGCGCCGCAGCTGCATTGGCTTGGGCTTGCGCAGGGGGTGGCACAACAACAATGACTGGCTCAGGCACCCTGCCGGTGCCAGGTGAGCGGTCGGGAGTTGGCATTTTTGGCGCTGCCGCGAGGGTCGCGGGCGCTTCCTTTGGACTTTCAGCGGCGGGTTCATGTCTTGGCGCCGGCTCGGGCTTCATGACAACAATCATGGGCTCGCTCGGTTTGTTTACCAGTCCGGCCTTTTCTGGGCTCGGCATAGCTGGTGCTTTCGGTGCCGGCGGCGGCGCTGCGACGGGGGGAGGAGATGGTGCTTTTACTACCGGAGCGGCGGACTCAGGTTTAGGGCTACTGACGAGGTTCTCTTCCATAATCGCCGGTCGGAAATCAACCGGCGTTTCTTGGGGCTGCACAGACACCAACGACATCGAGCCATCCTCAGCCCCCGCAAACACGATGGCGTTCTTGAATAGTTCGGCTTGATTCATCTGTCGGCGCAAGAAAGTTCTTGCTTGGGCTTTGGTAAAATAGGCCACGGCCCGCTCAACGGCAACTTTTGGGCTGCCCGCCTGGTCCGTCACTTTTCTTGCACGGGCAATCCGTGCTAGCTTGGTCTTCGCAATAATCTTGAGCTCAGGAGTGTGATGATGCGTCGTCGATGGTTTCGCCTAAGCATGCTCTCGCTGCCAGCTGCACTGCTGTTCGCCTTACTCCCGCCGGCCTTTAAAAACTTAGCCGCCCAAGAGGAAGCGCTTCTCGCGCCTGGCACCTATAAACTGGAAATGATCCTAGCGTCGACTACCAAGGTGCCTTTTTTCGGTAGCTCGAAGTCCGCTTCGAAATCGGTTTCGCTGGTGGAAGTTAAACGTAGTGGCGGCAGTTTCGTCCAAAGCCACAAGGTTTGCGACTTCCGCCTGCTCGAAGACTCGAAATTTATCAAGATGATCTTCCCGGAAAAATTTATTGCGGCCCTTGCCAATCACAGCTACAGCGTCGAAGTCGAGAGAGACACCCAGGGCTGGCGTTACCGCGCGGACTTGGGCATCGAGCGCATCGGCTATCGGCCGGTCGGCGACGATGTAAAACTGCCGGAGAAAATCGACGATCCGGCGGTGTTTGACTGGGACGGTGACGGCTTGCCGGCAGCCACATTGAAAATAACGATCCCTCTGCTGCCCGATGGCGAGCTCTACGTAGTTCAACGCGGTCGCTCGATTCTCAACGGCCGCATTCTACAAGCCGGCAGAATCGAGGGCACCATCGAGGTGCAAAGTTTCGCCCAGCGGGTGCTCGGTGCCAGGCCGGCCTTCCTCAACGCGTCACCGGAAATTACCCCCGACCCGAAAGAAAGCCGCTTTGTGATGAGCCCCCTGCCGACCGGCAGCTCCTGTGAAACTCTGCGCGCCTCGGCGGCAAAATAGTTTTTGGCGGGAACGGGTCAGATTCGCATGTCCGTCAAACAGCGCGTCGAAGCCTCCGATACCCCAAGCCATGAGAGCGTCACGATTCTCTTGCCGGTGCTAAACGAGTTGCAGCGACTCGCCGGTTGTCTGGAAACATTGATCGCCCAGCCGCGTGAGGTGCGCGAGATTCTCGTCATCGACGGCGGCTCCAGTGACGGTACCCAAGCGCTAGTGGATGGCTTTGCCATGCGCGATGGCCGGGTTCGGCTGGTGGACGCGAGCCCGGTGGACCCAGAATGGACGGGCAAAGCTTGGGGACTTCATCGCGGCCTGCAGCAGTCCGCATCTCAGAGCGATTGGATTCTTTGTATCGACGCCGATGTGCGCGCCGCACCGCAACTGGTGCGCTCGCTCCTCGCCCATGCGCGGCGTACCAGCATCGATAACTTTTCGGTGGCCACGCTGCAGCATCTCTCCGGGTGGATCGACGGTCTGCTGCATCCGGCCATGCTGACAACACTTATATACCGTTTCGGCAGCCCGGGAGCGGCGACGCGGGATCGCCACAAGGTTCACGCCAACGGCCAATGCTTCTTCAGCCGCCGCGAAACTCTGTTGCGCACCGGAGCGTTTTACGCCGCGCGGCGCTCGCTGTGCGAGGACATCACCATCGTGCGGCGGCTGGCGGAATGCGGCGAAGCGGTGGGCTTCTACGAGAGCGACTATCTTATCACGGTAAAAATGTACGCGCATTGGCGTGAAACCTGGAACAATTGGCCGCGTTCTTTGCCAATGCGCGATCACTATTTCGCCGGGCGCGAGGCACTCGGTTTGATAGCGCTCTTGCCGTTGCAGGCATTGCCACTGCCGACTTTCGTGCTTGGCGCTTTCATCGGAGCGCCGCTCTGGCTACTTCTCTTGGCCGGAGCGTTGTTCTCGATTCGACTTGGCGTTCTCTTCGGTACGGCGCGCGCCTATCCCGGGAGGCCGTGGAGTTATTGGCTCTCTCCCCTGTGCGATTTACCGGTGGTGCTGCGCGTCCTTTACAATGCGCTCAAGCGCCAGCACCGTTGGCGCGGCCGCACCTATGTGCGCCGCCGTGGCGGCACTTTCGAGCCGCTTTGAATCAGCCGTGAACTTGGCAACGCCGATCGCCAAATACGTGCGCCGCCGCGCCATGGGACAGCTCGCGCGCTGGCTAAACGGCGGGCGTATCGAAATTGCAGTCTCAGGAATCGCCAATGTACCGCAGGAGGGCCCAGTACTGCTGGTGGCGCGCCACTATCATCACTTGTACGACGGCGTTGCCTTGTATCAGACCCTGCCGCGCGAGCTGCATTTCCTCGTCACACTCGACTGGGCCCAAAGCCGCTGGATCCGCTACTGCATGGAAGCGGTGACTCGGCTCGCCGAATGGCCCGTGGTGCTTCGGCCTGATGCCCTAACGTCCGGTGCGGATGGCGTTCGGCCGCAGAAAGATAGTGTATTTCGCGAAAGCGATATTGCCGCGTATCAGCGCCGCGCTTTGCGCGACGCCGTACAACTGTTGGTTGATGGCAAGGTACTGCTGATTTTTCCCGAGGGCTATCCGAATATTGACCCCAACTATACGCCGAAAAAAACTCGCGACGAATTTTTGCCGTTCAATGCCGGGTTCGCTGTGATCGCCGGCGCCGCGGCCAAAGCGCTCGGGCGGCACATCCCCATCGTGCCGGTGGGTCTGAGTTACGTTGAAGGTGAGCGCTGGTTGGCGCAGGTCAACTTCGGCAGGGCATTTTACGCCGGCGATTTCCCATCGCGAAAGCAATTTGTCACACGAGTCGAGCAAGAGGTGCAAGCGTTGTCGAAGTAACAACGCCGACCGGGTCCAAACGCCACTCAACCACATAGCGCGACTCCCTCTCCCCCATTTTCAATTTTCCATTATCCATTGAGTTCAGACGTAGTGTTGAATGCGCTGCAAGCTCGGCGCGAAAAACAGCTCTTCGGCATTGGGCTTTTTCTTGATCATGCCCTGCTCGTATTCGTAGCGAATGACCGCTTCGAGCGCCTCGCGATTGTCTTCTAGATTGTACGGCCAAGGGTCGGGTCCAAAGATCTCTTTCTGTTCGCGCATCAGGTCTTGCACCCAGACCAGCGCAAAACTGCGCGGGTCGCTGTTGCGCTCGTAGCAGATCTGCTTGGCTTGCTCGAAGGCACGCACCAGGCTGATGCCGACCCAGGGATGCTCTTGGAGAATGTGATTTTTCACCACCACGGTGTGCATGATCGGGAAGAAGCCGCCGTTTTTGTAATACTCGATCTCGGCTTTTTTCGGATCGGGGAATAGCAGCGCGACTCTCGGATCACCTTGGCGAATCGACGGCAGCGTCTCCGGATAGAGCGCCGCTTCGAGCTCGCCGTCGAGCAGCATTTGATCGACGTTCTTGCCGTGCGCCACGCGCTTGACGTTCATCCAGCTCGCCGGTTCAAACGCGATATCTTCTTCTTCCTGGCACCACCATTCGACGGTCTTTAGATCAACACCGTAGTGGTCCTGGAGAATACCGCGCATCCATAGGCCGGCGGAGTTTTGCAACGTATCGAGCGCGATCCGTTTGCCGTTCAAATCCGACGGTTTCTCGATGCCGCAGCCGGTGCGCTTGACCATATATTGATGCCGAAAGCGGCGGTGCGGAAACACCGGGATCGCATTGTAATTGCACCCCTTGTCGCGCGAGACCAGATAGCCGACCAACGACAGCTCGCAGACGTCGAACTCCTCATGGCGTAGCATGCGGCCATGCCGCTCTGGCGACGGCATGGTCAGGACATTCAATTCGATGCCCTGGGGTTGGATCTCGCCGTTGATCAACGGCCGCAGAAAATCGTAATCGCCGCACGCCAACGTTAGTTGTAATCTCGCCATTTACTCACCTTTCACATGCTGCCGGTAGAGCTCCGGCGTGTCGATATCGAGGGTAATGCCGACGTCATCCGTGTCGATTTCGAAAGTTTCAGCGCGGTGTGCATTCACCACCGCCTTGGCTCCTTGATCCATTGGCGCGTTCAGCAGTTCTTGAAAAAGCGCGCGCGAAAAAATCACCGGGTGCCCGCGCTTGCCCTGATGGATCGGCACGACGATCGGCGCGCGCGATTCGGCAAATCGTTGCAACATCACGCGCACGAGCCTTGCGTCGATGTAGGGATGATCGACGAGATGGACCAGCATGCCGTCGCAATCCGGCGTCGCCTGCAAATCGCGAATCGCCGTTTGCAACGACGAAAGCTGCCCCTGTTTGTAGTCGGGATTGACGACAATTTCCACCGGTAGATGTTCGATCCTGCGGCGCATCTCCGCGGCGTTGAAGCCCAACACAACGACGACGCGCTCGATGCCACTGTCTTTTAACGCGCTAACGATTTTGTCAATAAAGGTCTGGCCCTCGATCGGCAGCAATGCCTTGGGGCGCCCCATGCGGCTCGACTCACCAGCGGAAAGAACCACAGCAACAATCATGAATCGCCCCACCGCAACCGCCCTAAATCTCCCCTACCCCTCTTTTCCAAAGAGGGGAACTCTCGCTCGCTTTCGCAATAAAGCAGGGAACAACCGGGATAAACTTTTCCCTTTGCAAAAGAGGGATACGGGGAGATTCTACGCGCCGTACTAGTAAAGATCATTTCTGGCTGTAAACCTTGTCGATAAAGCCGCTCTTGTCGAGCTCACGCACCAGGCTGTCATCGGCCAGTTCTTCGAAGCGCATGGTCAGCCCGGGCTTGCGGCTCAACGCATCTTTGATTTGAACCTCCACGCCTTCGCGAGTCACCAGCGGCACTCGGTCATGCAGCTTGATCATGGCGTTGTACGCTGCCTCGAGAAACTGCGGGTTGTCCTGCCGCGCGTACTTGGCGATATATTTCTTGGTCTCTTCCTTGCGCGTCTTGAGGAAATGGGTCGCTTCGATCAGCGACATCGTGACTCTGCGGATCGTGTCGCGCCGGTTGGTCAGAAAACTCTTCTGCGTCAACGAGCAAATAAACGGAAACTCAAAGCGCTTCTGAAAGTCAGCGGTGCTGATCAAAATGCGATGGGGCATGCCCTTGGCGAGATGAATAATTGCGGGAGGAGAAGGAAAGCCAACGATGCGGCCGGTGCGAAATGCCGCCGCGCGCTCCGAAGCGCCGCCGACTTGGAGAATCGGCACCTCTTTAACCGGCTCCAAGCCTAGACCTCGGATCAGCACCCGCGCCGCAACATCCGACGCGCTCCCTACGCGGCTGATGCCGACGCTCTTGCCGCGCAGCTCCTCAGCTGATTTGATCGATTCATGCACCACCAGCTCGTAGGGCAGCGTGTTGATATAGCAAGCGGTGAGCACTAGATTGGCGCCGCCTACGTTGGCACTGGCAACCACACCGCCCGAAACGTTGGCAACCTGGATATCGCCTGCAACCACGCTGGACACCGTGGTCGTCGAAGTTGGAATAAAAATAAGCTCGACATCCAGGCCATGCTTTTTATAAAAGCCTGCCTCCAGGGCCGTGTACCAAATGACGTTGGTCGAATCGGCCGAGCTGTAGGCGATCTTCAAGCGCTCCTGAGCCTGTGCCAACGCGCCAGCGTTGCACGCCAACAATACCGCCACGATGACGCTTTTGACCATTGGTAGAGACCTCCATTGGTGCAGCCGAAGGCCGCGCCCCTCTGATTGAAACACTAACCGTCGACCGATCGGATTTGAAGGCAGGAAGAAATATCCCGATTCTCGTTGGTTATTCGGCTGGCAGAGCCATGCATTCGCCGGCGGGCAATTCGACCCACACTGGGTCGCCGCGCCGGACTTCAAGCGAGTGGCGCTGATGGGTTTGCAACACGTTTTTGCCAAGCTCCACGGTGCAGTCAAGATACTCGCCGAGAAACATCGCGGCGCCGATCTTGGCTTCGAGCACGTTGTCGGCGTTGGCCGGTTTTTTTAGATGCAGATTGACGCTCTCGGGACGAACGACTACAACGACCTTATTGCCAGGTTTGAGCCCTTGCAGCACACCACAGTCGAGCTCACCGTCGTCGGTGCTCACCCTGCCCCGACCGTCGTTTTCCAAAGACTTGACCTGTCCGGTCAATTGATTGGTGGAGCCAATAAAATTGGCGACGAACTTGCTCTTCGGCGCCATGTAGACATCGCGCGGCGCGCCCTCCTGGACGATCACACCGGTATTCATCACGGCAATCACGTTTGACATGGACAAGGCTTCGATCTGATCATGGGTCACATACAGGGTTGTAATGCGCAGGCGGCGCTGCAGCTCGCGCAGCTCAAAGCGCATGCGCTCGCGCAGCTTGGCGTCAAGGTTACTCAGGGGCTCGTCGAGCAGCAAAACCTGGGGCTCGCGCACCAACGCGCGGGCCAGGGCGAGGCGCTGCTGTTGGCCGCCGGAGAGTTGCGTTGCCATGCGTTCTTCGTAGCCGCCCAGCTCCACTTGCTCCAGGGCGGTCGAAACTTTTTTCTTGATCTCGGCACTGGCAACCTTTTGTTTACCGACCCGCAGCGGAAAAGCGACGTTTTCAAAAACCGTCAGATGCGGCCAGATCGCATAGCTCTGAAACACCATGCCAATGGGCCGGCGGTATGCCGGCACGTAGGTATTATTTTCCCCCGAGTAGACCTTCTGGCCAGCCACCAGGATCTCGCCGCCATTGGCTTTTTCCAGGCCGGCAATGCAGCGCAGAGTCGTGGTTTTGCCGCACCCCGAAGGGCCGAGCAGGGTATAGAAGCGACCTTCTTCGACGGTGAACGAAACTTCGCTGACCGCCTTCACACCGGCGCTGGAGCCATCTTCGTAAATTTTAGTGAGCGACTTAACTTCGATCACGGAAGATTCCTTCAGTTTCGTGTTCAGAGTTTCGAGTTTCGAGCCAACCCGAAACCCAAAACCCGCAACACGGAACTCTCATCAGGTTTGTATCCCTACCCGCCCGGTTAACTTATAAAAAATTCCGACCACGGCCAGCAGCGTCACGATCATTAAAATACCGATGGCGGCAACGATGGTCACTTGGCCCTGCTCAAACATCGTAAAGAGCAAAATAGATAGCACCCGGCTCTCACCCGTGGCAAGCAGCACCGAAGTGGAAAATTCTCTGAACGAAACGATACAGATGTAGATCCAGCCAGCCACAAAGCCAGGGCGCAGGAGCGGCAGCGTCACGCGCTTGAACGTTTCCCACCAGGAGGCACCGGAAGCGGCGGCGGCTTCTTCCAATTCGCTATGAATCTGGAGAATCGACCCTGAGGAGGCTCTCATGCCGTAGGGAATGAAGCGCGTCACGTAGGCGATCAGCAGAACCCAGATCGTGCCGTAAATCGGAATCGGGAAGGCGACGTAGAGCAAGATCAGCGACATGCCCATGACGATGCCCGGAATCGTGATCGGCACAAAGGCGAGGAAGTCGAGAACCCAAGCGCCGCGCAGCTTGCTCTTGTACACGATCCACGCCACCAGCGAGGTCAGCACCATCGCCACGGTGGCGGTCAAAGTCGCCAGCAGGATGCTGTTTTGCATCGCCTGCCAGAACGGCCTAAAGGTTCCCAAGTAACGATAGTTGTCCAAGCTGAGCTTACTGAGAGCGTCCCAACTCGGCTTGGCAAAAAACGGCAGGAAGGACGCCCAAAACAGGACCAAAAACGGTAGCAGCACGACGAATAGGAAATAGACCATCAGAAACGCAAACCCCACCCACTTCCACGGTCCCAGGTCAAACTGCCGAGGGCGAAACGCTTTACCGGTGACGGTCTGAAATTTCTTGCCCTCTTTGGTGGCACGGGTGTAGAGCCACACGCCGATTGCGCTCAAGATCAACAGCCCCACCGCCAACGCGCCGCCACGGCCGTAGTCGGGTGGGTACTCGTTGAAGGCTAGGAAAATTTCGCTGGTATAAACGTAGATGCGCGCCGGAATGCCGATCAGCGCCGGGGTCTCGAAGGACTCCAGGGTGCGCACAAAGAGAATCAGCAGCACCGACCCGGCAGTGGGCGCAAGCAAGCGCAGCGTCACGCGCTTGAACGTCTGCCAGGTGTTGGCGCCGGACATCATCGCCGACTCTTCGAGGGACGGGTCCATGGATTTGAAGGCAGCGGTCATCATCAAGAACGCCAGCGGCACTTGGCCCACTGAATGAACCCAGATCATGCCCGGCAGAGAAAACACATTGAATGGCGGCGAGCTGAGCCCGAAGATATTCATCAACCAGACGTTTACGTAGCCAAACTTCGGACTCAGGAGAAAGATCCAGGCGATGGACTCCAAAACGCCGGGCAAGATCAACGGCACCACCGCGATGGGGACAAACAAGGTGCTCAGCGGCGTGTTGGTCCGTTCGGTCAACCATGCCAACATCGTTCCTAGGAAAAAGGTCAGAAGCGACGAACCAGTGGCAAAGATCAGCGAGTTGACGAACGTCGAGTAGGTATGCTCGCTGGCGTAGGCGTTTTGATAGTTCTTTAGGGTGTAGACGAACTCGCGCGGCGCGACCTCGGCCTGGAAGCTGCCCAGGAAAAGCATGAACAGCGGCAGGACAGCGAGGTAGATCAATACGCCGGCGCCGACGACCGGTACGAGGAGAGCCGGGTCGAAACCGCTGCGTTCTTTAGCGGTCTTGGGTATCGCGATCGTCGACATCAGTCTCCCCTAGGGTCCCTACCGAATCTTAACGCAGCTTGAAGATCTCTTTCCAGATTTTTTCGTACTTGGGAAATTCTTTCAAATCCGCCACGGTAATGAAGTAAGTCTTATCGGTCTTGGTCTTGTCGATCGGGTCCACCTTCGGATGAGCCGGATTACGCCCGCCCTGCGCCATCACCTTTTGGCCCGTTTCGCTCGCCACCCAGCGCGCAAACAAGAGTGCCGTATTCGGATGCGGCGCGTTCTTGAAGACCGCCGTGCCGTTGATCGAGGCGACACCTTCGCTCAGCATCATGTTGACCGGCGCGCCCTTTTTCATGCGCAGCGGATAGTGGTGCGAATAACAGGTCAAACAGGCAGCGGCCTGGCCGGCAACCAAGAGTTCTGCCAATTGCGAGTGGCCTTTGTGAAATTCAACATTGTGCGCGGCGATCTTGCGCCAGTAGTCGATCGCCTTCTCGTCGCTCTTGAAGCGATACTTGGCGAACGCCAACAGCATCTCCAGATCGCGCGGCTCGGCGATCAAGCGGCCCTTCCAGCGGGCATGGAGAAAGTCGTCGAAACTCTTCGGTTCTTCTTCTTTTTTTACCAAGCCCGTGTTCCATGCGGCCACGAAATACTGCAGGTCAGAAGCGGTCCAAAACGCTCCCTTGAGTCCGTCAGGGTAAGCCGACGATTCCGGCAGGGCAACATCGAGAATCAAACCCTGCTCTTGGAGCTGGATGATGTTTTCCAGCGGTACCTGAAACACATCGCCCAGCGTCTTGCCACCCCGCGCCTCACTCACCGCCCGGGCAACCAATTTGTCGGAGGTCGCGTCGACATGGTTCACTTTAATGCCTGGGAAGCGTTTTTCGAAAATCGGCAGAATAATTTCAGCGTTGATCTGGGCGAGAGTCGCGTAGAAATTGAGCGTGCCGCCTTCCTTGAGCGCCAGCTTGTGCAGTTCGTCGAGCGATTGGGCCTGGCCCTGGCCGGCCACGGTAAACCACCCTAACAACAAGAGCACCCCAACCATCAGCGAACGATTCATCTCGCAATCCCCCTTAAATCAAAGTCCGAAACTACGGTCAGACGTTGATACCAGCTTAAATCCGGGAGTCAAGCAGTGTCAGCGCAGTTTGAAGATTTCCTTCCAGGTCTTTTCATAACGGCGCCATTCTTTGATTTCCTCCAGCCCGATGGGATAGAGCACCGCCGGACGAATTTTTTCCACCGGTTCGATTTTCGGATGGGGCGGCAAGCGGCCGCCCTCGGCAAAAGCTCTTTGTCCCTCTTCGCTCGCTGCCCAACGGTAAAATAGCTTGGCGGTATTGGGATGGGGCGCATCCTTGGCGATCGCGTTGGCCGTGATCGTCGCGATCCCCTCGCCGAGCATGTAACCCAGCGGCGCGCCTCTTTTGATCCGCGGCGGGTAATGGTGCGCGTAGCAAGTCGCGCAGGCCGCCGCTTGGCCAGCGGTCAAATATTCCGCCAATTCGGAATGGCCCTTATGAAACTCGACATTGTTGGCCGCCAGCCGGCGCAGGTAGTCGACACCCTTCTCGTCGCTTTTGAACTTGTGGCGCGACAGCGCGATGAGAAGCTCGACATCGCGGGCTTCGGCGATGAGCTTGCCCTTCCACTTCGGGTCGGCGAAGTCTTCGAACACCTTGGGCTCATCGGCCTTGCTCACCAGTCCAGTGTTCCACGCGCCGATGATAATGACCAGATCGGCGGCGAGCCAATTGGAGCCCTTGAAATGGGCCGGATAGGCCGCTGCCTCCGGCGGCAGCCAGTCGACCGTGAGTTTCTGCTCGATGACTTGCAGCGTACTTTCCAAGGCCATTTGGAAAAAGTCGGCGATCACCCGGCCGCCGCGCGCCTCTGTAATAGCCCGCGCCGCCAGCTTGTCGGCCGTGGCGTCGACATGGTTGATCTTGACGCCGGGAAAGCGTTTCTCGAACACCGGCAGGATGCGCTGGGCGTTGATCTGCGCCAAAGTCGCGTAGAAGTTGAGCACGCCGCCTTCCTTGAGCGCCAGCTTGTGCAGCTCATCGAGCGACTGCGCCCGCGCCGGGCCGGCAAGAGAGAGCGCCGCCGCCAACACTAATAGTCCGCTGAAGAGTTTCATCTGGTCCTCCTCGTGTCTTACTTAGGTCCTGCCTGGAACTAGCGCAAGCGGAAGACTTCCTTCCACGCCTTTTCATACTTGGCCCACTGCTTGAGATCTTCAACCCCCACCGGGTAGAGCGCTTTGGGCCGGATGTTTTCTTTGGGCTCGATCTTCGGATGTGCCGGCGTCCGGCCGCCCTGGGAATAGACTCTCTGGCCCTCCTCCGACGCCGCCCAGCGGCTGAACAGCCAAGCGGTGTTGGGGTTGGGTGCCGACTTCAGCACGGATACGGCGATGATGCCCGCGGCGCCTTCGGACAACATGTAATCCACCGGGGCACCCTTCCTTTTACGCGCCGGAAAATGGTGCGAGTAGCAGGTAAAGCAGGCCGCCGCCTGGCCCGCCACCAGCAACTCGGCCAGTTGCGAGTGACCGCGATGGAACTCCACGGTATTGGCGGCGATCCGCGTCAAGATCTCGCGCGCCTTGTCGAAGCTTTTATGTTTATGCGTCAAGCCGATCAGAATCTCATAATCGCGCGGCTCGGCGATCAGCCGTCCCTTCCAGCGCGGGTCGGCGAAATCCTCGAAGAACTTTGGTTCTTCGTCCTTCTTCACCTTGTCGGTGTTCCAGGCGCCGACAAAGAAAATCAAGTTGTTGGCCGCCCAGTAGCTCCCCTGGAGGTTGGCCGGGTAGGCCGCCGCCTCGGGCGGCGCTTTGTCGAGCAGTAGCCCCTGCTCATGAATCTTGTTGATGTCTTCGAGGCCGAACTCGACGACATCGGCGATGACCTTGCCGCCGCGCGCCTCGGCAATAACCCGTGCCGCGAGCTTGTCGGAGGTGGCATCGACATGGTTGATCTTGATGCCGGGGAATCGCTTCTCGAACAACGGATAGATTATTTGGGCGTTGATCTGGGCCAGCGAGCAATAGCAATTGAGCACGCCGCCTTCTTTGAGGGCTTTTTTGTAGAGCTCGTCGATGGACTCACTCTGCGCCCACCCAAACGTCGGGATCAGTCCCGCGGTCAAAAGCATGAGGACCTTGGCGAACCTGGATAACATAGCAATTCCTCCTTCTCGGCTTGAGTTGGTTATTTTTTTACCGGCGATTTCAGCACCGTTTGCAGCTTGTTTTTCACATCGCTCGGCATGCCGAGGAACTCAGTGACCAGCTTGGTGATCTGATTGCCGATCAGCGGATCGATATCGAGCCGCGCCTTGTCGGCATCGGCGAGAAATTCTTTGTCTTTGAATACACGCGCGAATCCCGCTTCCAAAGCCGCGGCGCGGTCCGCTGGCGTTGCGGGCGG